>Ga0070741_10000118_pt1 | contig 304533 bp, 263 predicted proteins | sample Coa_R1_4_FD_66440 | JGI IMG/M metagenome (GOLD analysis project Ga0070741, IMG submission 66440) | Surface soil microbial communities from Centralia Pennsylvania, which are recovering from an underground coalmine fire - Coalmine... | ecosystem: Environmental > Terrestrial > Soil >...
GGATCCACCCGTTCCCATCCCGAACACGGAAGTTAAGCCCCGCCGGGCCGATTGTACTGCACGCGAAAGTGTGTGGGAGAGTAGGTCGTTGCCGGCATAAATAAAGGCCAGTCATGGAAACATGATTGGCCTTTTCCTTTTCTTTACTAAATGCCTCTAAACCGCCAGTGCCAGACAAACAGCGCGACCGGGACAAGCACCAATATAGCGAGAACTGCCTGCCGTCGAGTGTGAGCGCTCAAAAGGTCACGAACAACGTAGGCTATCGTGATGAGAAGAAGTGGCGGCGACACAATCCAGATGAGCAGGGCTCCCCACCACGGCGAGATGCCGATGTACGCAAGCACTAGGGCTACGTTGAAAAGAAGAACGCTTAGTCCTGATAACACGAGAGAGCCAGCTAGATTGGTTGACCTCACGCCACAATTATTCGTTCTTAGAGCCGCTTACGTCACGTTACTTTCGGTACGCGGATCCTTCGACCACGCTGTGCTTCGCTCAGGACAACGGCAGAAGGCTCAGGGATCCTCAGCTTTGTTACGTGTAGCTCAGGATTTCGGCTGCGGGATTTCTGCTCCGAAATCATAATCTCGCATCATAGCCATCACCGGATCCAGCCATGACCAGAGTTCGCGTTGCCTCCTTCTCCCTTTCCCTCGACGGCTTCGGTGCCGGGCCTCGCCAGGACCTCAACAATCCTCTCGGGGTCCGCGGGCCCGAGATGTTCTCCTGGTTCTTCCAGACGGAAGTTTTTAACAATATGCATGGCCAGAGTGGCGAGGGGCACCGCGGTATCGACAACGATATGGCTGCCACAGCCTTCGAGAACGTCGGCGCCTGGATCCTCGGCCGCAACATGTTTGGGCCAGTCCGCGGTCCTTGGCCGGACGACTCCTGGAAAGGCTGGTGGGGCGACACTCCGCCCTATCGTGTGCCAGTCTTTGTTCTCACTCACCACGCGCGGGCGCCTCTTGAAATGAACGGAGGCACGACCTTTTACTTCGTCACGGATGGAATCGAGTCAGCTCTGAAGCAGGCTCGGGAAGCCGCCCGCGGCAAGGACATCCGCATCGGCGGCGGTGTGTCGACCATTCGCCAGTATCTGCAGGCCGGCCACATTGACGAGATCCATCTGGCCATGTCCCCGGTGCTGCTGGGTGAAGGCGAACACCTCTTCCACGGTATCAACCTGCACCAGCTTGGCTTCACGCCTGAGAAGGTCGTCGCTGGTGAAAACGCAACCCACCTGGTCCTCAAAAAGAAGTAGGCAGGACAGCACGCGACTGCACCCGTCTGGCGCGGACAACTGTTCCCGGCTTTTGATTTTGCACGAACTCGTCGAGGTAAGCTGAACATCGCCCGAGTTAGGTCTTCCGAAATTCACAGGTTAGGTTCTCTACACGCGGGCAGGAGTGCCCGCGCCACACTACTAGGTCTTCACCGCATACAGACTAGGTAGCGAAATCCGCGAATCGGGCGCGATCGGCTTGAAACAACCGACGCCTGCCTCCGCGCACCAAACCCCTATGTCTCTCTTCGGGAATGACCCGGTCGGTCTGCCAAACGGATTTCTATATGCCCCGGATTTTCTGACCGCCGGCGAAGAAGCCGAGCTTCTCAGCAGATTTCGCGAGCTTCCGTTCGCGCCATTTGACTTCCACGGGTACATCGCCAAGCGCCGCATCGTGGAGTATGGGTGGGAGTACGATTTCGGATCGCGGCAGGCCAGCGCAACCCAGCCGATTCCCGAGTTTCTCTTTCCTTTTCGCGATCGCGCAGCGTCATTTGCAGGAATCGGCCCCGCCGAAATCGTGGAAGCAGTGGTGACCGAGTATCCGCCGGGCGCTCCGATTGGGTGGCATCGCGACGTGCCGCAGTTCGAGACTATTGTGGGAATTTCGCTTGGTAGTGCGTGTCGAATGCGCCTGAAGCCATACAAAGCGGGTGGCAAGATCGTGGCAATTACGCTTGAGCCGCGATCGATCTATATCATGCGTGGCGCCGCCCGATGGAACTGGCAGCACAGCATTCCGGCCGGCAAAGAGCTGAGATACTCGGTGACATTTCGAACGTTGCGGGAAACGAAGCGAACTTCAGTCGCGTAAGAGAGAAGCCTCGTCACAAAGGACACGACGGAATCCCAAAGGTCGCGAGGAAAACTCCCCGCGTCCTTTGGTTCCCGTGTATGGTGAATCACCGAAGCAATTGGATATAGTGATAAGAGCCGAACTACGCGGCCGTGCCAGCCGCCACAACCCCCCGCAGTTCCTCGAGCAGGCTGAGCCATCGAGCAAGTGATTGACCGCCTCTCATGAACGTGGGGTCGAAGAACACTTCGTGGGCACCGATCTTTTCGCAGGCCGCCACGTCTTGCTGGATTTGCTCCATCGTTCCCATAAAGATCATCCGGTCGTTGCCCAGAGGCTTGTCGGTGATCTCCAGGTTCGCGCGCACGATCATCTTCAGCGACGCGGGATCCCGTCCGGACTCCTTCGCCATGTTCCGGATCGCCGAGAACATCTGAGCCATGCCTTCGGCCGGGATTGCCACTGGGTTCCATCCGTCGGCAAAGGTGGCGAGACGCTTCAGTGCGGGCGGCGCGAAAGCCGCAAGATAGATTGGTGGGTGCGGCTTCTGCACGGGCTTGGGGAAGATGTGCGACTTCGGAACGGTGTAGAACTTCCCTTTGTATTCGACCGGATCCTGCATCCAGATTGCCTTTAGAACCTGCAGGAATTCGTCCGCACGCGCCCCACGTTCTTTTGGATTCGCACCGGAGGCATCCATCTCATCTTTGGACCACCCCAATCCGAGGCCCACGAGCAGTCGCCCATTCGACAGAAAATCAATCGTGGTAAGCCGGCGGGCGAGCGTGACCGGGTTGTAATACGGCATGTCGAGCACACTCGTGCCCAGGCGAATTTTCCTGGTTTGTGCTGCGGCGAAGGTCAAGGCATCAAGCGGGTCGATGACGTGTTTGTACGGTTCGGGCAACATGCCGTCCGGAGTGGCCGGATACGGCGTTTGCGGCTTGAGGGGATACAGCAGGCGCTCGATCGTCCACAAGCTGTTGTAGCCGAGAGCCTCGGCGCGCTGCGCTACTTTCGTGATCGCGTCCGGCGTGGCGACCGGGCCGATGTTGGGCAATGCGAATCCAATCTTCATACGACGACTCCATCATCTTATAAGGGGATGTTCCCGTGTTTTTTGGGTGGGTTTTTATCGCGCTTGGTTTCGAGCATTTCCAGGGCCTGAATCAGTTTTTTGCGGGTTTCGCGCGGTTGGATGACCGCATCGACGAATCCGCGATCCGCTGCGACATAAGGGTTCGCAAAACGGTCGCGGAACTCTTCGATCTTCTGCGCCCGAAGTTGTTCCTTGTTCTTTGCTTTCTCTAGTTCGCGTTTGTACACGATGTCCACGGCGCCTTCCGGTCCCATGACTGCGATTTCCGCGGTCGGCCAGGCATAGTTCACGTCGGTCCGGATGTGCTTCGACGCCATGACGCAATACGCGCCGCCGTACGCCTTACGTGTGATCACCGTCACCTTGGGCACGGTTGCCTCGGCAAAGGCGAACAGAAGCTTGGCGCCGTGCTTGATGATTCCACCATACTCCTGGTTCGTCCCGGGCAGAAAGCCAGGAACGTCTTCAAACGTAATGAGCGGAATGTTGAAGCAGTCGCAGAAGCGCACGAACCGGGCGCCTTTGATGGAAGCATTGATGTCCAGTGTGCCGGCCAGGAACGCCGGCTGATTGGCGACGATGCCCACGGACCGGCCGTTCAGGCGCGCGAATCCCACCACGATGTTCTTGGCGTAGTGTTCCTGCACCTCGAAGAAGTAGCCATCGTCGATCACCGAGTGGATCACGTCCTTGATGTCGTACGGCAGATTGGATTCGGCGGGAACGATCTTGTCGAGGGCCGCGTCGCTGCGGTCGATGGGATCGGTGCAGGCCTTACGCGGCGGATCGTCGAGGTTGTTTGAGGGCACGAAGCTGAGCAGTTCGCGCACCATGGACAGGCACTCGGCATCGTCGTGAGCGACGAAGTGCGCGACGCCCGAGGTCTCGTTGTGCGTCATTGCTCCGCCGAGCTGGTCTTTCGTGACCTCTTCGTGTGTGACGGTCTTAATCACGTCGGGGCCGGTGATGAACATGTAGGAAGTCTTGTCGACCATCAGGATGAAGTCGGTGATGGCTGGTGAGTACACAGCTCCGCCGGCACACGGGCCCATAATCGCCGAGATCTGCGGAACGACACCGCTGTACAGCGTGTTACGAAGAAAGATATCGGCGTAGCCCGCGAGGGACATCACCCCTTCCTGGATTCTCGCCCCGCCGGAATCATTTAATCCAATGACCGGAGCACCCATCTTGGCGGCGAGATCCATAATCTTCACAATTTTTGCGGCGTTTGCTTCCGACAGCGAACCGCCGAATACTGTGAAGTCCTGCGCAAAGACGAAAACCAGGCGGCCTTCGATTCGGCCATAACCGGTGATGAAGCCGTCACCGTAGTATTTCTGCTCGGCCATGCCGAAGTCCGAGCACCGGTGGGTGACGAGCTTGTCGGTTTCCTCGAACGTGCCCTCGTCGAGCAGGAACTCAATCCGCTCGCGCGCCGACATCTTGCCTTCCTTATGCTGCCTCTCCTGGCGGGCTGCGCCTCCGCCTTCTTGGGCGAGAGTGTCGCGCTTCTTGAGTTCTTCCAGCTTCTGTTCGAGGTTCATGGCTTGGAAATTATAGCCGCCGGGGCCGTACAATCTCAGCAATGCTCGCTTATGCAATCGGAACCACCGCGGCTGCCGCCCTCTTCGCCGCTGGATATCAGACCATGTCGCCCACGGGGCAATGGTATGGCCGCACCTTTACCGGCCTCGCCGGCGGCAAGAAGCTTGCCCTAACCTACGACGACGGCCCGAATGAGACCCACACACAGCGGTTGCTCGACATTCTTGCCAAGCATGATGTCCGGGCGACGTTTTTTATGATCGGCCGGTACGTTCAGCAACGGCCGGAGATCGCGCGTGCCGTTGCTTCCGCCGGGCACGTAATTGGCAACCATACATTCACGCATCCGAACCTCGTTCTAGTCTCTGCTCTGCAAACTCGCATGCAGATCGAGGAATGCCAACGTGCGCTGCACGACGCCGTCGGGGAGCATTCCAATTTATTTCGTCCTCCATTTGGGGGACGGCGGCCGGAAAGCCTGCGGGTGGTGCGGGCACTGGGACTCGAGCCCATCATGTGGAACGTGACTGCGTTCGATTGGAAGACGACGTCGGCGGAGCGTGTCGAGCGAAATGTGCTCAAGCAGGTGAATGGCGGGAACGTGATACTGCTGCACGATGGCAGTCATCGGGAACTGGGTCTAGATCGCTCGCATACGGTTGAAGCTACCGACAGGCTGATTCGGGGTTACAAATCGAACGGCTTCGAGTTCGTTACGATTCCGGAAATGATGGGCGCCGCAGCGGAACTTGCAGCGCCGATCAAGGCGAGCCGTTCGGCGCTTCCGCACTAATCCACTGTCATCCTCCATAGGATCCAAACAAGGACAGGGATGGCACAATGGCGATGTAATTCAGCTTATACGTGCGCCATCGTGAATGCCTGCTTTGCAGCCGCTATGGTTTGCTGAATGTCGGACTGCGTGTGGGCGGCGCTCATGAACGCTGCTTCGAATTGGGAAGGGGGAAGATAGACGCCGCCATCTAGCATCGCCCGAAAGAAGCGACCGAAGGCGTCAGTATCGGATCTCGCGGCGGATGGCCAATCGGTGACCGGGCCAGGTGTGAAGAACCAGGTAAACATTGACCCGACGCGGTTGCAAGTCATCAGCACTCCCGCCTCTTCGGCAGCCGCCAACACGCCCGCAACCAGCTGGGAGCTAAGATTCTCCAGTTGCGTATAGACGCTTTTGTGGTCGCGCAGGTACGTCAGAGTGGCCTGGCCCGCAGCCATGGCTAGTGGATTGCCCGACAGAGTTCCAGCCTGATACATCGGGCCCAGAGGCGCGACTAAATTCATGATCTCAGACGGACCGCCATAGGCGCCAACTGGAAGGCCCCCACCGATGATTTTCCCCAGTGTGGTTAGATCGGGGCGAATCGAATAAAGCTCCTGCGCCCCACCAAATGCGAGGCGGAACCCGGTCATAACTTCGTCGAAGATGAGCAGAGTGTCGTTGTTTGACGTGATTGCCCGCAATGCCTCCAGGTATCCCGGCGCCGGCGGAACACAGCCCATGTTTCCAACGACAGGCTCAACGATGACGCAGGCAATCTGATCTTTAAACTTCGTGAAAGCCTGATCCAGCGCGACGGGGTCGTTGAAGGGAAGCGCCAGCGTGAATTGGGTAAACTCCTCCGGAACGCCTGCGGAACCTGGAATTCCCAGGGTGGCGACTCCCGAGCCGGCTTTGACGAGCAGGGCGTCGGCGTGCCCGTGATAGCAACCCTCGAATTTCACGATGTACTTGCGTTTGGTATAGGCGCGCGCCAGGCGGATGGCCGACATGGTGGCTTCCGTTCCCGAGCTCACGAAACGGACTTTCTGCATGTTAGGGAATGCCGAGAGGACCAGCTCTGCCAGATCAGCCTCGGCCGGGGTGGAGGCTCCGAAACTGGTACCGTTACGCGCTGCTTCGCTGACTGCTTCCACCACTTCAGGAGCTGCGTGACCGAGGACCTGCGGGCCCCAGGAGCCGATATAGTCGATGTATTGGTTGCCGTCGGCATCCCAAAGATGCGAGCCGGATCCGCGAACGATGAATGGCGGATCGCCGCCAACCGCCCGGAATGCGCGGACCGGCGAATTGACGCCACCTGGGATCATCTGTTCGGCGCGCTTCTGCAGGCGGCGCGACTGCTCGACTTTGCGTGGCATGCCTCCTCCTGGACTGGCTAGACACTATAGCAGCGCCGGTCACACCCGAATGTGATCCCCGACACATGCCCTCGCGCACGAATTTACAAAATATTAACCAGGTTGCAACCTCCCGGAAACAGGCCGGGAGTAGCCTCGCAATCAGTGACACGCCCTTCTAACCGGGAGGGTTTCGGGACAGCTTCGGGGGGCTCCGAGCTGTCCTAGTTTTTTGCAATTTGTCCGCAATGGCGGCTGGGGCCTCACCGGGCAACCTTCAGAGGACTGGGATGCCGCGGTTCATAAATTCCAATCTGACCGCCACCGGGAAGCGTAAACCTGGCCACCTTCCCCCAGCGCTGTTGCTGGATTTCAGACACCTTAACCTGTTTTGCTTCGAGCTCACTCAGGGTAGCCGCCACATCATCGCACATGAAATAAAGCTCGTGCGGCCCATTGTTTTCCGCATCGTGAAAGGCCGCCTCGCAGGGCGGCATGGCAAAAATCAACCAGCCGTGCCCGGCGTCGACCGAAGGAAACTTCAGCACATCTTGAAAGAACGCACGGTCTGCTTCCGGATTTTTTGTATAGATCACGACATGAGCACCGATGATCATAATGTGTTCTCGTTGTGCGCCAGAATCATCGCACTTGACTGAATCCAGCGGCAAGCCTTCCGAAACTGCCCGCCTTGCTTTTGATCGTTCCGGCATTTAGATTTCGTGCCATGACCCAGGTCTCAGAGGGACAAACTTACTTCAACGGCCACTCGATGGTGGGCGAGTTGCAACGCGTGCTGGTGTGTTCTCCGCGAAGCGCGGGGTGGTTCGAGTCGAGTATTGCGTCGACTTGGAACGAACTCGGGTTCCTGCATGCCCCAGACTGCGATCGCGCTCAGTCGCAACACGAAGCGATGTGCCGGCAGCTCGAAACCGCGGGAGCCGAGGTTGTACAACTCGGGCCCGCTGCTGAGCTTACGCTCGACGCTGTGTACGCGCACGATGCTTCTCTCCCTACCGATTTCGGTCTGATCCTGATGAACCCGGGAAAGGCGAACCGTGTGGCCGAGGCGCAGCGGCAGCGCGAGTTTTGCCAGGCATTGGGAATCCCGATTCTCGGCGAAGTTTCGCACCCGGGCAAAGCCGAGGCAGGGGACATCGTCTGGATCGATTCCGAGACGTTGCTGGTGGGCCACGGATACAGAACGAATGCGGCCGGCATTGAGCAACTTCGGTCGATGTTGCAAGCTTTCGGCGTTCAGGTAGTCGCTGCCCCGCTTCCACATGGTCCCGGTCCCTCGGCCTGTTTACACCTGATGTCGCTCATGAGCATGCTTGACGACCGGACGGCGCTGGTCGATATGTCCTGGTTGACGGTTCCCACAGTTGAATTACTTTGCCAGCGCGGGATCTCGTTTATCGAAATCGATCCCGTCGAGAGAGAAACGCTTGCATGCAATGTGCTGTCGCTTGGGCGCAGACGGCTGCTCGCGCTGGAAGAGAATCGCAATACCAATGATCGACTGCGGCGGGCAGGTTTTGATGTTCGAACCTTTCCCGGAAGCGAGCTTTGTATCAATGGGAGCGGTGGACCAACCTGCCTGACACGCCCTCTGTTGCGCAGCTAGCGACTTACGATTTCCTACCTCGAATTCCCGAGAAGCCGCCGGGAGATCCTGTAGGCACGATTCGTGCCTAAACCCTTCGCAGGTAAAAACGACATTTCCTCGATTGTTCGACCAGGCGGTTTTACGCCTAAGTCAATGTGTTTCGGCTCGCAATCAGCTACTCAGCACTGGCACTCCACTTGCTTTGATCAGAGTCAAGACAAATAACCTAATTGCTCTTTCAGGAGGAGCTTGAGATGGACAACTTGATTTCTCGTCGTTTGCAGGCAGGCTTGATTGCCGCGGCCTTGATGATGGGCGGTGCGGTAATCGGTGCGTCGGCGCAGCAGCCGGATCAGGATCGGCATGCTCCCCAGGCGAGCCCGGCGCAAACAATGCCCGGAGATAATGCGCAGCAGCCGGCGGCCGTCCCACCGGCGGCGGCCGACCAGGACAACGGCGTTCGCCCCGCACCCAACAAGGACCGCGATATGCAGGCGAACCCCGCTGACCGCGATCACGATAAGGACATGAATAAGAGCCAGGCCGAAGGTGCGGAAAACAGCCCTGCTGGCCAGAAGGAAATGAGCCGCGAGGTCAAAGAATTTGACGGCTTCCTCGACTCTCATCCGGAGATCGCGAAGGACCTGCAGAAGGATCCTTCGAAGATCAACGATGAAACGTATGTCAGCGCACATCCTGAGCTGAACCAGTGGCTCAAGGAGCACAGTAACATTCGTGAAGAGATCAAGGAAAATCCATCGAAGTTCATGAACCGCGAGAAGGCTTACGAGCGCAACGAAGCCCCCAAGAAGTAAAACAGACAAAAGCGACAGAGAGGCCGGCGAACTCAGCCGGCCTTTTTTGTTGCGCCGTTCGGGGGGCTGGCCGACTCGCCTGTAGCCGGCCTCGCAACCTCATCACGGCTGTTAGAATGAAGAAGCAATGGCCCTGCCTTTCGTCCGCGATGTGTTTGCGGACGCGGAAAAAATTCCCGCTTTCACGCGTGCAGCCTCCCATCTGAAAGCGCGCGCAGGTCGCCGTAGTGTGTCCGGACTCACCCCCACAGCCAAAGCACTCATCCTGGTTCTGCTGCGGCGTGCCGTCGAGCACCCGCTGGTGATCGTGGTGAGCGACAATCGGGCGGCGGAAGAGATGCTCCCGGTGTTGCAGGGATTTGCAGAGCTAACCGGCGCCGTTGACGCTCAGTCGATCGTCTCTGTTCCCGCGAGGGATGTTTTACCTTTCCAGAATTTGTCTCCTCATCCTGAGATTCAGGAGCAGCGCGCGGCCGCATTGTGGAACATCGCCAGCGGAACTGCCGCCATCGTTGTCGTTCCTGTCACCGCGGCAGCGACGCGCCTCCGGAACCCAGATTTTTACACCGGTCTGGCGCGCGTATTGCGCCGCACGGAAGCCCTCGATGTGGACGCCCTGGTCAGTCATCTCAACACAGTGGGATACCAATCAACCGATGTGGTCGAAATGCCCGGGCAATACGCGGTACGCGGCGGCATACTCGACGTGTATTCTCCGGAGGCGGACCGTCCCGTTCGCGTGGAATTTTTTGGCGACGAGATCGAATCTATTCGAAAGTTTGACCCCGGCACGCAAAGGTCATCGACGCCCGTAGACGAGGCGTTGATCCTGCCCCTCACCGAGACTCCGGTCAACGAAGAGTTGCTCGGCGCAATTCATGCGCGGCTATCCGGCAAGAGAATTACCGGGCCCGAGGAGGTGGTCGAGGAGGCTGTGCGCTCTGGTGGCGTCACTGTGTTCCCCGGCTGGGAATTCTACGCGCCCGTTGCGGGTGCCGACCGAAGCGTTTTCGATCTCCTGCCAAATGCCTTGCTCCTGGTCGATGAACCGGAAAACGTGAGGCGGGAGTTTGATCGCGTGTGGGAGCGGATCAGCGAAGCCCACGAACGAAGCGGAATCGGGAACCTGGTTCGGCCCGAGGACCTTTACTTCCCGCCCGAAGCGTTGCAGGCAAAGCTGAACGCATCGCCGGGAGCCGACATTGAGCACCTCGGCATTACGCGCGCCGGGCAGAATACCGAGATCTCCTTTGCGACACAACCCAGCCCGCGGTTTCACGGCGCAGTTCCTGTCATGTTAGAGGAGGTCCAGAAGCTCACCCGTGATGGCAAGCAGGTTGTCTTCGCCGCCTCAAACTTCGGAGAACTGGAGCGCTTGGCGGACATCTTCACTGAGTACAACGTTCCGTTTCGCCTCGGCAGCCGCACTCGCGGCGGGGAGAGCTATGCGGATGAGACCGCGTACTTCGCCGGTGAAGCCTACACCACCACCCTGGTCAAAGCGTATGTCCCCGATGGCGTGCTTCTGCCCGAGGGTAACCTTGCTGTTTTCGGGGCGCGTGATCTGTTCGACGAATCCGAAGCTGTAGTCACGCGTCCGCAACGCCAGAAGTCGAAAGTTTCTGCTTTCCTTTCCGACTTCCGCGACCTTCAAGTCGGTGATTACGTGGTACACGTCGAGCACGGGATCGCGCAGTACCAGGGGCTGAAGGAGATAAACCAGGGCGACGGCCCGATTGAGTTCATGCTCCTTGAGTTCGCCGAAGCCGCGAAGCTGTACGTCCCCCTGACTCGTCTCGACCTGGTGCAGAAGTACCGGTCGGCTGAGGGAGCAAAGCCGGTTCTCAGCCATCTGGGCACAGCGACTTGGGCGAAAACCAAAGCACGCGTACGCAAGGCCATGAAGGACATGGCCGACGAACTGCTGAAGCTTTATGCCGAGCGCCACATGGTCGAAGGTCACGCGTTTCCTGCGGATTCCGAGTGGCAGAAGGAATTCGAGGACGCATTTGAATTCAACGAGACGGACGATCAGCAGCAGGCCATCGAGGATGTAAAGCGCGACATGCAGTCTCCCCAGCCGATGGATCGATTGTTGTGCGGCGATGTCGGCTACGGAAAGACGGAAGTCGCGATGCGCGCGGCATTCAAGGCTGTCGGCGACAACAAGCAGGTCGCGGTGCTGGCGCCCACGACCGTGCTCGCGTTTCAGCACTATGAAACCTTCAAGCAGCGTTTCGCGGCGTTCCCCGTCAGCATTGAGATGATTAGCCGCTTCCGGTCACCTAAAGAACAAAAAGAGATCCTGCAGAAGGCGGAGGCCGGCAAGATCGATATCCTCATCGGCACGCACCGGATTCTCTCGAAGGACATTAAGTTTGCTGACCTGGGCTTGTTGATTGTCGATGAGGAACAACGCTTCGGTGTGCGGCACAAGGAACGTATCAAGCAAATGCGTAAGCAGGTTGACGTGCTTACCATGTCGGCGACGCCGATTCCACGCACGCTGCATATGTCATTGGTCGGATTGCGCGACATGAGCGTGATAGAGACGCCGCCTAAAGACCGCATTGCGATTCAGACCGTCGTGGCCGCTTGGGATGACAAGCTGATCCAGTCGGCCATCGAGCAGGAACTCGAACGTGGCGGACAGGTGTATTTCGTCCACAACCGGGTGGAGACGATTTGGGAGATCGCCGCCAAAATCCAGGAACTTGTGCCGCGGGCAAGAATCACTGTGGGCCACGGGCAGATGGCCGAAGGCGAGTTGGAAAAGGTGATGTTGAAATTCATGCATCACGAGGCCGATATTCTCGTCGCAACTACGATCATCGAGAATGGGCTGGACATTCCGTTGTGCAACACCATTCTTATCAACCGCGCTGAACGGCTAGGTTTGTCGGAGCTCTATCAATTGCGTGGACGGGTTGGACGTTCGAACCGACGCGCGTATGCCTACCTGTTGCTGCCGCCCGAGATCGAGCTCACAGCCATTGCTCGGCGGCGACTCGCTGCCTTGAAGGAGTTTTCCGATCTTGGCGCGGGATTCAAAATCGCTGCACTCGATCTCGAGCTACGAGGCGCCGGCAACTTGCTGGGAGGCGAACAGAGCGGCCATATCGACGCGGTGGGCTTCGAACTCTATACCAGCATGCTTGATCACGCGGTTCGAGAATTGAAGGGCGAGGCCGCCCCAGAAGCCGAAGAAATTCAGCTCAACCTCGGCTTAAACATCCGTATCCCAGCGGATTACATCAAGGAAGAAAACCAGCGTTTGCGGATGTACAAGCGTGTTGCGGGAGTGGAGACTGAGGCCCAGCTGGCGGACGTCAGAGGCGAGCTGGCGGACCGGTACGGTGAGCCGCCGCAGGCCGTTCGAAATTTGCTCGATTACGCTGTGCTGAAACTGGTGTGCTTGCGAGTGGGCGTGACTGGGATCGAACGAAAACGCGACCAAGTCAGCATTCGCTTCCGCGAAAATGCAGCCATCGATCCCGAGCGCCTGGCTCGATTCGTGGCCGGACAGCGCGGAGCTCACTTCACCCCTGCTGGAATCCTGAAATTTAGTTTAAAAGCTATGCGCGCCGATGAGGTTTTGAACCAGCTCAGATCCTTGCTGGAAGAACTCGCAGCGGCTCCCGCTAATGCGCTGCCCGCCGACTAGCTTGCTGCGAGATCCGGGCTACTTCAACAGCTACGATCCGGCTTGGGCGCCAGGTTTGTGAGAGTATGATGAAGCGCCGGTCGGAAATGGGTCCGGCAGATGACTAGCCATGGTGATGAAAGTCCGCAAAGCCGTCTTCCCAGCCGCCGGTTTGGGCACGCGGTTCCTGCCTGCGACTAAGGCCCAGCCGAAAGAGATGCTGCCGCTGGTCGACAAGCCCATCATTCAATACGGAGTCGAGGAGGCAATTGCCGCCGGGTGTGACCAGATCATAATAGTCACCGGACGCGGCAAGACGGCCATCGAGGACCATTTCGACCACAGCTACGAGCTCGAACATCTGCTGCAAGCTAAGAACAAGACCGACCTGCTGGAGATTGTGCGCGAGATCTCCGACATGATCCATGTTGCGTATGTGCGTCAGAAAGAGGCACTCGGACTAGGGCATGCCGTGTTGATGGCGCGTGAACTGGTAGGCAACGAGGCGTTTGCAGTGCTTCTCGCCGACGACGTTGTCGATGCGCCCGTACCCTGCCTGAAGCAGATGATGCAGGTTTTCAACGAGACACAATGTTCGGTAATCGCAACCGAGGTAGTCGAGCGTGCGGCCATTTCTGCGTATGGCGTGCTCGATGTTAAGCCCGCCGACACTCGTTTCGGCGAGCGCGTCTTTGAGATCGTCAACATGGTCGAAAAGCCAAAGCCGGAGGAGGCGCCTTCTCAACTCGCCATTATCGGCCGCTACATCTTGACTCCCGCCATCTTCGACACGCTCACGGAAACCCAACTGGGCAGCGGAGGCGAACTCCAACTGACCGACGGCATGCGTCAACTCCTCAACAAAGAGCGTATGTTCGCTTACGTGTTCGAGGGACGGCGCCACGATACGGGTGATAAGTTGGGCTTCCTTAAGGCGACTGTGGAGTTCGCGCTCAAGCGCCCCGACCTCGGAGCAATGTTCCGTGCGTACCTGAAGGATTTGAAGCTCTGAGGTGTATCGCGCGACTCGCGCACCAGCGACGACCGATCACTATTCCATCGCCTTGCTTAACAGGAAGTCGTGAACCCAGTCAGACTTAAGTCCTTGCTGCCGGAGGGCTGTGGCTAGCTGTGCCCAGTGTCGCATGCTGTGGGTTAGCGCTTGTGTGATCAGCTTGCGCCTCGTTGCGGTCACCTTGATTCGCGAACCGAATTCCAGCGGTTTGGAGTAGTCCTCGGGAGTTGCGCGGGCGCAGAACTCGCGAAACTTCGCTGTGGCTTCCTCGCTCAACGCAAACAGGGAGCGGACATCGGCTGGAGAGAACGTTTCTATTCTCTTCTGCAGTGCGGACAAGTCGCCTCCGGTCCCGTTGACCGCTTCCGCATAGTGCATCTCCACGGAAAAAATATGAACCAGCAACCGGCGCACGGTGCCCGCGTCCGCGATATCGATTCGCAGGTCAAGCGCGGAGGGATGGGCGGAAAACCATTGTTGCCAGCGCTGGGTCTCCTCGGCGTTGTAGTCCAGCAACTCGGCGAACCGAATGCCGTCGATCATGTCGTGCTGCCAAGAGAGATTTTCAATTTCTTAGATTTCTCTTCGACACTGTTCGCGAGCTTTTCCTTGTGACCGTCGAGTTTTTTGGCGACCGCGGCGCTGGACAGCCCAATGATTTGTGCAGCCAGTATCCCGGCGTTCGTGGCGCCGGCTTTACCAATCGCGACCGTGGCCACTGGGATTCCGGCTGGCATTTGCACAGTTGCAAGCAGCGAGTCCATTCCGTTAAGTGACGTAGACGGGATCGGAACCCCGATCACGGGCAGGGTCGTATGAGCGGCGATGACACCGGCCAAATGGGCTGCGCCGCCCGCTCCAGCAATGATTACCTTGATGCCCCGCGAGGCAGCATTCTTGGCGTATTCAGCCGTGCGGTCCGGGGACCGGTGTGCCGAGGTCACATCGATTTCATAGAGAATGCCGAGTTCTTCGAGGCTTTTGCCGGCCTCGCGCATGATGTCGAGGTCGGAATCACTGCCCATGACGATGGAAACTGCAGGTTTGCTCATTGATTGTCATCCTCACAAGGAAATACTAAGCGCCGAGTTATGGCGTGTTCTTCGCCTGCGCTCGGCGCCTCATTTCTTGAAAGCTCTGGCCGCGATGTCTTTACGGTAGTGAGCGCCCTCGAAACTGATTAATCCGATTGCATCGTAGGCGCGCTTCACTGCGACCGCCAACTCGGGAGCACGCGCGGTAACCGCCAATACGCGCCCACCAGAACTGTAGAAGGTGCCGTCGCGCTTTGTTGTGCCCGCGTGAAACACCTTCACCCCTTCCATGCGCCCGGCCTGCTCAAGGCCAGCAATTCTTTTCCCAGCGTCAAATGTGCCCGGATATCCACCGGACGACATCACCACACAAGCTGCCGCGTCCGGGCTCCAGCGGAAATCGCCTTCACTGGTGCGCCCCTCGATCGAAGCCTCGATTGCCTCGACGAGATCGCTCTCCAGCCGCATCAGAATGGGTTGTGTTTCGGGATCGCCGAAACGGCAATTGAATTCCAGCACCATAGGGCCGCGCGCCGTCATCATCAATCCGCAGTAAAGGACGCCTGTGTACTCGGTCCCTTCGGCCTTCATACCCGCGACGACTGGACGGGCGATGTGATTTACCAGCCAGTCGCGCATTTTGTCATCGACAATGTTGCGGGTGGAGTATGCGCCCATACCCCCGGTGTTGGGGCCGGTGTCGCCATCGCCAACGCGCTTATGATCCTGCGCGGCAACCAACGGTGCGACCCGTTCGCCATCGCTGAATACGAGAAAAGAAAGCTCGTCGCCTTGCAGGTACTCCTCGAGTACGACACGAGAGCCAGCTTGGCCCAGCATTCTGCCGCTGAGCATCTCGGAAGCAGTCGAGATAACCTCCTCTTTAGTCTTGGCGATGACCACACCTTTGCCTGCTGCGAGACCGTCTGCCTTCACCACAACCGGAGCGTGAAAATGCGGCAGAGCTGCGCGGACCTCATCGGCCGAATTACAGATTGCATAGTGAGCAGTCGGGATGTGATGCCGTTGCAGGAATTCCTTTGCGAAACTTTTGCTTGATTCCAATTGGGCTGCCGCTCGAGTCGGGCCGAAAATCCGCCAGCCGCGTTTCTGGAATTCATCCACCACGCCGAGGGTCAGGGGCAACTCAGGCCCGACGACGGTCAAATCCGGCCTGAGCTGATTGGCAAGGGAGACGATGGAATCCAGACTCTTGATGTCTACCGGAACGCAGTCGGCCTCGTCGCAGATGCCGCCGTTTCCGGGAGCACAAAACACCTGGGAAACACGCGGGGACTGCCGCAACTTCCACACCAAAGCGTGCTCGCGCCCGCCGCTGCCGATGACAAGAACTTTCATGAGGACAACCAAGGTTATGGGGCAGAGAACGAGGATGTCAAACGCGGCGCGGTGAGCCCAGTGCGTAGTGTGCGAGAAGTTCGCAGTCCGGCATCTCCGCCGCTTCCCACCCCGCACTCGGGCGACCTGCTGCGCGATAGCCACGAGAAAAGTTACTATCTATAAGGATGAATGGCCCAGACAAACAGCGCACCGGGCAATCCCCTCCCGGCACAGGGGCTATCGCTGCGAGTTTGCCGCTGGGTTCTCGTTCCCTCGAAGATGTACACGGCACCGTGGAGGTTCCCGATTCGGGGGCGGGGTTCTGGGAAAAATGGCGAGCGTTTGTCGGTCCGGCGATTTTGGTTAGCGTTGGCTACATGGATCCGGGGAACTGGGGTACCGATCTTCAAGCTGGGGCCCACTACAAGTACGGATTGCTGTGGGTGATTGGCTTAGCCAGCCTGATGGCGATCTTTATGCAGGTGATCTCCGCCCGGTTGGGAGTTGTCACTGGCAAGGACCTGGCTCAATGCTGCCGCGACTGGTATCCCGGCTGGAGTCGCTGGCCGAACTGGCTGCTGAGCGAGGTGGCCATTGCGGCTTGTGATCTCGCCGAAGTTCTAGGGAGCGCCGTCGCCCTCAATTTGCTATTTCACATCCCGCTGTTGTGGGCCGTGATCATCACGGGCCTCGATGTCTTGCTGCTCCTTACGCTGCAGAGCCTGGGCATGCGAACGGTCGAGGCTGTCGTTCTGCTGCTCGTCGCAACGATCGCCGTCTGTTACTTCATCGAAATTTTCATCCTTCCCCAGACTCGCCCCCACTTCGAGGAAATGGGACGAGCCTTGTTGACCCCTGGCTTGCATCAGCCGGGAATGTGGTACGTCGCTATCGGGATCATCGGGGCGACGGTTATGCCGCACAATTTGTATCTTCACTCCGCCCTGGTGCAAAGCCGGAAGCTTCAGAAGGATGAAGCATCAATCCGAAGCGCGATCCGTTTCAACACGATTGATTCGGTCGTGGCGCTGACGGTCGCTTTCTTCGTCAATGCTGCGATTCTCGTTCTCGCGGCCACCGTGTTTTTTGGCAAGACCAGCGTACTGGTACCCGCAGGCCAGCTAATCCACTTTTCGGCCGATACAGATTGGATTCGAGTGGCTTATCTGACTTTGTCTCCCTTGCTGGGCACGGGGTTAGCGAGCCTGCTGTTTGCCGTGGCCCTATTAGCCAGCGGACAAAGCAGCACCATAACGGGCACGCTCGCCGGGCAAGTCGTGATGGAAGGATTTATGCACTGGCGCATCATGCCGTGGGTTCGGCGCCTGATCACGCGAACCCTCGCTATCATTCCGGCGGTCTTCATCATCGGGTTGCGTGGTGACAGCAGTGTTACGGACCTGTTGACGCTGAGCCAGGTTGTCCTCGCACTGCAATTGCCTTTCGCGATGTTCCCGTTGCTCCACTTCACCAGTTCGCGGAAACGAATGGGAGCCTGGAAGAATGGGTGGTTCCTGCTGGTGGTGGGATGGGCCAGTGCTATTCTGATCACCTTCATGGACCTCTACGGCCTCCCGGAATCGCTTCGAGCCGCATGGCAGGCAATAAGCGGCGGCTAAGCACCAGAGAGGGCGATTATGTATGACAAGATTCTGGTGACGCTGGATGGGGGTTCGAGCGATCGCGCCATCATCGAGCACATAAAGCAGCTCGCCAAGTTGGCAAACAGCCGTCTCGTACTCTTGCATGTGGCGGATGGTTGGGCGGCCAGAACCTACGGCCGCGATGCCGTAAGCCGCGAGATTTTGGAGGACACTGCATACCTTCGCAAGGTTCGAGACGAGTTTCAGCTGGCCGGGATTCCGGCAGATATTGAATTGGCTTTCGGCGAGCCGGCCGCCGAGATCGTCAAATGGATCGAGCAAAAGGGTTGCGACTTAGTTGCCATGAGCACACATGGTCACCGTTTCCTCGGGGACCTGTTCCTGGGTACAACCGCTAGTCGCGTCCAGCACAGTATCAGTGCGCCAGTCCTCCTTCTGCGGGCGAAGTAGTCAGCCGGTCATGCCGCCCGGGACCACTACGCAATCTTCCTGGGAACGACTAAACTAGATCCACGAACTTCGAACAAAAAAGTAGGTCCATATGAATAGCTTTGGTGCACGCTCCAGCCTTCGTGTGGGAAATAAAGATTACGAAATCTATCGCCTTGACGCACTCGATAAGCAGGGCATCTCGACCAAGCACCTACCCTATTCCCTTCGCATTCTCCTCGAGAATCTTCTGCGCACCGAAGATGGGCGGAACGTAAAGAAAGAAGACGTTCGCGCGCTTGCCGGGTGGAATAGCCAAACTCGACCCAATAGGGAAATCGCTTTCACCCCCAGCCGGGTTTTGCTGCAGGACTTTACGGGTGTGCCGGCGGTTGTCGACTTGGCGGCGATGCGCGACGCGATGCAACGACTTGGTGGCGACGCAGCCCTGATCAATCCATTGCAGCCTGCGGAACTGGTCATCGATCATTCGGTCCAGGTCGATGAGTTCGGCACTGGCAACGCGTTCGACATGAATGCTCTCCTGGAATTTCAACGCAACAAAGAGCGCTACGCCTTCTTGCGTTGGGGGCAAACCGCGTTTCGCAATCTGGCGATCGTTCCACCAGATACTGGAATTGTCCACCAGGTCAATCTCGAGTACTTGGCTCGGGTCGTCTTCCTGCAGGAAGCGGGCGGCAAACGCACTGCCTATCCGGATACTTTGGTCGGAACAGACTCGCACACCACCATGATCAACGGCCTCGGGGTTTTGGGCTGGGGAGTTGGTGGAATCGAAGCAGAAGCCGCCATGCTGGGTCAGCCGGTTTCGATGTTGATTCCTCTGGTTGTCGGCGTAAAGTTAACTGGTAAGTTGCGCGAAGGGGCAACCGCGACCGACCTCGTCCTCACCATTACAGAACTGCTGCGTAAACACGGCGTGGTAGGGAAGTTCGTGGAATACTTCGGTCCGGGGTTGCGGTACTTACCCTTGGCCGATCGGGCAACGATCGGCAACATGTCTCCGGAGTATGGGGCCACCTGCGGAATTTTCCCCATTGACCACGAAACGTTGACCTACCTGCGGCTTAGCGGCCGGTCGGACGAGCAAATTGCAGTTATTGAAGCATACTGCCGCGAACAAGGACTCTTCCATGACGAGAAGACTCCAGAAGCGGAGTATTCGGAGTTGCTGACGCTCGACTTAGCTACCGTCGAACCCAGCATAGCCGGCCCTAAGCGTCCACAAGACCGCGTACCACTTTCGGCGGCGAAGCAATCGTTCGAAGCAGCATTGCCGTCGCTGATCAAGCCGAAGGCCGGTGCAGCGGGAAGTGCGTCCGCGTCGGCTGGGAAGAATGGTCTTCGCCATGGAAGTGTTGTCATCGCGGCCATTACCAGTTGCACGAATACTTCGAATCCTTCTGTGATGGTCGCTGCTGGCCTGCTGGCAAAGAAAGCTGTAGAGAGAGGCATGTCCACGCCGGCCTGGGTGAAGACGTCCCTGGCTCCCGGATCCAAAGTAGTTCGCGATTATCTCGACCGAGCCGGCCTGCTGCCCTACCTGGAGAAATTGAAGTTCAATCTGGTCGGCTATGGATGCACGACGTGCATCGGGAATTCTGGCCCGCTACCGGTGGATGTGTCCGCCAGCATCGATGAGAAGAACCTGGTCGTGGCGTCGGTCCTGTCTGGGAATCGCAACTTTGAAGGGCGCATCAATTCCGAAGTCCGCGCAAATTACCTGATGTCGCCGCCCCTGGTTGTCGCGTTTGCACTCGCGGGACGGGTGGACATCGATCTGAATCGCGATCCGATCGGCAAAGATAAGGGTGGGCAGCCGGTGTACCTGGCGGATATCTGGCCGTCGCAACGAGAAGTGAACGAGACGGTGCAGAAATCGATCGATTCGAACATGTTCCGGACCAGCTACAACGACGTGTTCGCCGGGGATGAACGCTGGCGGTCCCTGCCCGTTCCTGAAGGTGAGACGTACGCTTGGGACGAGTCGTCTACTTACATTCAGCGCGCGCCGTACTTCGACGACATGGCGATGGCCCCCTCACCTGTGGGGGATATCCGCGCCGCCAGGGTGTTGGCTGTGCTTGGAGACAGCGTTACAACGGATCATATTTCTCCCGCAGGCTCGATCAAGAAGGACAGTCCGGCTGGCAAATACCTGGTCGAGCACGGCGTGAAGCCCGCTGACTTCAACTCGTACGGATCGCGGCGCGGCAACCACGAGGTGATGGTCCGCGGCACCTTCGCCAACGTTCGGCTCTGCAACAAGATGGTCCCGAATCTGGAGGGCGGCTTTACCCGGCACCTCCCCGACGGGACTGAAATGACCATCTTTGAAGCTTCGCAGAGATACATAGCGGAAGGCGTGCCGCTGGTGATCATCGCGGGCAAGGAATATGGTTCCGGATCATCCCGCGATTGGGCCGCCAAGGGACCCCGCTTGCTTGGAGTCCAGGCCGTGATTGCTGAAAGTTACGAGCGCATTCACCGCTCGAATTTGGTCGGGATGGGGATTCTTCCACTGCAATTCGTCGACGGAGAGAATGCGGAATCGCTCAAACTGACCGGCGAAGAAGTGATCGAGATCACGGGGATTCGTGAGATCGTCGAAAAGTTTTCTCCTGGCCGGCAGATCAAGGTGCGAGCCACGGCAGGCGCAAAGAGCAAAGAATTCAAGGCACTCGTGCGCATCGACACTCCGCAGGAGGCGCAGTACTACGCAAACGGCGGGATTCTGCAATATGTGTTACGTCAGCTGCTTGCCGCGAAGCCGGAAGCGGTACACGCGTAAGTCTGGTCGCTAGTGCCGATTTGTGCTTCTCGCAACGGCAGCTTGGACGGTTCGAATAGAAACAAGAACCAGAAAACGAGGTTTTGTACATGCCACAATGGGCTTGGTTCCTCGTCTTTGTTGCAGCCTGGGTAGTACTCACGCAATGGCTTCTGCCGAAGCTTGGCCTTCCCACCTGACGAAGCAACTCGTGCTCCGTCGAGTCTCGACGGGAAGACGCCAGTACCGCTGGGGACGCCAAGTCCTCTCAGGCCGCCGTAAAGCGCCCTTGATCGAATGTTAGTCGGATGCCGGGCCGCCCGCGTCCGGCGCTATTGGACCGTTAGTCGGCGCCTGCATACATCTGTTGCCGCCGCAGCAGCCGCTACCGCCCTTCTTCATCGCGGCGCAGCAGCCGTCTTTCATGTCCGCATCATGCATGCGTGCACAACATCCTGCCATAGCGGCATGTTCATGGGTGCTTGTAGCGCCATCCGAGCCCGCCATCATCTTCTGCATGCCTTCCATGTGGGAGGCCATCGCCTGCCAAAGCTCGAGATCAGCCTGTAGAGCTTGCTTCGTGGAAGGATCCTTTACTTTTGCGAGGGTGGATTTCAGTGTGTCGATGCGCGTGCGCATTTCATCGATTTGCAATTGCACCGCGTGCATATGCTGTTGGTGCATTGCAGAACCGCCAGCCGGCGAGGGCGAAGACGCGGCCGGAATTTGTGCCGAGAGCATGGAAACGGAGCCCAATAATAGAACGAGCGACCAGAAATTCTTCATGAAAGTCTCCTTGTTGAGCAGACTATTGCGGTAGCAAACAACGCGAAGTGATGGCCGTCACAGCAGGATTGCCCGTCCTTCGCACTGCTATAATCGAAGATTGACCTCATGAGCATGAAGCGGTTAGTGCGTTCCACTACAGTTTTGAGTGTCCGCAGGAATGGCCACGTGGTCCTGGCTGGCGACGGCCAGGTAACCTTGGGCGAGTCGGTCATCAAGCACACGGCGCGGAAGATCCGCCGCCTGTATCAGGACAAGATCCTTGCCGGGTTTGCGGGATCGACGGCCGATGCGTTTTCCCTGTTCAGCCGCTTCGAGGCGAAACTTGAGCAGTATCACGGAAATATCGGCCGTGCAGCAGTGGAACTGGCCAAAGACTGGCGCACCGATAAATATCTTCGTCACCTGGAAGCGCTCCTGCTGGTGTGCGACAAGGACCAAACGTTCCTGCTGAGCGGCCAGGGTGATGTGATCGAGCCGGACGGTGGAATCGCGGCTATCGGCAGTGGGGGTCCCTATGCACATTCGGCGGCGCAGGCTTTGGCTGAGCACACGGAACTTTCAGCCCGCCAGATCGCCGAACAGGCTATGAAGATTGCCGGCAAAATGTGCATCTATACCAATGAGAATGTGACATTCGAAGAACTGTAGTGCTCGGTCTTTAGGCCGTCCGTCTTCTGCCGAGACCAGCGACCAAGCACCAAAGATTTATATGGCTATCTATCTGCCCGGAACAACCGAAGAAGAACAGATTTCTCTGGATGAGCTGACCCCGCGCGAGATCGTTTCCGAACTGGATAAGTACGTTGTCGGCCAGAAGGACGCGAAGCGGGCGGTCGCCATCGCTCTCCGTAACCGCATGCGACGGCAGAAGCTTGGGCCCGATCTCGCGGAAGAAATCATTCCCAAGAACATCATCATGATCGGCCCCACTGGCGTGGGCAAGACTGAGATCGCCCGGCGGCTGGCGAAGCTGGCGAACTCCCCGTTCCTCAAGGTGGAGGCTTCCAAGTTCACGGAAGTCGGCTATGTAGGCCGCGACGTCGAGTCCATGATCCGTGACTTGGTCGAGATTGCCATTGACATGGTACGGGAAGAGAAACTGGAGGACGTTTCCGATAAGGCGGAGTTGAACGCTGAAGAGCGGTTGCTCGACATCCTGCTGCCGCCAACGCCGACGTCACAGCGGACCGCCGATACCACCGCCGGCGGCGTGGTTCTGGATGGTGGTTCGGGTTCAGTGACTGAATCGCACTCCCGCACCCGGGAGAAGCTCCGTCAGCAGTTGCGCGAAGGCAAACTCGACGAGCGCATGGTGGAGATCGAAACCCGAGAAAAATCATTTCCCGCGTTCGAAATCATCTCCAACCAGGGTGTTGAGGAGATGGATATAAACGTTAAAGATATGCTGCCCAACATCTTCGGCCAGCGTAGTAAGAAGCGGAAGATGAAGGTCAGCGAGGCATTTGAGTACCTGATCCAGGAAGAGGAGCAGCGGCTCATCGACATGGACCAAGTCACCCGAGTTGCCATCGACCGGGTCGAGAACTCCGGAATTATTTTCCTCGATGAAATCGACAAGATTGCCGGGCGGGAGAGCGGCCATGGGCCCGACGTATCCCGAGAGGGCGTCCAGCGCGACATCCTCCCCATCGTAGAGGGCACGACCGTAAACACCCGCTACGGCATGGTTCGGACCGATCACATCCTGTTCGTCGCAGCCGGCGCCTTCCACGTTTCCAAGCCCAGCGATCTGATTCCTGAGTTACAGGGCCGCTTCCCGATCCGCGTCGAGCTCCAGTCGCTGACAATGGAGGACTTCATCCGAATTCTCACTGAACCGAAGTCTTCGCTGGTCAAGCAATACACTGCCCTGCTTGAGACCGAGGGAGTGAAGCTGGAGTTCACGCGCGAGGCGCTCGATGAGGTAGCCCACTTCGCATTTCGAGTCAACGAAGGGACCGAGAACATCGGTGCGAGGCGCTTGCACACCATCATGGAACGCGTGCTGGATGAGATCAGCTTCGACGCTCCCGACAAGAAGGGACAGCAGTTTGTGGTGGACGCAGACTACGTCCGCAAGATGCTGACCGACATCGTTAAAGACCAGGATCTGTCGAGATACATACTTTAAGAGCTTCACCACAAAGGACACAAAGGTCGCGCAAAGGACACGAAGGAAGATCGGTTGTGAAGCTTGGTGAAGCCTTCGTGTCCTTTGTGTTGACTGCTTTTTAGCCCCTAGCTCCGCTCGGCCAGTTCTGCTAACCTGCCCCTTCCATGTCCACGAGAACCGCTCCCGAAAGTACACATATCGACCGCCAACGACTCAAATCCTTAATGGAACGCGAGCAGAAGAAGTTTGTCGCCGAGCGGCCAAAGTCGAAGGCATTGTTCGAACGTGCGCAGAAGTCGATGCTGGCCGGTGTCCCGATGAATTGGATGATGAAGTGGGCCGGAGCGTTCCCACCTTTCGTTCGAGAAGCCCAGGGAGCGCACTTCTTTGATGTCGACGGCAATCGCTACATTGATTTCTGCCTGGGTGATACAGGGGCGATGACTGGGCACTCACCTTCGCCGACGGTTTCGGCGGTGCAGCAACAGGTGGGGCGCGGCCTCACTCTCATGCTGCCAAGCGAAGACGCGTTGTTTGTTTCCGAGGAATTGCAGAAACGTTTTGGCGTGCCGTATTGGCAGTTTGCGCTAACTGCTACCGATGCCAACCGTTTTTCGATCCGGCTCGCACGTCACATCACGGGCCGCTCGAAGATACTGGTTTTCAATTGGTGCTATCACGGCACTGTCGACGAGAGTTTCATTATCTTGGAGAACGGTACCGTGAAGGCGCGCCGCGGAAATATCGGGCCACCGGTTCCGCCGTCGGTGACCACCAAGGTCGTAGAGTTCAATGATATCGAGGCTTTGCAAAACGCGCTCGCGCCGGGCGATGTGGCTTGCATTTTGGCGGAGCCAGCAATGACCAACGTGGGAATCGTGCATCCTGACCCCGGGTACCACCAGGCCGTCCGAGAAATCAGCCGGAAGTACGGTACCCTGCTGATCATCGACGAGACTCACACCATTTGTGCCGGTCCCGGTGGCTTCACGCGCGCGGAAAATCTTGAACCTGACTTCCTGGTGTTTGGTAAGCCAATCGCAGGCGGAGTGCCGGGTGCGGCGTACGGCTTCACCGAGGCAGTTGCCAAGGCGATCGCCAGCAAGCAGAGTCTCGAGGATTGCGATACGGGAGGTATCGGAGGAACGCTTGCCGGCAATGCACTTTCACTCTCCGCGATGCGGGCGACACTTAGCCGTGTGCTCACCAAAGAGGCTTTTGACAAGATGATTCCCTTGGCGGAACGATGGACGGCAGGAGTGGAAAAAGCGATCAGAGATTTTGGAGTTCCCTGGCATGTTACCCGGCTTGGATGCCGCGCCGAGTATCTGTTCAGCCCGAAAGCTCCTCGTAACGGAAGTGAAGCGCACAATGCTATGGACTTCGAGTTGGAGCGCTTTTTGCACCTCTACGCCATGAATCGCGGGATTCTGCTGACGCCATTTCACAACATGGCATTGATGTCCCCGGCGACGGCGGCCGAAGACGTGGACCAGCACAGTAAGGTCTTCCGCGACGGGCTGCGAGAGTTGGTCGCTTAAGAATGGTACTCTCAATGCGGACCCGAAGGCCCCGCTTAGCAGACGTGGGCCAGCCTGTCTTGTGGCACGCCGACAGCGATTGATGAAGCAATGGCGAAAAATAACTGCCGCGGCGGTTCCCGCATTTTGCCTTGCCATTCTGATTTCCTGTGGATCGCCCGGTCCGCCGGAGCCGCCATCGCTGGAACTCCCTCGAGCCGTTACCGATCTACGGGCCACCCGCAAGGGGGACAAGGTTACGCTGGTCTGGACGGTTCCCACCAAGACGACAGACGCTCAGAACGTTCGCGAACTTGGGCCAACACTGATCTGTCGCAGCTTGCGAATAGCTGCCAACCGTTGTTCGGCCGTAGGCGAAGTCGACTCGGCCGACCTGATGCCAAAACGCGTTCCATCGAAGCAGGCGCCTTCTTCCCCGGTGCAAGTCAGCTTTGTTGACACCCTGCCACCGGAACTCCAGCAGCAGCGGCCGTTGGGCGAGGTCAATTATGCGGTGGAAACTGACAACCCGAATCGGCGCAGCGCCGGTTTGTCGAACCAGGTCAGGATCCCACTCGCACCGACCTTGCCCGCGCCCACCGATCTGAAGGCCAGAGTGACAGGAGACGGCGTGACGCTCACGTGGGCAGCAACACCGCCGAGCAGCGTGATTTCAGGGCTGCATTATCTTGCTCGCATTTACCGCCGCGATACGGCCACGAAGAAAGATGCTATCGCGGGCGAAGTGACGGCGAATGGTGCATTGGGCGGCAGCTTTACCGACCGCAGCTTCGAGTGGGAAAAGAATTACGAATACCGAGTTGCCATGGTCACAGTTGTCGCCGAGGGAACATCGCCTGTGCAGATCGAAGGCGATGATTCGGCTCCAGTGTCAGTCGTTGCCACCGATGTGTTCCCACCGGCGGTTCCCTCGGGCGTAGAGGCTGTAGCTTCCGGCGTGGGTCAGCAACCCTTCATCGATCTAACCTGGCCTCCCGTCGGCGATTCAGACGTTGCCGGCTACAACGTTTATCGGCGCGAACAAGGGCAGGCTCTGGTCAAAATCAACACCGGCCTCGTGAAGACTCCAGCGTTTCGCGACACTGGCGTTCAGCAAGGGCATACCTACTTCTATTCTGTCTCGGCCGTAGACTTGCGAGGGAATGAAAGTGGTCGGTCCGAGGAAGCGAGCGAAGCAGTCCCTACTTCTTGATCCAGGTCCAAATCAGTCCAACGGCGGCCAGCGATGTCACCGTGGTTGTGCCCCAGCCCAGTATGTTCAACCACAGAGTGTTCTTATGCTCGCCCATGATCTCCGCGTTATTCGTAATGATCATGATCAGGACCAGCAGCACCGGGACAAGTAGACCAGCAATTACCCCCGCCCAGAACAAAGCGTTGATCGGGTTGATCCCGAGAAAATTCAGGCACATCGCGACTAAGGTTGACAGCGCGATCACTGCATAAAATTCCTTGGCGTAGCTCGGCGGATAATCAAGGCTATGATTCCAGTCAAAAGTCTCTGCTAGCGCGTAAGCCGGGCCGGTCGTGAGCACAGGCACAGCAAGAATCCCGACGCCTAGAATCCCGGCCGCGAACAATAGGCTTGCCGCATCTCCCGCTAGTGGCCGCAACGCTTGGGCCGCGTCATAGGCGGACGTGATATTGGTCTGTCCCGCTTGGTACAAAGTCGCTGCCGTGCACAGCACAATGAAATACATGATCAGCGTCGAGAAAAACATGCCGATGTTGACGTCCCAGGCGGCATAGGTAAGTTCAGCGTCGGATGCTCCGCGCCTCTGCCAAACATGATGACGGCCGATAACGATCTCTTCTTCGACTTCCTGGCTTGCCTGCCAGAAAAACAAGAACGGTGACAGGCTGGTCCCCACTACTGCCACGAATGTGGCCAGGTAATCCGTGTTCAGTTCGAGATGCGGCCTCAGCGTCCCCCACAGCACCGCCGTCACATTCGGTTTCGCTAGCGCCGCCGCTCCAACGTACGCGAATAAGGCCAGCGCCAACCATTTGAAGGTCTTCTGCAGCATCGCGTACGATCCCCAGATTTGCAGGGCCAGGATCAAAAGCGTAATGCCAAGAATGCTGATGACCGGCGGTATCGGCAGCAATAGTTGTAGTGCGGCCGACATCGCTCCGATGTCCGCAGCCGCGCCGATAGTGTTTACGATCAGGAGTGCAGCAATCATGGGATAAAGGAGCCACCGCGAATAATGATCGCGAACGACGCCTGCGATCCCCATCCCGCTTACCATTCCGATCTTTGAGCACAGGTAGACGGCGGTGGACATCATGGGGAATACGAGGGGTACGATCCATAAAAGGGAAAAACCAAAGGAGGCACCGGTCTTGGCGTAGGTGCCAATGGCGCAAGGGTCGTCGTCAGCCGCACCGGTGATTACGCCCGGGCCGAGCAGCCCGAGTGCGGAACGCATGCGGCTGTGGCGCGGGAGCGTAAGGCGGTCCCGCCAACTGGTCACGCCGGATTGTGGTAAGTTCCTGGTCGCTTCTCCGTCCACTGATTTTCCCTGAGGTGTCAGGGCTTATGACGCCTGTGGCACTCGGATTTTCACACTATGAACTCCAATCTATGATGCTGAACTGCTGGTCGGGTTGTTCGATCAGCCCGTTTTAGCCGATTGCCGGTACTCACTTCCCTAAACATTCCAAAGGAGAGCCGCCGACGTAAGTACCGAACCCTTCCGGTCACAACGGCTTGTTCGCGATAGGTACGAGCAGTGGCTGTGTGTTTAGATAGAGGCCATGAAATACTGCCGCTTTCAGGTAGACGGCCAGGCACAGTACGGCCTAATTGAGCAGGTTGCAGGCCGCGAACTTGTTACCCGCATTTTGCTGAAGCCGCCCCATGAGGCTGGCGGCGAGTTGGAGGACGTGCCTAGCCGACGCACCGAGCCGGTTCCCTTGGACGAGGCAAACTTGCTTGCGCCCGTAAACCCATCCAACATCGTATGTGTCGGCCGTAATTACCGGGAGCATGCCAACGAACTCGGGCATGAAATACCAGTCGAACCCCTGATCTTCCTCAAGCCGACGTCTTCCGTCCTTGATCCAGGACGAAACATAGTGCGGCCTCGGATCTCCCAGCGTACCGATTACGAGGGAGAGCTTGGGGTTGTGATTGGCAAGAACTGTCGCAACGTTGCGGTTGATGAAGATGTTCGCGGCTACATTCTCGGCTACACCTGCGTTAACGATTTCACTGCCCGCGACCTGCAGAATAAAGATGGACAGTGGAGCCGGGCCAAGGGCTTCGATACCTTTTGTCCGGTGGGCCCCGTGGTTACAGATACCCTCGACCCCTGGGCGGGCGTTGCCCTGCGAACCAAGGTCAATGGTGAAGTACGGCAGGACGGAAACACACAACAGTTCATCTTTCCCCTGGATGTGATCATCCGGCATATCTCGCGCTTCATGACGCTGCGTCCGGGAGATCTCATCGCCACCGGAACCCCAAAGGGAGTATCGCCCGTCGTTGCAGGAGACGTTGTCGAGGTCAGCGTCGAAGGAGTCGGTTCGTTACGCAACCCTGTGGTCGATGAGTAGCGGGTCGATACTTCGCCTGCGCACTCTGAGGGGCAAGCACTTTGGCTAGGTATTCTCCACCTTGCGTGAACCGGGTGATTAGGTTACAAACAGCGTAGGTTTTCCCACATGATTCGTCGCGCGGTCTCTCTGTCCTTTGTTCTACTTGTGTCCCTTATTAGCCTTGCCCAGAAGCCAGAGGGTAAGCCGTCAGAAAAATCCGCCAACGCCCAGGATTATTCGCAGGAATCGTTCGTCGTTGAGCAAATCCGTACCAATTACCACTTTGAGAAAGATGGCACCGGGCGCAAGGAAATCTACGCTCGTATTCGCGTTCAGAGTGAAGCGGGAGTAAGCCAGTGGGGCCAAGTGGTGGTGGGCTATAACTCCGCCAACGAACGGGTAGAGATCCCGTATGTGCGCGTCCACAAGGGCGATGGCTCCATCGTTACCGCGCCCCCCGACGCCGTACAAGATTTGAGCTCTCCGGTGCAACGAGAGGCTCCGGTCTACACCGATTACCGGCAAAAGCACATTACTGTCCCTGGACTGCGGCCGGGTGAACAACTGGAGTACGACATTGTCACGGTCATCCACACGGCAATGGCTCCCAATCAGTTCTGGATGGACTACGACTTTGATAAAAGCAGCATCGTCCTCGACGAGAAGTTGGAGGTCGATGTTCCTCGCGAACGCGTGGTCAAACTGAAGACCAAGGCCGGCTACGATGCCAAGATCTCGGACGAGAGGGATCGTCGCGTCTACCGCTGGACAGCCTCGAATTTAGTGCGTGAAGATGACGAGAAGCCCAAAGACAAACGGAAGAAGAAAAAAAAGACCGACGAGGCGCCGACAGTGCAGATGACGACCTTTCCCAGCTGGGAAAGTGTTGGGCAGTGGTATGCGGGCTTGGAGCGCGATCGTCGAGTGCCCAGCCCGGAGATCCGCGCCAAGGCGCAGGAGCTGACGAAAGGACTCACCAGCGATTCCGACAAGATCCAGGCTTTGTACGACTACGTTTCCACCAATTTTCGGTATGTGAGTTTGTCGCTGGGCCTGGCGCGTTACCAGCCGCATGCCGCCGACGATGTTTTCAAGAACCAGTACGGGGATTGCAAGGACAAACACACATTGCTGGAATCAATGCTGGAGGCATCCGGGTACAAGGCTTCCTCCGTGCTAATCAACTCCAGCCGCAAGCTCGACCCCGATGTACCGTCGCCATCTCAGTTCGACCACGTCATAACTCTCTTGCCCCTCGGCAAGGATGAAATCTGGATGGACACGACCGCCGAAATCGCCCCCTATCGTCTGTTGTCTTTCAATCTTCGCAAGAAACAGGCGCTGGTGGTCCCACCGGATGGTGCTGGCCGGCTCGAAGAAACTCCTGCCGATCCACCTATGCCCAATTCGCAGCTGGAGGAGTTGGAGGGAAAGGTCAGCGAACTCGGCAAGCTCACAATGCACGTGCACTACACGATGCGCGGTGACACCGAATTGCTGATGCGCACCATCTTCCGGCGTGTGCCCCGGCCGCAATGGCAGCGCATGGTCGAAACCATGAATACGATGGGAGGACTCGATGGCGAGGTAACCGACCTGAAGGTCGGCGATCCGGCTGCCACTCGCAAGCCCTTTGAGTTCGAGTACACCATCAGCAAGGCCAATTACTTCGATTGGTCCAAGAAGAAATCGCAATTTGACTTGCCCTTATCGCAGTTCCCCCTGCCTGATGCCGACACTGACGAGGATAACGACGACAGTGCACCCGACTCGGACGCTATCAAATTCGGCCCTCCCGGCGAGTATGTCTATCACATCAAAGTCGAACTGCCCCCCAAGTACTCGGCCGTAAACCCGCTGCCATTCGCGATGAAGCGCGACTATGCCGAGTACCAGGCCGGATACAAGCTGGACAAAAATCTATTTACCGCCGATCGCAAGCTCGTCGTTCGGGAGCGCGAATTAGACTCGTCGCGAGCCAGTGATTACCTGGCATTTCGGCGTGCCGTTCTCTCCGATCTCGTCCAACATGTCTCGATGGAAAGCGCTTCCGCCGGAAATCCAACGCCGCCGCCGAATCTGAAAGCAGATGAGCTGAACGAGAGTGGTTTCTCCGCACTGCAGAACGGAAACTACCCGCTCGCCGTCTCTTTGCTTAAGCGTGCCGTCGAAGTGGAGCCTAAGCACAAGTCCGCGTGGAACAATCTCGGCAACGCTTATCTCGCGCAGCGGGAGACCACCGAAGCGATCGCGGCGTTTAAGAAGCAAGCGGAAGTCAATCCCTACGATGAGTTCGCCTACAACAACATGGGGCGGGCTTACTGGCTAGATCGTAACTACGAAGAAGCCGCCAAGGCATTTCACAAGCAGATCGAGGTTAATCCGCTGGATCGTTTTGCCCACTCGAACCTGGGCACGATGTATGGCGAGTGGCACAAGTACGATGAGGCCGTTCCGGAACTGGAAAAAGCTGTTTCGCTGAATGCGGACGATCCCATTCTGCAGGTCAATCTAGGTGATGCGTATCTCAATCTCGGCCAGGACGAAAAGGCCCTGGCAGCATTCGACAAAGCCATTGAGCTCTCGGCGACACCAGTCGTGTGGAACAACATTGCTTACCAGCTGTCGCTGAAGAAGGCGCATCTTGATAAGGCCCAGCAATATGCCGAGTCGGCGGTCGCGGCGACAGCCGCGGGGCTGCGCAATGTCACTCTGGAACAACTCAGCGTCCGCGACCTCGGCCTCGTGCCTTCCCTGGTTGCGTACTGGGACACGCTGGGATGGGTGTACTTCGCCAAAGGGGATCTAAAGAATGCGGAGAAGTATGTTTCTGCCGCGTGGCTCATCGGCGAGCACGGCGAAGTCGGTGATCACCTCGGACAAATCTACGAAAAGCGCGGCGAGAAAGATAAAGCAATCCAGACCTATGCTCTCGCCCTGCAGGCCCTTCGCCCGACACCGGAAACCCGAGGCCGTCTTGCGGCCCTTGTCGGCGGCGAAGCCAAGATTCCTGCGACCACGGCTAAGTACAAAGACGAATTACAGGAGCTTCGGTCGGTGAATCTCGGTAATGGTGCAAAGGAAGATGGGACCGCCGAGTTCTTCGTCCTCTTCAGCGCGTTCGGATCCGGTGTCACCGTCGAGAACGTCAAATTCGTCAGCGGCGACGAGAAACTGAAGAATATGACGGAGGCATTGCGAACCATGAAGTACAACGTTCGCCTTCCGGATGACACGCAGGCGAAAATTTTGCGCCGTGGCGTGCTTTCCTGCACCAAAGCGACTGCCAACTGTAAATTCGTGATGCTTCTTACAGACGACGTGCGGTCCGTCGACTAAGAAACGATCATACGGCTCCAGGAACCCGCTTTTCTCAGCTGAACAGCGGCGGCTTTCGGCGATGCCACTCGGTCTGCTGCTCGTATGCGTAAGCTGCAGACAAAATCATCGGCTCACTCCAGTGCGGGCCGGCAATTTGCAGCCCGATTGGAAGACCCGTAGACGTAAATCCACACGGGACTGAGATAGCGGGCAATCCCCAAACATTGAACGGACGCGTATTACGCAACAGCACAAGTTCTGCTGGACGCAGGTTGTCGGGATGTCGGCTGAGCTCCGCGATGGAAGGGGGCGGAACCGGAGTCGTGGGCGTAACCAGCACATCAACCTCGCGGAACAGCTCGCCGGTATGTCGCCGGATCTCACGGATTTCATCCCGTAGTTTGGATACTGCCTCCGCCCCGATGCCTTCTCCGGAACGAATGCGGCGTAGCGTTTCTGGCTGATACAAGTCCGGCGTGCTGGTTACATGTTCCGCGTGGTAGGCGTAAGACTCAGCCGCTTGGAGTGAGCGGTCGGTCGGAACGTCGAGGGTAACCTCTCGAATTTCTCGAACCAAGCCGCTGAGTTGGCGCAATGCTGCTTCAACCGCAGTGGCAACCTCGGTATTCAGATCTTCATAGAAGAATTTGCGCGGTACCCCGACCCGGAGTTCGCCGTTCGGCGACGCAAGAGTAGCTGCATAGTCCTCGACGGGTACGTCGAGAGTCGTGGGATCCAGCGGGTCATAGCCGGCGACCGCCTGCAGCAAAATGGCCGCATCGGATACGCAGGTTGTGAGCGGACCGACATGGTCGAGCGAAATGGCGAGCGGAATCACGCCCCGCATACTGACACGCCCGTATGTAGGCTTTATTCCGACGATTCCGCAAGCAGCTGCGGGCTCGCGGATCGAGCCGGCCGTGTCGGTTCCGATCGCGGCGTAGCACATGCCTGCAGCAACGGCGGTGGCCGAGCCTCCCGACGAGCCGCCCGCGATGTGGTCGTCATTCCAGGCGTTACGTACCGGCCCGAAACAACTCACAAGTGAGCTCCCGCCGTAAGCGAACTCGTGGAGGTTCTGCTTCCCGATGATGATCGCTCCTGCCGATCGCAGGCGCTGCACAATCTCTGCATCCTGCGCGGGAATATTGTTTTTGAGCAGTGCGCTGGCGGCGGTGGTCAGCACCCCTGCAGTGTCAATCAGGTCCTTGAGTCCAATCGGAACGCCGTGCAGGGGCCCACGCCATCTGCCGTTCTGAATCTCCTGCTCGGCCCGGACTGCGTCTGCCATTGCCGTGTCGGCCATCACGGTGATAAAGGCGTTGAGCTTTGGGTTCAAACTTTCGATTCGCGACAGACAATCACGAGTGAGTTCAACCGGCGATACGGCTCTCGCCCGGATGAGTTGCGAGGCTTGCTGGATCGTCATCTCGTTCCACGATATACGACGCGGCTGGAGGTTTGTGCAATTGACCGCCGCAAAGGCCTATAATCTTTGCTCGGCCAACTAGCCGGAGGGCCAACCATGTCTCAGATGACGGTGACGCCGGTCACGACGCGCGGTTTTTTCGTCGACGGTAAGTGGATCGAGCAAGGCGAGGTCGTCGAGATCCGGGCGCCGTACGATCAAACCGTTATCGCCCAGGTGTACCAGGGCAACCGCGCAGATGCGGAACGCGCGATTGCTGCCGCAGTCAAAGCCTTTGGGACTACCCGCCGCCTTCCCGCCTTCGAGCGGCAGCGCGTTCTCCGTCAGATCTCACAATCAATTGCGGAACGGAAGGATGAGTTTAGCCGCACATTGGCGCAGGAGGCCGGCAAGCCGATCAAAGCCGCCCGATCCGAAGTCGAGCGGGCCATTTTCACCTTCCAGGTAGCGGCGGAGGAAAGCACCCGCATTTATGGAGAATTCCTGCCCCTTGACTGGCAGGAGTTCACTGCCGGTCGCTGGGGTATCGTGCGGCGTTTCCCGCTTGGACCGATCGCCGGCATCACGCCTTTTAACTTTCCTTTGAATCTGGTCGCGCACAAGGTGGCCCCGGCCATTGCTGCCGGATGTCCCATCGTTCTCAAACCGGCGCCCCAGACCCCGCTAAGTTCGTTGTTGCTCGCCGAAGTTGTTCAACTGGCGGGCTGGCCTGACGGCGGCTTCAACGTCCTGCCCCTTTCGAACGATGATGCTGGATTACTGGTCAGCGATGATCGCATCAAGCTGATCAGTTTCACAGGAAGCGCACCCGTGGGATGGGCCATCAAGCGAAATGCCGGGAAAAAGAAAGTGCTTCTCGAACTTGGGGGCAATGCCGGCGTCATCGTTCACGGCGATGCCGATCTGCCTTATGCCGCCGAGCGCTGTGTCGCCGGAGGCTTCGGTTACGCAGGGCAGACCTGCATCTCTGTTCAGCGCATTCTGGTCGAGCATTCCGTGTACGGAAAGTTTACTGACTTACTTCTGGCAAGCGTAGCCAAGCTCCACATCGGTGATCCTATGGACCCATCGACCGATGTCGGTCCACTTATCCGTCAATCCGATGCGGCGCGCGCTTATGACTGGATTCAGGAAGCCGTGCGCGGCGGAGCGCGGTTGCTTTGCGGCGGCCAGCGCCGGGGGTCCATTCTCGAACCGACCGTGCTGACGGGCACGCGTCCCGACATGAAAGTTAATTGTCAGGAGGTTTTCGGCCCGGTTGTGACTGTGGAACCCTACGATGAATTTGCTGACGCAGTAAAGCAGGTGAACAACTCTCCTTACGGCTTGCAAGCAGGCTTGTTCACCCGGGACGCGAAGTTAATATTCCAGGCTTACGAGGAATTGGAAGTCGGAGGCGTCGTGGCCGGCGATATTCCAAGCTTCCGCATAGACCACATGCCTTATGGGGGCATCAAAGACTCCGGTTTGGGGCGCGAAGGACTGCGCTATGCCATCGAAGAGATGACCGAGCCAAAACTGCTGGTCATGAATATCCGGTGAAAAAGCCAGTCTCGACGCGACGCTATCTCGATCGTCGTATGGCGAAGTTGAAAACTTCAACTCACGATCGAAATTTCTGGGTGGTTTTCGCAATTGGTCTTCAACTCAAGTGCGCCAAGTTCTATCCGGCTGTTATAATCACAAGTTTTCGTGAGCGCTGTCACGACCTCCTGTGAGGGCATAACCCAGTCAGTTGCATGAACCGGGAACCGCAGGTTCCCGCATCGTTGGAACGTTTCATCATCGATGGCCCAAATTTTCCATCGCAGTACTAACAGCATTTCGCGGGCGACCATTTTTGGCGCAGTGTTTGTCGTGTCGTTCGCTTTCTGGGCCATGGCCCAGATCCAGCGCTCGCCCTACGTCACGTATGCCGGCGTCGCGCGCCCTCAGCCGGTGCCTTTCAGTCATCAGCACCACGTCGCGGGTTTAGGGATCGACTGCCGCTACTGCCATACCTCGGTCGAAGTCTCACGGTTTGCGGGAATTCCGCCAACAAAAACCTGCATGAATTGCCATGCGCAAATCTGGACCAAGGCGCCGATGCTGGAGCCCGTACGCGAGAGTTTTCGCACGGGTAATTCGCTGGTCTGGGCGCGCGTGAACGATCTTCCCGATTTCGCTTACTTCGATCACAGCATTCACGTCACCAAGGGCGTCGGGTGCGATACATGCCACGGGCCGGTCGACCGCATGCCGCTCATGTACAACTACGCGTCACTCCAGATGGAGTGGTGCCTCAACTGCCATCGCGCTCCGGAGAAGAACCTGCGCCCGCGCGATCAGGTATTCAACATGCGCTACGAACAGCCCACCCCGGCCAAGCCAGTTGCTATGGACGGGCAAGTGTTCAGTGATCAGGATTCGTTGGGAACGTACTTAGTCAAGAAATACAAGTTACGAACCGTGCAGGACATTACCAGTTGCAACACCTGTCACCGATAACGGAGCGGTTCGAGCGAGGATGTTAGTCGTCTGCAGATGGAAGACCTAAACAAGCACGAGCATCGCGAGGAAGTTTGTCCTGGGAAAAAGGACAAGCTGGACCTGGAAACGGTCCGCGCCAAGTTGGCTGAGACCCAAGGGCCTGAGTATTGGCGCAGCTTGGAAGAATTGGCGGGCAGCCAGGAATTCCAGGAGATGATGCACCGGGAATTTCCCAAGGGCGCGTCGGAGTGGTTGGATGCGGTCTCACGACGTGGATTCCTGAAACTGATGGGCGCCTCGCTTGCCCTGGCGGGCATGACCGGATGCACGAAGCAGCCTCCCGAACCGATCGTTCCGTACGTTCGGCAACCCGAAGAAGTCATTCCCGGACGGCCGCTGTTCTATGCGACGGCTTTTACGCTAAGCGGCTATGCCACCCCGCTGCTGGTCGAGAGTCATTTAGGGCGCCCCACCAAAATCGAAGGCAACGACAAACATCCCGTCAGTATGGGCGGTACGGACGTATATTCTCAGGCTTCTCTCCTCGACCTTTACGATCCGGATCGGCTGCAGACCACGACTTACCTCGGGGATCCGTATTCGTGGGGCGCATTCCTGAACGCGTTTCGAGGTCCGTTGAATGTGCAGAAAGGCTTGCAGGGCGCGGGTATTCGAATCCTGACGCAAGCTACTTCATCGCCGACCCTTGCCAGCCAAATGGATCAGTTCCTCAAAGCGTTTCCATCCGCACGCTGGATCACCTACGAGCCGGTGAACCGCGACAATGTCTACAGCGGTGCTCAGATGGCGTTTGGGAAGGCGGTCGAGCCACAGTACAAGATCGAAGCCGCCGACATCATCGTTTCTCTTGATGCCGATTTCCTGTACGCAGGGTTCCCAGGATTTACACGTTACGCGCGTGACTATGCATCCCGCCGAAATCCAGATGGAAACATGAGCCGGATGTACATGGTCGAGAGCACGCCGACATCAACCGGCTTCAAGGCCGATCACCGGCTGCCGATGCGAGCGGTGGACGTCGAGCAGTTTGCGCGCGCGTTGGCCACGGCAGTGGGTGTAAATGCAGGCGGCAGTGCACAGCTTCCGGCCGGCGCGCAGAAATTCCTCGATGTAGTTGTGAAAGACTTGCAGTCGCACCAGGGTTCCAGCGTTGTGATCGCTGGGGACCACCAGCCGCCCGCGGTGCACGCCTTGGGTCATGCGATCAACTCCGCCTTGGGAAACACCGGAAGGACCGTTGTCTACACGGACCCGATCATTGCCAACACCGACAACCAGACCAATGGTATTCGCGATCTGGTTACTGATATGCGCGGCGGCAAAGTCGACATGCTCCTGATCCTGGGCGGCAATCCCGCTTACGACGCTCCTGCTGATCTGGGCTTTGACGATGCGCTGAAGAACACCGGCATCCCGGTGCGGGTCTACCTGGGCCAACATGCGAACGAAACGGCGCAGTTGTGTCAGTGGAACGTGAACGAGACGCATTGCCTCGAGGCATGGAGCGATACTCGCGCTTACGACGGGACGGTCAGCATCGTCCAGCCACTTATCGCCCCGCTTTATTCTGGCAAGAGCCTGCACGAGTTTATGGCGTTGCTGTCAGGACAAGGGGACGCGACAGGGTACGAAATCGTCCGGGGCTACTGGCAGCAGCAGCACCCGGGCGCGGACTTCGAAGCCTTCTGGCGGAAGTCTCTGAACGACGGATTTATCGAAGGTTCTGCCCTGCCGCCGCGCCAAGTAGGCTTGAAAGCCGCGAATTATCCGGCGAGCGAACAGCCCGCAAGTGGAACTGAAATTAACTTCCGCCGCGACCCGTCGATCTACGACGGGCGCTTCTCGAACAACGCCTGGCTGCAAGAGCTTCCTAAACCGCTGAGCAAACTCACTTGGGACAACCCGGTATTGATGAGCCCAGCGATGGCTGAGCGGCTTAAGGTGCAGAGCAAGGACGTTGTCGAAATCGAATTACAAGGCCGAAAGCTCCAGATGGCTGTATGGATCCAGGCGGGGCATCCTGACAATTCGATCAGCGTTTACCTGGGTTACGGCCGTATGCACGCGGGACGGACCGGCACCGGCTTTGGTTTCGATGCGTACCAGCTGCGAAACAGCGCCATTCCCTGGTTCACAACCGGAGCCAACGTTCGCGCGACGGGAGGTTTCTATCAGCTAGCCAGCACGCAAGGCTATCAAACGATGGAGACGGCGACCGGTTCACGACCCCTGGTACGGGAAGGTTCGCTCGATGAATACAAGAAGAATCCGCAGTTTGCCCAAGAAGAACTAGCGAAACAACAGTTCACTTTGTATCCAACGGTTCCCGGTTTCGAGTACAGCCAGAAGCCATTCGCCTGGGGCATGGCGATCGACCTGAACGCATGCGTGGGATGCAACAACTGCATTATCGCTTGCCAGGCGGAGAACAATATCCCGGTAGTCGGCAAGGAGCAGACCAATCGCGGACGTCACATGCACTGGCTCCGCGTGGACACCTACTACAAGGGGGATCGCGAGAACCCCGAGGCCTTCTTTGAACCTGTCCCGTGCATGCAATGCGAGCAGGCGCCCTGCGAGGTGGTTTGCCCGGTGGGTGCGACCGTACACAGCAGCGAAGGCCTTAACGATATGGTCTACAACCGGTGCGTCGGCACGCGGTATTGCTCCAACAACTGTCCCTATAAGGTCCGCCGCTTCAACTTCCTGCGGTTTCAGGACTGGGACACGCCGCAATACAAGATGATGCGGAATCCGGATGTCAGCGTGCGCAGCCGCGGCGTGATGGAGAAATGTACCTATTGCATTCAGCGCATCACTCATCATCGAGTGGACGCAGAGGCCGCGTCGGTGCGCCAGAATCGTGACGTCACCATTCAGGACGGCGAATTGCAAACAGCTTGCCAGCAGTCGTGTCCGTCGAACGCCATTGTTTTCGGCAACATCAACGACAAGAACAGCAAGGTGGCCAAGCTCAAAGCCACTCCCCGCAATTACGCGCTGCTGGACGACCTGAACACGAAGCCCCGGACGACGTACTTGGCCGCGGTTCGAAACCCTAACCCTGAACTCGAAGGCGAGCGCAGCTAATCATGGACGAGCAAAGGCAAATTACGGTCGGGCGGAAAAAGGCTCCGGTCATCGCACCAGGGCACACATTCGCCACTATCACCGACAAGATCAGCTCGATCGTGCTGACGCGGCCTGTCTCGAATGGCTGGATCCTGGGTTTCGGCATTGCGTTCCTTATCACCCAGATGTTGTTGTTTGCGATCGGATATTTGTTCGTCCGGGGCGTCGGTATTTGGGGTGTGAACATCCCGGTGGGTTGGGGATTTGCCATTGTCAACTTCGTTTGGTGGATCGGTATTGGCCACGCGGGAACGCTGATCTCTGCCATTCTGCTGCTCCTGCGGCAGGAGTGGCGCAACTCGATCAACCGCTTCGCCGAGGCGATGACGCTGTTTGCCGTGGCATGTGCCGGCCTGTTCCCCGTGCTGCACCTTGGCCGGCCCTGGCTGGCCTACTGGCTGTTTCCTTATCCGAACAGCATGAACTACTGGCCGCAGTTCCGCAGTCCCCTGGTGTGGGACGTTTTTGCGGTATCAACTTACTTCACGATTTCCCTGGTGTTCTGGTTCATCGGCCTCATTCCAGATCTTGCAACACTGCGCGACCGTGCTGAGAACAAATGGGCGGCCATGATCTATGGCATGCTCGCCATGGGCTGGCGCGGGTCGGCACGGCATTGGAAGCGCTATGAGATGGCGTATCTGCTGCTGGCCGGACTGGCGACGCCCCTGGTGCTGTCCGTGCATACCGTCGTCAGCTTTGATTTCGCCATTGCCCAGGTTCCTGGATGGCATACGACGATTTTTCCGCCGTACTTCGTCGCGGGTGCGATCTATTCCGGCTTCGCCATGGTGCTGATGCTGGCGATTCCGATACGTACAGTTTACGGGTTGGAAGACTTCATCACGCTGCGTCACATTGAGAATTCGGCCAAGGTGATGCTTGCAACCGGTCTGATTGTCGCCTACGGCTACGCTATGGAAGCGTTCATGAACTGGTATGGCGGTAACACGTACGACAACTACCTGCTCTGGAATCGACTGCACGGGCCGTATGCTCCCTTCTACTATTTGTTGCTGTTCTGCAACATCGTTTTCCCTCAGCTCCTCTGGTTCCGGAAATGGCGGACGTCGCCGATTCGCGTTTTCATCATTTCGACGGTGGTTCTTACCGGGATGTGGCTGGAGCGCTTCGTCATTGTCGTAGTCAGCTTGCACCGCGATTTCCTGACGTCTTCGTGGGGGATGTACTATCCAACCCGCTGGGACTGGATGACGTTCATCGGCACTTTGGGCTTCTTCCTCGCGGCGTTCTTCTTGTTCATTCGCATCTTGCCGATGATTTCCATCTTCGAAATGCGAACCCTGCTGCCTGAGGCCAAGGAGGTGAAGGCCGAATGAGGCGCGATCCCATTTACGGCCTGATGGCCGAATTCGAAAATCCCACGGATCTCGTCAAGGCGGCGGAGCGCACCTACGCTGAGGGATATCGCAAGATCGACGCCTACACTCCGTTTCCCATCGAGGAATTGGCGGATGCGATTGGTTTTCACCGCAGCGGTGTGCCGTTGGTGGTGTTGATCGGTGGATTGCTCGGCTGTATCGGCGGATACATGATGCAGTACTGGATCGCCGCCATCAACTACCCGATCAACATTGGAGGCCGTCCTCTGAACTCCTGGCCGGCGTTCATCGTGGTTACGTTCGAGATGACGATTCTTTTCGCCGGACTGGCGGCGGTGTTCGGCATGTTGGCCCTAAATGGACTGCCTATGCCTTACCACCCGGTCTTCAATGTGCCGCGATTTGCTTTTGCGACCAAGGACCGGTTCTTCCTGATCATATTCTCGTCAGACGCTAAGTATGATCCCGTGCGCACCCGGCGCTTTCTCGAAAGTATGGAGCCGCAGTCGATCTCGGAGGTGCCGAGCTAGGCGCATGATGAACCTCCGCAAAATCGCTCCTATCGGATTGCTGGCTGTGTTGGCGATTGCCGGCTGTCGCCAGGATATGCATGATCAGCCGAAGTTCAAGCCACTTGCGAAAAGCGACTTCTATCCCGACCTGCGCTCGGCCCGGCCTTTGCCTGATCACACCGTGGCGCGCGGCCAGGAGCATGCCGATACCTACTTCTATTCTGGCATGCTTCCCGGCACCAACAATCCCGGCGATTACATGCCCTTTCCTGTGACCGAGGAAGTGCTGCAGCGCGGGCGCGAGCGCTTCAACATTTACTGTGCGCCCTGCCACTCGCGCTTGGGGGACGGCAATGGTTACGTGCCAACGCGTGGATTTGCCCGGCGGCCTCCCTCGTTTCATATCGATCGCCTGCGAAAAGCGCCCTTGGGATATTTCTTCGACGTGATGACTCACGGCTTCGGGATGATGCCGGACTACGCTTCCCAGATTCCGCCTGACGACCGCTGGGCCATCGTCGGGTATATCCGTGCCTTGCAGTTGAGCCAGTCGGCGACTACGGCCGACGTTCCCGCGGGACAGCAGATGCCTTCCCAGCCGCCGCAATTCCGTGGGGATCCGGGATCAGGAGCGACGATCGATGAGCCGCTGGTTCCACCTGATCGGAGCAAAGTGACTGGTCCCGAGCACAAGATGGGAGAGCGATCCGAATGAGCAGCGCGCGCGTGCATGACATCGATTTACTCACACCGCCTGTTGCGCAGACGATCCAGCGGCGCTCGTTAATCATCGGCGTAGCGTTCGCCATCCTCAGCCTGATTGGCTTGTTCGTGAGCCCCGGCGGCCAGTTCATGCGTTCCTATTTGCTGGGATTCATGGCCTGGCTCGGCCTGAGCCTGGGATGCATGGCGCTGCTCATGACGCAGTACCTTACTGGCGGCAAGTGGGGTTTTGTCATACGACGGATACTGGAAGCGGGGATGAACTGCCTGCCTCTGATGGCGCTGCTGTTCATTCCACTGATCGTCGGTGTTCATCAACTGTATGACTGGGCGAAGCCGGAGAAGGTTTCTGCCACCCACGAACTGCAGGAAATCACCAAGTCGTTCTTGAATCAAACCGGGTACGCCCTGCGGGGAATCGTTTTCCTGGTCATCTGGTTGGGGATGGCTTACCTATTGACGAAGTGGTCGCGGCAGCAAGATGAGCCTCCGGTACGCGACTTCAGCCCACTTTACAAAAGGCTCAGCGCTCCCGGGCTCATCGTTTACGCCTTCACCATATCGTTTGCGGCAATTGACTGGGTGATGTCGCTCGATGCTCGCTGGATCTCCACCATCTATCCTTTGATTTTCGTCGCCGGACAGCTTTTGCTGGCCATGTGCTTTGTCGTGGTCGTCGAAGCCATCTTGTCCCGGTATTTGCCTTATTCGGAGATATTGAAGCCCTCCGAACTCCACGACCATGGCAACCTGATGCTCACGTTCACCATGCTGTGGGCGTACTTCTCGTTTTCCCAACTGCTAATCATCTGGTCCGGGAACCTGCCCGACGAAATCGTTTGGTACTACCGCCGCTGGTTTGGCGGTTGGCAGTACTTCGGAATCGGCCTGGCGCTCTTTCATTTCGCCGTCCCATTTGCACTGCTGCTTTCGCGACACCGAAAGCGGCATGTGGCGCGGCTGGTGAAGGTCGCCATTTTTCTGATCATTATGCGTTTTGCCGATTTGCTCTGGTTCATCGAACCAAACTTGCACAAGCAGCTGTTCGTGCACTGGCTCGACATCGTGATTCCGGTAGCGATGGGTGGATTGTGGTTCGCCCTTTTCTTTTACAACCTGAAGCGGCGTGCGCTACTGCCCATATACGACCCAATGACGAAGCCGGCGTTGGAGGAGCCGTCCCATGCCTGAACTGCGGCATCCCGAAACCGAGTACGAACACGAGGATCTGAGCGCCGGCGGGATCCTGGGCTTTTTAGCGGGACTGGCCATCACCGGGTTCGTCATTCACATCATCCTTGTGGGGATGTACGTCTATCTCGACACTTATCAGAAAAAGCATGAGCCCGAGGGAAGCCCGCTGGTTCGCCGCGCCGGTAAAGAAGACATGCGGCAACCTACGCCGGAGATCGCGAACAAGTTTCCGCTCCCGCGGCTCGAAGTCAATGAGCGTAACGAGATTTACGCGTTTCGTCGCAAAGAAGAAGAAACGCTCAACACGTACGGAGTCGATCCCAAGACGGGTGTCGTGCATATTCCCATCGAGCGCGCCATGCAATTGGTGGCGCAGCGTGGGTTGCCCGTGGCAGCGCAATCGCCGCAGGCCGCGAAGAAACCGGGTGAGAGTACCGAACCGGCTAATCGAGAACGCCGGCGTCCAGTCAGCAATGTGCCGCACCAGCGGTAGAGGAAGGAAAAGCAGTGGGTAGTACGCGAAATACGTTCATAGGGTATTTGGCCAGCTTTTTCCTGGTTATGGCTGGGTTCGCATTCGCTCAAGGCATGGGCGGGGGAATTATGAATCCACCTGCCAATGTGCGCCCTCCCGGCCTGAAGGATGTCGGCATCGAGCAACATCTTAATGAGCAGATCCCGCCCGAGCTCACCTTTCGCGATGAGAGTGGCAACTCGGTAAAGCTGGGCGACTACTTCCGTACGAAGCCGTTGATCCTGAACCCGGTTTATTACAAGTGCCCAATGCTCTGCAGCGAAGTGTTGGCCGGGCTCACTAGTGCTATGAAAGGGATGAAGTTCGATGTCGGGAGGGATTTCGACGTCCTCACCATCAGCTTCGATCCTCGTGAGACGCCGCGGGATGCCACGGAGAGCAAAGCCCAATACCTGAAACGTTATGGGCGCGCAGGCGCGGCAGACGGTTGGCACTTCTTGACTGGATCACAAGAGTCGATTACGGCGCTAACCAAGGCGGCTGGATTTCAGTACCACTTCGATGAGAAGACCGGACAATTCGCCCATTCGACCGCAATTATGGTTTTAACTCCCCAGGGAAAGATCGCGCAGTACTACTACGGCGTGGAATTCCCCCCGGGTGACCTGCGGCTCGCCATGGTGCAAGCTTCGCATGGAAAAATCGGCACCCTGGCAGACCAGATTCTCTTGTACTGCTATCACTACGACGTCGCTGCAGGGAAGTACAACCTGGTGATCTTTCGCGTTCTGCGTCTGGCGGGGGTGGTCACCATGGTGTTGCTGGGCGGTTTCATGATCATGATGTTTCGGCGGGACCACAAAATGGGAGCGGAGCGGACCAGGTAAATCATGTTTCAAAACATTCCACTATGGCCGGCACGCGCCTCGAATTTCGCAGGCAACGTAGACGCCCTGTACATCTTTCTGCTGACGCTCTGCGGGCTCATGTGTTTGGCGATTTTCACCATGATCACCATTTTTGTGATCAAGTACCGGCGGCGTCCCGGGGTCTATGCCGAGCAGATCGAGGGTTCCAACGCTCTTGAGTTCACCTGGACATTCATTCCTCTGGGGATCTTTCTCTGCATCTTTGTCTGGTCATCGGCAATTTACTTCCAGCAGCACACACCGCCGAAGGATTCAGCCGAGGTTTATACAGTCGCCAAGCAGTGGATGTGGAAATTCCAGCACGTAGAAGGACAAAGGGAGATCAATGAACTACACGTCCCGGTTGGCCGTGATGTACGGATGATCATGACTTCACAGGACGTGATCCACAGTTTCTATGTGCCCGCATTTCGGATCAAACAAGACGTGTTGCCGGGGCGCTACACGGTTGCGTGGTTTCGTGCCACAAAGCCTGGCGTGTATCACCTGTTCTGCGCCGAATACTGCGGCACGATGCACTCCGGCATGATCGGCGACGTAGTCGTCATGGAACCGAAGGACTACCAGGCCTGGGCAAGCGGTGGTGCGCCGTCTGGCTCTCTGGCCGATACAGGTCAAGGTCTGTTCCAGTCGCTGGGGTGCAACACATGCCACCGCCTGGACACACAGGGACGCGGTCCAAACCTGACCGGCGTCTTCGGCCGTCCTGTCCTGCTGGATGACGGGCGCACGGTCACCGCCGACGAGAATTATGTTCGGGAATCGATTCTGAATCCCGGGGCGAAGGTGGTTTCCGGCTTTAAGCCCATTATGCCGACGTTCCAGGGCATCGTCAGCGACGAGCAGTTGAACGCGCTCGTCGCGTACATCAAATCACTCAGCCAGCAGCCGGCGGGGGCAGCCGGCACGCCCAACATGAGTCCGCCAACCAGCGAGACGCCCCTGAGCAATAGGTGAGATGAGTATGGCAACGGCTACTGTTCCCGCGGTGGAACGCGAAAATTACCTGAATAAAGAGTACGGCGTCATGTCGTGGCTCCTGACCACCGACCACAAGCGAATTGCGCTGCTGTACTTGGTTTCCATTACTTTCTTCTTTTTCATTGGGGGCTTTTTTGCACTGCTGATCCGGCTCGAGCTGCTCACGCCCGCCGGGGATCTGATGCAGGCAGACACCTACAACAAGATGTTCACCATGCACGGCCAGGTGATGGTGTTCTTCTTTCTCATTCCGGCAGTCCCGGCTGTGCTGGGGAATTTTCTGATTCCCATCATGATCGGCGCCAAGGACTTGGCTTTCCCACGCGTAAACCTGCTGAGTTGGTACCTGTTCATCGCAGGCGGCGCGTTCATGCTCTACACCATCCTGACCGGCGGCGTCGATACCGGCTGGACCTTTTACACGCCGCTAAGCACCCAGTTTCTGGACACGCACGTGGTCGCGGCCGCACTGGCGATCTTTATTGCAGGTTTCTCCTCAATCCTCACAGGGCTGAACTTCATCGTCACGATCCACCGCATGCGGGCCCCCGGCATGACGTGGTCGCGCCTGCCCCTGTTTGTCTGGGCGAACTACGCCACCGCCATCATCCAGGTACTGGGTACACCCGTGCTCGCGATCACCCTGATGCTGGTCGCGCTCGAGAGGATTTTCCACCTGGGCATTTTCAACCCGCAGATGGGCGGCGATCCACTGTTGTTCCAGCACCTTTTCTGGTTCTATTCGCACCCTGCCGTGTACATCATGATCCTGCCCGGTATGGGCGTGGTCAGCGAGGTTGTCACGGCGTTCGCCCGGAAGCGAATTTTCGGGTATCGCTTCATGGCACTTGCGCTGATTGCGATTGCGGTGCTCGGGTTCCTGGTGTGGGCACATCACATGTTCATCGCTGGTATTTCCTTGTACGCCGCGATGGTGTTCTCGCTGCTTAGCTACTTCGTGGCGGTCCCATCGGCGATCAAGGTCTTCAACTGGACTTCGACCATGTATCGCGGTTCGATTTCCTATACGACCCCGATGCTTTACGCCTTGGGATTCATCGGCCTGTTCACGATGGGCGGATTGACCGGTCTGTTCCTCGCGGCTTTGGGCATTGATGTACACGTGACCGACACCTACTTCGTGATTGCTCACTTCCACTACATCATGGTCGGTGGCATGGTTCTGGCCTACATGGCCGGCATTCATTACTGGTGGCCGAAGATGTCTGGCCGCATGTATCCCGAATCTTGGGGACGCTTGGCGGCCCTGATTATTTTTATTGGATTCAACCTGACGTTCTTCCCGCAATTCATCCTGGGATACCTGGGAATGCCGCGTCGCTACTGGCAGTACGCGCCGGAGTTCCAGGTTCTAAACGTGCTGTCCACCGCAGGCGCGACAATTCTGGCCGTCGGCTACATCCTCCCCATGATTTACCTGCTGTGGTCCATGCGCTATGGCAAGCCGGCCGAAGCGAACCCCTGGCACGCGGCTGGACTGGAGTGGATGATCGAATCGCCGCCCAAGACCTTCAACTTTGACGAGACTCCGACCGTTACGTGGGAAGCGTACAACTACGACGAACTGAACCAGGAGGTCCCCGTTGAGCGATAGTACGCCGGCGGTAGCCACCCATAACCCGGCCCTGCAACACCACTTCTCTTCCATGCACCAGCAGATGGAAGCCTCGGTCATGGGGATGTGGGTGTTCCTCATCACTGAGATCATGTTCTTCGGCGGCATGTTCTGCGGGTACATGGTCTACCGCTACATGCATTACGGTGCATGGCTGGCTGGTAGCCAGCACATGGATTTCTGGTACGGCACCGTCAATACCGTCGTTCTTCTCTGCAGCAGTTTGACCATGGTGCTGGCCGTGCGTTCGGCGCAGTTGGGTCAGCGCAAAATGATCGTGATCTTCTTGTTAATCACGATCCTCTTTGGACTCGCATTCCTCGGAATCAAGGCGGAAGAGTATTACCTCCACTGGCAACGCGCCGAGTTTCCTGGCCTGCATTGGGATTACAGCGGCCCTGATCCGCAAGGCGTGTCGCTCTTCTTCTCCTTCTATTGGGCGATGACAGGATTCCATGCTTTGCATATGGTCATCGGAATCGGCCTGGTCTCAGTCATCACCTTTCAAGCCTGGAGAGGACGCTACAACTCCGAGTACTACAACCCGGTTGAAATTAGCGGACTGTACTGGCACTTTGTCGATATTGTCTGGATCTATTTGTATCCCCTGTTGTACCTGGTATCGCGGAAACATTTTTAGAAGAGGCTCGCATGTCGCATCCTGTCATCTCGACCAAGTTTTACACCGGTATATGGGCAGGGCTCATCTGCCTCACGGTGTTAACCGCCGCGGTATCGTATCTCGAGCTCGGTCCTTTCAACATCGTCTTGGCGCTCGTCATTGCCACATGCAAGATGCTGTTAGTGGCACTCTTCTTCATGGGCGTAAAGTACATCAGCGAGAAGATGACTGTGGTGGTTATTGTTGCCGGCCTCTTCTGGCTCTTCATTCTTCTGGCACTCAGCATGACCGACTACATCAGCCGGCCCTGGGTTTAACAGCATTGCCGAGTGGATAAAAGGACCTACCCGATTACCTCCTATATCAGAACCGGTTTGAAGACGAAGAGCCTCGTATCGCTGACCCACTCTGCGCCTTTGCGGTATACTCGCGTCGCTTGATTTCAGCTTGGCGAGGTGACGTGTGGCTTTTTGTAATTCGTGTGGTGCATCGTTGCCTGCCGGCGCCGCGTTTTGCGAGAAATGCGGTAAGCCGGTGAATGCTGGAGGCGGCATCTCTGCGCCTCAGCCATCCACAGTCGGAACCGCGTCACCCGCCACTCCGCCACAACAGCGGAGTGCTCTGAAAATTATCTCGATCGCCGGCGCCGTCCTGCTAGCGCTTGCCGTCCTGGGAATCGGAACCTCCGTAATTGTCGGGATGAAGATTGCGAGTCGGACTCATGTTCGTCACGAAGGCGATAAGGTCCGCGTTGAGACGCCCTTCGGCACTGTCGAGAGCAACCAGGACGCGGACGAGGTCGCCAAGAATCTGGGCGTCGAGGTCTATCCCGGCGCTCGAGCAGTGAAAAACACCGCGGCCACCGTGGCCATCGGCGGCATGAGAACGGTTTCGGCCCAGTTTCAGAGCGATGATTCGGTAGGCGAAGTCGCCGATTTCTACAAGCAGAAGTTTCCCAACGCAAACGTCACCGAAGGCGGCAGAGATCACTACACGATCGTCCAGTCCGACACGAACGGCGCTCTCACCATCAACATCGCGCCTCTGGGTAGTGGGTCGCAAATCAGCATCGCCAACGTGCAAAAGGGCAGCAACTCCTCGAAGTAGTTCTCCGGATGCAGGCAAGCTCGGCACAACTCGGGGCAGGTGCCGCCCAGGTCGATGCCGCCGGGCTTGAGGCGGCGCTGCGTCGCCACCTCCGCGGCGAGGTGCGGTTCGATAACGGAAGCCGTGCCCTTTACGCGACAGATGGTTCGAATTACCGCCAGGTTCCGATTGGGGTCGTCCTTCCACGCGACACCGAAGATGTTATTGCCGCCGTCGCTCTCGCTCGTGAGTTTTCTGCGCCGCTGCTTCCCCGTGGTTGTGGGACGTCACTGGCCGGCCAGTGTTGCAACGTCGCTCTCATCATTGACTTCTCCAAGTACATGGCTGCGATCCTGGAGATCGACCCGGCAAATCGGATCGCCCGGGTCCAACCGGGTGTCATTCTCGACCATCTTCGGAACGCCGCTGAGCAACACAAGCTCACCTTCGGACCCGATCCTGCCACCCATGACCGTTGCACGCTGGGCGGAATGATTGGAAACAACTCCTGTGGCGTGCACTCCGTGATGGCCGGCAAAACCGATGAAAACATCGAGGAACTCGAGATCCTGACTTACGACGGCCTGCGGCTGCGTGTGGGAGAGACCAACACTCAGGAACTCGAAAAAATCCGCGGTCAGGGCCGCCGTGGAGAGATTTACACCAAACTGGCGAGTCTGGCCGCAACTTACGGCGACCAAGTCCGCAAGCGCTTCCCCGACATCCCGCGCCGCGTCTCCGGCTACAACCTCAACTACCTCCTCCCGGAGAATGGGTTCCATGTGGCCCGAGCGCTGGTCGGATCGGAGGGAACGTGCGTCACCGTTCTGGAAGCGACTTGTCGGCTGGTAAAGAGTCCCCAATTCCGAACACTTGCGGTGATCGGATATCCGGATATCTTCACTTGCGGCGATCGCGTTCCCGAGATCATGTCGTACGGGCCAATCGGCCTGGAAGGAGCCGACGAATACCTTGTCGAGTTCACGCGGCGGAAGAGTCTCAACTCCGAGGGTCTCGCGCTTTTGCCGGAAGGCAATGGGTGGTTGTTCGTTGAATTCGGCGGCGACTCTCAGGCCGAAGCCGATGATCGCGCTGAGAAGATGGTGAGGGCACTCAACGAGAATCCCAATGCGTCCAACGTGCGGCTGTTCGCGGACAAGCGCCAGGCAAAAAAAGTGTGGGAAGTTCGCGAATCGAGTCTCGGTGCGATATCTCACGTCCCGGGAGAGCCGCTAACGTGGGAGGGCTGGGAGGATTCGGCGGTTCCCCCCGCAAAGCTCGGGTCGTACCTGCGCGATTTACGCAAGTTGATGGATCAGTACCAGTACCGCGGGGTGCTTTACGGCCACTTTGGCCACGCCTGTGTCCACAGCCGGACTAACTTCGACCTGGAGAGCGAGCCCGGCATCCGGAAGTTCCGCGCGTTTATGGAAGAGGCCGCGGATCTAGTCGTCAGCTATGGCGGCTCCTTGTCCGGGGAACATGGCGATGGCCAGGCCCGGGCCGAGCTCTACCCCAAGATGTTCGGACCCGAGCTGGTGCAGGCGTTTTGCGAGTTCAAGTCGATCTGGGACCCCGCTTGGAAGATGAATCCAGGCAAACTGGTGGAACCCCGTCGCATGGATCAAGACCTGCGGCTCGGCGCAGACTATCGCCCATGGGATCCTGCAACCCACTTTCAATACCCTGAAGATCACGGAAGCCTCGCACGCGCAACACTGCGCTGCGTGGGAGTCGGGAAGTGCCGAAGGACCGAGGGCGGTGTGATGTGCCCCAGTTTTCGGGTTACGCGAGAGGAAGAGCACTCAACTCGCGGGCGCGCCCACCTTTTGTGGGAGATGGTGAAGGGCGACGCTATCAGCGGCGGTTGGCAGGATGAGCACGTGAAGGACTCTCTTGACCTGTGCCTCTCCTGCAAGGGTTGCAAGAGCGATTGCCCGGTGGGAGTGGATCTGGCCTCGTACAAGGCCGAGTTCCTATCGCACTACTACCAGACAAAGTCTCGACCCATCAATGCTTATGCTTTTGGGAACATCGATGTTTGGGCAAGACTCGCGTCCACCGCGCCGGGCTTGGCGAATCTGGCCACTCAGCTTCCCTTCTTCCGCGATATCGCTAAGAAAGTAGGCGGGATTTCACCGCGACGGCGTATACCGGCTCTGGCTCCGGTTTCATTCAAACGCTGGTTTGATCGATACTCGCCGCCCAGCACTAGTGGCCTGCCTGTGATTCTCTGGGCGGACACGTTTAACAACTATTTCGTGCCTGACACCGCGATAGCCGCTGTCGAGGTGCTCGAGGCAGCCGGCTTCGAGGTCCTTGTTCCACCCGGTAACCTCTGTTGCGGTCGCCCTTTATACGATTTCGGCATGCTTGACCGCGCCAAGGAACTGCTGCTGGAAAGTCTCGACGTGATGGCGGATTACGTCGAGGCCGGAATCCCCATTGTCGCCCTCGAGCCGAGTTGCGCGGCGGTCTTCCGGGACGAACTGAGGAACCTCTACCCTGAGGACCAGAGGGCGAAGCGGTTTTCGGAACAAACGTTCCTGCTAAGCGAATTCCTTCAGAAATATGCTCCTGAATACGAGTTGCCGCGGCTTGACCGCAAAGCCATCCTTCACGGCCACTGCCACCACAAATCAGTCATGAAGATGACGGATGAGGAAGCGATTCTGGTGAAAATGGGGCTCGACTTCCAGGCTCCAGCCCCAGGGTGCTGTGGAATGGCCGGCTCCTTCGGTTTTGAGGCAGACAAGTACGACGTGTCGATGGCGATCGGAGAACTGGAACTCCTGCCCGCTGTACGGCACTCTCCAGCCGATACCCTGATCATTGCCGACGGGTTCAGTTGCCGCGAGCAGATCGCGCAGTGCACCGATCGCAACGCCTTACACCTGGCGGAAGTCATCCAGATGGCGCTCAGAAATGGGGCGGACGGGGTCAAAGGTGATTGTCCAGAACGGGAACTGGTCCGAAAACGGCACAAAGCGGTCGAGAATTCGATGAAAAGAGCCGCTTTGGGCCTGGCGGGAGCAGCCGTCGGTGGGGCACTTCTTTGGAGCCTTACCCGCCGCCGCTCCTAGTTATTCCTCTTTATTTTTCAACAACTTACATCTACATACCTCGCCAGAATGCCGGTATTCTGGGACAATATCAGGTAAGGGCTCGGACCTGAACTCGCCTGTAGGCCCCCCTCCGGTAAGGTTCGTATGGAACGCGAAACTGTCACCTCCCCGCTGGTCGTAACCGATGTCACTGCCCACATTCGTAAGGAGCCAGTGGCAGCACCCTCGGTTCACGGCTCCTTGCTCGTCCTCATGCAGTTCGACGTCTGTGAAGAGATTCGCCTGGATCAGCTCCGGGACATCTTTGGCGCCCAACGCCTGCAGCCGGCATTCAAACAGGCGGCGCCCGCGTACGTGCGATATGAGCGCCCGCCGGTGGTCGAGGCCATTGAGTCAGTGGTCCTGGACACGGGCGAGCGCCTCGAAGGGCAGATCAAATACTACGATTACGGCGTCATCAGCCTCATTTTCGAACTGCCGTTTTCGGGGGACTGGGACAAGCTGGTGCAGCTGGCGAGTCGTTGGGTTTGGAACTCGGATTTCGAACGTGTTGCCGCCAGGATCGCCCGGCAGAAGTTGGAACGTGCGGCGCCAGCCCTGGTGAAGCCGTACAAAGACTGGCTCAGCGAAGACTACTTCATCTTCCACGTCCGTGAGGCTGCCGGGAAACCTACCGCTGCAGAACTGTTGGCTGACCATGGCGGGCAGCTCGCTCAGATCGTACGCGGTGAGACTGTGCCCCTGTCCGAAGGTGAAAAGGCAGAGATCCTGCAGTCGCGAATCTCGTATTATCCCAACGATTTGGCCGTGATCGGCTGGAATGGAACGTTCTTGTACGATACGGCGGCAGGGGCCGAGACTGCGGTCCAGTTGCTTGAGTATGCCAACTCCCAGCTGCTGGAATTCCGCCATTATGACGAGCTGATGACCCGCGAGTTGGCGGCGGTTTACGACTCTCTCGAAAAAGGCACCGGGATGATGGCGCGGTGGCGTCTAGCTCGCGCCGCTTCGCGGTTGCACACCGAGTTGCTCGACGTAATGGAGCTGACCGAGCGCGTCGACAACGCGATCAAGTTCCTCAGCGACATGTTCTCCGCGCGTCTATATCGGCTAGCCGCGGCCAAGGTCGGCGTGCCGGACTACAAGAACCTGGTCAACCAGAAACTCCGGACTGCCGAAGAGCTTTATCGCTTTATGGTGGAGCAGTTCCACCAAGCACGCGCCTTCGCGCTGGAACTCATGGTCGTGGTCATCCTCATCGTCGAGTTCATCGCGCTGTTCTACGGCAAGCCCATATAACACGCCGGACTCCCCGGCTTGAGCAACATTCAGTTTGGTGTCACCTATTCCGCAACCTTGATCAGGTTTGCTACGATCTTCCGTCCATAGGATAAAGAGGGACACTCAATGCGAGGTCTGGAAGGTAAGCGCGTCCTGATCACGGGAGGCGCGAGCGGAATCGGCGCTGCGACTGCCGAAAGATTCCTGCAGGAAGGCTCAGCGGTTTGTGTTCTGGACCGCGATGACCAGGCACGCACAAAAATTCAGCGGCAACTCAGTGCTCTTGCCGGCACCTTACAAGCAGACGTCTCTGACCTCGAACAGGTCCAGGCTGCTATCCACGATGCTGTCCGCATCATGGGGGGCCTGGATGTCGTCATCAACAACGCTGGAATCAGCATCCGGCACAGGTTTCTCGACATTACGCCGCAAGAATGGGACAACGTCATCGCCGTAAATCTTACCGGTGTGTTTAACGTGGCCCAAACGGCCGCCCGGCACATGATGGCACACGACGGCGGCGTCATTCTACAAACGGCTTCAACGAACGGGATCATGGGATATCCGTACTATGCGGATTACAACGCGACCAAGGCCGGGGTGATCGAACTCACAAGATCAATGGCGCTGGAACTGGCACCGAAGGTAAGGGTGTGTGCTGTGGCGCCCGGGTACGTCCTCACGCCCATGCAGCGGGCCGAGTACACTGACGAGATGCTCGAGGAAGTGAACCGCAAGATTCCGTTGCGGCGCCATGCCAAGCCGGAGGAAATCGCGGCTCTGTTCGCATTCCTCGCATCGGAAGATGCCGCGTACATGACAGGGCATGTGTATACGATCGATGGCGCGGAAACGGCAGGAGGATTGGCCAGCCGCTAGTTGTTCGAGGTGGGAACAAAATCACAGCGTTCTCCGGTCGTTATGCAACTCCGGGACAAAGTAGCGATCATCACGGGCGGCGCGTCGGGCATAGGCCGCGCCAGCGCACTTCTTTTCGCGAAGGAGGGTGCGGCGGTGCTGATTGCCGATCTGAACCAAGCAGCCGGACAAGCGCTCGAGCGCGAGATCTCGAGTAGCGGTCATCGCGCCGCGTTTCAGGCGTGCGATGTCACGCAAGCCACGGAGTGTCGCAGAGTCGTCGAGCGCGCCCTTCAGCAATTCGGCCGGGTGGACATCCTTTTCAACAATGCCGGGATTATTCGACGTGCGACCGTGCTCGACCTTAGCGAAGAAGATTGGGACCGCGTGATGCACGTGAACGTAAAATCCATCTTTCTAATGTCCAAAGCCGCAATTCCGGTCATGGCTCGGCAAGGAGGCGGCGTCATCATAAATACAGCTTCCGGATGGGGCCTTTCCGGCGGAGCGAAAGCGGCCGTTTACTGCGCGTCAAAGGGGGCCGTCGTCCTCCTGACGAAAGCGATGGCCGTCGACCACGGGCCGCAGAACATCCGGGTAAACTGCATCTGCCCGGGTGACACGGACACGAACATGCTCCGGAGCGAGGCCGAACAACTTGGGGAAGTCACTCATCACTTCCTTGCCGATGCTGCCAGGCGGCCGTTGGGACGGGTAGGCCAGCCCGCCGAGATTGCCCAAGCCGCGTTGTATCTTGCCAGCGATGCTTCAGGGTTCGTGACCGGAACTGCCCTTGTGGTCGATGGTGGCGGACTGGCGGGGTCGGTCTAATGCGGCTGCGAGACAAGGTCGCGATCATTACCGGCGGGACATCGGGAATTGGCGCGGCTACGGCTGACCTGTTTGCCAAGGAGGGCGCCCGAGTTGTTCTTACAGGGCGCAACGAGCAGCGCGGCCGTGCCATTGTGGACAGGATCGGCGGGAGCGCCGCAATGTTCGTTTCGACCGATGTCTCTCGCGCGGACGATTGTCGTCGCGCGGTTACGCAAGCGGTCGACAAGTTCGGACGGCTCGACATCCTGTTCAACAACGCGGGCATCTTCTACGCGCATGATGCGATCGAGTGCACGGAAGAAGAGTGGGACGAGCAGATCGACGTCAGCTTGAAAGGGACATTCTTAATGTCGAAGTACGCCCTGCCGCACATGATCCGGCAAGGCAGTGGTGTGATCGTCAATAACAGTTCGGGCTGGGGGTTGGTCGGCGGCGATAAAGCAGTGGCCTATTGCGCTGCGAAAGGTGGCGTGGTTTTGCTGACCAAGGCCATGGCTATCGATCACGGCCGTCAAGGTATCCGCGTGAACTGCGTCTGCCCAGGCGACGTGGACACGCCAATGCTTCCCCAGGATGCGAAGTTTCGCGGACTACGTTGGGACGATTACCTCGCCGGGGCAGCGAATCGGCCGATGGGGCGAGTAGGGAGTCCCGAGGAGATCGCGAAAGTTGTGTTGTTCCTGGCATCGGACGATTCGTCATTCATGACGGGAGCCGCTGTCGCGGTAGATGGCGGCGGAACGGCTGATTAGCTATGACTTCCAGCACCGAAACTCGGAACCTCACGCGCTCGCGGCAGTTGTTCGAACAGGCACAGCGTTCGCTTGTAGAAGGAGTAAATTCGCCTTCGCGCGGGGCTGCAGTTTACCCCAACGGCCCCATCGTGCTTGAGCGTGGTCAGGGGTCGCGAGTATGGGACGCAGACGGCAACGACTACATCGATTTCATGATGTCGTTCGGCGCGCTTATTCAGGGCCACGCACATCCCAAGTTGGTTCAGGTCGTCTCCCAGACGATGGCGGAAGGCTCGCATTTTGCCGCCGCGACATCCGCTGAATCTGAAGCAGCCGAGCGCTTCCGCCAGATGGTGCCGTCGGCCGAAGCTGTGCGTTTTACAAACACGGGAAGTGAAGCGACCATGTTGGCCCTCCGTTTGGCCCGCGCTCACACCGGCCGGAACAAGTTCCTCAAGTTCGAAGGCCATTACCACGGCTGGTACGATCCCTACCTTCTGAATGCGCACAGCCATCCACCTGATCAACTCGGGCCACGGGAGGCACCTTCGCGCATACCGGACTCGGAGGGCATTCCACTCAGAACGTTTGACGACGTGGTGCTCGCACCCTGGAATGATCTCGATATTTTGGAACGCGTGATGAACGAGCACGGCCCCGAATTGGCCGCCGTGATCACGGAGCCGATCATGGCCAACATGGGCTGCATTCTGCCGAAGGGCGGCTACCTGGGAAAGCTCCGTGAGATCACCCGGAAATTCGGGGCCCTGCTCATCCTGGATGAGGTCGTCACCGGGTTCCGTTATGCGCCAGGAGGATGTCAGGAATACTACGGAATACAGCCCGATATAAGCACGTTTGGGAAAGCGCTCGGTGCCGGTTTCCCGATAGGCGCGGTTGCGGGCCCGCGGGCAATTCTCGACCGGATGCGCTGGGCCGACCACATGGTGCTGCATTACGGAACCTTCAACGGCCACCGTCTGACGATGAAGGTCGTTGCCGCGAACCTCGAGCTGCTTTCGGCCTCGAGCGGGGCGGCTTATCACCACCTGCACGCGATCGGGGATGCGGCAATATCCGGCCTTCGCGAGGTGTTCCAGCGAAGAAAAATAAACGCTGTCGTGCAGGGGTTCGGGCCGATGTTCCAGATCTACTTTACTGATCGCGAGGCAATCACGGATTATCGCGACTACTGCACCTACGTTGACGCGGCCAAGTACAGCCGGTTTGTGCTGAGACTGCACGATCGCGGCATCTATATGACGCCCTCCAACGGCCTTCACTGGATCATCAGTACCGCCCACCAGCAAGCGGATGTCGACCAGTTGGTCAGGGCGGCCGATGAAGCATGCACAAACCTCTGAAAACGGTTTTTCTCGGCGGAGGGAGAATTACAAGCGCGTTGCTCGCAGGTCTCCGCCTTGCATCGTATGATCGGGCGATTGTCGTTCACGATCGGAACCCTCACAAACTGAAACTCTTGAAACGGCAGTTCGGCACGATAGCCGAAACCGATCTGAGAAGAGCAGCAGCATCCGCGGACCTGCTTATTCTTGCCGTGCGTCCGGACTCTGTGGGTGAATTGCTTGCCGAAATCGGTTCTGTTCAGCGGTCGACCACGGCTGTTAGTCTCGCGGCAGGTATCCCGCTGCGCCTTCTGCAACAAGGGCTGACTGGGCCAGTGCGCTGGGCACGAGCGATGCCGAGCCCGGCTTGCCGAAGCGGACGTGGTCTGACCGCGCTCGCCTTCCCTCCCAAAACCTCGACACGCACACAACGAGCGGTCGCCAGCTTCTTTGCAAATGTAGGATCCGTGCTCGAAATTCCAGAGGAGAAGCTCGAGGCATTTACTGTCACGTATTCGGTCAGCCATGGATATCACGCGCTGGCTACTTTGGCAGAAGCGGCGCAGAGAATCGGACTTGATAGAAAGACGGCCCTGGAGGCGGCATCCCATGCGCTCGGCGAGGGGATTTTGGCTTGGCGTGCCGGCGACAGATCTCTGAACGCACTTCTGCACGAAGCTGCCACTCCAGGTGGAATTGCAGCCACCGTGACAACGACTATGGAAGAGTCCGGTTACCGGCGGATCGTCGAGCATGCATTGCGGGCGGGGATGGCACGTGCGAAATCAAACGCAAAATTAGGTTCCGGCAGTCACAAGAGTTTGCCCAGCAGCCGGAAGGCGCGCACCGCCCGATAGGCGGGAAACAGCGGTGGGGGCAGGCGCAGCAACCTCCATTCACCCACACTGGGGGTCGTAGCGAGTCGAAAGAGAAACTTCACGCGATCAGACCACCGTTCCCGCGTCCGTAGCACTTCACGAAAATAGGCACGAGACTCGGTATCGGGCTGCTCACCGGCCGGCAATCGCGCCAGGATTGACGAGATGCTCTTTTGTCCGGCCTCGCCAACTGTCTCCCGAGATATAGGAGGGCCGAATCCGGACAAAGTATGTGCCAAGTCGCTGCTGATCCCAATGATCCTCTCGATCCCGACATTGCAGCCGTACTCCCGAACCAGATTCCAGTCGATGGATGCGGAAACTGATAACCGAGCGATGTCATAGATCCAGGAAAGCCTGCCCCATAGGTGCTTCGCCGCATGCACGCATAAAACCAGGAAAAGATCTTCATTGGAGAACGAGTGCACAGTCTTCCCACAAAAATCCAACACTACCGCTCTCTGGAAAAACGTGTCAGTATCGAAATCGATGGCGTAAAACCCGGGCAGAATTCGCCACTGCATCTCGACAATATTTTTTGCCCCGTAGCCGTCCAACGGGCACTCATAACCGGAAGCGAGATAAGCGTCTTGTTCGACAGGTGTGAGGTGAAGGTTTGGTGTGAGACCCAGGTCGCCGAGCGCTTTCTTTGCCGGTTCGAAGTCGGCAGCCCGGATCAAGATATCCACGTCAGCATACTGTCGCGCGGCGATGTCTCCGTAGAGCAAGTGGGCCAGCAGCGGACCTTTATAAGGCAGCGCCGTAATACCGCGTGATTGCAGAACGTCGAGTACCCGGCTCATGAGCTCTGTCAGCCATAACGCACGGCGGCTGTTAGCGAGGAAAAGGCTCTCCAGTTCTAGCCAGATGGGCACATGGGCCGAGTAGGCGGAAAGTGCGCGGTAAACATTCGGGACAACGCCATGCTTTTCGGCCAAAGCAGCAATAGCCGACCATTGAACGCTGTGCAGCAGCGGTTCGATCTCCTGTTGCTCACGAGGAGGCCGGCAGCAGCTGACGAGCAGCCGGAATTCCGGGGCAAACGGTCGAACAGGTTGGTGTTGCGTGAGGGGCATCCAGAGAGTACTTCCGGCGCATCCGATTGAATCAATAACGCTTACCAAAACTCCATAGTTGTTATACACTTGGCGGCAAAGCTACTCATCACCTTTGTCGTCGCCCAGCCCGGCGGGGGCGTGTGGACGGATATGACGGACAAAAACCAGAAAGCCAGCGGAAAAATCGCTGACGCGAGGGGTACGTCCAAGAAGGCGTACAAAAAGCCGGAGTTCAAGCACGAGAAGGTGTTCGAAACCATGGCTCTGGCTTGCGGCAAGATCCACCCCACCGTACAGGGGTGCCGATTCAACCGGAAATTCTCGTAATTCACGTCATGTTAATGGCCACCGAGGCTCGCCCAGACCCAAGGCATTGCCTTGCCGCCGACGTCCTGCGCTCGGGTAGAAGCATACGTCTGAAGGCGCACGGTACCAGCATGCTCCCCTCCATCTGGCCCGGGGACCTGCTTACCATACAAAAACGGAACACTTTCGACCTCAGCGTCGGCGACATCGTCCTCATTTCGCAACCGGATCGATTTGTCATCCACCGAGTTGTCCGAATCGACAGGACCCACAATACCCTTCGTTTTGTGACAAAAGGAGATTCTGTTCCACAGCCCGACCGTCCGGTGAATGAGAAAGAACTTCTCGGAACAGTTATGTTGATCCAGAGGGAGCACGGCGCATTCCTGCCGTCACCCCGCCGTTCGCTGTTAAATCACTTGATGGCAATGGTGATGGGACGATCCGCGACCGTGCTGAATGGTGTGTTGTGGCTTCGTCGTGTATTCGTTCGCCACACCGGGCCGAATGTGGCCGTCCTCCGGGAAGATCGGGCATGACAAACATGTCTGCCTCTGCCGGAGTTGCGATCGAAATCGGCAGAATGCCGATCCTGTTGCGCACCGGGGATCCTGTTTTTCGACGCATGCTCGAGAGCCGCTACCAGGGTTTCATCAATCGATCGGCAACGCCGCGTTACTCTTTTGATGTCGAGTTGCACGAACCCGTGGACGGCATGGAAGCGGACGATGATGTGGAAGTCCATCTTCAACATGGTCGCTGGCAGCTTCGGCGTGGCGACTTCCAGGCGGAATGGGATCCCGATTCGGCTCACGGGTGGATTCGCCAATCGGCCAATCCGTACGCGATCGATTCAGTGCTGCGCATCGTGCATACTCTGATCCTGGCGAAGGAGGGCGGCTTCTTGATGCACGCCGCGAGCGCTATTCGCAAGGATCGCGCTTACCTGTTCGCTGGAGTTTCTGGCGCGGGTAAGACGACCATTTCGCGACTCGCTCCACCCGACGCTACTCTACTTACCGACGAGGTTTCATACGTCCGGCGTCGAGGCCCCGTTTACCAGGCGTGCGGTACTCCTTTTGCCGGAGAGCTGGGCAAATCCGGCGAGAATCTGTCAGCCCCCCTGGCCGCAGCGTTTCTGCTTGCGAAGGGACCTGAGAACCGCGTCGATGATATTCCCGCGACAGAAGCTGTCAGGGCCGTTCTGAGGAATGTGCTCTTCTTTGCAGAAGATCCGGAACTCGTCAAACTCGTATTCCAGTCGGCATGTGAGTTCGTGGCACGCGTGCCACTTCGACGCCTGACATTTACGCCTGACCAGCGCGTTTGGGAAATGATCGGTTGAGGAATCAGTGACGAAAAAGTACATCGCGAGGAGTACGCAAATCGCAGCTCGCATGCTCGGCGGCGAGATGATGATCATGTCCGTAGCCGACTCCACTTTTTTCACGCTCAACGAAGTGGCCACTGTCATTTGGCAGGCGGCTGATGGACAAACTCCACTGTCTCAAATCGTCAACGATAGGATTTGCGGGGAATTCGACATCGATGAAGAAGTTGCTGCACGCGATGCTGAGCAGTTTGTAAACGAGTTGTCCCAACACGGGATCCTGTTAGTTTCTGAAAATCCTATCGAGCAATCTTCAGCCGCATCTCCGGGGGCGCAATGAACCTGATGTCGGAGATGAACTACCGCGCGCTGGAGTTGGGCGTACCCATCAGTGTCCATCTCGATGTCACGTACCGCTGCAACGAGCGCTGCGTTCACTGTTATCTCGACCACGACGATCTGGGAGAGATGACCACCGCTGAGATCAAGGACATTCTCGATCAGTTGGCCGACGCCGGTGTCTTCTTCCTTGTGCTAAGCGGTGGGGAAGTCCTCATGCGGCGGGATTTTTTTGAAATCGTCGAACATGCCCGCAAGCTGTTGTTCAACGTCAAAATCAAGACGAACGGAGTCATGATCCGTGAAGCGGAGGCGCAGCACCTTCGCGAACTAGGCGTGGAACAGGTGCAGATCAGTGTCTACTCGCATCGTCCCGAGGTGCATGACGCGATCACGAAATTACCGGGATCGCTGAAGCGCACCATTGAGGCGATCCGGTTTCTGAAGTCGCAGGGTCTCAAGGTCACAATCGCTAATGTGCTCATGACGGAAAACATGGGCGACGGCCAGGGAGTCATTGCCCTGGCGAAGGAATTGGGCGTCTACTATACGCTCGATCCCACTATCACCCCCAAGATTGATGGCGATACTTCCATCCTCAATTTACGGCCGCCACTATCGGAGCTAAATCAGATTTTCCGCAATCCGGATTTGGTAGGCGATGTCGAGGAGTTCTGCGCGCCGCCGCCGCCGCCCGGCCAGGACATCATGGAAGGATACCCGTGCAGCGCCGGGCACACTGCTTGCTACATATCTCCTTACGGGGACGTGTTTCCCTGCGTGCAGTTTCCGCTTCCCACAGGGAACGTCCGCAAGCAGAAGTTCATAGACATCTGGCGGGGTTCGCCCGAGATGCAAGAGGTACGCTCAATCCGCGCCAAGGACCTGCCAGTCTGTTCCACCTGCTCTCATGTGGGGACCTGCTCGCGTTGTCCAGGTTTGGCGTATATGGAAGGGAACATGCGCGGGCCCTCGACGGCGGATTGCGAAAAATCCTACCAACGCACGGGGATTGCCTCGGCCAACATGCTGCTCAAAGCTCAAAATAGTCATCATCACGGACCACTTATCCAGATTCGTCCTCTGAATCTTCCCGCGTAGCTGTTTCGATAACAAAACAAACAGAATCATTTAGTTACCAATGTCTTTGTGGACCGGCTCGCTCGGCTTTGCAGGTCGATTCTTCGCAGTGAATACGACATCCCGGTCCCGTTGTGATCGGTCTAATTTTTTTCTGATTCTTTCCATCGGAATTATTCATCCAAGGGTTTGTTGACGGCGTTGCCGCTCGACTGTAGGATCACTCACGATGATATCGGGTAGCCAGACTCGCCGAACCATGTGTATGTGCGCATGTTGTTGTTGTGCACACGTGTGTTCTGGCGCAGGGAGGCTGCTGACTTAGTAAATTAGGAACTCCAGCACTCATAACCCACCGCCAGAGCAATTTGGCGGTGGGTTTTTCTTTTATGGCAAATACGGTTCAAGAAACGAAAGCGCAGCGCGTCGAGCGGTTGAAGCGCGAAAAGAATCCCTGGGAAGCGCTGGACGACATACGGCGTTTTGCGCGCGAGGGGTTCTCCTCAATCCCGCCCGAGTGGATTGGTACCTACTTCCGATGGTGGGGCGTTTATACCCAGGGGGATGGCGCGGGCGTTGTGGGAGGCCAGGGCGGCGAAGGCAAGGCTCTCCCGTACTTCATGGTGCGGATCCGCATTCCAAACGGCATCCTCAATTCAGCTCAACTACGGACGATCGCTGATCTCACGCAACGCTACGCTCGCGGCATCGCCGATATCACCGTCAGGCAGAACATCCAGCTGCATTGGATTACCATTGAGGCCCTCCCCGAAGTTCTCGAGCAGCTGGGCCGTGTTGGTCTGAACACGCTGGGGGCTTGTGGCGATGTGACCCGCAATGTCACGGGATGCCCCCTCGCCGGCATTGACGCTGACGAAATCTGCGACGCTTCTCCCATTGCTTTGAAGATCAACCAGGCACTGATGGGAAATGCTGAATTTTATAACCTGCCTCGCAAATTCAAGATTGCGGTCACCGGTTGCCGCGTCTGGTGTGCTTATCCGGAAATCAACGATATCGGATTAACGGCTCTAACCCGCGTCGTGGCAGGGCGCGCCGAAACGGGCTTCTCGGTCCGGGTTGGAGGCGGATTATCGGCCGAGCCCTATTTCGCCACTCGACTGAACGCGTTTGTCCGGTGGGACCAAGTGCTTCCGGTCGTGAAGGGCATTGCGGAAATCTTCCGCGATTCCGATCAATTGCGCGAGCACCGCGAGCGAGCGCGACTGAAGTTTCTTTTTCTACGGCACGGATGGACCGGCGATGAATTCCTTCGCCTACTGGAAGACCGGATCGGTTTCAGGCTCGATCCGGCCGAATCCGAAGACGCTCCTCTGGATGTTTATCGGGACCACGTCGGCATTCATCCGCAAAAGCAAAATGGCTTGCACTACGTGGGAGCAGCTGTGCTTAGGGGAAGACTCAACCCTGAGCAGATGCGCGCCGCGGCGGATCTCTCCGACCGCTTTGGCGACGGGCAATTGCGCACTACCGCAATGCAGAACCTGGTCATCGTGAACGTCCCGGCTGCGCAATCCAGGGAACTGGCGAAGGAACTCGACGGGGCTGGTTTGCGAGCGGAAGCGTCACCATTCTGGCGCGGCGCAATCGCTTGCAGCGGCACCGAGTTCTGCAAGCTGGCAATCACTGAGACGAAAGCATTCTCTCGCTGGCTGGTGGAAGAGCTTGAGGAGCGGCTGCCGAGCTTCGATCAAGACTTGAAACTCCACGTAACTGGATGCCCGAACAGTTGCGGTCAGCACTGGATCGCCGATATCGGAATCGAAGGCAAGAAGGTCAAGGTGGATGGGCGGGTCGTCGATGCGTATTACTTCTGCTTGGGCGGATCAGTCGGATTGAACCAGGGCTTCGCAAGACCTGTTGGTTATCGGTGCCCTGCAAGCGAGGTTCCCGACGCTATCGAGCGCTTGCTGCAGCGATATGAAGAAGACCGCTATTTCGGGGAAAACCTGCGCCAATTCTTCAGCCGACATAGCAATGACGAATTGCGGCAGTTTCTCGCCGGCTCATTCGTCGAAGCGGTGCCGCGCGACCTCTCACCTGGCCGCGTGCCGCACGGGCTGGAAGGATAGTGATGAAGAGTCTCTTCCCAATGTTTGTGAAGCTGGAAGGCAGGCAAGTCCTCGTTATTGGGGCCGGCAAAGTCGGCGAGCAGAAGATCAGTGGGTTGCTGGACACAGGCGCGCACATTCTCGTTGTCGCTCCAAACGCAACCGATCTCGTCGCCAAATGGGCACGTGAGCGACGTATCCAGTTCGAGTCACGAGAGTATTCATCCAGTGATCTGGAAGGGAAGTTTCTGGTCATCGTTGCCGCAGGCGATCGTGATCTCAATCACCGCGTGTACAAGGAAGCGCAGAGTCGCGGAATTCTATGTAATGTCGTGGATGTTCCGGAACAGTGCGACTTCTACTATCCCTCAGTGGTCAAGCGAGGCGATCTGCAGATCGCAATCTCAACTACTGGGCAGTCTCCCTCGCTAGCCCAGCGAATTCGGCGGCAACTGGAACAGCAGTTCGGTCCTGCCTACGAAACCTGGGTAGCAGAGTTGGGAAGCGTGCGCCGCGAGATTTTGAACAGTGGCTTGTCTCCTGATCGAAAACGAACCTTACTGCAGTCGCTTGCCAGCCGGGCGGCATTCGAGGCGGAGCTGTCGCGCCAGCAGTCGGAAAGCAACGGGGGCGTGGTATGACCGGGAAAGTGTTTCTCGTGGGTGCCGGTCCCGGCGATCCGGACTTGCTTACCGTCAAAGCGGCGCGTCTGCTCCAGCAAGCTGACGCCGTGCTGTATGACGATCTGGTTTCGCCCGAAATTTTGAAGCTAGTCTCGCCATTCGCCCAGTTGCATAACGTGGGGAAGCTCTGCGGCAAAAAGAAAATCACTCAGCCAGAGATCAATTTCCTGATGGTGGGGCTGGCCAGATCAGGGCTCGAGGTCGTACGCCTGAAAAGCGGGGACCCATTGATCTTCGGCCGCGCGGGTGAAGAAATCCAGGCTCTTCGAGAGGCCGGAATCGAATATGAAATTGTGCCCGGTGTCAGCGCAGCTTTTGGAGCCGCAGCATCGGCTCGAATTCCTCTGACGGATCGGCACGTCTCGCCGGCGGTCACGTTGCTGACGGGTCACCGCGCTACCGGAAATGAGGAGAGTGACTGGCGCAAGTTCGTTGCCAGCGGCGCCACCCTGATCATCTACATGCCCGGCCATCAGTATGGCGGTGTCTCGGCGCGACTCAAAGCTGCCGGCGCTGCTGATCACACGCCCTGCGCAATCGTTTCAAGGGCAACCACCCACCGGCAGGCCATCCACAGCACCACCATAGCTGAATTACATCTTGCTCCCCATTTGCCCGGGCCAACTTTGCTGATCGTCGGCGATGTTGTCCGGCTCGCTGATTTGGAGCAGCAACAGGCGGTCGTCGAAGGAATGATCTCGCGAGCCCCGGACTTGGCGAGTGTGCTGTTTCAAACAACGGAGAACGAGGGAACAGTAGCGTGACCAATCAGAATTCAATCGAGGATGTGCAGCTCGCCGCTGAATCGTGGAGTGCCGATCAAGTCCTGCGCTGGGCGTTTCGCACGTTCGGCAATGATGTTGCGATCTCGTCCGCCTTTGGCGTCGAGGGAATGGTCACCATCGATCTCGCATCGCGGATAACCAAGGCCTTCCAAGTTTTCACGGTAGATACCGAATTCTTCTTCCCCGAGACCTATACCTTGATCGACGAAGTCGAGGAGCGGTACGGGATCAAGGTCGAGCGAATTTGCCCGCTTTTGTCCCCGGAAGAGCAGGAACGCCTTCATGGCGCCGCGCTCTGGAATCGTGATCCCGACCAGTGCTGCAACATCCGCAAGGTTGAACCGCTGCGCAGAAAGCTCAGTCACCTGCGCGCCTGGATCAGCAGTATCCGCCGGGATCAAACAGCACAGCGGGCAAACGCCCGAAAGATCAGCTGGGATACGAAATTTGGCCTGATCAAGATCAATCCACTGGCGGATTGGACCGACAAGCAGGTCTGGAACTACATTCATCAACGGCGTGTTCCCTACAATCCGTTGCACGACCAGGGGTATCCCAGCATCGGCTGCACGCATTGCACGCGGGCAATCAGACCTGGAGAGGATCCCCGGTCGGGTCGATGGTCGGGATTTGCGAAGACCGAGTGCGGATTGCATGTAATCAGCCCGGTGCAAGCCGACGCAACATAGTCGGTCGGCGCAGATAACGCGGCCTGAAGGAAGCACGGTCATCGACACTCGAATGATCTCGCCGACTCCTCTATAATCCGCGAATGAAAAACTTACGTTTTGTCCTTCTACTCGCAATCTTGCTCGCCACCATGGCTGTGCTGGCCAGCGCGTTCACTGACGCGAAAGCGGACTTGAAAGACGCCCAGGGAAATAAGGTGGGCACAGCCAGGCTCACGCCGAAAGGCAACGGCGTGCGTATCAAAGTCAAAGTGCGGGGACTCCAGCCTGGCGAACACGCGATCCACATTCACCAAAACGCCAAATGCGACCCGCCCGACTTCAAATCAGCCGGACCGCATTTCAACCCCGAAGGCAAAAAGCACGGCTTGAAAAATGCGGATGGTCCGCACGCTGGAGATATGGACAACTTCATCGTTCAGCACACGGGGAAGGCGAACGTCACCATCGAGAATGCCAACGTGAACCTTGGGAACGGTCCCCATTCGCTGTTCACTAACGGCGGCACGGCGCTGGTGATTCACGCGAAGCCTGACGACATGACCAGTGATCCGGCCGGAAATGCCGGTGATCGAATTGCCTGCGGGATTATCGTAAAGAGCGAATAGCCAGCGAGGCGTTCGCGTGGGTAGTTACGATTCCGACAGAAGGCCGGCTTTCGCTGCCGGTTTTTCAGGGGGCGCCGGATCGGTCCGCCAATTCCGGACATTCATTCCGTAGAGAAAAATACAGAAGACGTTCGCCGGAATAAACCCGTATTGCGAAGTTTTGACGCCAATGATGCAAATGATCACACTATTGGCGCCGGCTAGCAGCCAGCCTGTCCAGACGCGTTTGCCTATGAGAATAGTGGAAACAATCGTGAGAACGCAGGATAAGTAATCGAGCTGAAACACGGGGCCGAAACTCCTCGTGAGTACTATGGCAAAAAATTGGAAGATCGGCGGTGATGGAACTCACCAAGGGATTACGTAGGTCACGGAATTACCGGAAGCGCATGAACCGTTGGACAGTCGTCCTGCGGTCTTTAGATTGACTGCGGCTGACAAACAGTGCAACAAACAGTGCAGAAAAGGCGGCTCAGGTTAGTGGCGGAGGGAGAGGGATTCGAACCCCCGGTACCCTTCCGGGTACAGTGGTTTTCAAGACCACCCGTTTCAACCGCTCACGCATCCCTCCGGGTGTTCGGTGAACAGTTTACGACACCATTGTAGTAGACGACCACTCGATCGAGTACGCCCCCGACGGAACGCCTCAATGTCGCCACGTCGGGTCGTGTTCCCATCTGCCCATTCCGAGTTGTCAGTCGCTCGGCAACTCAAAGGTATCACTGGCCCGCAGACTACATGACGCGCCGGAGCGCGGCTGGAGTAGCGATTTGTCTATCAGCGTCTTGCGAATTCTCCCCCGATTACTCTTGCGCAGCGGAAGGCGAAACCCGCTGCGCAGCTGGACGAACATCTCTCCAGCTGCCGGCATATGAAACTCATCAACATAGTCCAGATTCACGATCGCGTTGCGATGCAGGCGGAGGAAATGGTCGGGATCCAGCACAGCATACAGGCTCTTCATGCTTTGACGAACTACATGAGTCGCATCTCCGACATGTAAGCGTACCTGGTTTTTGAACGACTCCACCCATTCGATGTCAGAGGTTCTCACCAGGACGATTTTGTCGCCTGTCTCAATCGCCAGCCTGGACAGAAATTCGCGCGGAGGCGGGGGAGAACCCGTCGTTAATTCTGCAGTGGTCTTTTGCGCGACTTGCGACGAAGTGAGGCGTGCTTTTGCGAGGTCCACTACTTCCTGAAATTCCTCGGCAGTGAACGGCTTCAAGAGTACCTCTGCGATGCCCGACGCGAAGCCTGAACCCGGACTGGGGTCGTAACTAGTGACCACGCTGATCGCAGGAGGCGCCACTCCTAACGCCTCCCAACTTGCAGCGCCTCGCAATGCTGGGCTATTGATGTCGACGATTACCACGTCGGGCGGCCTGGCTCGCAGCGAGGCAACGAGCGAGGTGTGATCCACTTGCTCCAGAACAAAGTCGGGTTCGTCTTGCAGAACAGCGCGGATTACACGGCAGCTTACTACGTCGGTCTCGGCCAGCAGGATACGCGCTTGTGTCGTCATTGTACTTTCACGCTCACTTGAGACGTCAGACCCGCGCGATAACTCCATGATTCGGATCTCCTGTTGAAAGCGGTTATAGGTGCATGTGCCACCTGCCAGTGGTAGCGGCGACGACTCACTGAACAGCATAAATTTTCGGAGTTATCGAGGAGATGCTCCTACCTGCAGGAAGTCGCAGAATTCCTGTAAATAAAGTGTCAAAAGTGCGAATTGAAATTTTTTGAAGGATCGCACTCCGGTAAATGAGAAGGCGTTGCAAGTGTGGTGTGAGAAACCACTTGGGCCGGAACCAGCGCGCTGTAACTTCGCTCATTCATGCGTAATGAGAAAGTACATTTTCATGACGATGGTATGACAAGCATTATTTCGCCGGCCTCTACCGTGATGATGTCCTAGAAAGTCTGGCGTAAACGATCACAACCTTCCCGGGCGGTCGGCACCGGACACGGGCAAAACTTACTCTGGAGGTCGTATGACACGTTTCATCACCCGAAGTTTCGCACTCGTGATGCTTGTGTTCGTGGGCCTATCGCTGCCCTCGGTGGCACAATCCACGCGCATCATCAAAGTCAAAATACCGTTTGAATTCACCTTTGGGGGACGGGTTTTTCCTGCCGGTGAGTATTCGCTACTGCAACCAGAAGAGCACATTCTCAGGTTGCGGGATGCGAACGGGAAAACCGCGGGTCAAGTGTTTACCCAAGGAGTTGAGGCCAACATGGCGGCGGCATCAACGGTCCTGAGGTTCCAGGTGGCCGAAGGCCAGCACAATCTTTTTGAGGTCTGGCACGAGCAGGATTCGTCGGGCGAACGCGTTTACCCCGCAAAGGCGCAAGCCCTGACTAAACCTTCCATGATGGCAGATCCCGACACAACAGGAGCCAACCAGCGGTAACGATTCGTTTGTCGGCAGCCTCGGAGATCACAAAACCAGGTGATCTCGAGGCTGCTGCCGCTGGTTCCAGACAGTTGGCAGATCGCACGACGGGAGAGGAAATATGACGACATACAGGAGCAGACACATCCACCAACATTCGAGCGGAGATTTGTTGCTCTCCAGGGAAATATTCGACGCGGTCAGCACAGGTGCTGGGAGCGAGAATACCCAATTTTCAGAGGAGCCGGAACTGCCTCACAAATACCGCCACCTCCGGAGCACTTTCGAGGCTTTGCTTATGCTGATGTGCCAGGGTGCGTAAAGAAGGGGTCACTGCGGAAGGCTTACACTTTTGGCCAGCGACTGAAATCGACGGTCTCCCCGCACTTGGACGAAGTGTGGGTCTTGCTCGATTCCTATAAGGTCGCTGACGTGCAGTTCCTGCGCTTTTTCCAACCAGTAAAGTACATTCTCCCTGTCGCCAAGGCCGGCGAATGCGACGGCAAGATCCAAAGCTGCATGCGGATGTCTGGGCAACAGAGTCTTCAGTTCGGTAACCATCTGTTGAGCACTCGTTCGATCGCCTGAAACGGCGTAGGCATAACCCAATAGGCCTCGGATTTCACCTGCTGGCCCTCCTGACTGTAAAGCTTTCTTGTATTCGGCGATTGCGTCGGGATACAAACCTTTGTGCTCGTAGGTGATTCCCAATACCGCATGGGTTACTGCCGAATCGGGCTCCAGGTCCAGTGTTTTCTTCGCTTGCTCGATGGCTCGATCATCCTGGCCGTTCTCTTGCAAGATTTTTGCAAGGTTCGCGCCTACTACGCCGGAGAGAGGATCTAGCTCGTAAGCTCTCTCTGCCTCGCTCAAGGCTTGTTCCTTGTGGCCTTCCAATGCGAGAAACATCGAGTACCAGTGGTGTGCTGGGGCATAGTTGTGGTCAATCTCCAGGGCACGCTTGAACTCCTTGTCGGCGCCCAACCAATCGTGATCAAACAAGTAAAGTAACCGGGCGAGGGAGCTGTGTGCCTCGGCGGATTGTTCGTCGAGAGCGAGCGCCTTTTGCAATTCGCTTCGGGCGAGTTGCGGCCGGTCTGACACCTGGTAAATATCGGCTAAACCAGCGTGCGGCAGGGAATAGCTGGGGTCATTCTCGATAGCTTCCGTAAAGTACACGATAGCCTTCTTCATGCCGTCGTCGGTTCTCTTGTTCCAAAAGTACCGCCCTTTGAGATAGTTCTCGTACGCCTCCGGACTGACCGCTTTCACGCTGTCAAGCTCGGTGCGTTCCCGCGGTGTTAGAGTAATGCGAATTTGCTCCGCGATAGCTCGCGCCACCTTTTTCTGCAGCGCCAAAGTATCTCGCATATCGCCTTCATAGCTCTGAGCCCAGAGGTGCTTATCGGCCGGCGCTCGGATGAGCTGTGCCGTAATCCGAACCTGCCGGCCTGAACGCAACACTGTGCCTTCGACCACCGCATCTACGCTCAATTCTCGAGCGATTTGGGGCAGGGGTTTTCGAACTCCCTTGTAGGGCATAATCGACGTGCGCGAGATCACGCGCAGAGCACTGATCTGGGCAAGGTCAGTGATAAGTTCGTCGGTCATGCCGTCGGCGAAATAATCCTCGGAACTGGTAGACAGATTTTCCAGCGGCAGAACTGCCAACGACCGCACAGGACTCGAACCCATCTCGACTGGCTGGGCAGCGTTACCGAAATGTCTCCAGAGTCCTATTGCTGCCAACAGCAGAAGCATGGCCATGACAGCGGCTCCAGCGATGAGCCAGCTTCGAGACGACGTGACGTTCGAAGGTGTTGCATTCGCCGCCTCGTCGCGTCCCGTTTGCTGCTCGGACCCAGGACCGGCTTTTGGATCCGCCCCCGATTTACCTGCCAGGTCGGTGAAGGTGACCTGCGCTATAAAGCGGTAGCCCCGGCGAGGTAAGGTTTCCACGTATCGGGGATTGTCAGCCGAATCCCCCAAGGCAGCCCGCAACTTGGCTATGGCGACGTTGACCGCCTGGTCGAAATCACCAAAGCTCTCGTTCGGCCACATGCGGCTGCGCAATTCCTCGCGGGCCACAAGCTCCCCCGGTCGCTCGAGCAGGATTTCTAATAACCGGAGCGGTTGCTGCTGGAGCCGGATGCGCATCCCGGATTTGCGCAGTTCTCCCGACTGGAGACCCAGTTCATAGGTCCCGAACCGCACGACGCAAGTACGGCGCGATTCATCCATGGCGTCGGCCCCACTGCGCACGAAGTCTAGCATGCCCGATCAACAAAACCGGTCGGGATATGTCAAGTCCTAAGTGTCGCATCTGCAGCATCTTAGCTGGAAATGTATTGGATATCTCAAAACTAGCGCGAGTAAATTGACCTGCCGCCCGCTCCAACGTCATATGGGAGGCGGGGTTGAAGGTTCTAAGAAACGGACAAGCCCGCTCAACCATATTCGCTGGTAGCGGCACAGGAACCCGCTGGAAAGAAGAATCCCATGGCGATCAACGAGTCAAAGCGCGGGAGTTCTGGATCCCTACGATCCAGCGCGAAGTCAGCCCTCGAAGTACCTTTAGGGCCGGACCTCGAATTGTTTGCAGCCATTTCGAGATCTGGATCGGAGTTGCAAGAAAGCCCCCTATATCCACAGATCGGGCCAGGCAAAGTTGAATGGGACGATTACCAGGTGGCACTGGTTTGGCCGAACGACACCGCCGCAGGAGCCGGCTCCAAGTTCGAACCACCGGCCCTTCCCGGACCAGCAGTTCTTTTGCCCCTGCGTTGGAAAGAACTTCTCGCCGGAGTCCGTCGGAGCGTACGCCGTTCCCACACCGAAGGGGAACTCGACGTTGTCGGCTTCGGCGACATTGGAGTTGATTTCGTAAAAATGGAAGTGAGGCGAATCTCGGGAGAGGTCATTCGTCTGAAACGCCAGGAGTTCAAAACCCTGAGATGTTTTCTCTTGAATCCTGAACGGGTATTTTCGCGCGATGAATTACTCAATGAGGCTTGGGGATACGACAACTATCCTTCTACTCGCACCGTTGACAACCATGTTCTTCGACTGCGCCAGAAACTGGAGAAGGATCCGGCGTCCCCAGTCCACTTTGTGACGGTTCATGGCGTCGGGTATCAATTCGTACCGTAAAGCGCGGCTGCATAGATAGCGCCGCGCTAGCGGGAGAAATGCAAGTTGTTCCGGCGATCTGCCGAACAGCAGAGAGGCAACAAAGCACGTGAGCCCGGAATCCACCCATCTTGCACCTGCCGACCGCTCGCTTGACGATATGGTTTTGGTACATGCTGCCAAGGCCGGGGACATCGGTGCTTTTGAGGCATTGGTCAACCGGTACGACGCAAGGGCCCTGCGAATGGCACAGCACCTTGTGCACAACTTGCACGACGCGGAAGATGTAGTCCAAGAGGCTTTCTTAAAAGCCTTTCAGCACCTGGATCAGTTTCGAGAGGATGCCAAGTTCTCCACCTGGCTGATTCGCATCGTTGTCAATCAGGGATTGATGATGCTGCGTAAACGCCGCGCAACCAGAGAGGTTCCCGCCGAAGACAAACTCGGTCCCGAAGATGAACATCTTCCGCTCGATATCGCTGATTGGGCTCCGAATCCAGAGCAACTGTACCGGGCGGTGGAGCTGCGACTGATTTTGCGCAAGACCTTGCAGGCTTTGTCGCCGGCGTTGAAGACGGTCTTCGTGTTACGAGATATCGAGGGGCTTTCGCTCGAGGAAACCGCAGATGCCCTTGAACTCACGGTAACGGCTGTCAAGGCGAGGTCATTGCGTGCGCGGCTGCAACTGCGCGAACGTCTAAGCGCCTACTTCCATGATGAGAAACAAGGTGAGCCTGACAGTGCCTCTCTGGATAGCGCCGTCCTGCCCCGCTCATGAGTACCTGCGCAGCAGCCAAGTCTTTCCGCAACGGGACTATCGACCGGCAGCGCACTCGTTTTGAGAGCAAGAACTGCGAGCGAACCATGTCGCCAGCGACAACACAATGGCGCCAGATCGATTCGGCAAACCTGTCCGCTTTCTGTTCCACCGCTCTGGTCCGAACGTTTCTTGGTCCCGCTCCCATGCGGTATGAACGAATTGTCATGTCTGGGAAATACCTGGTTTATTGCTGATCCGTATGTTGGAAATGCCGGACAACTAAGCCGAGCATCACCGCGGGACAGCACACCCTATGAGAATCGCAGGCGTCGCCAGCGCATTTCCGAAACACTACTATCCGCAACACGTCCTCCGCCAAGCGCTGAAAGACAACTGGGGCGAGAAAATTGACAAACCCGATTTGCTCGACCGTCTTCACAAGCTGATTGGTGTCAACGGCCGGTATCTCGCGTTGCCGCTCGATGCCTACAAAAGCCTCCAAACATGGGGTCAGGCCAATGATGCATGGATCGAGTCGGCTCAGGAGCTGGGCAAACTGGCACTCTGCCGTGCCCTGAGCCATGCCGGTATCGGAGCTCAAGAACTGGATGCCATCTTTTTTGTGACGGTGACCGGAGTCGCAAGCCCTTCGATTGAAGGACGAATGATTAACCGGATGGGTCTATCGCGAAATGTAAAGCGCATTCCTATCTTCGGACTCGGCTGCGTGGCCGGTGCGGCAGGGATCGCGCGCGCCGCCGACTACGTACGGGGTTACCCCGACCAGCTGGCCGCGTTGGTGGCCGTAGAACTCTGTTCACTCACGTGGCAGAAGGATGATCTGTCCACTTCCAACCTGATAGCCACCGGCCTATTTGGAGATGGGGCCGCCGCCGTGATTGTGGGCGGGAAGGATCGCGTGAACCACGGCCCGAAAATCCTTGCGACACGCTCCATCTTCTACCCCGACACAGAGGACGTCATGGGCTGGGATATCTCGGAAAAAGGCTTCCAGTTGGTGCTGTCGCGCAGCGTTCCGGATATGGTCCGGCTTCATTTGGCCGATGATGTCGATGAGTTCATTGCTGATCACGGGTTGACCCGCGACGACATTGGCACATGGATCATGCACACCGGCGGCCCCAAGATTCTCGAAGCCACTCAAAAAGCGCTTGGGTTGTCCGAAACCGCGCTGGATGCCTCGTGGGAGTGCTTGGCCAAGGTGGGCAACTTGTCTTCTGCGTCTGTGCTGTTGGTCCTCGAAGAATACATGGGCCGTCGCCGCCCTCCCGAAGGAAGCTTGAGCATTCTGGCCGCCATGGGCCCGGGCTTTTGTTCTGAACTCGTCCTGCTGCAATGGTGAGGTATGTATCACAGCCTGTGTGACACCGATGTGTTCGTTGCGGGAGGCGGTCCGGCGGGACTGGCAGCCGCCATTGCTGCGCGACAGGCTGGATTTACCGTCACCTTGGCAGATGCCGCCCATCCGCCGATCGACAAGACCTGCGGCGAGGGCATCATGCCCGACGGGCTAGCGGCGCTTCACGCATTGGGCATCACGCTTCCCCCTGACAAGACGTTTCCGTTTGCCGGCATCCGTTTCTCCGACGATACACACGCGGTGTCCGCCAGGTTCCCACAGGGACACGGCCTTGGCATTCGTCGCACCCGCTTGCACCAAGTGCTTGTTAATCATGCCTCGGATCTCGGGGTCACGATGCATTGGGGCGCCCGGGTTACCGGCGTCTATGAGGAGGGCGTCCTAGTAAATGCACGAAGGATCCGCTGTCGATGGCTGGTCGGGGCCGATGGTCAAAATTCCCGGGTTCGCTACTGGAGTGGCCTGGAGAACTCCAGCAATAAGAAACGGCGCTTCGGTTTCCGCCGGCATTACCGCATTCAGCCTTGGTCGGAGTTTGTCGAGGTTTATTGGACCGATCGAGGTCAAGTTTATGTCACCCCAGTGGCTGAAGACGAAGTTTGTGTAGCGCTGATCACGAACATGCAAGGAGTGCGCCTGGATGATGCTCTGGGCGCATTTCCGCCGCTCGCGAAAAACCTGAGTGGCGCCTCCATAATCACGCGGGAACAGGGAGCCATCACCCAGACATATTCGCTGCATTCGGTTTGTCGGAAATCCAGGGCTTTGCTGGGCGAAGCTTCCGGTTGCGTCGACGCAATCACCGGAGATGGCCTTTCCATGGCTTTCCAGCAGGCCCAGGCGTTAGCGGCGGCGATGGCCAGAAGTGATCTCGGCCTCTATCGTTCCGCACATCGGAGAATATTCCGCCTTCCCCGAATGATGGCGGAACTGATGCTGCTTATGGACGGCAGCGCATGGTTTCGCCGCCGAGCCTTGCGTGCGCTAGCTGCCGAGCCGGCCTTGTTTTCCCGCATGTTGGCTATTCACACCGGTGCCCTGTCGCCCATGAAGTTCGGCGTGCAAGGAACTTTGGCATTAGGATGGCACTTGATTACTGCGTAGCGCGAATTTGATGCATCTAATTCAGAAACCCGCCACCCTGATTGGGGCCGCTATGAACAATCGAAGACGCTTTTTGCTCTCGGCATTCGCCGTCATGGCCTTGTTTGCCAGCGGCTTTGCCGCACCGGTTGCAGACACGCCGGGGCAGGAGATGACAGTAGAACTGGATCCTGTACAGACGACGGTTGCGTTTACTTTAGGGGACGTTCTGCACACCGTGCATGGCTCCTTCAGGCTGAAGAGCGGGACCATTCACTTCAACCCCACGACCGGCGCGGCCAGCGGCCTGGTAGTGGTAGACGTCACTAGCGGTGACACAGGAAACAAGAGCCGTGACCGCAAAATGCACAGAGAGATTTTGGAGAGCGCCAAGTATCCGGAGGCTACTTTTACTCCGAACAAAGTTTCGGGACAATTCAATCCCCAAGGCGCATCCACTGTGGAAGTTAGCGGGATCTTTCGCTTACACGGCGGCGATCACCCCGTGGTCATGACATTTCCCATCAGCCTGAACGGCAGCACGATGACGATGACGACGCATATGGTAATCCCGTATGTGAAGTGGGGGCTGAAGAATCCGAGCACGTTCATTTTAAGAGTCAGCGATAAGCTGAACCTGGACATCAATGCCACCGGCCATATGGTGGCCACCCAGGCGAGTGTGGCGAAATAAACGGACCGCCAGAATCAAGGTTGGATTTTCGCCAGCTCTTTCTGATAAAGCTGGTTTTGGGGGAATTCCTGCGAGAGTCCGGCCAGCAACGTGCGTGCGGTGCTCCGGTCTTTGTCGCGCAAGGCGGCGACGGCCAGCAAGAGCCGCGCATACGGAGCCAGGTAATGGCCCTTGTCGGCAGTTATCCGGAGCTGTGCCAGCCCGGCGTTCTTGTCAGTTTGCGCACCGCTTAGCTTCAGCACCCAGCGTACCGGTGCGGGATTCAATCCCAATAGGTAGTTCTCAATCCCGATAGCGAGGTAGGCGTCATAGTAGGAGGGGTCCAGGGCTAGCAGCTTCTCGGCCACGCTTCGACCAGCCTTCATATAGCTCAACCCTGCAAGGTTACGCTTCTCAATCAACGCCGAATAATCACCGCGCAGACCGTTCGCCATGGCTTTGGCGAATAAAGCGTTCTTTTCCGCGGGCGAATGCGCCAGAGATTCGTTCGCCAAGTGGTCCGATCTCGCCAATTCCCGTTCGAAAGCAGCACGGACAGCAGTATCTGGCTGTGGCTTCTGTCGATTCTTGAAAGTCTCGTTGTCTGTGAAAAGCTCAACCTCGAGGATGTGGAGCCGATCGAATTCGGAAAACAGGTAAGCCGCCGCATTGGAAACTGGTCCGAGAGCATCTTGCGGATGCTGTTGTTCCCAAAGCTCAAAGGTCTTGTGGGCTCCATCAAAGTCGAGGTTGTACATCTGCCGATAGCCCCTGTCGAGGGTCACCGGCTCCTCGGACGATGCTGCCAAGGCAGACAGCGGGACCAGCGTGATGGCTGCGCTAAATACAGCCCATCGGGAAAATACGAGCAGCGAATTGGAGCCACTTCGTTTCAAGATACTTGCTTAAGCCGGCTGCAGTACCAGCGCCGGCAGCGCCAAGGCTATGATCGCGCCACCACCGTCACGGTCCGATATCTTAACCGTTCCCCCATGTGCCTGAACAACGGCATCGACAAACGCCAAACCGAGGCCATGTCCCGGTGAGTGCTTGCCCTTCACAAACCGTTCGAATGCGCGACGTCCGAGGTCTGGCGGAAAGCCCGGTCCAGAGTCCTCCATTACCAGTTCTGCGAACTCGTCATGAACCTGCAAGCTGATCCGGACCTCGCATCCAGCAGGCACGTGAACCAGTTCGTTCTCAAACAGGTTACTCAGTACGCGGTTCATCAGTGTCAAATCTGCGTCAATTATTACGTGATCTCTTACGTCCAGGGACAACCGGTGACCGCGGTCGGTAAGCGCCGGTTGGTAAAGTTCGACCACCTGCAGAAGCACTTGGGACAGGTCAATCGGGGTGCGTTCCAGCTTGAGAGCGCCGGCCTCTGCCTCGGCGAGGTCCAGAGTCGTATTCAATAACTGGAGAAGCCGATCCAGGTCTTCGATTGCCTCGGCCATGGCGTCAGCGAATCGCTCCCGGTTCCCGGATATCAGCGCGCCTTCCAACCTGCCGCGAATGGCGGTCACGGGACTTTTGAGGTCATGAGCGACAGCATCTGTAACTGCCCGGAGTTGGTGAATCGAGCTCTGTATCCGTGCCAGCATGTGGTTGAAGGTACGCGCCAGGCGAGAAATTTCGTCACTGTTGGAAGGTTCGGGAAGGCGGGCGCTGAGATCGTCTGTGCCGATACCGGCGACCGTTTCTGTAATCTCTTCCACGCGCGATAACATCCGTCGTGCACTCCAATAAGAAATAAGAAAACCGAAGGCGGCGACAACCGCCCAGATCAGAACGAAGCGGCGCGTCAACTGGTGAAGACGTTCCCGCGAGCCCCGGTCAGAAAGGCCAAGGTAGACATCACCATGCGGACCATGCCGCACCACCACCCGATAGCTGATGCCTTTGCTGATTCTCAGGGATTGCGGAACCCCGGGCACGAGTTGACTGGAGGCGATCAAACTCAGGAAAGAATTTCTGGGTTCCGGTCCCACCCAAATGGGTGCCGCGCCATTAGGCATGGTCTGAAGAAAGAAAACCGAATTGCCGCCTTTTCCTCTGGCATCACGTTCTTCCGGTACTTCGTGCTCCGCCAGTTCCGCGACTTCCTCGACGAGCCGGGCGTACAGCGTGTCGCGCGTAGTGTTGGCGGAGACCTGCGCCAGAACTTCGGCTTCTCCCACTAGCCATGTATCGATATGTTCGCGAATGTTCTGGGCGACGTAGGCGTACACGACGGAAAAGGCGATGGCAGTTCCAACAGCGAATGCGAGCGTCGTCCAGGTGGAGATCCGCCAAGCCGCGGTACAGCGCACTTTATCAGGCATGTTTCAACACGTAGCCAACGCCACGAATAGTGTGGATCAAGGGACGCATAGCTTCGCGATCGACCTTGCTGCGCAGGCGGTAAATGTGGACATCCACCACGTTGGTTGCGGGATCGATTCGCATACGCCACACGTGGTCCAGAATCATGCTGCGAGTCACGACACGGCCGGCATTGCGACACAAATATTCCAAGAGCGAGAACTCCTGTGGAGTGAGTTGCAGTACTTGATCGCCACGTCGCGCTTCACGCCGCACCAGATCGAGCTCCAAGTCAGCGGCCTGGAGGCGAACTGGTTCGCCCTGCGCGCCTGAAAATCGTCGCAACAGATTGCGCAATCGGGCCAGCAATTCGGACAAGGCAAACGGCTTGGTCAGATAATCGTCCCCGCCGCGTTCCAACCCGCGAACGCGTTCATCGACCGAACGCCGCGCCGACAGGATCAGCACCGGAGCTGTATTGCCTTGCGCTCGGCAGCGGGCAATAAGATCAAGGCCATCCATATCGGGAAGGCCCAGATCAACTATCAGAGCATCGTGCACGCCTTCGAGGGCAAGCGTCTCCGCAGTTTTGGCGTCGCTGGCAACATCGACGCAATATCCGGCTTCGCTCAAAGAGCGATTGAGGAAATCCTGGATCGGCCGATCGTCTTCGATCAACAGCACTCGCATGGGGAATCCCGTCTCGGGGCAGTTCAGGTATTCACCCCGTCATCGGTAGGATGCCGCCAATCACCTTAAACGTTGACTGCCCGACCAACGAGGGTCAAAGCCTCCGACCAGAAGGCCCCCGAGGAGTGCATGAGTTCGACGACAGACCTAACTGCGGCCACAAAATGCGCGATTTGTTCAGAAGTTGCGACAAGTGGCGGGGCTGCTTTCAAGACCATGAAATTATTACCGCAGATCTGCGTAAGAATGTCGTGCTCACGATATAAACGCATCACGATTATCTGACCGAACATGCCGGCGTGAATCCTGCGAAATGCCTCGAAGCTGAGGCGCAAGGTCAGCCTGGATGGCGGCTGGAATTCGATGCCGCACAACAATCCTTTGCCGCGAACCTCTTTCACCATTTCGTAGCCGGCCAGCGCGGTACGCAAACTAGCCCGCAACTCATCTCCCAGCCGTGTAGCACGTTCGCCAAGGCGCTCACTTTCGAGGGTGTCGAGGGTCGCCAAACCGGCGCGCATCGCGAGTGCATTTTCGCTGTAGGTAGAGGTGTGCACGATCGCACGCTTTAGCGAGGAGTAAATCGACTCATAGATTGCATCCGTCATCAGCACCGCGCCGACCGGCACGAGCCCACCGCTGAGCGCTTTTGCCAAGACGAGCATGTCAGGGCGCACTCCATAATGATGAGCGGCCACAAACGGTCCGGTACGACACAGCCCTGTCTGTACCTCATCGAGCACGAACAAAGTGCCGTACTTGCGACAGAGAGCCTGAACTTCAACGAGATAATTTACGTCCGGCACTCGGACTCCGGCTTCGGCTTGAATTGGTTCCAGAATCACTGCAGCGAACTTGCGAGTCTTCAACTTCGCAGCCAACGTGTCGAGATCACCGAACGGAACGTCGTCGCAACCGGGAAGCAGTGGAGAGAAGCTCTCACGCCAGAAACTTCCTCCCGTGATCGATAGCGCTCCACACGTTAGGCCATGAAAGGCGCCGCTGGCGTAGATCAAGCCCGCCCTTCCGGTATGAGCGCGTGCGAACTTGATTACCGCCTCGATCCCCTCGCTACCCGAACTGCAGAAGAAAACTTTCCGCAGGTCTCCACTTACCAGCCTGCATAGGCGAGCTGCCAGCTCGCCGGCCAGCTCCGGCACATGGCTCTGAAGCATCGCGGGTCCACTTCGGTCTAGCTCATCTTTGAGCGCGGCAACGACGGAAGGATGATTGTGTCCAAGATTGTGAACACAATAACCGGAAAGGAAGTCCAGGATGATCTTGCCATCCTTGGTGAAGAGCTCGGCTCCGGTGCATCGCGTGTAGGTCGCATTCATGCCCAGCAGGTCGAGCAGCCTGACCCATTGCGGGTTTACATGATCGGCATACGCGTCGGCGATGGGGACAGCAATGGCAGACATGGGTGTCTCCGCTTGCTCCTGAAGCTACATGCCTGACATAACCTGGTCGTTGCACAAAAATGACAATGTGTTCATACGAACACTGCTGAAGAGTCGGAGGTGAGGAACAGACAGCGCCCGTGGTAAGGCGTTAAGCGGCCTGGACGGGAGCGTCAGGATCCTGAGGTACACGAACGATGGACATGTTCGAATGCCCCTGATCCCGTGCTTTTCGCTCGGCTTCCTCGCGAGTCGCGCCGGTGCCGAGCAGCTCATGGCGGTCGATCGAAAAAGCTGCCCAACTGCCCGGCGGCAGATCGGCCATCAGCTGGTTGCGAGCTGCGTCTTCGGCAGCGGCAACAGAATCCAGCTTGGGATCGGGAATGCTCGAGGGAGGGTCGCTGGTCGGGAATGAGTCGGCCAAGGTTTTATCGAGACCCTTATCACGACCCTGTTCTTCGTGGGCTACGTGGCGATCCTCGGGATCGCGTTGGCTGCCGGCATGTTCCGGTTCGTGCGGGGTGATCTGGGGTGAGCCGGGCTGTTTTGCACTCATAGCGACCTCGTCGTACACAAGGGTCGGCGGCGCGGTCACAATTATCTATCGGGTGGTTTACCTACTTTCTACCTTAACTATCAGTAGGCCCCGAAAACGTAGACTCAGCCCTGCATACCCCGGGCAGCGCTGAGTCCCGACGTTGCTCTACCAGCCGGTCTTCACGCCATTCTTGGCATTCTGTTCGTCGAGCCATTTCTTCAGCGGCGCGAAGTAATCGAGAATGGCGGTTGCATCCATCTGCCGCTCGCCTGTAAGAGCGTACAACTCATCAGGCCAAGGCTGGCTCTTACCCATCTCGAGCATCTTCTTCAAGCGCTCTCCAGCAACTTTGTTGTTGTAAATGGAGCAGCGGTGCAGAGGACCCTGGTAATTGATAGACCGGCATAATCCGCGCTGAAACTGGAACTGCAAGATGTCAGCGAGGAAATAACGAGCATACGGCGTGTTGGAGGCGACGTGATATTTCGATGCGGGATCGAAGTTCGCTTCGCTGCGCGCGACTGGAGGCGCGATGCCCTGATACTTCAGCACAAGGTCCCACCATGTTTTGTTGTAATCCTCCGGCTTGATTTGTCCGGAAAATACACTCCAGCGCCACTGATCGATAAGTAGACCGAACGGCAGGAATGCGACTTTGTCCAGAGCCTTATGCATGAGCAGGCCCAGGTCCGCGTTCGTTCCAGGCACCTGCGCGATCAGGTTGATCTGCTTCAAGTACTCCGGGGTAATAGATAGCGCGATGGTGTCGCCGATTGCTTCGTGAAAACCGTCGTTGGCGCTGTCTTCAAAGAGGTAGGGCTGTCCTCGATAGGCGCGCTGGTAGAAGTTGTGGCCTAACTCATGGTGAATCGTACGGAAGTCTTCGTCCATGATCTTGATGCACATCTTGAGCCGCAGATCTTCCTGGTTATCGATGTCCCAGGCACTGGCGTGACAGATCACGTCGCGATCGGCGGGCTTGGTGAACATGGAGCGTTCCCAGAAGGTTTTGGGGAGCGGATCGAATCCGAGAGAAGTGAAGAAGGCTTCGCCGTAACGAACCATTTGCAGGTGGTCCGTTTTCCGCTGCTGCAGGATCGGCGTGAGATCGATGCCGCCGCTCTTGCCGGGTACGTCGATCAGGTCATAAATGTTGTTCCATTCTTGAGCCCAAATGTTGCCGAGCAGGTGCGCGGGGATGGGACCGTTCGGAGGGACGACCTGAGGTCCGTATTTCTTCACCAATTGCGAGCGTACGTAGGCGTGGAGTGAAAGATAGAGCGGCCGGACCTGGTCCCATAGCCGATTCAACTCGGCGGCGAACTGATCGGGAGGCATGTCGTAGTTCGATCGCCACAGCGCACCCATGTCCGCGAATCCCATTTCCTGCGCGCCCTTGTTGGCAAGCTGCACGAAACGGGTATAGTTCTGGCGCAGGGCAGGGGCATTAGTTCGCCACCCCGTCCACAGATCGAGCAGGACCTGGGGGTCCTTGGTGATAGCCATGGCGTGTTCCATGTCGCTCTGGCCAAGGCACTGTCCGGCAAACGGACCAGCTTTTGGACAATACTTTCCCTTCCCATACGCGCCATCAAGCCACGTGCCCAGCCGCGCCAACTCCGCGCGTTGCTTAGGATCGCTCGGGGCGGGAGCCACCAGCGCCAGCTTCAGCAATTCCAGTTTTCGAGACATCTCCGGTGACATCTCCATCCCCTGGAATTTCTTGGCTTGTTCGGCCAGTTCCGAAACTGCCGCCAATCCTTCTTCATTGGCCGCGGCCGAAATCGCTTCCGTGTCGTCGGTGATGTAGGTCTCTTGCACCCAACCGGCGCGATTGCTCTTAACGGCGAGATCGTTCAGCCGCGCCTCGGCATCGTTGAGAAACTTCTCGAGATCAGAAGTAGTAGGCTTCGGACTGACTGGAGCTGCTTGCGCAAACAGGAAACCTGAAAAACCGATCAGGATTAAGACCACCTTCGCGACACTGCGCATGTATGAATCCTCCGGCGACATTCTACTTGAGCAGTTGTGATGGGGGGCGTGATGCCGGTCACGCGGAAGGCGGTGAGGGGATACATAACAGCGGGCAAGGCAAATACGGCAGCCCCTCGCTAACCGTTGCGCCAGGGCAGCGGATGACGCGACTCATAATCGGCAATCTTCGGCTCATGCTGCAAGGTCAAGCCTATGTCGTCCAGCCCGTTCAGCAGACAGTGCCGAACAAAGTCATCGATGACGAATGATGCAGAGAACCCTTGCGCATCCGTAACCGCACGTTTTTCCAGGTCTATTGTCAGCTGATAGGCGCCGGTCCGCGCTCGGCCAAGGAGTTCCTCTACCTGGTCGTCACGCAGTCTGACCGTCAATAGCCCATTTTTCGCACTGTTGTTAGCGAAAATATCAGCGAACGATGGCGCGATGATTGCCCGAAACCCGTGATCGGCAAGGGCCCAAACCGCATGCTCGCGCGAGGATCCACATCCGAAATTCTTGCCCGCGACGAGAATGCTTGCGCTCCGATACTGCGGCGCGTTCAGGACAAAGTTCGGATCCGGATCGCCGGAGGTCGCGCGCCGCCAGTCGTAGAAGAGAAACTGGCCAAACCCCGTTTTCTCGATGCGCTTTAAGAATTGCTTAGGAATGATCTGGTCGGTATCCACGTTCGCGCGATCCAGGGGAGCGGCGAGTCCGGTATGTACGCGAAACGGTTGCATAAAAGCTCAGTTGAAATGCCAGTTCCGTATATCGGTGAAGTGACCAGTGATGGCAGCAGCGGCAGCCATCATGGGGCTGACGAGATGAGTGCGCCCACCCCGGCCCTGCCGTCCTTCAAAGTTGCGATTGCTGGTAGAGGCGCAGCGCTCGCCCGGCTGCAAGATGTCGGGATTCATCCCCAGACACATCGAGCAGCCCGATTCGCGCCAGTCAAATCCCGCTTCCTGGAAGATGCGGTGCAGCCCTTCCTCTTCCGCCGCCCGCTTGATGGCTTGCGACCCAGGCACCACCATGGCGCGCACCTTTGAGTTCACACGATATCCCTTCACGACCCGGGCAGCCGCTCTCAGATCTTCCAAGCGGGAGTTGGTGCATGATCCGATAAACACGCGATCGACGTTTATCTTCTCGATTGCGGTCCCAGGCCTCAACCCCATGTATTCGAACATGCGCTCGGCAGCGCTTCGTTCTGTTTCCGTAGTGAAGCGGTCTAACTCAGGCACATGGTCCGTTACCGGGACAACCATCCCCGGATTCGTACCCCAAGTCACGAACGGAGCCAGAAGGGACGCGTCAAATTTCACGACCTTGTCGTACGATGAGCCCGGATCTGAGGGCAGAGTACGCCAATAGCTGAGTGCTTCGTCCCACGCTGATCCTGTCGGCGAAAAGCGCCGGCCTTTGAGATACGAAAAAGTCGTATCGTCAGGTGCGACCATGCCGGCGCGAGCTCCGGCCTCGATGCTCATGTTGCAAAGCGTCATCCGAGCTTCCATCGAGAAGGAACGGACGACATCCCCGGCATACTCGATGACATAGCCCGTCGCCCCGTCCGTGCCGATCTTTCCGATGATGCCTAAAATGACGTCTTTCGCGGTTACTCCTTCGGGCAACTTACCGTTGATGTCGACCAGCATGCTCTTTGGCTTGGATTGGGGCAGGCATTGCGTCGCGAGCACATGCTCGACTTCCGAGGTCCCAATGCCAAAAGCCAACGCTCCGAACGCTCCGTGTGTGCTCGTATGACTGTCCCCGCACACAATGGTCATACCGGGCTGGGTTAACCCGAGGTCGGGGCCGATGACGTGAACGATCCCTTGCTCGGGCGAGTCGATGTCGAACAGCGGGATGTTGAATTCTTTGCAGTTTTGCTGCAGTGCATGGATCTGGCGCGCCGCGATGGGATCCACGATGGGCGTTCCCCGAGGCGTTGTTGGCACGTTGTGATCCACGGTCGCGAAGGTACGCTTAGGCTGCCTCACCGTTCGCCCAGCCTCACGCAGGCCATCAAAGGCCTGCGGCGACGTCACCTCATGCACAAGATGGAGGTCAATGTAGAGAATCGGGCTGCGCCCCGGCGGGTCGACGACGAGATGCGCATCCCAGACCTTCTCGAACAATGTGCGGGCAGCACTCATAAGAAAATCTTAAGTTACCCTGAAAGAATATTAGAGATTTTACCAGACGCGAGGGCTGCTTGTTCGTCAGTTTCTTCCAGAAGGCGGCTTGTCGACCGCGGGCGCTCGCGTTTGGGCCAAGGCGCGGGATTGATAGCGGTCCCTGAGTTTCCAGCTGTCGCCGATCCTCGTCCACACGTCGACGATGAAGTAGCTCTTGGGACTGGTACTTACTTCAGTGAACAGAAAACTCACCACTGAAATATCGTCTGCCAGACTTCTTACGGCCATTTGCCGAAATCGAAACGATTGCGTTTTATCGGCCGCCATTTTCTTCAGCCAGTCCTCTCTCGGAATGGGTTGGCCCGGCGGCTCCGGTGTCCAGACTTCGAACTCGTCCGCGAGAACGCGATTGAGAGTCGCAAGATCATTTTGTTGCGCGGCTTTGAAAGTGCTCTCTTCGAGCTCAGAAAAGACAGCGACCAGCCTTGTCGTCGTGACGATCCGGCCGGGTGTTTGCTTCGTGTTCTGCGCCGAAGCCCAGGCTCCTAGCACAACAATTGCGAACAGCGACGCCAGCGACTTCACTCGCACTTGTCTCCTAAACCCTCAAACAGGGAAATGGCCGCGGACCGTGCGGATAACGCAGAGTTTCTCCACGAGCCCGCAAGCGTCCGCGGCCGAGTTTAAGGTGGATCTGCCTACCGGGTGTAGAACGCGCCACCCAAAGTCTGGTCGCAGCCGCCGCCGCGGCTATTTTCCCAGTTCATCTGGATGAGCCAGTGCTTCGATCCCAGTGTCTGGTTGTATCCACCGCTCCCCACCGCGCCCGTGGTCGGTCCAAACTTCCACGCGCATTTGTCCGCGTTCTCTGCACCGGAGGAGTCATACCAGGCGTTGAGGTCAGGGTCGGTCAGAGTCTCTTCCGCTTCATGCGCCATGACGGATGCCATGCCATCGGCACCGCTGTCGCCGTTTGGACTGTTCGTCTCCGCTTCGCAAGCTGAGGGGCAGCGATCAGGATTCCCGACGAAAGAGTACTTGATGTCTGCTCCGTTGATGCTGCCATGCGTGTGCCAGCCGCAGTATTGACTGCAGAACCCGGAGGTCTCACGAACATCCGATGAGGTGAGCACGAAGTACAGTGCGTTCGTGTTGCTCGGCAATCGGCCAGTGGTAATCGCGCTGGAGACGATGGTCTTGATATCCGCATCGCGCAACCGGGTGCCCCGCGAATAGTTGTCCGTCGTCGAACCGCTTAGCACGATGTTCCCAGTCACATTTCCGCTGTTGTCCCCGTAGGTGGTGTTAATCCTTTCGTAGCCGGAACCGTTCAGGCCGGTGGAGCCGAACAGCACGTCCAGGAGACTAACCGTAGTTTGACTGTCGGAGGGATGAGCGCCGTTGCTCCAGTTCCCATACCAGATGAAGTAGACACTCGGCGTGCTCTTCAGGACAGGACCACCGTGATAGTTGATTCCATTTCCTTGAACGACCGTTGGTGGAGCCTTTTGTCCCGCTGCATTGGCGTCGAGGCCCCAGCCTTTCCCGGTGGGTACTACGTGGCTGGAATCACGGGTTGTTTGCGCATTCAAAAATGTCAGACAGGCAAACATCAGCAGAACAGTGCCAAACACCTTCCGCATATTTCCTCCAGATTTTGCTTTGAAATCGGTTCTCGAACCCACGTCGAGATCGTCGGGCATCCGCAGATCGGCCAGTGCAGGACAAGGTGGCTTCACGAGTGACTGGATTCTGCGAATGGTTTATTCCAGCGGAGCGGCGACGAGATTAGTACGAAGTTTTCTGAGCTGTCAATCGGGTAGTTAGGGTGAGTTGATCGCCCTCTGTCCGCGACGCTCATTAAAACGTTTCTTCAAAAATCTTGAACGTATCGCTTTGTATACTGCATGACACAAGTCGTGGAAACTTTCATCGGCTAAAATCTAAAGACCAATGATCAATGGCAAGCGGGTCGCCGTGGTTATGCCGGCCTATAACGCGGAAAAAACTCTGGAATCGACCGTGCACGAGATCCCGGACTTGGTGGACATCCGCATCCTGGTCGACGACTACAGCTCCGATCAGACCGTAACAGTCGCCGAACGGCTTGGCCTGCATGTTTTCGTGCACGACAAGAATTACGGATACGGGCGCAATCAGCAGACCTGCTATCGCGAAGCCTTGGCCGAGGGCGCTGATGTTGTCATCATGGTCCATCCCGATTATCAGTACACGCCGCTACTTGTCACTGCATTGGCCAGCATGATTGCTTACGATGTTTACGATGTCGTGCTTGCTTCGCGCATCATCGGCGGCCAGGCACTGCGCGGCGGGATGCCGTTCTATAAATATGTGTCAAATCGTTTCCTGACGGCATTCGAGAATTTGTTCCTTGGGGTCAAGCTGTCCGAATATCACACTGGTTACCGCGCCTTTAGCAAGCAGGTCCTGACTGAGCTGCCGTTACTGGAAAATTCCGATGACTTCGTGTTCGACAACCAGATGCTGGCGCAATGCGTGCACTTCGGTTTCCGTATCGGCGAAGTCTCGTGCCCGACGAAGTACTTCAAGGAGGCGTCGTCCATCAACTTCCGGCGCAGCGTGAAGTATGGACTTGGAGTGCTCGGCACGACGTTAGAGTTCGCGTTGCAGAAATGGGGAGTCGCGCGGTTCGCAAAGTTCAGTCCGACTGGGAAGAAGCTTCCTACCGATCTGGGGTACTACACGCGGAGCGCCACCGGCCGAAGTTTGTATTAGTCAGTGAGCGACACTTCGCCGCTTCCACAAGCGGACCAGCAACGCTAGATATTGCAACCCGACTCTCAGCCCGGCTTTGCTCCTTCCGGCCTCGCGGTGCCCGAACGTGAAGGGGACCTCCTTGACCGCGTGAACGTTCCCCCTGACCAGAATTTCGAGCAGAATTTTGAATCCCTGTGGCTGCAGATCGAGACCAGTTATTACTTCACGTCTGACCAGGAAGAAGCCCGACATCGGATCATGCACACGGATTCCTGTGCGTTGCAATGGCCAGGTGGTCCAGATTGCAAGGTGCGAAATCAAGTGGCGAAATCGATTCCAGTTCGGGCGATTTCCTCGAGGGGCGTATCGGCTGGCGATGGCCAGATCGGCTCCCATTTGAATCGCACGCCATAGATCAGGCAACAACTCCGGCGGATGCTGCAGGTCTGCATCCATCACCCCCAGAATGGCTGCATCGCTATGTTGCCAGCCGTAAGTAACCGCTCCGGCCAGGCCGCGCACACCCTTCCTGACGAGTAATCGGATCCGGGGATCATGTTGGGCCGCGGCTTGCACGATCTGCTCGGTTCCATCGCGGCTGTCATCATCGACTACAATCAACTCAAACGCGAGGTGCAATGGGTCCAGAGTGGAGGTCAGACGCTCGAGCAGAGTCGGAAGATTGCCGGCTTCGCCCAGGGTGGGGATCGCCACGGCCAATTTGTCTGATGTGACGTTATTCTGGGAAGCAAGCACCGGAATAGAAGGTTAGCGAGCAATCCGCGAGCTCGAAGCATACAGATTCTACAAGGTTCCGCATTTGAAAGCCTATCCTACCTTGAAACAGTGTGCCGTTCTGCTGGTCGTTGCGTTTGTGGCGATCCTGGTGCACGGCTATCATCCCGGTGTGGAAGACGCCGAAATCTATCTTCCCGGAATCAAGAAAACTCTCGATCCATCGCTGTACCCCCAGAACTCTGTTTTTTTCATGTCGCACGCCCGCATGACCCTGTTTCCCAACCTGATTGCACTAGCGGTGCGTGTCACACATCTGCCGCTTGCCTGGGTCATCTTTCTGTGCCACTGGCTCTCGATCTTTCTTTTGCTGCTCGGGTGCTGGCATTTGGGACAGCTTATGTGGGCCCGGGATATCGGTCTTCATGACAATACAGATAAATCGGGGAGAGGAACATTACCGACCTGGGGAGGCGTCCTGCTTATCGCCTCGCTACTTACGATACCCGTGGCGGGAACCGCACTCTACATCATGGACGAGTACGTGACGACTCGGTCCTTCTCTACGCCAGCGGTTGTATTCATAATCGTGAATGCGATCCAACGCCGGTATGCAAGAGCGCTGCTTTGGGCGGTGTTCACTGCTTTCATCCATCCTCTGATGGTAGTTTTCGGTCTCGGCTTTGCCGCTGTTTTCGCGTGGACAAATCGACGGCCCGCCGAACACCTACAGCACGCATCGGTCGCGGCCGCACTGCTTCCTCTCGGACTGTTCCGTCCGGTTAGCGGGGCGTATCGCGAGGTGTTGAACAGCCGACCCTACTTTTTTCTTCTGCGATGGCATTGGTATGAGTGGGTGGGGATCTTTGCACCGCTGATGCTGCTGGCCTACTACGGAAGGCTTGCCAAGAAGCGGGACCACCTCATCTTGCAACGATTGTGCTTTGCCTTGATCGTCTATCAGCTTGTGTTTTTTGCCGCTGCCCTCGTGATCACGATCCCCGCTGGTCTCGCTCAATACGCAGAACTTCAGCCCATGCGGAGCCTTCACCTCCTCTATATCTTCTTCTTTGCCATTACTGGTGGGCTGCTGGCGGAGTCGGTATTGCGTCATCACCTTTGGCGGTGGGCTGCTGTGTTTGCTCCTCTAGCCTTTGGAATGGGCTTTGCGCAGCGCCAACTCTTTCCTGCGACGCCGCACATCGAGTGGGCCGGTGCCGAGCCTCGCAACGCCTGGGTCAAAGCTTTTGTGTGGGTAAAGCAGAACACGCCCAAAGATGCGTATTTCGCTATAGATCCCGAGTACATGGCTTTACCGGGCGAGGACCAGCACGGGTTCCGCGCTATCGCCGAGCGTTCGCGGCTCGCCGATGAGGTCAAAGACAGCGGTGCGGTGACCATGTTCCCGGCCCTTGCAAATGAGTGGCGTGATCAGGTCCAGGCGCAACGAGGATGGAGGAACTTTCAGACAGCCGATTTTGCTCGTTTGCAACGCAGCTTCGGAGTCACCTGGGTCGTTCTGCAGGAAGATCAAAATGCGGGGTTGAACTGCCCCTATAAAAGCCAGGAAGTCGCGGTGTGCCGCCTGGATTCAGGCGCCGGCGCCAAGGTTGCGATTGCGCCTCAAATGCGCAGCGACTAGCATCTAAGAAGCGATGCCAACTATCGTTAGCCCGCCCATCACCCAACGGCAGAAGCTGGTACTCGGCGAAATCCTGAATTTTGCCTACGACACCTTTTGCGGCAACAAGGTCAAGTTTCTTCTGACCTCGTTGGGCATGATGATCGGAACGGCATCTCTGATCCTGGTTGTCACGATCGGCATGACCGGTAAGCAATACGTCTTGAATCAGATCCAGGCGATCGGCGCAAACATGATCTATGCCGAATATGAAGGGGGCGCTGATCGCATCACGGCGGGTACTCCCGACCCCCTCACAATCGCCGACTTGCAGGCGGTACAGGCGCAGGTGCCGGGAGTGACCACCGCCTCACCGGTCGTTCCGCTGGACGAACGAGTACCCGTCGGGAACGGAAAGGAACGGGACGTTCGAATCCTGGGTGTCTATCCGGAATACCGTGGGGTTCGCAATCTTGTCCTTGTCACCGGAAGGTTCTTCGACAACGAGGATTCGCATGCGAGAAGCAAAGTCGGTGTCATTACCGAAAAACTCGCAGAGGAGCTCTATGGTTCGCCCAGTGAGGCGATTGGACAGACCATGAAACTGAGCGGTCTGCCATTCACCATCGTTGGAACGTTTCGCGAAGGAGTGGAGACGTTCGGCCAGTCAGAGGTCCAGAGCAACACGATGCTGATTCCATACAGCGTCAGCCGATTTTTCACCAACACGCCGACTGTCCGGCTTATTTACTTTTCCGTAGGCGATCCCTCGCTCGTCGTCCCGGCTACAAATCAAATCAAGCGCGTGCTGCAATCGCGTCATCGGCCGGAATCGACGTACAGCGTTCAGAACCTGACTCAGTTGCTCGTCGTAGCTGACAAGACTGCGAATGCGCTTACCATCGTATTACTGGCGATCGCGCTCGTCGTGTTGCTGGTGAGTGGTATTGGGATCATGAACATTATGCTGGCGACGGTGAGCGCCCGCATCCGTGAGATTGGAATCCGAAAGGCAATCGGCGCTACTAATCGCGAGATTCGTTACCAGTTCCTTTCGGAAGCCGTATTGATCTCGCTGTTTGGCGGCATCATCGGTATCATTATCGGCCTCGCGCTGCCCTACTCGATGCGCTTCCTTACACAATACCGAGTGCCGATCTCTGGATTGTCCGCAATTGTGGCGCTGGTGGTCTCGTCCGCGGTGGGCATTCTGTTTGGAACGATTCCGGCTGCGCGAGCGGCAGAACTTGATCCGGTCGAGAGCTTGCGGTACGAGTAAGCGGCGCTTAAAGAATCTTCTTGCCAAATGCTGACAACGTGAGCTCGACTGCCAGGTCCGCGGTTCGGTTGTGCTCGTCGATCACGGGATTCACCTCGACGATCTCGAAGCTCAGCATGCGCCCGTGGTCGGCAATGATCTCCATGGCAAGGTGAGCTTCGCGGTACGTCGCGCCGCCCCTTACCGGCGTTCCGACGCCGGGAGCGTCTTCCGGATCGATCCAATCCATGTCGAGCGAGACGTGATAGCCTGTCGTGCCGCGGCCTGCCATCCGTAATGCTTCTTCCATTACAGCTCGCATACCGCGTTCGTCGATATCGCGCATCGTAAACACTTCTACACCAGCACGCCGAATGTTCTCTTTTTCGATCGAGTCAATATCTCGTACTCCGATTAGCACGCAGTTTTCCGGGCTGACCTTTGGGCTGAAATTGAAGATATTCGCAAGTTCGGGAGGTCCCAGTCCCATGATGGCGGCGAGAGGCATGCCGTGGACATTGCCACTGGGCGACGACTCCGGAGTATTGATATCGCTATGCGCGTCAATCCAGAGCAGCCCGATTTTTTGGCCCTGCTTGCGATAGAACTCGGCGACCCCGGCGACCGTGCCCGCAGCAACCGAGTGATCACCACCAAGCACGATCGGCACCTTGCCGGCTTCAAGCGTTTTCATCACCAGCTCGGCGTTCTTGGTACAGGTAGCCGTGATCTCTTTCAGGTATTTGGCGTTGGGATGCCCTTCTTTTTTCTGCTCTGGCATGGCCACGGCGACATTGCCGCCGTCTTCGACGACGTGCCCGATTTGCTCCAGGCGGGCTTCCAGGCCGGCCACGCGCACTGCGGATGGGCCCATGTCGACGCCGCGACGCGATTGGCCCAAGTCGAGGGGCACGCCAATGACGCGAATCTTGCGGCGGGCCGTGTTCGGAACAGGAAGAGCTGCTGGGGTGGTAGTCATGTTCTTACGGGTACAAACGATACAGCATGCGGGGGAACGGAATGGTTTCGCGTACGTGTTCCAGGCCGCAGATCCACGATACTGCCCGCTCGATGCCCATGCCGAAGCCGCCGTGGGGCACGCTGCCGTATTTGCGCAAATCCAGATACCACTTGAACGCCGATTCCGGCAGGTTGTGTTCGCGGATCCGTTGCACGAGCAGATCATAGGACGCCATGCGCTGGGATCCGCCGATGATTTCACCGTATCCTTCGGGCGCGAGTACGTCGACGCACAGCGCCAGTTCGGGCCGTTGCGGATCGGGCTCCATATAGAAGGCCTTTACGCTGGCAGGATAGCGGTGGACCATCACCGGCTTTTCGAACTGCGAAGACAGATACGTCTCATCGGGTGAACCCAGGTCGCCGCCCCAATCAAACTTGTTTTCGAGTGCACCCTTGGCATGTCCCTCGTTCAACATCGTGACCGCCTCGTCGTAGGTGATTCGCGGGAATGGGGGCGATACTTTCTCCAGCTTTTCGACATCGCGGCCGATGGTCTGCAGGTCAGCTCGTCGGCGTTCGAGACATCGTTTTACCAATTGTGATATCAGTCCCTCCGCCAGATCCATGATGTCGTCAAGGGTGGCATAGGCGACTTCGGGCTCGACCATCCAGAACTCGGTGAGATGGCGGCGAGTTTTTGATTTTTCTGCGCGGAAAGTTGGGCCAAACGAGTACACCTTCCCGAGCGCCATGGCAGTGGCTTCGATATAAAGCTGGCCCGATTGGGTCAAGAACGCCTGTTCGTCGAAGTAGTCCACCGGGAACAGCGTCGTCGTGCCCTCGCAAGCCGCCGGGGTGAGGATCGGCGGGTCCGTCAGAGTGAAGCCTCGCTCGTCAAAAAATTCGCGGGCCGCGCGAATAATTTCAGCACGCACCCGCAGAATTGCCGCCTGGCGCGCGCTGCGGATCCAAAGATGGCGGTGTTCCATTAAGAAGTCGACGCCATGTTCCTTGGGAGTGATCGGATAAGGATCCGCCTCCGACACCCTCTGGACCACCTGGACATTGCTGACGTCGAGTTCGTAGCCGCCCGGAGCCCGCTGGTCGGCGCGGACTTTGCCTTCCACGATGACACTGGATTCCTGTGTCAGGTTCTTGATCGCCTCGAATACTTCAGGAGCGACCACCTTCTTTACGACAACCCCCTGCATGAGACCTGAGCCATCGCGAAAGATCGGGAAGAGCAGTTTGCCGCTTTCGCGAAGATTGTAGAGCCAGCCCCGAATGGTTACAGTCTGGCCTTCATGTTTGCCGGCTTCCGCGATCGTCGTAACCGGCGCTTGCGTCACTGTGGATAATTCCATATTTCAACACCTACACGAATGTCATCGGAACAAATTGAAGGAGTCCTCAAGCCCCGAACGCAGTTCCGGCGGACGCAGGAACCCTTCGATTGAGGCTGAATCCCTCGCTCCGCATGACATCAGGAATGGCCTTCCAATTTGTCGTATGTTTCCCGCATCGCTTCCACCGGATTGACCTTTTCGTCAGCTTCGATTTCGAGCAGCAGCGGCGGCGTGCGGGGAGCCGAGCGCAGCATCTCGACAGTCTGTACCCAGTCAATGTTTCCTTTACCTGGCCAAAGATGCGAGTCTTTGTCCTTATTGTTGTCGTGCACGTGTGTCGACTGGATGTGTTCCTTCAAAATTTCAAACGCCTCGGCAACGTTGCTCATCATGTGAGCGTGCCCTACGTCAAAGCAGACGCCAACATCATCGAAATGTGTGGTCTGGATAAATTCGATCAGCTTTTCTGGTAAGGCGATCTCGTTAGGAATGTTTTCCAGCAGGATGCGTACGCCCAAAGGCTTGGCAAAAGCCCGCAGGTGCTCGACTGAGGTCATCGCGGCCTCAAATTTCCGGTCGCTAAAGCTCTCATTCCCGACGCCGAGATGCAGAACCATGAAGCGAAAAGGAATTTGCTCGGCAATCTCCAGGGCTCGCTTGACCTCATCCATAGCCTCGATACGGGTGGCTCGGTCGGTTGAAGCCACGTTTACGGGCGGCGCACCGGTCCGGCCCCATTCGTAGTCGGCGAACATCGGGGCGTGCACCGAATGCAGGGGAATACCGCTGGTGCGAAACCAGTCAGCAATTTCGCGGACGTGCTGCTTGCGGTTGGCATAATCGACATGCTGGCGGGCGGCAAAAATCTCAATGGCCTGCGCTCCACCCCGAACCAGTCCGTCGAGCAGCCCGGGATGCAGCCGCTCCTTTACGTACACGTAGGTTGATATCGCTTTCAGCATCGCTCGTCTCTGTTCATCAGAATCCCACAGCCTTTCCGTTATTCCGTCCGTCGCTGGCGCCAAGACGCTCGCCGGTTTTGGGGTCAATGGCTATGCATTCCCCGTCACCCCACGAATGCGCTTCCTTAATCTTATGTCCTTTGCCCTCGAGCAGGTGAATGGTATCGGGCGATATACGATCTTCGAGGACAAGTTCATCGGGCAGCCACTGATGATGGAAACGCGGCGCATTCACGGCTTCCTGGATGTCTAACCGGAAATCCGTCACTCCCATCAGGGCGTTTGCGACCGTTGTAATGATCGTAGGACCGCCCGGCGAGCCTAACACCAGGAAAAGCTTTGCATTCTTCAGAACGATTGTCGGGGTCATCGCGGACAGCGGCCGCTTGCCGGGCCCGATCGCGTTCGCCGGTCCTTGGATCAGGCCGTAGGTGTTAGGCACTCCGGGTTTCGACGAGAAATCATCCATCTCATCGTTCAGCAGAAACCCATCTACGGACACGCGCGATCCGAAACTGTCATTCAGTGTGGTGGTCACGGCAACGGCGTTGCCTTCGGGGTCGACGACGGAGTAGTGAGTTGTGTTCTCCGGTTCGCGGAGAGTCCATGGACGCGGATGGAGCGCGGCATAGCGCTCGAGCTCATTGAAGACGCTGGGTCGTTTCAGGTCGTTGCTCGGGCTGGCGTGATCCGGGTCGATGGACTCTCGCCAGGCACTCGCGTATTTCTTGTCGATGAGTTGCGCGACCGGAATCTTGGAAAAATCCGGGTCGCCCAGAAACTCCGCTCGATCGTAAAACGCCCGGCGAAACGCTTCCGCTGTCAAATGGATTGATTCCGCCGATCGATTGCCGTACTTGGAGATGTCGTAGCCTTCGAGAATGTTCAAGATTTCCAGCAGAGCGATGCCGCCAGACGAGGGAGGCGGCGCACTAATAACTTCGTACTGTCCACGATATGTTCCGCGTATCGGCTCTCTCTCTTTTACTTCGTATTTTGCGAGATCGTCGGTGGTGATGAGACCGCCGCCCTTCTGTACCGCGTCTACTAACTCTTTAGCGAGTTGACCGCGATAAAAATCGTCCGGATCCTGAGCAATTCTCTCCAAAGTTCGCGCCAATTCCGGCTGCTTGAACAACTCGCCTTGTTGGTAGAAATGGCCATTCCGCTGAAAAATACGATGCGATTCGGGAAATTTCGCCAAGTCGTCGTCGCGCAAGTCTTCAGCATCCTCGTAGGCGAGAGCAAAGCCGTCGCGCGCCAGCCGGATCGCAGGGCTGATGACCTTGGCAAGTGACAGCTTGCCGTACTTCTTTTCCGCATACACCATTCCCGCAACCGATCCCGGTACGCCTATCGCCTTGTACCCCACGAGGCTGGCGTTTGAAATCACATTCCCTTGGGGATCGAGATACATGTCAGCGGTGGCTTTCTCAGGGGCCTTCTCTCGGTAGTCAATGAAGTGAACGACTCCCGGCGCGCTTCGGATGAGCATGAATCCGCCGCCGCCCAGATTGCCGGCTTGGGGATGAACAACGGCAAGTGCAAAACCTACGGCAACCGCCGCATCGACGGCGTTGCCTCCCGACCGCATCATTTCAACTCCCGCCCGCGAAGCCAGTTCGTGAACGCTTGCGACCATCGCGTGCTGCGCATGCACCGGATGCATAGGCGCAGCCAGGACGACCGGCGTCCAGAGAAATGTAAGCAGTGGCAGCGCGAGCAGCTTAGAACGATGTCGCATGAGTCAGGGTTTCCGCCGAAGTCAGCGGCTACGGTTGGTCCGCAAGGTGCTGCGAGACTCTTGAGGCTAGCCCACCAGGTGTTTGGCAGTCAAATGTCACATGAACGGCTTGCTTCGTTTGATCAGACGATGTCCGCAGGAAAAAGTTTCCCACGCTACTTACGAGGATGCGCCAAACCTCACTGTACGTATTAGCATCTCTAAGATGGCTAAACATTGAGGAGAAACCATGCGTTCAGGAAGCTACGAATCTTCGGACAAAAGCAGTGCTGGCATTGCGGTAACTTTTCTGTTGATCGGTTTGGGTGCAGGCGCTTTGACGGCGCTGTTGCTCGCACCTTCCACCGGGAAAGAATTTCGCAAGGACCTCAAGCGCCGAATTGATGATGCGAAGGATGCGATGGAAGACCTTGCGGAAGAAGCAAAGGACCGGTTCAGTGATGTAATTGAACGCAGTTCCGATTGGGTAGAAACCGCTCGCGATCGAGTCGAGCCATTGCGGCAGGCGGTGCGTAAGCGGTAGTCCGTCGACCCAAAAGACAAAACTAGTACAAACGGAAGCTGACTTCGACGTTAATTTGAACGGGGACGGCTTGACCGTCTTTGCGGGCTGGCTCGAATTTCCAAGTCTTCACGGCCTCGATCGCTTTCTCGTCGAGGCCCAAGCCCACCGAGCGGGTGACGCGAATATCTCGCGCTTTCCCGTCGGGACCGACGATCATCCACAACACGACTGTTCCCTGGTACTTCGCTTTGCGAGCTTCCTCGGAGTACTCCGGATCAGGAGCAAAGATGGCCCGCGGTGCACTGACGCCACCGCCAACCCGGTAAATCCCGCCACCAATTCCACCACCGTACCCGGGACCTACTCCAGGCCCACGACCTGAACCTATACCGCCGCCACTACCGCTGCCGATACCGCCACCAAATCCTGTGCCGTTCGAGGCTGGCCCAACAACTTTCGAAAGGGGATCGCCAATCGGCCCCATTTGCGTTAACTGAATCGGCGGCGCGACAACGCTGGGATCAACGGCAAGTTTTGGCGCTTCGTTTCGAACTACAACGGTAGGCGGCGTAATTTGCTCGCGCAGTTGCTTCGGCAGCGATCCTTTGGAAGCCGCAAGCTTGTCGCGGTCGCCTCCACCACCTCCGCCGCCGGACTGCGTTTTGGCAGTCGGCAGGATGTATGGACTGACGTCCGTTACGACGCCCATAACCTGCTGCCGAATCTGTTCGCGGTGTTGGACGACCCAATGACCAGACCAAACCAGCAGCGCCGTGATCAGAATGTTGAGAGAGAAGGATGCGATGAATGCCGCTGGGCGTGCTTGATAGTCTCCGTACCCTTCTCCGCAGAGAGTAGGCAACGGGTTAGGGCCTGCCGTTGATGGCGGCAATACGGCCGTCGATGTCCCTTGGGCAACTGACATCGCGAGTACCTGCCTACCAAGAGTATAGGCTTTTCGCCGGGCGTTCGAGCACGCAATTTTGCCCCAAAGGTCACATCTGAGTCCAGTTTCGATTTGGGACAGAGAAGGGCGAAAGTGTGCGAAACGGCGATTCCTAGCCGAATATCTTGGAAAGGAAGTGCTTGATACTGCCGAAAAATCCCTTCGACTCTCTTTCCTTAGTCAACTCGTTAGGGCCCCCCTGAGCGCGCGAATTGACTGGCGGCTTAGGGCCGGGGGGCGTCACCGACGGCTCTTGCAGAGCCGCGCGGCGTGAGACAGGCGGCAGTTGCTTGGCATCTCTAACGGGCGCCGGCGGCGGATCGCTTGCTCGAAAGACCAGCGGAGCCGAAATAAAGATGTGCGTGGGCTTGGACCCGGCCGTTGGTGCGGGTTGTGTTTCCGGCGGCCGGGAAGCTACCTCTTGAGGAATAACGTCACGCAATTCCGCCATTTCGCGCTCGGCCGTTTCAGGATCGTTTCCCTGCCGGGCCGTTTCTGGCGACACAGACATCGTCTGCGAAACCGAGTTGGGCACCTCGGCTTCTGCCCTCAAAACGGGTTCGCGCTGTGAGGGGCATCCGCAGTCGGCAGGAACATTGCTGTCGTGCTTGGCTAGCTGTCCCTCCCGAAATACCACCTGTTCGTCGGCTTTCAGGTTGTACACGCCGTCCCCTATCAGTTCCGACACGATGGCGGATGATTGATTGCCGGGCAGGGCGCGTATGCATGTGTTGCCTTTTGAATCGGCGCTGACGGCGTAATCGAATGCTCCGGGTCCCGGCAGTTCAATGCGGAAGTCGGGGGTTACGATCGAGTCGGCGGAAGCCGGAATCTGATAGTGCGCCTCAAGCGAGCCTGTGCTCATGCCGAGCATGAGTTCGCCGCCACTCTGGGATGTTGTCACGGAGATCGTGGTACCCGGACAAACGTGGACTTGTCCTCCGCGGGTGAGGCTAAGAATCGCAGTGTCTGCGCCAGCGGTGATTGACGACCCCGGTGCAATGCGATTACCGGCGAGAACGACCGCCAGGTTCCCCGTTCCATTCGACGTCGCACCCAGCGGCTGCACACCCTCGGTCGCGACAGGCGAGGGGTTAGCCTGCTCCGGCGGAGGCTGATCCGCGAATGTGATGGGGCGCAGGTGAACCACAAGCCTGTCGCGTACCATCTCCCAGGTATAGCTTCGCGGTTCCACCAAATCGACGACGACGCGGGTGACTGGCGGGGCCTGCTGGTACTGATTGATTCGCACTCCGCGGATATCGTTTCCTTCCGCGCCGATTGCACGGCGCACGGTGTTCAGCGTATCCGGAAGATCGATCACCAAACGTGGCGGGCCGTCGAGCTTTGTGATGGCGGGGACCAAAGTACCGTTCGACGTAATCGCGATCGCCGACCCATCCGGTTCGTGCTCGACCTTGACGCTCCGGACTTGGACAACGGTCGTCTTTTGATTCTGGTTCTCGAGCGCAGAGGGTGTCACCGATTGGGCAGTCCCAGGCAAAGTGCAGAGGAGAACGATTATCGGGACCGATATTGCTCGGGAGAGACCAGGTACAAGCAACACTTCACCGCGGTAAATAAGGATAGCTGCAACGATACCACTTCGACCAGGATGCGAGAAGTATCGGGAGGACTAGCCACTTTGGGATTCAGAAAGGAACTCGTACTCGTCGATGACCGCGGCGACAGCCATTTTGCTGTTTTGCATGCCATCGACGCGTACTACCCGACCTTTACAGCGGACGCGAATGGCTTCGGTCAGTGTGATTTCGGGCGGTAGAGTGAGGGTGAACTCTATGGACGACCCGGTGGAAATAGAATGATCGACGTAAAAGCAGATGCCACGTGCGCTGACGTCGCGGGTCTGGGCCGACTTTTCCTGCACGCCATCGTCACTGTACGTCACGGCCACAGGCAGACGCAGCGCGAAACGACGCGTGGCGCGCTTCTCCGGGTAGGGTTCGGCCATCCATGCCTCCAACGCTGCCTAAGCATCGCTTTCGGGGCAGGTAAGTGTCAAGACTTCAGTAGACGACGCTAGTGGTCATTAAAGGACTGGGAGCCGCCGGTATATCGACGTGCAAAAACCTGCACTTCCGATGCGTTACAGTGCCAGGAAGTTCGCAATCAAACGCTTGCCTGCGTCGGTAAGCACGCTTTCCGGGTGAAACTGGACGCCTTCCACGTGGAACTTTCGGTGGCGCAGGCCCATAATGACGGCCGACCCGTCGGGTTCAGTGGTCCGGGCGCTAATTTCCAATTCGGCAGGGAGCCGCTCTTCGGAAACTACGAGCGAATGATAGCGGGTGGCCGTCATCGGCGATTGCAGTCCACGGAAAATGGTTTTGCCGTCGTGCTCAACACGGCTTGTCTTGCCGTGCATAAGGTTCTTGGCACGAACGATCTGGCCCCCGAAGGCGGCACCAATCGCTTGGTGGCCGAGGCAAACGCCTAAAAGGGGGGTCTTCCCGGTGAAGTGACGAATCAACTCGATGCTGATGCCAGCATCCTGCGGAGTACAAGGACCTGGAGAGATCAGGATGCGTTCGGGTTTCATCCTCTCGATTTCTGAGACGCTGACCTGATCGTTGCGCCGCACTACCACGCTGGCGCCAAGCTCCCCCAGGTACTGGACCAGGTTGAACGTGAACGAATCGTAATTGTCGAGGACGAAAATCATGCAAGTTACTGGTTAGTTGCCACTGCAAAACTGACGTTAAGCCTTCCCGTTGGCCATCTCGACAGCTTTAAGCACGGCCCGTGCTTTGTTCATCGTCTCCTCAAACTCTTTCTCTGGATCAGAATCGGCGACGATACCTGCCCCCGCCTGCAAATACGCTTTCTTGCCCTTCACCAGCATGGTTCGGATCGCAATGCAGGAATCGAGATTGCCAGCGTAATCGGCATATAAAACCGATCCTCCGTAGACCCCTCGCCGCGTAGGTTCCAATTCCTCGATGATCTGCATGGCACGAACCTTCGGCGCGCCTGACAACGTCCCGGCGGGAAAACAAGCGGCGAACGCGTCCATGGCGTCGAGTTCCGGGCGAAGGGTACCCTCGAGCGCAGAAACCAGGTGCATGACATGGGAGTAGCGCTCCACGTACATCAAGTCGCGCACCTTGACCGAACCATACTCACTGACCCGGCCTAAGTCATTCCGACCGAGGTCGACAAGCATGACGTGTTCAGCCCGTTCTTTCTCATCCTCGCGCATCTTGCGCTCGAGCTCCTGATCGTCCGCTTCCGAAATGCCACGCGGGTGAGTTCCGGCAATTGGCCGGTACTCCAATTTCCTGCCGGTTACCCTAACCAGCATTTCCGGGGAAGAGCCCAGGACGTGGGTGTCGGCGAAGCGAAGGAAGTACATGTACGGCGAAGGATTCACGGTTCGCAGGGCCCGATACAAATTGAACGGGTCCACGCCCGGGGAGAAATCCAGGCGTTGCGACAACACGACCTGAAAGATATCGCCGGCGGCGATGTACTCCTTCGCATCTACGACGCTTTGGACAAACCTGTCGCGCTTGGTTTTTTCCCGGACCTGCAACTTGCCGGCTCGGCCGTTCGCACCCATTTGCCAGAGTCGGGGTTTCAGCCCCGAGGCGAGCTTCCTCTCGATCGCAGCAATGTCGTCGCTCGCACGCTGGTAGGCGCGTTTCGGGTTGTCCTGCGAGACATCGGCTGTCGCAATAATGTGAATCTGGTGTCGGAGGTGATCGAAGGCGAGCAGCCGATCAAAGAACATCAGGTGACAATCAGCCACACTGAGATCGTCCTTGGCGTGTGTGCCGATGTTTTCCAGTTGCCGCACCACGTCATAGGCGAAATAGCCCACTGCTCCGGCGGTAAAGGGAGGCAAGCCGGGGACAACAGCAGGCCGATGACTTCGCAACAGGTCCTTCACCACCTGAAAGACGTTTCCTTTCCGGCGCTCTCGCCGCTTTCCGCGGGTCACGGTGATGTCAGGGCCGCTCGCCTCAACTTGCATGTGAGGACGGGCTCCCAGGAACGTATATCGCCCGATCTGCTCACCACGCTCGACCGACTCCAACAGAAAAGCGTTTGGCTCCTTCGCCGCTACTGCCAGGAACGCTGAAACCGGGGTCAGCAAATCGGCGCTAACCGACTTGACGACCGGTACGAGGGTCGCCTGTGAGCTCAGGCGTACAAATTCTGGATACGTCGGCTTAAGCATGGAATTCGGTCATTATAGGCGAGTTTCGCTGTTGGCCATGCGAACCATGGCTGGAATTGACGAACCACGCGCCCGGTCGCAAGATGACTAAAACGCCGGACGGTCGGACAATGCTGGTGACATTCTGGGGCGTACGCGGATCTACGCCTACTCCCCAACCGGAAAACTTGCGTTACGGCGGCAACACCTCATGTGTCGAGGTGCGTGTCGACGACGGCGTTTATATATTCGACTGCGGCACTGGCTTCCGGGTGTTGGGGAATCATTGGAACCGGCAGGGCTCGCCCGCCATCGCTCACATCTTCATTTCCCATTTTCATTGGGACCATATTCAAGGAATCCCGTTTTTCCGGCCGCTGTATGACGACGTGGACGCCCAATTTATCTTCCATTCATCAAGCCGAACCCGGAGCTTACAGCGGGTTCTGGATGAGCAGATGGCGGCGCCTTACTTTCCGGTGAACATGAGCGAGATGAAAGCAAGGCGTGAATTCCACGACATCGAGGAAGGGCGCGTTCCGCTGGAACACATCACGGTCCAGACTTCCTGGCTTAACCATCCGCAAGGTTGCATGGGATTTCGCGTCGAAAGCAGGGCCGGTGTCGTGGTCTACGCGACCGACAACGAGCCGGGCGACAGGAGTTTCGACCAGAAGCTTCGCAAGCTGGCGCAAGGAGCCGATGTCTTAATCTACGACGCGCAATACCTGCCGGAGGAGTACGAAGCCCGTAAACGAGGATGGGGACATAGTCACTGGCGCGAAGCCGTCAATGTCGTTATGGAAAGTGGCGCAAAAGAACTGGTGTTGTTCCACCACGATCCCGATCACACGGACGCCTGCATCGACTCCGTCCTGAAAGAAGCGCGTGATTACTATCCCCGCGTGCGGGCCGCGGCCGAAGGCATGCAAATCAGAGTCGGCGAGCCTGCCTGACTCTCCGCCGCGCACTAGTTACGCAACTGCGGCGTTCTGCTGCTTCTGCATTTGTTGGAAAAGACCCGCCTGATCGTAATAAATCCGCTCAGATACCAATTTTCCCGAGCTCAGATCGAAAGTATAGAAAGCAGCCATTTCTACGCGCACAGGATTACCTAACGCCGGGACACCAAAGAATTCACCACGGTGCGTTCCGGTGATTACCACCTCGCGTATGGAACAACCCGGAACATCGAATTCGGACTTTACGTCAATATGAAGATCGGGAACGGCGGCGGCGATCGCCTGGTAAAACCCGCGTACGCCGTCAATGCCGGCAAACCGCGTTCCGAGTGGAACCACGTCATAAAAGGCTCTCTCGTCCTGGACGAAGGTGTTGTATACCGCTTGCCAGTCGTGCTCATTCTCGCCTCGAATGTGAGCAGCGACGATTTCGCGCTGAAGGTCGATTGTGTTGCTCATGCGGGCACCTCGCCGATTTTAGGGCGCGATTGTATCTTAAATGCCCAAAGACAAAGAACTTTTGCGGTCGTAAGCACCCGGGCACCAGGATTCCCGCGGCTTGCCTCGCTTACTGGGCCCTCGTATACTTCAAAGTTTGCCCGCCAAGGGACGCAGCGCCGCTATCTGAGCGCCATTATCGGAGAAAATCATGAAGACCGTTGCCATGGAGCAGGAGACTAACCCGTGGGAGTCACAAGCTGCGCGTTTTGATCTCGCCGCGCAGAAACTGAATCTCGACGAAGGCTTGTGGAAGGTCCTGCGCTATCCCACCCGGGAAATCATCCTTCACATTCCGGTGGCCATGGATGACGGACGGCTGGAGGTTTACACCGGCTTCCGAGTGCAGCATTCGATTGCCCGTGGCCCGGCCAAAGGTGGCATTCGCTACGCGCCGGACGTAACCCTCGATGAAGTACGGGCCCTCGCCAGTTGGATGACCTGGAAGTGCGCTGTCGTAAACATCCCTTTCGGCGGCGCCAAAGGCGGAGTTATTTGTGACCCGCACAAGATGTCCATGGGTGAACTCGAACGCATGACGCGTCGGTATACCGCGGAACTGGTCGACTTCATTGGTCCCGAGAAAGACGTTCCCGCCCCCGATGTAAATACCAACGAACAGATCATGGCGTGGATGATGGACACCTACTCGATGCACATGCGCCAGACGGTGACCGCAGTTGTCACCGGTAAGCCGATCAACATCGGCGGTTCGCGCGGCAGGCGCGAAGCGACCGGCCGTGGCGTACTGATTGTTTGTGACGAGGCAATTCGTAAGCTCGGCCTGAACCGCGACAGCTCGCGCGTGATCATTCAAGGGTTCGGCAATGTCGGCTCAAATGCAGCCCGCCTGATGCACGAGGCGGGTTACAAGATCGTAGGCATCGTGGAGGTCGGCGGCGGCCTTCACAACAAAAACGGCATCGATGTCGAGGCACTCTGGGAATTCCGACAGCGCAACGGTACCGTCCATGGCTTCCCCGGAGCCCAGTCTTACGATCCGGCGGAGTTGTTACTGCAAGACTGCGAGATACTGATCCCAGCCGCAACCGAAAACCAGATCACCAGCAAGAACGCGGATCGCGTGAAGTGCCGCATCCTGGCTGAAGGCGCCAATGGTCCTACAACGGCAGCTGCCGACGAAATTCTTGCCGAAAAGAAAGTTTTCATCATTCCCGATATTCTGGCCAATGCGGGTGGCGTGACGACTTCGTATTTCGAATGGGTACAAGACCGCCAGGGTTATTTCTGGAAGGAATCCGTGGTCAACGAGCAGCTGGAACACATCATGAAGGCGGCCTTTGAAGATGTGGTGCGTTACTCGGAGACCCACAATGTGAACAATCGAATAGCCGCCTACATGCTGGCAATCGATCGCGTTGCTTACACGATTCGGCAGCGCGGGATCTACGCCTAGGCCTTTGATTCTGCTCAAACCGTCCGTCCCAAGCCGCTGACCGCTTCTCTGCCGGCCAGCTGCCGCGACTTTCCTCGACACTCACTCTGCAACCCCGGAGCGAATTGAAATGCCAGTAAGCACTGGCGACTCTTTCATTGCTTCCGCTTCCGACGTGGAGGATAATTCAAGTTGGCGCGTTACCAACCCGGGACGTGCTCCGTCGCGCTGTGAATCTGCCTAACTACATCACGCTGAGCCGGATAATAGCTATCCCATTATTCATGTGGATACTGCTGAGCCATCGTTTTAGCAGCGTTCATGGCGAAAAAGAGTTGCTGGCGTCATCGATTTTCATCCTCGGATCGATGACCGACGGTATTGACGGATACCTGGCGCGCCGCCGCGGTCAGATCACCACGATGGGTATGCTGCTCGACCCATTAGCGGACAAGCTGCTCATCGCGGCCGCGATCGTTACCCTCGTACAGTTCAACCCGGTCCTGGTGCCGGCGTGGATTGCGGTCGTTGTGATTGGGCGGGAATTCCTGGTCAGCGGCTTGCGTTCGATTGCTACGTCCGAGGGGTTCACGATCCAGGCAAGCGATCTCGGGAAACTGAAAATGGTCGTGCAGATCGTGTCCGTGGTCGCGGTCGTTCTGGACCACCGATGGCGAACCTGGCCGTTGTTCAGCGGCTATGCTTTTCCGGTGCATTGGATTGCTTTTGCCGCGATATGGGTGATGGTGGCGCTGTCGTTTGTGTCGGCCGCCGACTACTTTGTTGGTTTCTGGTCGAAAATCGATCGTCACGCAGTAAAGCGGCGCCGCCGCTCTTTTGTGCTTAGCCGCAGGAAGCGCAATGTCCCAGCCGCCAAACCCGCCAGCAATCCCCTCGACGCCGTCTAGTGCCCCACACCACGCCGAGTACTCCTCCGAAGAGCGCGCTTTGTTGCTGAGTCTTGCCCACCGATCCATCGAAGCAGCGTTTGATCTTGCCGAGCTCGACTTGCAACCGCCGTCGGCCCACCTAAGCCAGGAGCGAGGCGCGTTTACTACCTTGTATGTGCGGGGACTTCTGCGCGGATGTGTGGGGTACGTTCTTCCGGTCGCGTCCCTGTATCGAACCATCGCGGAAACGGCCCGTGCAGCGGCGTTCGAGGATCCGCGGTTTCCGCAACTGAGCAAGCAGGAGTTGCCGGATCTGAAGATTGGCATCAGTGTGCTGTCGCCGCTGGCTTCCATCAAGCCGGAGGAAGTGGAAGTTGGGCGAGACGGCCTTGTCGTGTCCATGGGATTCCGTCGCGGATTGCTGCTGCCGCAAGTTCCCGTCGAGCACGGTTGGGATCGGATTACGTTTCTACAGCAAACCTGCCGCAAAGCTGGACTTCCGCCCGATGCATGGACCAAGGGAGCGTCGCTGCAGGCGTTCACCGCCGAGGTGTTTGGCGAAGAAGAGATTGTCTAATTCGTATATCACAGAGTTATTTCGCGGCAGGATTTTTCCTCGTCGGTGTTGCTTTTTCCTGTTGCGCGATTTTCAAAACCGTGGCATCTTAGCAATGTGTTTACCTCTCACGAAAGGACGCCCAATTTGGCAGATAACACGCACAAAACGCTGCGCGGGCAATGTCGGCGAATTAGTCGACTTTGCGTCAGGGCGTCACTCCGGATTCTCTAACTAAGTCCGGCGCTCTGCACCCGCACATTCAACCACAACTTAGCTGGATAGCGTAGGCCGCTGTTACTTCAACTTGTAATTGAGGCGTACCGCTGTCGCTTGCGGCTGCGTGTTTGCACGCGTGTCGCTACTTCTCCCAGCTGTAACTCGCGACGGTCAGTGGTGAAAGGTCACGGTTACTTCGATCATGGCGAAGCCCGCAAGGGCTGGGGTTCGACTCCCCATGGGCGCAAGCCCAGAACCGTGTCCGGCTGTTCCCTGACCTTAATTTTTGTTCGATTGCTCTTGGAAGCCACGCGCGTCTCGCCCGTGCATAAGTGGACTGCGGGCGCGGACGCCCCTAGCTCCCCCTGGATTGGTTGCTGGTTCCCCGGCGAGTAACTTAAGAAACTAACTCCAGCCGATGCTGGTTAGAAATGTAGATTATGGAAATACACATCAAGAACGGCACGCCGCAGCACGGCGAATCGTTGTGCAAAACATGCCTCTGGGTACACATGATCAAGGGCTACAGCGAAAGTGAAGAGATCCTGATCTGCGAGTGCGTGTACCCTAACCGCGCAATACCGTTTGCCGTGCGCGAGTGCAGCGACTATCGCAGCAGTGTTACGCCGACACCGAAGCAGATGGAGGAAATTGCCCTCATCATCCCCACGGAACCGGCCCGCAAGCCAGCCGGATTCGCCGGACTGGGTTTTGAGTCAGAGGCGGATCCCGAGATCCTGCAGCGTCGCTCCGGGCAATAAGTAAGCTGGCTACTGAAAGCAGCAGAACAGGAGGCCACCATGGCTCGTGCCAACCTTGACAATCGCGGACCTCGTACTCACGAGGGCGCGCGTGCCGCGAATCTCACGCCCGAGCTGCAACTGCGGCGTTCGGTGCTGTCGTGCCTGCTTTGGGAGGATCAGTTCTACGAGGATGGTGTCGAGATCGCCGGCCGAATCGCTGAGCTTGTCCCCAAGGTCGCGGCTGAAACGGTTGCGGCGCTGGCCGTCGAGGCTCGTGAGCAAATGAACCTGCGTCATGCGCCGCTGCTCCTCGTCCGTGAGATGGCGCGACAGAGGACGCATCGTGGTCTCGTGGCCGATACGCTTGCCCGTGTCATCCAGCGTGCCGACGAGCTCGCCGAGTTCGTCGCTATCTACTGGAAGGACGGACGGGTGCCGCTCTCGGCGCAGGTGAAGAAGGGGCTGGCTGCGGCGTTTCCTAAATTCGACGAGTACCAGCTCGGCAAGTACGACCGCGGCGGACCCATCAAGCTGCGCGACGTGCTGTTCCTTTGTCACGCCAAGCCGCGGGACGAGGCGCAGGCCGCCATGTGGAAGAAGCTGACTTGGGGCCGTCTGACCGTGCCGGATACCTGGGAAGTGGTTCTCTCCGCCGGCGCCGACAAACGCGCCGCATGGGAGCGTCTGCTCGAGGAGAACAAGCTCGGGGCTCTCGCACTGCTCCGCAACCTGCGCAACATTCGGGAGGCCGGAGTCGACGAGCAGCTTGTGCTCTCGGCCCTCCGCTCGATGAAGGCCGGGCGTGTGCTGCCGTTCCGTTTCCTCGCGGCGTCGCGTTACGCCCCGCAATGGGAGGAGGCACTCGAGCAAGCGATGTTCAAGTCGGTTGCCGAGCAGGAGAAGTTGCCGGGCAAGACGGTTCTGCTCGTTGGCATCTCTGGTTCGATGACGGCGCCGCTATCGCGCCGTTCCGAGATGCTGCGTACTGACGCAGCCTACGGTCTCGCGGTTCTGCTGCGTGAGACCGCAGAGCAGGTGCGCGTCTACTCGTTCTCGGATCGGGTAGTCGAAATCCCGGCACGCCGTGGATTCGCACTCCGCGACGCGATCGACGCCTCGCAGCCGCACAACAACACTTACCTCGGCAATGCTGTCGAGTGGGTCAACAAGAGCGAGCGCTACGACCGCCTCATCGTCGTAACGGACGAGCAAGCGCACGATTCCGTGCCGGCGCCCAAGGGCAACGGTTACGTGATCAACGTAGCGTCATACAAGAACGGCGTTGGCTACGGCAAGTGGACGCACATCAATGGCTGGTCCGAGTCGGTCATCGAGTACATCCGCACGCTCGAACTTGAGTCTCGGACCTGGTTGAAGTGAATCGTCTGGTCCAAAGGGGGCCTGGGGGTATGGTCAAGATCCCCAGCCAAGGCCTGTCTTATCGAAGAAAGCGTCATTGTCGTTGACGAGCTTGCTAACGATATTGCCTACGATGTAAGCGATCGGTAAAGAAATCTGAGGCCTCCGGTTGTCCGGTTCGAATCTTCCGACTTTCGTATTCACTTCCCATTTTCTGTAGCTCCATAGGAGCCAAAGTTCAAAATAATCTTCAACAATATCGTTTTTTTGCTTGACATATTCTGCTCTATAGCTCTAAATGTTCACCCATCGTCGTGGGAACGCACTCGGGGTGTCTACGCCAAAACTCCGCTGTGCCTGTGGGAGGGATGTGATGCGTGCTCGTCTCGCCGTTACTGTGTCTCTGTGCCTCGCCCTGTCGCTGCCACTCTGGGGGCAGAAGTTTACCGGCACCATCCGGGGCGTCGTGACCGATAAATCTGGAGCGGTTGTGCCAAACGCTCCCGTCACCATCAGCAACGATGCTACGGGAGACACTCGTACCGTCACGACCAATCAAGGGGGCGAGTTCGTCGCCTTCGAACTTAACCCAGGTACGTATACGGTTAGGGTCAAGCAATCCGGGTTCAAGGAGTACGTCAGCAAGGGTGTCGTGCTGAACGTCTCGAGTACGACCGCGGTCAATCCGGTTCTCGATGTCGGCAGCGCAACTGAACAAGTGACCGTGGAAGCCGGCGCCGTCCAGGTGGAAACGACGAGCGGTGCGGTCGGCAATGTCATCGAAGGCAATGAAGTTCAGCAGTTGCCGCTGAACGGTCGCAGCTTCGTTCAGCTGACGCAATTGATGCCGGGTGTTTCGCCGGCCAACAACTTCGATAGCAAGAACAAGGGTTTGCAGGCGGGCGTCGATTTCTCGGTCAACGGCAACAACACCACGGGCAACATTTTCATGATCGACGGTGTCAACAACAATGACATCGGATCGAACCGCACGATTCTCGTCTACCCCTCGATCGACGCGATCCAAGAGTTCAAGATTCTACGCAACAGCTACGGCCCCGAATATGGGCAGGCGATGGGCGCCATCATCAACATCGTCACTCGAAGCGGTACGAACGGCTTCCACGGCGACGTGTTCTACGATGGCCGGAATGACCGGCTGAATGCAGCGGATTACTTCAACAACTTCAACAACATCAAGAAAGACGTGCTCCGCCGTAACGATTGGGGATACACGATCGGCGGTCCGATCAAACGCGATAAGCTGTTTTTCTTCTTCTCCGAAGAGTGGAACCATGAGCAGCGAGGCGCGTTCCGCTCCGGGGACGTTCCAACCGCGGCTGAAAAGCAGGGAGATTTCAGCAACCCACGTACTGACCTGGACAACACAGGGGCGCCGTGCGACCCGACACCGACTATCGCCGGGTCACCTGTGACGGCGGTTCCTGCTGGGCAGTTGTCGGCAGCCGGGCAGGCGTACCTATCCATGTTCCCTGACCCCAACGTCGCCAATCCGGCGAATTGCAAGAACTGGGCGAGTTCGCTGACGGCACCCATTCGCTGGCGCGAAGAAAACATCAGAATGGATTACAAGCTTGCGTCGACCTGGAGTTTGATGGGTCGATTCACGGCCGACCATTGGTCGCAACCCTTCCCCAGCACTTTGGGTTTCTGGGGCGACGATCCCTATCCGTCGATCGAGAGCAGTTGGAAGCAGCCCGGCTACCAAGCCACCATCAAGTTGACGAAACTGTTTGGAAGCACGGCAGTGAACGACTTCCAGATTTCCTACGCTGCTAACCGCATCCAGACAACTCGCGCCGGGACCAACCCAGGGCTGAACGACACGATCAACCAGCTTTCCCCTCCGTTCTACCCCTTCTCGCAAAAGTTTGAAGGAACGCAGATTGGATACCCCGGGTTCTGGGGTGGTTGCGGCACCGATTGCGCGACCGGAGATAATCTCTGGACCCAGGCTCCGTGGCACAACAATGAGCAGCTTTATATCTTGCGAGATGACTTTTCCAAGGCCGTCGGGAACCACACTTTCAAAGTAGGTTTCCTGGTTAGCAACAATCAGAAGAACGAAATGGTCGACAATGAGTCCCAGGAGAATGCTTTCTACTGGGGCGCCGCTTCCAACTCCACGGGTAACGGCGCGTTTAACATGTTGTGGAATCAAGTGCAATGGGGCGGCGGCGAAGTTCAGCGGAACCCCTTCTCGCAAATCCGTTGGCACGACTTTGAGCCGTACTTCGGCGATACCTGGAAGCTTCGTCGCAACTTAACCTTGGAGTATGGCTTCCGCTGGTCATTCCTGCGTATGCCGTACAGTGGCCCGGACATGATCTCAAACTTTGTGCCCAGGCTCTACAATCCAGCTCTTGGCAATGATCCATGCAACGGAGTTGTGTTGCCACCAGGCACAGATTTTTGTACCGCTGCAGGTTTTTCGCCTGGGTTTCACGGCCAGAACCGCTCTTTGAAGGATCAAAATAATCACGCGATTGCTCCTCGAATCGGCCTCGCATGGGATCCTCGGGGAGATGGGAAAATGTCGATCCGCGCCGGTATCGGTCAATTCTTCCAGCGCGAACGTCTGAACAACACCCTGCAGATGGCCACAAACCCGCCTTACTCGCTTACCGTGGGTTACCAGCGTGCGTTGGATGCCGTAATTACCGGTAATCTCAGCGCTTCTGGAACTCCAGGATTTGCGCAGGACACGCGGGACATTCTTCCTAACACCTGGCAGTGGAACTTGACGGTGGAACGAGAAGTATTCCGCGACACCAAGTTCGAGCTTGCCTATGTGGGAAACCGTGGAGTCCATCTGCTGGGCTACTTCGACGCAAACCAGGTTCCTTTCTCGCTAAGGCAGCACTTTGCTCTAAACAACAGCGCAACTGACCGTCCCTTCGGGGCCGGAAGCTGGGGTGCGATCAACTTCGCGAATTGGGGCTATGACTCCAACTACCATGCGTTGCAGGCCCTGTTCCGGAGCCGGGTGAGATCGCTGGACGCGCAGTTTGCCTACACTTGGTCGAAGTCCCTGAGCAACACCGATATCGCCAACAGCGGCAATGTGAACCAGTTCAGCCTCGAACTCGACCCAGCGAATACGCACCTCAACTATGGGCCAACCAGCCTCAATCGTCCGCACATCTTCACGTCGAATGTGGTCTACGATTTGCCAGGGCTACGCGGGCAGAACTCTTTCATGCGCACGGCGCTAGGGGGATGGCAGCTAACTGGAATCGTCAGCTACGCCAGCGGGCCTTCGATGTCGGCATTCGCATCGCGGACCTTCCACATAGCGACCAACCCAAGTCAAGGAACCGGAGGCCTTTCGGGCAGCGGAGCCAGTCAGGACAGCTTGCGTCCTCTGCTGGTTCCAGGGCAACCCTGCCGCGCGACCGGTGGACCAAAGCAAAACTGGATCAATCCCAACCGCTACACGCTCAACGGCTATGTAGTGGGATCGCTGACGGGAACTGCCGCCGTTGGCGATTGCTACGGCCCGCCTATCTCCAACACCGACATGGGTGTGTACAAAAACTTCAAGGCTGGAGAGAGAGTCAACATCCAATTCCGGATGGACTTCTTCAACCTGTTCAATCACGTGCAGTTCACGGGCAATTCTTCGGGAAGAACGGACATCAATGCCACCCTCAACACGGATGCTTTGACGTGCCCGACGAATCCCGGCGTTATCTGCTCGACAACGGTTAACTCCTCCTTTGGGGTGGCAACCAAGACGAAAGGTCCGCGTGAGATCCAGTATGGTCTCAAGCTGACGTTCTAACCAACCGACAGCGACCATGGCGAGGCTTGACTTCCGTCAGGCCTCGCCTCTTTAATTACTGCTACACACATGGGTTCCTTCCGCCGTACCTGCCGTATCCTCCTGCGCTTGCTAGTTCTCGCGGTTCTCTTGGGATCGGTCTTGGAAGCACAGCAACAGCGGGCGCGTCCCAAATCGCCTAAGCCCGCGACCGACGCTCTGCAGCAGCACTACGAGGCGGCGCGCACATTTCAGGTCAGCGGTGACCAGGAGCACGCCGCTGGCGAATACCGTGCGTTTTTGGCGGAGTCGCTAGGACGACTGGCAGCCGCGAATGCAAACGCCGGAAAGCTCGAGGAGGCCGACAAACTGTTTACAGAGGCTCTGGTCGAGGCGCCCTCCGATCCCGGCGTTAACCTCGAGTACGCTGGTCTGCGTCTCCAGCAAGGCAACGCAAAGGAAGCACAGGCCCTCGCAGAACGTGCTCTGCAACTCTCGCCAGAAAATGCCCGCGCTCAATACATGCTCGGAAGCGCGCTGTATCAGCAGCAGGACTACAAAGGCGCCAGAGAACACCTGGAGAAAGCCGTTGTTGCGAACGGGAAGTTCGAGGTCGGCTATCTTCTGGGCATCACGTACATCAAGTTGCAGGACCTGACTCGAGCCAGTGCCCTCTTCCGGGAAATGGTCATCGGCCTTGGGGATACGGCGCAAATTCACGTTCTCTTCGGCCGCGCCTACCGCGAAGGAGATTATCTCGACCAAGCCATCGGCGAACTCAAGAAGGCGCTTGCCAAGGATAGCAAGATCAAAGTCGCCCACTACCTGATGGCCATGGCATACCTGCAACGCGACGGCGACTCCGGGTTTGCCGAAGCGGTCCCCGAACTTCAGGCTGAACTTAAGGTCAATCCCGATGACGCGCGCACTCACTACATGCTCGGTTACATTGCGCTCAAGCGTCACGACAATGTCGAGGCCGAAAAGGAACTTGAGCGGTCCGCGGAACTGGATACTCAGAATCCCGATCCCCTCATCAGCCTGGGTCAGCTGTACTTCGATTCGCATCGCTTGGTGGAAGCCGAAAAGACTTTTCGTCGGGCTGTCGAGTTGACCAAGGACCCTTCGCGCAACGGTTATCAAATCAACCGTGCTCATTATTCTTTAGGGCGAATTCTGCTCCAGACCGGTCGCGAGGAAGAGGGCAAGAAAGAGCTCGAGATTTCCGCCGAATTGCGCGACAAGCCTCATCCCGAGCGCCAGGGCAAGGGCGAGGCTTCTGATCTGCCACCCGAAGATAAGAAGCTTTCGGCCGTCAATGAAGCCGATCTCTCTCCTGACGCCCTTAAGAAAGTAGACGTGATCACCAACCAGCTCAAGCCGGCGATCGCGGACAGCTATAACAATCTCGGAGTCATTGCCGCAGAAAACAAGAATTTCACCGAAGCCATGGAGGACTTCGTCCGGGCTGCCGCGTGGAATCCGAATCTCGAAACTATCGACCGCAACTTCGGCATGGCAGCCTTTTATGCCAATGAATTTGACAAGGCGATTCCGGCTCTGGGCCGGCACATCGATCAGCATCCGGATGACTTCCGCGCTCGTGCGGCCTTAGGCTTATCGCTGTTCGGAGTGAAGAACTACAAGAAAGTCATCGAAGCGCTTAAGCCGATCGAGCAACAAGTAGACGCCGATCCGGGTCTCTCCTATGTTTACGCCGTGTCGCAGGTCAGGGCCGGTGATTACAACAGCGGTATCAGGAAACTGCGTGAATTGGAAAAGAATGATCCCTCGAATCCCGAGCTGCACACGCTGATCGGGGAGGCGTTCGCCGACCAGAATCAATATTCCGAGGCGCTCGACGAGTATCACAAGGCGTTGGCAATCAACCCTTCGCTTCCGCGGCCGCACTTGCTAGCCGGTCTGTCGTTGATCAGGGCAGGAAATCCCGCCGAAGCTGAGCAGGAGTTTCGCACGGCGTTGAAGCTCGACCCAACGGACGTGAACAGCAAGTATCATCTGGCATATTCGCTGATTGAGCAGCAACATCAGAAAGAGGCCGTGCCGCTGCTCCGAGAGGTCATCCAACAAGATCCTAAGCATGCCGACGCTTACTACCAACTCGGGAAGCTGCAGCTTGAACAGGGCGATGCCCGAGATGCAATCGCCAGCCTTGAGACGGGAACGCGGCTCGATCCCGATAGCGATTACATCCATTACCAGCTTGCTCTTGCCTACCGCCGGGAAGCACGTACGGCCGATGCCGAGCGTGAGATGAAGACGTACCAGGACCTCAAGAACCGGCACCGAGGACGCGATGCGACGCAGCAGAATTGATCAGGGCGTTTGCACTCTTCTTGCTGTCGCGTTGATCAGCCCATCACTCGCCGGCTGGTGTCAGAAGAGCCCCACATCGTCGTCCCTCGCCACGGCGCGGACGGAAATCGCACGCGGAGAACTGCAGAGTGCCGAAAAGACGATTTGGACTGTGCTCTCGGCCGATCCGAACCAGCCGGACGCGCTGACTCTGCTGGGAATCATTCGTGGCCGCCAAAAAAGGTATTCCGAAGCCGAAGCCCTGCTGCGACGGGTCATTCAATTGGATCCTAAGTCGATTGTGGCGCGCCGGAATCTCGCCAGCGCGCTGATTGCACAGAACAAGCCAGATGAGGCTCTGCAGATCTATAAGCAGATTGTCGAATTTTCGCCACACGACGTTTCGGCGAAGGTGGAACTCGCCCGCCTCTACGTTGCTCAAGGGCAATTTTCGGACGCGGTGGCGACGTTAGGTCCTCTTTCGCCGGATCGCCTGCCAAAAGAGGCTTTACCTGTGAAAGCGGCCGCTCTGCTGGGCGATCACCGTCCCGCCGAAGCTGGCGAATTGATCGAGCAGGCCAAAGACTCATCCGCCGTCGCCTCTGAGCTTGCCGAAGTCTTTCTTGAGGGAAACGCTCCCGATCTCGCGCTAAAAGCCGTTAACGTGGCGTTTTCCGCGTCCAAGCGGCCTACGACGCGTATGTACTACCTCAAGGGGCGCGCATTGCAGGCTACCGGCGACAGTTCCGGTGCAGCTAAAGCCTTTGCCGGGGTGCTCTCGCGCGATCCGAAGTCGGCAGAGGCACTCGTATCAATGGCGGCGATGGAAGCTTCGCGGAATAACCATGCCCAGTCGTTCAAGCTGCTGATTAGGGCGTATGCCATCGAGCCGAATTCAATCGCCGTGCTGCGGCCATTAGTCGTTGAGGCCGTAAAGGCGGGGCAATTGAAGAAAGCTGTGGGCGCCGCGCATGCCCTTGCGGATAAGAGTCCGAATAACTTTGACGACCAGTATCTGGCTGCCGCGGCCATGCTGCAGGGAGAAGACTTCGCGGCGTCGGCCGCCATCTTGCGGAAGTGTGCGGCCAATCGGCCCTCCGACAGCAAAGCTTGGCTTGGCTTGGGTATGGCAGAGCTCGCGCAGCAGCATTATCCGGAGGCTAGAAGTGCGTTGGAGCGGTCGCTGAAAATAGATTCAACATCGGCCGATACGGAGTACCAATTAGGAGTTGTCGCCAATCGGCAGGGGGTTCAGGGAGAAGCAGTCCAGCATTTCGAACGTGCGGTTCAGCTGCAACCGCAACACGCAATGGCACTCGCCGGGTTGGGTGAGCAATACCTTCAGGCCGGACAAATCGAAAAAGCTCGAACCGTATTGGAGAAATCCGTCGCCCTCGACGACAGCAATGCCAAGGCACAATACGATCTTGCGCTGGTCTTATCCAAAGTTGGAGAGACGCAGGAAGCCAAACAGCACATGGAGCGCTGGCAGACTTTGAATAAAGAGGAAGCCATCCGCAAAAATCCAGTGCGCGTTTCGGAACCTTGAATCGTAGCCCGTCACTTCGCCGATTTACTGAATGGCACTTTCTTTTGAATGCCCCCGTCCTCGGAAATCGTGTAAATGAGGTCGACGGGCAAGTGTTGGTAAACGTCCTTCTTGCCGCTGGGCCAGGCAATTTCGAGCGAATCGATGGTGGTTTGAGCAGCCAACCCAAAGTGTAGGCGGGGATCGTTTTGTGACAGATAACTTGACCCGCCGCGTACTTCGTTAAATTGCGAGAGATCGCCCGCCTTGATCGTCACCCGCGCTCCAATTGCTGCACGATTGCTCTTGCTGCCGATCAGCTTCACCAGCACCGCGTGATTTGTTGTTTCTGTGCGATTGATGAGAAGTAGCGGCGGTTCTCCGACGTTTAATACGAGAACATCCACCTTCCCGTCATTGTTTACATCGCCGAAAGCGGCGCCCCGCCTTGATTGTGGCGGGATATCGCCTAACCCGGAGATTGCAGTGACGTCTTCGAATGTCCGGTCACGGTTGTTGCGAAATAGCAAGAACGGCTGCTTGTACGGCGCGCCGCCTTTCACCAGGTCCATTTGAGGATAGACGTGTCCGTTGGCGACAAACAGATCGACCCAGCCGTCGTTATCAAAATCTATGAACGAAGTTCCCCAGCCCACCAGCGGGTAGCTGGGCTGTCCGATGTGCGAGGCGTAACTGATATCGGTAAATCCCTGTTGTCCTCGGTTCCAGTAAAGCGCGTTGGGCTCTTCCGTAAAGTTGGTGACGATGATGTCGAACAGACCATCATGGTCAATGTCGGCGAAGTCCACCCCCATGGACCCCTGCTCCCGCCCGTCAGCGCTGAGCGAGGCACCGGACAATAGACCAACATCCTCGAACGTGCCATCGTGTTTGTTGTGGTAGAGATAATTCGGCCCGGCGTCGTTGGCCACGTATAGATCGGGCCAGCCATCGTTGTCGTAGTCACCCCACACCGCCTGCATGCCGAAGTAGTGTTTGGGATCGTCAACCCCGGCCTGCTTGGAAACGTCCTGAAAGGTTCCATCTCCCCGGTTGCGGTATAAAAAATCCGATTCACCCGGCAGTCCCCACGGACCACACTGCACCATAACTCCGCGGAACCGACAGAACTTGTCATTACTGCCGAATTCCGGAAGTTTGTTGATGTCCACAAAAACATAGCGCGCGACGAACAGATCAACCTTGCCGTCCCGATCAAAGTCTCCCCAGGCAGCGCCAGTGCTGAATCCGCCTCCGCGCAGCCCGGCTTTTTCGGTTACATCTTCGAACTTGCAGTTTCCCAGATTTCGATACAGGGCATTCCCGTTGTAACCGGTGACAAAAATGTCGTCCCAGCCATCATTGTCGAAATCTGCGACGGCCACGCCCATTCCCCAACCTTTACGCGTGAGACCTGCTTCGCTGGTGATGTTCTTGAACTTGAGATCGGCTTCTTGCCGGTAGAGCGTGATCATCGGATCACCGCCCTGCTTGAAACGATCCACCGACGATCCATTGACCGTGATAATGTCCAGCTTGCCGTCGTTGTCGCAGTCGATGAACCCGACCCCGCCACTCATCGATTCAATGATGTACCGCTTTTCTGGCGAAGAGTTATGGGGAACGGTCAAACCGGCTTGCTTCGCAACATTTTCGAAACGCGGGACCGGCGGGGCGGCTGGCGCCTGTCCCCAAGCCATCGAGCAGAGGAGTACGATCCCTGTGAACCCCAGAATCCGCATGGAAAAAACGATATGGTAGCACACTAAGTGATCTATAGCGGTTGGCGCAACTCGATAAAAAAGCGCGGCAACATAGCTGTACGCAATTCTTTCTGGGAAAATGGGTTCTTCAAGCGCTTCATGTCCAATTCCTCCGGAGTAGGATTCATCTGTCGGTTGCTCCTGTTCACCTTGTGGTGCGCGGGCCCCATGTTGGCTCAGACACCTGCCAAACCTGAGTTTGCTGCAATCTCGTTTGAGGATGTCACGGCTCGCTCGGGTATCACCTTCGAGCACGCAGTTTCCCGCGAAAAGAAGTATCTGTACGAATCCATGTCAGGTGGCGTCCTGTTGCTCGACTACGATCAGGATGGCTGGCTCGACATTTACTTCACCAACGCTCAAAGCGTCGCCATGTCGCTGGCTGGTCAGAAAGCGAAAAGCGCGCTCTACCGGAACAATCATGACGGAACATTCACCGATGTGACCGACAAGGCGGGGGTGGGATACCCATGTTCAGCCATGGGCGGAGCAGTTGGCGATTACAACAATGATGGCTGGCCAGATATGGTCGTCACCTGTCAGGACGGTATCGTTCTGTTCCGCAACAATGGGAACGGGACCTTCACCGATGTCACCAAGCAAGCCCGTCTCACCGATCCACGCTGGTCGACAGGTGCGGCCTTCGGAGACTACGACGGTGACGGCTTCGCGGATCTGATGATTACCCGCTATGTCGAATTCGATCCCAAGAATCCTCCGCAGTTCGGCTCTGGGCCAACGTGTCACTATCGCGGCATCCCCGTTCAGTGCGGCCCGCGCGGCATGAAGGGCCTGGCCGACAGCCTCTATCACAACAACGGGGATGGCACATTTACCGACGCCTCAACCAGCGCTGGAGTGACGGATGGGTCGCGCTACTACGGCCTGGGCGCACTCTGGAGCGACCTCAACGACGATGGACGGCCCGACCTTTTCGTGGCCGATGACTCTACCCCTAACTACCTATATCGCAACGAGGGTCAGGGGCACTTTAAGGATGTAAGTTTCATTTCCGGTACAGCGGTAAGCGGCGAAGGAGCCGAAACCGCCGGCATGGGCATCGCCGCTTGCGACTACAACCATAGCGGACGTTTCTCGCTCGTCCTGACCACGTTTGAAGACCAGTCCGCGACACTCTACAGCAACGATGGGGCGATGAATTTCACCGATCTCTCGTTGAGCACAGGCGTGGCGCCGGCCACTGTGAAGTTTCTTAAGTGGGGTGTGGGATGCGAGGATTTTGACAACGATGGCTGGCCTGACATTTTTATCGTAAACGGCCATGTTTATCCGCAAGTAGACTCGCTGCAAGCGGGCGCCCGCTATCGGGAACGTAAAATTGTTCTGCAGAATACGGGCAACGGTTCGTTCCGCGATGCCACTGAGCGCGCTGGTCCCGCGGTAATGGTCCCGCAACCTAGCCGGGGCGCGGCTTTTGGCGACTTGGACAATGATGGCAAGGTGGATGTAGTCATCGAGAACATCGATGGCGCACCGATGATTCTTCACAACAACAGCCCAACGAATAACCATTGGTTGAGCCTTCATTTGCAGGGCAAGCGCAGCAACCGGCTGGCCATCGGAGCCAAGGCTTCGGTAACGGCCGGATCAACCGTCCTTTTGGGCGAGGTGCGCTCCGGCGGGAGCTATCTTTCGCAGAACGACATGCGGTTGCATTTCGGATTGAGCAATGCAGGCAAAGCCGACAAAATCGAAATACGCTGGCCTTCCGGACAGACCTGCGTCTTTCAGAATGTCGCGGCCGACCACTTCTATCTGCTCACGGAAGGCGACTACACCCCCAAGCTTGAACGCTGAAACGAGTTAATCAGGAAACGTTTCGCCGGCTTTCGCCACGCGTATGCGGTGATCTGTGTATTTGTAATGCATGTCGGGTACCTCGTACTTCGGCATGTGACAAGTGATGCAATCTTGCTTGCTGACCGGGCAAGCTTTTCCAGGATGGCCGGCGGTAATCTTTTCCGACCCTGAACTCACATGGCAGGCGAGGCACTTGCCGTCATACGCGCGCGCCTCCCGAACAAGAGGCTGATGTGGGTTATGGCAGGCAGGACAGGTTAGGCGAACATCTCCATTGCCCCAACACCGGCTGCTTTCCAGCCGATAGGGGTGGAATCGGACATTCGCAATACCGGTAGCTGAAATACGCCTTGCATCCCACCACGTCGTATGGCAGGCCCCACAGAAATCGACCAAATCCACCGGCTTCAGCCGGCCAGGGTTCACAATCGCGCCCCTGCCGGTGTCGAGTTCTCCGGCTTGCATAGCCTTCACGTGCTTTTCGCCCGGCCCATGGCAACTCTCGCAAGAGACGCCCGGCACGGCATTTTGAGGCTCAAAATGGTCGCTGGTGGTGGATGCCGATGTATGACAACCAAAGCATCGGCGGGCCTCCCCGGCTGGAACCAGCCGCCCAGATGCTTTATCGATGGAGGTAGCCGCCTGTATGGACTGGTTGGGCGTTACGCCAAAAGCGTGCAGGGTCTCGAAGTAGCTGAATCGGATCTCATGGTAATTCGCGCCCTGCTTGTAGAGATAGCTCTGGCCAACTTTTCCGGCACCAAACGCCCATTCGATGGGCGCGCTGAACGACCTCGTTGGATCGTTTACGGTGTAACTGATTTCTCCATTCGCGCTGCGGATGATCTTGTACTCGTAACCGTCTACGCTGAAGGTTTGCCCGGCGTGGTCCTGAAGGATCTGCGACTGCTCGGCTGGCCTTGAGGTCTGGGCCATGGCGTGTTGGGTTTGTGTCTTGAAGATCTGGTAGTGGCAGCCGCTGCATGCCTTGGCGCCAGCGTAAGCCGAGCGTGGGCTGCGGCCGTCGGTCGGCCACCATGCCGATCGCTGAATACGCTCGGAGGTCGAGAACTGATCGGCGATCGTGGCCGGTACCTGGCTGAGGCAAGTCGTGGAGAGCACCAGCAGAACAATCTCGTGGAATACCGATCGTAAACGCCTGGCTGACATAGACGCTTTGTTCTGTTGCCCCGCCGCTCGGATAGCGTGCTGCCGATTATCCCAAATGGGCAACTTATCTACAATTCGCGTGGACGTGCCTTTTTATTCGGTGGCGGGTTCAGTAAAATCAAGAACACACGTTGAGTCGGCGGGGGCTGTATGCCTATCTTAAAGCGGTATTCCTTGTTTGCCGTCCTGGTGTTGATTTCTCTGCCCGCATGGTCAGATGACCAACAAAAAGCGCAGAAACTGCTGACCAAAGTCAGCGCAATGGCGACGGACTTAAGCGCGAAACGCGTGGTTAGCATGGCCGTTTCTGACACCCTGGCCGTCAATCGGATGGACCTGGTTAAACAACGCGCGGCTATGGCTATCAACTACGGCGATGTTTTCCTTGCGTATGAACTGGTGAAGAATGGCGCGAAACCCGACGACCTTACTGCTCAGCTGAAGGCGGGGAAGAACATCTGGCAGATCGCCAGCGACCAGCACGCCGATTGGAAGCAGATCGCTTCCGACGCTAAGAAGCTGAACAGCAGATTGGACGACTACCTCCTCAAGCATTTCACTCGCCCCGCACCGGAGGCCGAGCGCGACAAGAGCGAGCGTTACGACCCGCTCCACGACACTGTTCCTGCCGATGTCCAAGTCAGCAAGCAGGACATCGAGGACGCTCAGAAGAGGTTCGCGTTCCTGCACGATCACGCCGGAACGACGTCGGATGCGACCCTAGACCTTTCGACGGAGAAAGCGGCGCGCGGTGCTCGCAGCGATCCAGTCCGCGAAGGCGGGCCCAACAACCCGGACGTCAACACTCGGCCTGGTCCCCGGTGATTAAATCATTGGAGGTCCCGTATAACCCTCGCGCGGCCGGTTCGACCAAGACGATATCCAGCCACGAGGGCATTGACGCGAATGCCGGTCGCAATGCACCCTAGGATTGCTACCGGACAGAGGGCCCGTAGCTCAGCGGTTAGAGCAGTGGACTCATAATCCATTGGTCCCAGGTTCAAATCCTGGCGGGCCCACCAATCACGTTCAGCAGATATCGCATTACTGGAGCCATTCGGTTCCCATATTGTCATCCGTGATGATACGGACGTGCTGAGTGCGGGCTCGAATGTGCTCTGCGGATTCCAGAGTGAAGAACCCGGTCACCTCACGGTCCATGGTATTAGCCATCCCGGCCACTTCGAAGAGCCGCTGTTTATCCCGCTCCTCGTTCAAGTTAAACACAGGCTTATTGTCGATTGTGTAATGGACCAGCACATGGACCCAACGGCGGAGATCCAGTTGCAAGGGTGAATCGCTGGTGACGACAAAGTTCGCCAGCCGCATTCCATACGGGAACACCGCCAGACCTGTCGCGAGTGCCTCGTCAGATTCTGTGGTGTTGTAGAAGTGCACGCCACCGGGTTTAAGATGCTGTCGAATCAACTGCAAGAACTCGGTGGATAGTATGTTCGAGGCGTTTGAGCGCCAGTGATAGGACGTGTTCATCACAATCGCATCAAATTTTTGGTCGGTATTTCTGATCAGCCAACGGCGTCCATCGTCAATATGAATCGTAACTTTGGGGTTATGTAGAAGACTGCGCACTTCGGAGGCTTGTTGAATGAGCGGCAGGTATCCAGGGTTGATCTCCACGATCGTCAATTTCTCAACCTGCGGATGGTTTGCGAGCACCTGTGCCCACGATCCAGACGACAACCCGATCATCAACACTTCTTTAGGACTGTTGCAGAAATAGCTCAACGCGAACGCGCGCTGAATGCCGTTGGTGTCGGTAACAAGGCTGGTATTGAACTTGCCGTCATAAATGCCCCCGCCGAATACCGTTCCGACCGGGGTTACGGCTATGACCCCGCTTTTGTTCTCGATGACGGCCGCGAACTGTGCACCCGCAACATAGCGCTCCTTCATCAGCATCTTTTCGTACATGGCTTTATACACGCGCGGTGCTGCTGTAACGAACGTGATCCCCGCCACCACGCAGGCCAATAGTGCTAGTTTCAGCTGGAGCCGGTTTAGTTGGGCCTTCACGGTTAGCACGCAGGCGAGTGCCAGGCCGAGCGCAACTAGAACAAGGCTCACCCCGCGCAGAGAAAGCACGTCCAAAAGGACGAATCCAGTGATATAGCTGCCTAGCGCCGACCCCACTATGTTGCTGAGATATAGCAGGCTCATCCGCCTTCCTGCATGCTCGTCCGGGGACATCGATAAATGACAAAGCAGCGGGAACACCGCCCCGAGAAAGGCCGCGGCAATGCCAATCGGTACCAGGGTCCACAAGTAGGAAAAGTGCGTTACGCCATTAACAAGAATGGGACCAACGAAGAACGCAATCAGATTTGCCGCGAACACGAATACGAGGAGACCGCGAACAAAGATCTTGAAGTTTGTCACTACACTGCAAATCCGGTTAGTGACAAGGGACCCGGCCGCGATCCCCGCCAGGTATGCCCCGAGTAGGAATGCGAAACTCTTCGCCAGCCCTCCCGTCGTGAACGCAAACAGGTGATACCAGACGATCTCGTACCCTACTGAAATAAATCCGGCAACTCCCGCCGTACCCAGCGCAAAAGGAAAAGTCATACCTGAGCTGGTGTTGGCGCCGACGGGTGGGACAACTTCCTCCGAATTCGAAGACGGCTGGTCGTGACATTCCGGCTTCCTCACCACGTATTGCCAGACGAGAACGGCGCTTCCAAAGATGGCATTCAGACCGGCTGCTAACAGCACGGTTTTGAGTTGTCCCAGCCAACGCATCAGGAACAGACCCGCGCAAAAACAGGCAACCGCCGAACCGAAGGTATTAGCGGCATATAGGGCCCCTACTGAGGTCCCGATATTGCGCGAGATCCGGACCGTGTGTGCGACCAGAATGGGAAGGGTTGACCCCATCAACACTGTGGGGATCACAACCAGCGCGAATGCAATCAAGCCAGTCTGCAAGGGAGGCGCGCCGGCGGTGAACTTTGCCGCCCAATGAAAAGTCTTCAGCGATACAGCACCGTAACAGCCGATCAGCACTTCCACACACCCAAAGATGCCAAGCAGCGGCAGATGGGGGTACCTGGACACCCATCCTCCCGCCAAACTTCCCAATCCTAGCCCAAGCAAAAACGCGGTTACGACCACGGTCACGGATTCGATGTTCACTCCATACAATGTGAATAGTGCCCGCTGCCAGACAATTTGGTACAGGAGAGCCGGAAAGCCTGAGAAAAAGAAAAAAACGTACCACCAAGGCACAAATTCGCTAAAGGAACTTGCTCGCATGCGCTTTGATTCGGCTACCCGTGCGCGAGCCGCGGCGGTTGATGGCATCCTTGCCTCCCTGCATTAGAGAATGTTGCGAAAAGTACTGGTGATCCGGCGAATCTCGGTCCGAGTCTAGCTTACTTATCCATCAAATCGATTGTTACGGTAACCAGTAACCAAACGAACGTAATCCAGGGTTCATGCGAACTTTCGTAACCTGTTAGCTTTCATGTGCCAACTTAAAGCTCGCCCGGCGTGGTATGTAACATGAATGGCAGGCACGCCTTCATCGACGGGTAAACTCGCCCTGTTTAGGATCGCGAAATGGGGGATGAGCGCGGTGCTGCTTGGCGGCATCGTCAGTCTGGCTTTTAGTCGAGAGTTCTACGATTCTTGCATTACGTCTGCTTTTTTCTCGATTGCGATCGCCAGTGCGTTCATTATCTTGGCCGTGCTGCGGCGATCCTGGTCTGACGCGCTCGCCGTAGTTGTCTCAGGGGTGTTGCTGGCTTGGCTGGACCTCCGCATTCTTCACTATCCTTATCGCTCCATGGGCTGGTTTTCTTTTTTTGGAATGGCCAGCTTTGCCGTACTAGGGCTTCGCACAATCTGGGGACAACAGAGAGAGCGGAACCTGATGATTTTGGGGTTTGCACCAACACTGCTTTTCGTGGCGTCCGAGTACGTAGCCTCAGACCTGCTGGATCTCACCGCAAAATTACACCCGAAGGTGTTCGACTTATATTTGTACTACTTCGATTGCAGCCTAAGAGTTCAGATCGCCTTTTTGACCGGTAAGCTTTTCGTCATTGCACCATGGCTTCGATCCGTATGTTTTCTCTTCTACTTGGCGCTACCATTTGGGTTAGCGCTGGTCTATGCCGCTCGCCTGCGGTTTAGCATTCGTTCTGCTATTCCGGTCACGCTCGCATTCCTCCTGACCGGGCCTGTGGGAGTCCTCTTCTACAACATGCTTCCCGCTTGTGGACCAATCCACGTTTTTGGACCCAGGTTCCCTCTTTTCCCAGTGCCGCTCAGTGGGGTCGTCCAGTGGCATCTGCAAGCAATCGTACTTCCCGGTCCTCCGCGGAACGCGATTCCGTCGTTGCACATGACTTGGGTTTTGCTGGTTTGGTGGAGCTCGCGAAAACTCTCACCATGGATTCGCACGGTTGCTTTTGCTTTCCTCGCGTTTACCGCCTTGGCAACAATGGGACTCGGGGAACACTACTTTATCGATCTGGTCGTGGCGTATCCGTTCGCTGTGATGATTCTTTCGCTCTGCTCGTACACGATTCCGTTCTCTCATAGCGCGCGGCGAATAGCATTTCTTTGGGGAATATTTGTGACCTTACTCTGGTTTGCTTTGCTAAGCTTTGCGACCCAGATCTTCTGGATTTCGCCCGTGCTGCCCTGGGCTATGGTTGCCTGTACGGTCGCCGTGAGCGTGGTTTTGCAATCGCGCATGCAGACCGCGATCGAAGCGGCAACAGTCACGCCTGCGGAACAGCCCAGTGAGAAGATTTCTGCAATGGGTCATCATGCCTAGAGTTTCGTCCGCGCCGGACAGATGAGCGACGACCTGCAACCACCGCCAATTCACAATGTCCCAATGGTCCGAGTTTTTCGAATTCACCCCTAAGCGTCCGAAACCTCTATGCTGGTAATCTGTCCTGCAGGACAGACCTGATGCGGAAAGCCGCCTTCCTCTACAACCCACTCTCAGGAAGCAGGCAGGAGCAGCGCAAGCACGTAGTTCGTTCTGCCGCTGACGTCGTGCGTGCGGCCGGAGTGGAGGTCGTTATGGAGGCGACTCGCGGAGCGAAGGAAGCCGCCGGGCAGGCGCGCGAGGCTATTGCCGATGGATGTGACACGGTGTTTGCCTGTGGCGGCGACGGCACCATTCACGACATCTTGCAGGGAATCGTAGGCAGTGATGCAGTCCTTGCCGTCATCCCTCTTGGCACCGGCAACACGCTGGCTCACGACCTGCACCTGCCACTAGATGCGGTCAAGGCTGCTCGCGCAGCTCTTACCTCTAAACCGCGGCGGTTTGCGGTTGGCCGAGTCCAGTATTTCGCCTTGAACGGACAGAACGAAACCCGGTATTTCACAGTCGCAGTGGGAATCGGTGTCGACGCTCATATGTTTTATCGTCTGAATGTGGCGCATAAGAATCGGCTCGGAATGGCCGCCTACTATGCCAAGGCTACCCATCTGTGGTTCACCGACCCGCTGGAATGCTTCGACGCCGAATTCACCGACTCCACCGGGCAGCAGGAAACGGCCGCCATTTCCGAATTGCTGGCAGTTCGAATCAAAAACTTCGGCGGAGTCCTGCGCGAGTTTGCACCGGGGGCATCACTGAACCGGAACAGGCTGCGCTTAGTCCTGTTCAGGACGAGTAGCCGTCTCCGCTACCTCGAGTTCATCGCCCGTGGATTGTTGGGAGCCAAATGGAGAATCCCCGGTATCGAGGTTGCTGATGCGGACGTAGTCAGGTGTTTTGCGTCGGAAACCCGCAAAGTGCGGCGCGTTTTCGTCGAGGCTGATGGCGAACTGCTGGGTACTGTTCCGGCGGAGATATCGATCATTCCGAACGCGTTCAATCTGCTCGTGCCGCCAGCCTGGCTGGAGAGAAACAAGTGATTTTCCGCTACGCGCGTTTCGTTTGACCGTTGGGCACCGTATCTTGCTATTCTCGTGGTTTGTTGTTTCGATAACGATTGGAACCTGTCACTCACTTTCTTACCGGCGCGTGCATTGGCCGCGCTGGCTTGAACCGCAAGACGGCATTGGCCACGGCCATGCTTACGCTGACAGCGGAAGCCCCCGACCTTGATGTCTTTGGCCGGTTCGGGGGGCCCGCCTTCGGGTTTGCACATCATCGCGGATTCACTCACTCGTTCCTGGGCATTCCGCTCGTCTCGCTTCTCGTATTGGGTTTTTTGTATCTGATCTGGCGATGGCGAGGCCGCGAAGTGAACAAGTTCGGACTGAAGCCGCGGTGGGGTTTGCTGTTCTGGTACGGTTGCCTCGCGGGTCTCAGCCACATTCTGCTCGATTTCACCAACAACTACGGTGTTCGCCCGCTTTGGCCGTTCAGCGAACGCTGGTATTCGTGGGACATTGTATTCATCGTCGAACCAATCATTTTGATCCTGTTAACTGGCGGACTCGTCCTTCCGTCTCTCTTCTCGTTAATCAATGAAGAAATCGGGGCGAAACAGCGCGGCCCCAAGGGCCGTCTGGCCGCGACGCTCGCATTGATCGGCGTGCTCGGGCTTTGGGTCCTGCGGGACTTTGAGCACCGGAAGGCTTTGGCAGCCCTGAAATCCCGAACCTACAGGAGTGCGGATGCGATTCGAGTGTCGGCATACCCTTACTGGTTCAACCCGTTTCGCTGGAGCGGAGTTGCGGAGACTCAGGCCTTCTACGCGGTGATGATCGTTGACTCGCTTGGACCGGATGTCGATCCGGATGATCGGATGATGATTCGCTACAAGCCGGAAGAGACGGCCGTCACGCTAGCTGCCAAAAAATCGTATCTCGGTCGTGTGTACCTCGATTGGGCGCAGTACCCAATAACTGAAACCCAGCAGCTTCAGCCGCCGCAGCAGGGATATATGGTTCGGTTCTATGACATGCGGTATCAGTATCCGGAGCGGATCGGCCGCAACACGCTCAGCGCGGGCGTCGAACTCGATCCCGAGCTGCGAGTCGTAGCGGAATTCTTTGGAGTGCGACGGCGGCCAGTCCGGTAATAGCACCTTTGTGAGATCGCGATTACGCGACCGGGTACGGCCCGTCCAGGAATTCCTCTTCGTGGTATCCCTTCGAGCCGACTAGCTGCGCCAGCGGACTACGGAAGTCCTTGCCGGCAGCGAGCCGCTCGATGACATGTTGAAAGTCGTAACGGGGCGCCCAGTTTAGATCCTTTCGAGCGCGTTCGTTCACGTAAACTCGGTCGATTTTGGGCAACATCCGCCAACCCTGGCGCTTGTACTCCGCCTCGAACTGGGGAACCCGGCGCCGGACGACAGCCGGAGCGTCCGTTCGTAACTCCCGCATTTCCTCCCGTCGAAACGGCGTAGTCGCGCTGATGATGTATACCCCGAATCCTATGTCAGGGGCGCGCTGAGCAGCCATAACATGCGCGGTGGTAGCGTCTTCAATATCAACGCGGCGATAGAGGTACTCGTTTGCCTTGAGATTATCGGCGGGGTAGGCGTCACGCATCCCTTTGTTGTCGTCCTCCTCGGGGAAAAAGCGCGATGTCCGGAGAATGACGATGGGTAGCCCGTACTTGCGGTGAAAAAGCTGGCAGAGATTCTCGGCGGCCAGCTTGGTGATGCCGTAAATATTCTTAGGAACGGGCGAGATCTCCTCAGTCACCCATATCGCCGGCGCTCCATCCGGGGGCAGCATGGCGTCGCCGAACACGCTCGTTGTACTCGTAAAGATGAAGGATTCCACTCCGGACGCGACCGACTCCCGCAGCAGATTGAGTGTGCCGCTCACGTTGGTATCGACGAACTCTTGCGGATCATGGGTCGCGACATGCGGTTTGTGCAGCGTCGCGGAGTGAAAGACAGTTGTGACACCGTCCAGGCAGCGCCGAACCATCGACCGGTCGACAATCGATCCCTGGTGCGTGGTGAACGGAGACTCAACGATATCGAGCCCCACTACATCCACGTTAGCGTCTTGAAGTGTGCGGACGAGGGCTTCGCCCAGGTGTCCGGCGCTGCCTGTCACCAAAACCCTCATACCCGAGCTATCACTCCCATAGGCACTTTGAACTTTGGCATAGGCGCGCGGAGGATGGCAACTTGACGACAGGCACCCGCCGCGCAACAATCGTTATGCGCGAGAGGTGATCATGCTGGCCATCTTGTTCGTTGTTTTTGCGGTTGCATTCCGCTTCCTGCCCCATCCCATGATGTTCACGCCGGTTGCGGCATCGCTGCTGTTCTTCGGTGCTCGCGGATCGAAACGCCAGATGTGGTTGCCGCTGGTGCTTCTGGCCGCGTCTGATGTCGTCCTGACGAAGGTGAGCTACGCCTATCCGTTCAGTTGGGACCACTTCGTCACGTGGGCATGGTACGCCGCGATTCTATTTCTAGGGACGACTCTACGGGATCGTCAGCGGCCTCTGCCCATTGTCGGCGCAGCCCTGGCCAGCTCGGTTTCATTTTTCCTGCTCAGCAATTTCGCCGTGTGGGCGGTATGGACCCAAATGTATCCGCGCACCGTTAACGGTCTGCTGGGTTCATACGCTGCCGGCTTGCCGTTCTTCCGGCGGGAGATTGTTGGCGACCTGCTGTTTACAGCGGCCATGTTTGCTACCCCGTCCTTGATCCATTACTTGGCTGGACTGGTCCACAAATCCGATCACACCGCGGCCGCCTAAGACCCAGGATTCGCAAGGGCGCCCCGGACCACGTCTGGCGGTGCCCTTTTACGTGGTTTTCTTTTTGCGCCGTGTTTGACGCACGAGTAGTGCGATCATGGCGGCGGCGCCCACCACTCCCAAGGTCAGGTGCAGGTGGGTTCGGAAAAGCCCTCCTACCACATTCACGACATCCTTGCCGTACTTCATCGTTAACAGGGACAGGATCAAGAATCGGACAAACCTTCCAGAGAAGATCGCCAGCAGAAAGTGCCCGAAGTTCATTTCGAAGGCGGCGGCTGCGAGGATGAACAACTTGAAGGGCGTCGGCGGCGGGAGCATGGCCGGAAACATGAGCGCCCAAAACTCGTGCTGGTCGAACGACCGGTGAATTTTCTCAAATCGCGCCTGTGACATGCGCTTTCGGAGAAGAGTTTCCCCTCCTGCATATCCAATGGCGTACAGGATGCCGCTGCCGACCGCCGAACCTGCCGAGGCCAACAGGCAGTAGAGAAGAAACCTCCGGTGGTCTTGATAAACGTAGCCGGCGACAACCGCGTCCATCGGCAGGCCGAGAAAAGAACCATCAATGGCGGCAATGACGAATACGCCCCAGATACCAAGCGGCTTCAGAAGCGCCCATAACCACGCGGTATATCGTGCCAGAATGTGTTTTAGGGTGTTCAAGGCGGAAGGAAGAGTTTACGCGAAAGAGATGCAGGGTGCTGATAAGGCTCGAGCGCGGCCGGAGCGTCTCGTATTCTGTACCGGCACCGGATGTCAAATCAGCCGTGCTGCGTATTACCGGCCAGCAACTGCAGCGCATGCGGCAACAGATCGATCACCGCTTCCAGAGACTCCAGTGCCCCTTTGGGGCTACCCGGAAGATTGACTATGAGGGATTGCCCTCGTGTGCCGCATACACCCCGACTCAGCGCGGCAAATGGTGTTTTCTTCGCGCCTTCTAACCTGATTCGCTCGGGGATGCCGTCGACGATCCGTTCGCAGACGGCACGGGTAGCTTCCGGAGTGACATCGCGTTCGGCAAGTCCCGTGCCCCCAGTAGATACCACCAAGCGCGCTTTTTCCGATAAGCGTAAGAGAGCGTTCTCAACATGCGTTCGGTCATCCGGAACGACTTCGGTCAGGACGACGTGGTAGTTACGGTTAGTAAGAAATTCGACTAGAGCGGGTCCAGACACATCAGGCCGCTCGCCGCGGGAAGAAGAATCGCTGACGGTAAGAACAGCAGCAGTGAGCGCCTCAGGTATCGAGGAGGACATCCTCTTCCTCCGTCGTGTCGCGTCGTGACTCGTCCAGCAAGCGCAAGCCTTCCATGAGAAGACCCTGCGTATTCAGCGATGTGGAACGCTGCTCCGTCTTGCCTTCAAAATCCACCTGGAAGTTGCCTCCAGTCCAGCGCAAGACTTTGAACACGGCCTCGTCGCCGGTGAGCGATCCGTACGTCGCGTGAACGACCTGGCCTTCGATGAAGTACATCTCGCACCGTTCCTGCTCGTTGGTAAGTGTGAGCAGGCAGCTCTTCCGTCCCATTTCGAGCGACTGCACCAAGTCGATCACATTCATCTGGGTCAGGCTGCCACGAAGGACGCCATCCCCCGAGGCGCTCTTGGCCATCTTCTCCAGCGCGATCTTGTCGATCACTTTTTTGATGCGGTGCGTGGCCTCTTTTAGAAAGAAGGGCTTTTCGACGTAATCATCGACTGCGTCCTGCGCCGACATGCGCTCGCTGATATCCGACTTGGTTGCGAGCAGAATGACCGAGATGCTCGACGTGGTGGGACGGCTCTTGAGTTTCTCAATCAGCTGATGGCCATCCATGCCCGGCATCCGGTAGTCGCTCACCAGCAGGTCGGGAGGGTCATCCACCGCTTTGAGCAGGGCGTCGGGACCATCATTGGAGGTCTTGACTTCGGCCATAGGCGAAAGGGCCTGCTGGAGCATGTTCAGCACCATCGGATTGTCATCGACCAGCAGGACCTTGACGTTATTGGCCATAACCTACTTCTTGCGGCGGTAGTCGCCGCTCTTGCCGCCGGACTTCTTTTCCAGCACAACTTGGCGTATCTCGATGCCTTTATCCAGCGCCTTACACATATCGTACACGGTCAGCGCCGCGATACTGGCAGCCATCAGCGCTTCCATTTCGACGCCGGTCACGGCGGTGGTCGTTACTTTTGAGGTAATAGCGACGCCATTCTCGCACAGCCGCATACCCACATCAACGTGGGAAAGCGGCAGCGGGTGACACATCGGGATCAGATCGGACGTGCGTTTTGCGGCCATGATCCCGGCCAATCTTGCAACTTCGAGCGGATTTCCCTTGGGATTTTCCGGAAGTGCACGCAGGACATCTGGCCGGATTGCAACGAAGGCGCTGGCCTCGGCTTCGCGCTTGGTCGCTTGCTTGGCGGAGACGTCCACCATCGTAGCGCGGCCATTGCGATCATAGTGGGAGAGTTTGCGGGGCATCGGCACACTCCTGTCTATCTTACAGAAGCGGCCCGCCCTACGGAAAAATCACGATGCCCACGGGCCGGCTAGGCTACTGGGTCTTGATGGCTACCCACTTCTTTCCCGCATAAAGCCGGTAGCTGCCGTTGTCCTCGGTGATTTTCAGAGGGACTGGCCGCTTTAATTCGCTGTCCGTCTGAAAGGAAACGCTGAGTACTTCGTTGGCTCCAACGTCGGTGATAACGAACTTATCGGCCGTGAAGCCAAACCCGTACTCACCCGGCGCGAGCTGAGAGCCTCCGACATCAAGCTTCACCTCGGTGATGAACAAGCCTTGATATTTCTGGGCAATGTCGGCCGCGTAACCGGACGTATCAACCATCCCTACCAGGACGTACTTTTGATCTTGGGTGCGGATCCCCGCCGAGTTGCGTGTCTGGACGCTGGCGGATTGGCCGCGATAGAAGTACGCTGCGGGCGCAAGGCGTTTCACCTGGTCCGAAGACAGCACGCCAGGAGTTTTCGAATCCTGGGTCTTTGAGTCCTGAGCCAAACCGTAGGAACAGATGCTTGCTAAGACGGCGACCATGGCGATAGCGCGCGCTGTAGATCTCACACATCCTCCTGGCACCGGAACGTCTCCGGTGGTTCGCAATTTACAGTTTTCCGGCGGTCACTGCAAATGACCGTCATCTTGACGGCGAACTAAAGCGCAGCCTGCCAAATGCGGTGGGCACGTGGAAATTCGGCTGCGGCGTATGCGTGGGTTGCCATGCCAGGTAGGCGCGCGGCTCTGAAGGACCTTCTACGCGGTAGAAGTTCACGCGCCAGGTCGCTTTCGGGTCGAAATTTGCCGTCAAGGCTTTCATGGGTATGGCCAGTTCAGCTGCCCAAATCTTCGATTTTTCGTCCAGCCAGACTGATCGCTGCAGGCCGCTTTTCAAATCCGCCAACGGACCAGGGCTGATGTCGAGATCGATCCACATGCCATTCGGTGCGATTTCGAACTCCTTGTAATAACGCTCTCGGGATGGGTCCGGTTGCAGGAATGCTTCCGCCACATCCCGGTCCCACAGCTGATCGCGGCGCCCGTTCGGTTCGGAATCTGAGAAAACGGTCAATGACTCGTAATGGCAAACGAAGCGCAAGTACAGAGTGTCGGGCGACCATAAAACGCGCACCTCGGTCTGGCGACGCGGATCTGCATTCTTGCCTTGCCAGTCAGCGGAAAACGCTGCGGGACCGGCTGCTTCCCAATCTGGCGCGGGATGTTCAGCATCCAATCGCACAGGGTGGACTGCCTCGACAGCCAGAATCTCGGCGGAAAAAGCGGGTTGAGGAGTCGGCTTGCTTTGCGTCATCGCAATCAGGGCTAAAGCATACAGGAACGCCGGTTTCATCGTAGTTGTTGACCGCGCCTAGCTTACCGGAACCAGTGTTTTGAGTTTGACCGCAATATTCGGATAGTCCACAGAACGGGGTTAGGCTATCTTTTCGTTCATGACGACGAATGCGATACTCGAGCCATTGGACGGCAGCATGATCCATACTGACGAAAAGTTGTGGGACGCGGTGCTGGCGCGCGATTCTAACCAGGATGGCCGATTTGTATTTGCGGTCTCATCCACCGGGATCTATTGCCGGCCGTCGTGTCCCGCGAAACATCCGCGCCGGCAGAACGTCACGTTCTTCAAACGCCCGGAGGAAGCTGAGGGCGCAGGATACCGCGCATGCCTGCGTTGTCGGCCAAAGTCGGCCGAGCGGAACTCGCAAGCCCAGCTCGTCAAAGCGGTCTGCCGGTATATCGCCGAGCACCTGGACGAACCCGTGACCCTGGCCCAGTTGGGGCGCGCATTCGATCACAGCCCATTTCACCTCCAGAGGACCTTCAAAGCCGTTCTCGGCATTACTCCCAAAGCCTATGCCGATTCCTGCCGTATCGGTCAGCTGAAGCGAAACCTTCAGGCCGGCCACTCCGTCACGCGCGCCATGTATGACGCTGGATACGGATCGAGCAGCCGCTTGTACGAACGCACCGCCTCTCAGCTTGGCATGACCCCAGACAAATACCGCCGTGGTGCTGTGGCCGCCGCGATACGCTACACCTTCGCGACATCGCCCATAGGGACGATGCTGATTGCGGCCACAGACAAAGGCGTGTGCTCGATTCAGTTCGGCGCATCCGAGGCGGAGCTCGAGCAAGGATTGAAGCACGAGTTCCCGTTCGCTCAACGCAAACGGGATGATGTTGCGCTGGCTACCTGGAAAGCAACTGTCCTCGATCGGTTACGAGGGCAAAAGCTAAGTTCCTCGCTTCCGCTCGATATTCAGGCGACCGCCTTTCAGCGCCGGGTTTGGCAGTACCTGCAATCCATTCCGTACGGGTCCACTCGCTCGTATAGCAACGTCGCGAAGGGAATCGGCGAGCCTACTGCCACACGCGCCGTCGCCCGTGCCTGTGCGACGAATCCGGTCGCTATCGCGATTCCTTGCCATCGCGTGGTTCGGGAGAACGGGGAGCTGGGGGGATACCGCTGGGGAATTGAGCGCAAGCAGGCGCTACTTGAGATGGAGAGCGGGTCGTAACGCCTTAGATCATTCGGCCTTGTTCGCCTGATTCTCGGCCGCAGTCGGCGGCTCAGGAGGAGCGATGGCGTACGTCACAGCCCCGCCGCGCTCGGTGTTGAATGTGACCTGAATCGGCTCTCGCTGCCACGTTGGCGCCGGGCAGCCGAGGTTGGCCTGCTCCCCCTTTGTCAATAGTTGACGCCATAACGGCTTCCTGCGTCCCAGTTGCACCACTATCCCGTACAGCTTCGTGTTGTCGTCCGACGTGCCACAATAAGCCGCGTAATCGCGATACCAGCTCACGTGCGATCCGGTGGCGTTAAATGCTGGCAGATGAAGCTGGCTTATCCTTCCGGTACTGCGGTCGACCGACATCCATCCGCCCAATTCCCATCGCCAGCGCGGCTGCTTCTCATCCGCCAGGGCATCATTAACACGGAATACACGCTGCACTACGAACATGCGGTCTGTAATGTCCCGTGCGGGACCGATCGTGTGTTCTCGGAGCCTATTGTCCACGTACAAACCTCGAATCTTAAGCACTGAGACTTTCTGCTGCTTGGTGGACAAAGACCAGGGCACGCTACGCCATTCCCCGAATGCCACATGGTGTGCTTTTGGCGTGGCATGGATGGTGCCGACTGTTAAGCAGGCCATGACGAAACAGATGATTCCACGCATATGCTGGAAGCTAGCAGGTGCGTTTAAGAATACAAGGTTGTGCGACACCGACCGACGCACAGGGGTTCCCGTTCAGGGAAATCTTTTGCACAGTGACTATGTCTTGGGGAAATCGATTTTGTCGTCGGTTTCCGCTGCCGAATCGCCACAAAATTTATTAGAATGGCCTCAATGCGGGGTTCGGTGCTCGGGACGTCGCCTTCCATGGATTCACACGATCGCGAGACAACTTCGGAAGATAAAGCGGATTCCTATTGGGATATGGCCAGAATCTTGTCTACACGGCGTCGCTCGCAGCGTATTCTCGTCGTGGACGACAATCCTGACGTCGTGTTGCTGATGCAGGAGCTTCTTGCCAGCCGCGGCTATGATGCAGTCGCGGTTTCACAGGCATCTGATGCGGAGACGGAGATCCTGCACCATCCTCCCGATTTGGTCCTGCTCGACGTGGTGATGCCTGGGAAGTCGGGCTACGAATTGTGCCGCGAAGTGAAGGATAATCCCGCTACTCGGCTCATCCCCGTTGTGCTCATAACCGGACTCAGCGACCGTGAAGACCGCTTGCGCGGCATCGAGGCCGGTGCCGACGATTTCCTGAACAAACCGATTTTTGCGGAAGAATTGTTTGCGCGCGTCAAATCACTGCTGAAGATCAAGGAGTTCACTGACGAACTTGAATCGGCGGAAAATGTGCTTTGTACGCTGGGCCTTAGCGTGGAAGCCCGGGATCCTTATACCGAAGGACACTGCGAGCGGTTAGCGCGTTACGCCTCCGATCTCGGAAGCCATTTGGGGCTGGATGAAGAATCTTTAGTGGCACTTCGCCGCGGTGGTTATCTGCACGATCTTGGCAAAATCGCCGTTCCCGACGAGATCCTTAAAAAAGGCAGCAATCTCACCCCTGCTGAGTGGGAGATTATGAAGAAGCACCCGGTCACGGGTGAAACCATTTGCAAGCCTCTTAAGTCACTACGCCTCGTCTTGCCGATCATTCGTTCTCATCACGAGCATCCCAACGGAAGTGGGTATCCTGACGGTCTGCGCAACGGCGACATCCCATTGCTAGCAAGAATCTTGCAAGTCGTGGACGTCTACGACGCCTTGCGGACCGCTCGCCCTTACAAACCAGCGCTCACGCACGAGCAGTCCGCTGTCGTCATGCGCGACGAAGCCCGTGCCGGACTTTGGGATGAGGAATTGGTGAACGAGTTCTTCTCAATGCTGGCCAAGCGCAGACAAGTCGCTTAGAAAACTCCGAATTTCGGTCACAGCCGGTGCGAGGTTCGCCTCCCCTCGATCCTATGATCTTCCCAACTCACCTCCGAGCATTTATTTTGTGTAGTGCCTCGAACGCTGCATTCCCGGCTTCCGAGTACTGAGAAAGTGCAATACAGCATCGTCATTCCCGCATACAACGAGAGCCGCAGGATCACGCCAACACTGGACAAAGTTCTCGCCTACGTCAGTCAACACCAGTTGGACGCGGAGATCATCGTTGTGAACGATGGTTCCAGGGACAATACGGCCGAGATCGTCCGCACTTACGAGCGCCGCAGCCCACAGCTTCGCCTCCTCGAAAACCCTGGAAACCGGGGTAAAGGCTACAGCGTGCGAAATGGGATGCTGAATGCGAAAGGCAACATTCTGTTGTTCAGCGATGCTGACCTGTCTTCGCCCATCGAAGAAGCCGGGAAATTGTTTCAGGCGATTGCAGACGGTGCCGATGTGGCGATCGGATCGCGCTGGTTGCGCGTTGACCTTCAGACTGATCGTCAGCCCCTGCACCGGCAATTATTTGGCCGCGTTTTCAACTTGATTCTTCGCGTTGTGCTCGGTCTGAAGTTCAAGGATACGCAGTGCGGTTTCAAGGCGTTTACGAGTGAATCAGCGCGAAACATCTTCCCGCGTCAGAAGATCGAGCGCTGGGGCTTCGATCCCGAACTGGTTTTTCTTGCCCAGAAGTTGGGATATAGAGTGGCCGAGATTCCGGTCGCGTGGGCTCACGACGATAACAGCACGATTAGCCCATTGCGCGATGGAATACGAATGTTTGTTGAAGTGCTCAAAATCCGATGCAATGATCTTGCAGGGAAATATCGACTGAGCGGGTCCTTATGAGGCGGCCCGAAAGGCCATTAACGGCGCTGTTTTGACTCGGCCGGTTGCGGTGCGGACAATGGTCATCTGCGCGGCACAGGCATCACAAAGCCAGAAGTATTCCAACCGCTGCGTCGTTCTTCCATTCCCATCGCTTTTGAAGTCTTCTTGTGCCCCGTCGCTCGGCTGAACAACTTCCATGCGGAACAATTTGCCTTCATGTAGGTAGAGAAATGCAGCAGTACAGCTCGGGTTGGCGCACTTGGAGAGCATTGGGGAGCCTCCTTGCCAATCCTTGGGGCGTAGGGTTGGAACTATTCAGCAATTCTACTACCGAAACGGAGTGCCGAAATCAAGCAGGAACTTTGGTCTGTGGAAAATGTAAACAGGGCTAGTTGCGAACTGCATCGGCAACGTGGATCCGAACCCGCTCCGCCACCTTCTCCCCCATCTCTGCGCTTCCAAGTGCAGATTGATTTGGTTTAGCCAAGTCATGGGTGCGGTAGCCTGCCACAAGTACTTGAGAAACGGCTTCCTCGATGGTGGAAGCTTCCTCTTCAAGTGCGAACGAGTAGCGCAACATCATTGCGGCCGAAAGCACGGCGCCCAAAGGATTTGAAATGCCTTTTCCGGCAATGTCCGGAGCCGAGCCATGTACTGGTTCGTAAAGACCGACCTTGCCGCCGATGCTGGCGGATGCAAGCATGCCAAGCGATCCCACCACTCCTCCGGCTTCGTCAGACAGTATGTCGCCAAACATGTTTTCCGTCAGGAGAACATCGAACTCATTCGGGCGCATGACAAGCAGCATGGCAGCGGAATCGACGTATTGGTGGGAGAGCTGAACGTCGGGGTACTCTTTGCCGACCCGGCTTACCACTTCGCGCCATAATCTCGAGCACTCCAGGACGTTCGATTTATCAATCGATACAAGCTTTTTTCGGCGCCGCCGCGCGACATCAAAACCAATGCGGGCTATGCGTTCGATTTCCGGTTCGCTGTAGCGCATGGTGTTCGTCGCAGTTCGCTGTCCTTCATGTTCCTGGATGGATCGTGGCTCCCCGAAGTACAGACCGCCCAGCAGTTCGCGGACGATCAGGATGTCGGTTCCATTAACGATTTCCTGGCGCAGCGGAGATGTATCCAGCAGGGGGGTGAAGCATTTTGCCGGACGCAGGTTGGCGAAAGCGCCCAGTTCTTTGCGGAGCCGCAGGAGTCCAGCTTCTGGACGAAGATGCCTGGGATAAGAGTCAAAGGCGGGTCCGCCAACCGCGCCCAGCAAAACCGCGTCCGACGCAAGGCAGGCCTGAATGGTGTCGTCGGGAAGAGGGTCGTTGCTCGCCAGCAGAGCAGCACCGCCGATCTTCTTTTCCGAGAGTTTTAGCTGGTGCCCGAACGTGTCACCGACAGCCTTCAGGACGCGGATGGCTTCTGCGGTGACTTCGGGACCGATGCCGTCCCCAGCGACAACGGTGATATTCAAAAGCATGCGAGAAATACTAGCAGACCAGTCGGCGTGCTTTTACACGCCCCAGAGATAGTCTTCCTCATGATGCTCCGCCATCGGGTGTAGCGGAAGATCTGCATGCTTGTGATCGGTAAAGGGCTTGGAAGCCGTCCGGTTCGCCCCGCCGTGTCCGATAGCCGCCGCGGCAATCGCGAGCGGAACAGTTTCGACGTGAGCGGGCGGGATCCGCCCGTCTGTGGTCTCTTTGATCAGCTGCAATAGATGATGATCTTCTACCTTCTTGATCTTGTCAGCCAAGATAACGAAGCGACGGTACACCTCGTCAAGTTCGCGCCGATCGAACTCGTATCCTAAGCTGATGCATCGCAAGCCGAGCGCGTGACGGCCGGAGTGCTTGCCCAAAACCAACTTGCTGTCAGGCACGCCGACCGACTGCGGAGTCATGATTTCGTAGGTCAGGGGATTCTTCAGCACGCCATCCTGATGAATACCCGCCTCGTGCGCGAAGGCATTGCGCCCGATGATGGCTTTATTGGGCTGCACCTCGACGCTAGTCACTTCAGTCAGCAATTGGCTGGTCGGGAAAAGCTGCTCAGCGTTAACGCCGGTCTCGTAGGGATACTGATCGGGTCGGACGCGCATGACCATCACGATCTCTTCCAATGAGGCGTTGCCGGCCCGTTCTCCGATGCCGTTGATAGTGCACTCGACCTGTCGTGCTCCCGCGGCCATAGCCGCCATGGAATTGGCCACGGCCATGCCAAGATCGTTGTGACAGTGTGCCGAAATCACTACGTTCTGGATTCCGCGCACTCGGCTCCGCAGGGTCTGGATCAGCCCCCCGAATTCTGCCGGGGTGGTGAACCCCACGGTGTCGGGAATGTTGACCGTCGTGGCCCCTGCATCCACTACTGCCTGAACGACTTCACACAAAAAGTCCGGGTCGGTGCGGGTCGCATCTTCTGGAGAAAACTCCACGTCCGGGCAGAGAGACTTGGCTAGCTGCACCGATTCGCGAGCCTGCTCGAGACATTGCTGCCGGGAAAGCTTGAGCTTGTGCTGCAGATGGATATCGGACGTAGCCAGGAAAACATGAATGCGCGGTCGAGCAGCATGGCGCAACGCTTGCCACGCGCGCTCAATGTCCTCGCGGCGGGCACGTGCCAGACCAGCAATGATCGGGCGCCGCACCGAGGCTGCCACAGCTCGGACCGCCTCGAAATCGCCTTCCGACGCTATGGGAAAGCCCGCCTCGATCACGTCGACGCCAAGCCTATCCAGCTGCCGCGCCATGCGCAGCTTCTCTTCCACGTTCATGCTGCAGCCCGGAGACTGCTCTCCGTCGCGAAGAGTGGTATCGAAAATCGTAATGCGTGCTCGGTCCATGGGAACTTCCTTTCTGATACGGCAACCTCATTGCCGGGCGAAACAGCCCGTCTTACAGCCGCTGTCCGAAGTCGATTGTGTGCCGACCGGACGGTCGGACGGTAGACCGCCGACACAAGTAGATAAGTGTCAATGCTACGTGGGCGATATGATAAATCAAGCTTATAATCTTTCGATTATCATTAGAATTTCTAAACAGTATCAGAAATTCTGATAGCTCAAGCAGTTTCCTTGCAGGAGCGGCATGGACCTATCCCAACTCGAAGTTTTTCTGACGGTTGCCAAAGAAGGCCGCTTTTCGAGAGCAGCCGAAAAGCTGTTCCGGACCCAGTCCGCCGTCAGCCAGACGATTCGCAAGCTCGAGGAGGAACTCGGGGAACCCCTGTTTGACCGGTCCTCCCGCGAAGGCGTTCTGACTGACGCGGGGCAGGTGCTTCAGGAATATGCCGAAAAGCTGCTCAACCTGCGGACCGACGCGCAGGAAGCGCTGGTCGAGCTTCGCGAACTCCACAAAGGCAAGCTGGTGATTGCGGCCAATGAGTTGACGGTTTTATACCTGCTGCCCGTAATGGCCGAGTTCCGCCGCCTGCATCCCATGATTAAGGTCTCCGTCCTGCGCGCGTTGGGGAGTCACATTCCGGATGATCTGTTGCGGCACAACGTTGAATTGGGACTGCTGACGTACGACCCGCAGGAACCGCAATTGCATTCGATCGTCGTGTACCAGGACGAGTTGGCTTTCGTGGTACCCCCCAATCACCCGCTTGCTTCGCAGAAGGAAGTCAGCATTCGACAACTCGGGGCGGAGTCGTTCGTTGCCCACATCGTTCAGTCGCCCTATCGGGAAAAGGTGATTCAGGCGTTCCGCAAGTACAAGACGCCGCTCCATATGGACGTTGAACTCCCCACGTTACAGGCAATCAAGCGTTACCTGGTCATGGGTCACGGGGTGGCACTTCTCCCGGAGATCAGCGTGGAAGGCGAACTGGCCAGAGGCGAATTGGTACGGATACCGGTGAAAGAACTACAGCTTCACCGAAAGCTGCGCGTAGCGTACCGGCGAGAGGCGAGCCTGTCGCACGCCGCGCGCGCGTTCCTCACGTTGGCTGAAGCCGTGGCGCAAGAACGACAGGGCCGGTATAGGTTCCAAAGAGAGCATTAACTACGGATCGCATTGCGATTGACCCACGCGCTGACCCGCAGTACTTTTGCTGTCATCGAGGGAATTCCTTGCCGATCTCTGCTGTAGATACGATCAGTTTGGCGTTTCAGCACACGAAGCAGCAACTTGCCCGGCCTTTTCGAGTTGGGCAGTGGGTCAAGCTGGCTTTGTTGGGCTTGGCAACCGGCGAAATGAGTTCCGGGGGAGGCTGTAGCTCCAATTTCAACGTCCCTTCCGGAGCCGGCAGACACCCTGCGGCCTCGGATCAACTGGCGCCCGCATGGCCCAGTCTGCCGCACCTGCCGACGCCGCAGTTGGTCGCCATCATCGCAGCAGGCTTACTATTGGTCATCGCCATCGCCGTCGGTTTGCTTTACCTGAATAGCATCTGCCGCTTCATCCTCTTCGATTCGATTCTCAACAGGCAGGTCGTCTTCCGGGGCAGTTGGAAGCGCTGGCGGCCGGCAGGCCGTCGCTTCTTCGTCTGGCAAATTCTTTTTCAAATCGTCGTGATGATGTCGCTGGTTGTCCTGGCGGGAATACCGCTAGGGATCGCGTTCGCCGCCGGATGGCTAACTGCGCCTAAGCAGCACGTCCTTCCTCTCGTGCTCGGCGGAGTCCTGCTGTTCTTCGTCTTAATGATTGCCGTGATCTCCATGATGCTGGTGCAGGTGATCGCAAAAGACTTTGTGGTGCCGCCGATGGCGCTGGAGAACCTCGATTGGGACGAGGCCTGGAAGCGCGTGTTGGCGATGATGAAGGCCGAGAAGGGTGGCTATGCGGGATACATTGGAATGAAGGTAGTACTGGCGATCGCCACCGCCCTTTTGGTGGGTATCGTGGGAGTCATCTGCATGCTTGCGATCCTGCTTCCTGTCATTGCGGTCGCTGCCGCGATTGGCATCGCCGGTCACCTGATCTGGAACGTTTTCACGATCACGGCCGCCGTGGTGGGCGGACTGCTCGTTGTCTCCGGATTGCTGTTTCTGATGTCAATGATTTCCGTCCCTGTCGTCGTCTTCTTTCCTGCCTACTCGATCTACTTCTTCGCTGCTCGCTACCCTGCGCTCAGTGCGCGTCTTTATCCTGTACCGGTCATACCGACACCACCGAGCAGTTCTCCAACTCCATTCGGCGCCGAACCTGCCGTCTGATCTTCTTCGGAACATGTGCTGCTGGGCGGGTGTCTGAAGCTGTAGACACGCGCGTGCCTGAGAGGAGATCGAGATGGCATTCTCAGGCGGTGAACCGGGCAGACCGGAAATCAATGTAACCCCGATGATCGATGTGCTGCTGGTGCTGATTATCGTTTTCATGGTTGTAGTGTCGATGGACAAGAAACAGGGGGAGACGGCTGAGATTCCACAGCCCGCAACCGATAGCCGGGCGCCCACGCCGGAGCGGACGATCGTCGTTCAGGTGGAACAGGGGGTTCAGAATCAGCCACCGGTCCTGAAAATCAACGATGAAGCGGTCTCGTGGGACCAGCTGCGATCCCGTTTGCAAAGAATCTTCTTAGGTCGCGTGGAGAAAGTTGCTTTCGTGAAAGGTGATAAAGACATCGCTTTCGAGCACATGGCAGAGGTCATCGACATCGCTCACGCTGCCGGTGTCGACCACGTCGGCCTGATCACTTCCGAACCGAAGCAGGAGGCACGGGTGCACTAGGACAGTGCAGCGCAACCGGTCAGTCACGTGCGCGGTTCTTGATCCAGATCGGAGTTCCGACGAAACCGAAGGCGTTGCGGATCTGATTTTCCAAGAACCGTTCGTAGGAAAAGTGCAGTTTCACGGGCCGATCGGTAAACAAGATGAACGTAGGAGGAGCGACCGCGGCCTGTGTCATGTAGTAGATCTTCACGCGCTTGCTTACCGGGACCGACGCGCGATCGAAGTCAACGGTCTTCAGAAAGCGATTCATCTCTCCGGTTGGAATCCGTTTCCGTCGCTCGGCCGCGACCTCCTCAATCATGGGAAATATCTTCTCTACGCCCTTGCCGGTCGAAGCCGAAACAAACAAAAGGGGAGCATAGGAGAGAAACTTCAGCGCATGGCGAAGACGCTGAGCATAGATGTTCTGGTCGTTCGAGCTCTTGCCTTCCTGGATTCGGGCCGCTTTCGATTGAGCCACGGCTTTCTCTTGCTTTGACCGTACCAGGTCCCATTTGTTGACGATGATGATGACCGACCGGCCGCTTTCGTGCGCGTAGCCGGCAATGGTGGCGTCCAGGGAGCTGACTCCTTCGGTTGCATCGATCACGAGCAGCGCGATGTCGGCGTCCTCCAGATGCTTGCGTGCCATCACCACGGACAGCTTCTCCGCCATGAGGTGGGTCTTACCCTTGCGCCGAATGCCGGCGGTATCAATGAAGCGAAATCGCTGATCCCCGCGCTCCACGAGTTCGTCGACCGCGTCCCGCGTCGTTCCCGGAACCGGCGATACGATTGCGCGTCCCGATCCGGTGAGCGCATTCAGCAAGGTTGATTTGCCGACATTGGGATGGCCGATGATCGCGATCTTTGTTTCTTGAGGTTCTTCGCCTTCATTGGCGTCCTGCTCCTCTTCAGGCTCGGTAGCCCCAGTATTCTTGGGAAGTACCTCGAGAAGGGAGTCCAGGAGATCATCGATGCCGCGACCATGCTCGGCGGAAATCCCAAACAGGTTTCGAATGCCAAGGCGCCGGAAATCTTCGGCGAGAGTCTCCTGCTTTTCGGTATCTACCTTATTAACGGCGAGAAAAACCGGCTTGCCGCTGCGAATCAAGAGACGGGCAAGATCGATGTCGGGAGCCGCCAATTCGCTCCGCGCATCAACCACGAGTACGATCGCGTCAGCCTCTGCGAGTGCAACCTTCGCCTGGCGGAAAATTTCCGACGGAATAAGGTCTGGGTCGTCCGGAATGATGCCCCCGGTGTCGACAACTCGAAAATCGTGACCACGCCAGTGAGCTTTGCCGTAAAGACGATCGCGAGTGATACCCGGCTCATCGCCGACGATCGCTCGTCTGGATCCAACGAGACGGTTGAACAGAGTGGACTTGCCTACATTCGGGCGGCCGACTATCGCGACTGTCGGAACGCGTAGTGTCGGGGCGCTTTGAATCGAGTTAGAGGCGAGTTCGGCCAAGATTGTTCCAATTTAGGCACGAAAGCAGCACAACCGACTGCAACGATAGAAGTATTATAGAGACTTTGTGGCATCCGCTTCCCAGCCCGTTGTCCCGCTGAAACACGACGGCACGCTCTACCAGTTCTTCGGGCCCGGCGGAGTGCTGTCTCGCACCCATCCTGCTTACGAATTTCGGCGTGGCCAGTTGCAGATGGCGCAGGCGGTTGAGGAAGCAATCGCTGAAAAACGCCATCTGATTGTCGAAGCCGGGACGGGCACCGGCAAAACCCTCGCTTATCTGCTGCCGGTGATTCGATCTGGAAAGCGCGTGCTGATCTCCACCGGTACGAAGAATCTCCAGGAACAGCTCTTTTACAAAGATATCCCGTTCCTCGAGCAGGCGCTCTATCCCAACGGTGATGGCAAGCTGCGCGTCTGTTATATGAAAGGCCGGGGAAACTATCTTTGCCGCAAGAAGCTGTACGACCTCACCGATCAGCCCATCCTGTCGGGTCTTGAGGAGATTGAGCAGTACCGCGCGATAGCCGCCTGGGAGAAGGCGACGCAGACCGGCGACCGGGCCGAATTAGCATCGCTGCCGGAAGCAAGCGCCCTTTGGCCCAAACTGGACGCCCGCGCAGACACCTGCCTCGGTCAGAAATGCAGCCAATGGGAGCGGTGCTTCATCACGGAGATGCATCGCAAGGCGATGGAGAGCGACATCATCATCGTCAACCACCACCTGTTCTTTGCCGACCTCTCGATCAAGCAGATGGCCGAGCATGCGCCTGACGCTGGGATCCTGCCGGAAGTGGGGGCGGTCATCTTTGACGAGGCCCATGAACTGGAAGACGTGGCCGGCAGCTACTTCGGGATTGCGGTCAGTAACACCCGGATCGAGGACTTGCTGCGAGATGTTGAAAGCTCGTTGCAACGCAATCGAGCCTTGTCGGCGTCGTTATCCGCCGCGACCCGTCGGCTGCGCGAGCGGTCCCAGTTTTTCTTCTCTGTCTTGCCTGCCGGGGAGGGCCGGTTCGCGTTTGAAAACCGGCGCGAATTCCTGGAAGAGAATGGAGACGAGTTCCTCGGCTTATTGCAAGCCATCACTGCTCTTGCAGCCGAGTTGCACCGCATGCCGGAGAAGCCCGAAGAGGTATTTGCCTTTATTCGCCGATGCGAGGAGCTAACCGTGCAATTGCGGTTTTTGATGGAGTCGGAAGACCGCAACACGGTGTTCTGGATCGAGCGGCGGGGTGGGCGCGGGTTACATCGGGAGAAGAAGAATGTTTTTCTGCAAGCCACGCCCATAAACGTGGCTCCCATTCTCAAGTCCTGCCTGTTCGATCAGCTCGAATGTGCTGTCCTGACATCGGCGACGCTTGCGGTAGCGGGGAGCTTTGAATACATCCGCGAGCGGCTGGGGCTCGAACATGCACGCGAAGTCGTGTTGCCCTCACATTACGATTACGAGAATCAGGCTGTACTTTACGTTCCCCCGGATCTGCCCGACCCGCGTACGCCCCAGTTCACAGCCAAAGCAGCCGATCGCATCCGCCAAGTGCTGGAGATCACCCGCGGCCGTGCTTTTTGCCTGTTCACCAGTTATGCACAGATGAACGAGGTTCATCAGCGCCTTCTGGGCGAACTGGAGTTCCCGCTCCTGCTGCAAGGTGACGCGCCCAAAAACGTCCTTCTCGAGGAGTTTCGCGTAACTCCGAACGCTGTGCTGTTCGCGACGTCGTCATTTTGGCAAGGTGTCGATGTCCAGGGAGAGCAATTGAGTTGTGTCATCATTGACCGGCTGCCCTTTGCGGTTCCGAGTGATCCCGTCGTTGCAGCCCGGGTGAGGGCGGTGGAGCAGGGTGGAGGAAACGCATTCTTCCAATACCAGGTACCGTCGGCGGTCATCACACTCAAGCAAGGGTTTGGCAGGCTAATCCGATCGCTCCATGATCGCGGGCTTCTCTGCCTCCTGGACAATCGCATTCTCAAGAAACAGTACGGGCGAGTCTTCCTCGATAGCCTTCCCAAGTACCGTAGAACCACGAATCTGCGCGATGTGATGGAATTCTTCGGCTGATCCCGACCCCTGCCGCTGAGGGTGCGAAACACGGTAGAATGGAAGTTTGCGTCGTCGGTCCGGCTGAGTCCTGAGGAAGCCATGTTCGAAGTCACCGTAGAAGATTCGTTTGCCGCAGGACACTACCTGCGCAACTATCGTGGCAAATGCGAGAATCCGCATGGCCACAACTACAAAGTACGGGTTACCCTCGCTGGACAGGAACTCGACCGCGCCGGTCTACTGCTGGATTTCAAGGACCTGCGGGAGGTTATGAAGCACGTGATCGATCGTCTCGACCACCAGATGATTAACGATCTCGATCCGTTTACGACTCTGAATCCGTCCGCGGAGAATCTGGCCAAGTACTTCTACGACGAGACCAATTCCAAGCTACGCCGCGATACCAGCGGGCGGGTACGGGTGAAAGACGTCACGATTTGGGAAACCGACGAAACGACGGCAACTTATTTTGAATAGAAGGCGCCAGGCGCCGGCTTAAAGCTCCCCATGCAGATCACTGAAATCTTCAAGTCAATCCAAGGCGAATCGTCCTACGCAGGGCTGCCTTGCGTTTTCGTGCGCCTGACCGGATGCAATCTCCGCTGCGACTGGTGCGACAGCGAGTACACATTTACCGGCGGGCGAAAAATGTCGATCGACGAAGTTGAGACCGAAGTCGAACGTCTCAGCCCCAGAGGTGGACTGGTGGAGGTCACCGGCGGGGAGCCGCTGCTCCAGGAAAAGGAAGTCATTCCACTCATGGAGCGCCTCCTGAACGGCGGCTACAACGTTCTGCTGGAGACCAGCGGGGAACGGTCGCTCGAACGGGTCCCCAAAGAGATCATCAAGATCGTGGACGTTAAGTGTCCGCACTCTGGAGAGGAAAATTCGTTTCGTATCGAGAACCTGGATGCGTTGACGCTGCGCGACGAGGTAAAGTTCGTCATCGCAAATCGCGAGGACTACGAGTTCGCGCGCGACTTTACGGCGCGCCACGAGCTCGGTGCTCGTGTCGCATCGGTCATCTTCTCTCCCGCGTTCGATAAGGAGGCTCGAGGCGAGCGTGATACCTCGCACTGCCTCCTCGATCCCCGCGAATTGGCGGAGTGGATCCTGGCCGACGATGTGCCGGCGCGGTTGGGGCTGCAGATTCACAAGTTCATTTGGGATCCTTCGATGAAGGGTGTGTAACGACTTTGGCGCACAGCACACAGGACCGGCAAGGCAGCAATCGTGCTGTAGTCCTCCTTAGCGGAGGCATGGATTCGTGTGTCTGTGCCGCGCTGGCCGCGCGTGACTACGATGCCGCCGCATTGCACATCAGCTATGGCCAGCGAACCGAGGAGCGCGAGCGGCAGTCTTTTCACGCCATCTGCGACCGGCTTAGCATACGAGACCGGCTGCTGGTCCGTGACGAGTCGTTTCGCGCAATTGGCGGATCGGCGCTTACGGACGAGACCATTGCCATTCCGGAGTCCACCGAGATTGGACAGGAGATCCCGGTTACCTACGTCCCTTTCCGTAATGCCCACTTTCTCGCGACTGCGGTTAGTTGGGCGGAAGTGTTGCGCGCAGAGAAGGTGTTTATCGGGGCCGTAGAGCAGGACAGTTCAGGTTATCCGGACTGTCGTCCCGCTTACTACAAGGCGTTCAATGAGGTAGTCAGAACGGGCACGAAAGAAGGTCGGATCGAAATCGTGACTCCGCTGATTGCCCTGCGCAAGTCACAGATTGTGACGCTCGGCCTTGAACTGGGCGCGCCCTTCGATTTAACTTGGTCTTGTTACAGCCGTCAGGATCGCGCCTGCGGTGTCTGTGACAGCTGTGTATTGCGGCTGCGGGCGTTCGAAGCAGCTGGCGCTCGGGATCCTATCCCGTATGCGGAAGTGGTGGCTCACTGAGGCCTGAGTACGCAGGGAGCTGTCCAGTGTTGCCTGGGGCCCCTAAATGGCATCTCAGAGTGTCGTGCCAGGTTCTCAGACCCGGTTTTCGTTGTGCAAGGTGAAGTGTAATTCGCAATTCTAAGTTTCTGCCCGCGGAGGCAAATTATGATGAAACGTAGTCTGGTTGTCGTTCTGTTCGCAATGCTGGTCGCAGCGCTGTGCGTCCCTCCAGTCTTCGCGCAGGCCACTGGAACGGTCAAAGGTGTTTGCAAGGACGCAAGCGGCCAGCCAATTACTGACGGCGTGGTCACCTATACCAGCACGGAAACTGGGCGCAAATATCAGCTCAAGACCAATAAGAAAGGCGAGTTCTTCTCGCTCGGAATTGCCCCAGGGAAATATAACGTCGTGCTTACGCGCAATGGCCAGGAAGTATTTCACTTCAACAACGTGCCGGTCACGCTGGATGAAGAGAACAACGTTCTGAATTTCGACATGCAGAAGGAACAGGCCAATGCAGCGAAAGGGCAGGGGCTTACTGCTGAACAAATGAAGGCGCAGGAGGAGCAAAAGGCCAAGGTCGCGAAAGAGAATTTGAACATCAAGGCTTTGAACGAGAAATTGGCTGGGGCACGTACGGCTATGCAGGCCGGTCAGTTTGATCAAGCGGTCCAGCAGATGACGGAAGCCACGCAGATCGATCCCAACAAAGATCTGATTTGGTACACGCTGGGTGAGGCATATTCGGGACAAGGTAAGCAAACCGCCAAAACAGACCGTGCGGCAGCAAAGGACGTTTACCAGAAGGCGATCGATGCTTACCAAAAGGCGATTGCAATCAAGCCCGTCGCCGACTACTACAACAACCTGGCACAGGCTCAGGCGGCTGTCGGACAACCCGACGAAGCAATCAAGTCGTACCAACAAGCCTCGCAGCTCGATCCCACTCGGGCTGGGATGTTCCTGTTCAATATCGGAGCGGTGCAAACCAACGCCGGCAAGGTGGACGACGCGATCGAGACTTTCAAGAAAGTTATCGCGGCGGACCCCAACCGCGCCGATGCCTACTATCAATTAGGTGTCAACATGTTGGGCAAGGCCACGCTGAAGGGCGATAAGATGGTTGCACCCGACGGCACCGCCGAGGCGTTCCAGAAATATCTTGAACTGCAACCCAATGGTCCCTATGCACAATCGGCCAAGGACCTATTGGCCAGCATCGGCTCCAGCGTGGAAACGACGTATGGGAAGAAGAAGGCTGCAAAGAGCAAATAGTTCGTTGCTCTCGGAGAAAAGGGCGGCTGCGGCCGCCCTTTTTCTGTTTCGGATTGGCTTCCAAGCCCGGCATTACGAAGGTCCATGCCCATGTCGTTCTTTCTAGAACCCCGCAGTGGATCACGCTAGATTGAGTAGTTGCGCAGCTCCGCAGCATCTCCCCCGCGGCAAGACTGCCGATGAATCCCCTAGAGGTAGCAATGGCAGCGCCAGGAATGGCTCCAATTGCAATCGATCTCGAAGTTGCGGGCGCTACCGCGGCGGGCGCTACCGATGCGCTGCTCTCTGCCATGTTGCGTGCGACTGAGGGGGTAAGTGATCTCATTTTTTCCCCTGGAAGGCCGCCCCAAGTCGAAATCCACGGACAGCTTGTTCCTGTGCACGTTGCTCGCTTGCCTGTACTCACCGCCGACCATACCCGCCACATCGCTTCCGACCTTATCGGCAACAACAAGCAAGCCATCAATACGCTTCGCGAACAGGGCGCCTGCGATGTTTCCTATAGCTTGCCGGGACAGTCTCGTTTTCGCGTGAACATATTTATCCAGCGCGGCAGTTGCGCGATCGTCATGCGTGTCATCCCTACCGACATTCCCGACTTTGCCGGCCTCGGACTGCCGCCATCATTGAACGAGATCGCCGACCTGAAACATGGAATCGTCTTGATCACGGGCGGTGTCGGGACAGGCAAGTCCTCGACCACTGCTGCGATCCTGGATTGTATTAATCGGAGTCGTCCGTACCACATCATCACGATCGAGGACCCGATTGAGTTTCTCCACAACCACAAGCTAGCAACCATCCACCAGCGGGAACTGCACAGCGATAGTCCCACCGTCTCCTTGGCCTTGCGGGCGGCATTGCGACAATCGCCGAAGGTCATCGTTCTGGGCGAGATTCGTGATCGCGAAACCACGGAGATCGTGCTGGACGCGGCTGAGACCGGTCATCTGGTCATTTCCAGCATGAACACGCCAGATGCCAGCAAGACAGTGGACCGGATCATCTGTACATTCTCGCCCTCGGAACAATGGTCTGTGCGCACGCGCCTCGCCAAGACATTCCGCTGGATCATTTCGCAACGTCTCCTGGCGCGTGCCGACGGCCGTGGACGAGTGCCTGCCATCGAAATCGTGAAGGCCGATGCCCATACCCGGCAATGGATCGAATATGGACCACAGAATGGCCTGACATTACTGGACTGCATCAAGGCCGCCGGGCAAGAAGGGATGCAGTCGTTCGACGACGAAATTGAAAAGCTGGTTCGGGCCGGCGTGGTAGACCTGGAAACGGCGCTCAACCATGCGACAAATCCCACCGGTTTGCGGCAGAAGCTGCAATAAGCATCCATTGGGAGGCGTGCCGCCTGGTAGTCCCGGGTCATAATGCCTGGAAATGGTTCCCGCTTAGTACTTCGCACTGCCTCGGTCCTATTCCCCGTGTTAGCTCCCTCGCGAAAGCTTTATGATTCGGGCATGTCCAACTCTTCCGGTCAGGGTGTGGTCACCTTTGAACAGGCCCGCCGCATTGTCGAGCAGCACGCCGCACAGGTGCAAACGACCAGAACTGAGATCATGTCGTTACTCGAGGCACAGGGGCGCGTTTTAGGGGAAGACATTCGAGCGGACCGGGACTTTCCACCTTTCCGGCGTGCTGCCCGCGATGGTTATGCGGTCCGTTCGGGTGAAGTTGCGAGCGTACCCGTTACTCTCAACGTGGTCGCGGAAATCAGGGCCGGTGCAAAGCCGGAGGATGTCCCCGCGCAAATCACCACGGGGCAAGCTGCCGGGATTATGACTGGTGCACCGACGCCGGAGGGGGCCGATTCAATCGTGATGATCGAATACACGGTCCGGCACGGAGATCGGGTCGAGATTGCTCGTACCGTACACCCGGGCGAAAACATAGTCCCGCGTGCATCGGAAGCTAAACAAGGCGATCTGCTCCTCGCCAAGGGAACGCGAATCAACGAAACCGCGGTAGCTGTGATCGCGTCGGTTGGGAAATCGAAGGTGCAGGTTTACGCGCGACCTCGTGTTGCGGTGCTCTCGACCGGCGACGAGGTTATACCGATCGATGAAGCTCCGGGTCCAACACAAATCCGCAACTCGAACAGCTACTCCATTGCCTCACAGATCCAGACGGCCCAAGCCGAACCTGTTCTTCTCCCCATAGCTCCGGACGAACCCGGACGACTATGCGAGTTAGTCAAGGAGGGCCTAAAGGCAGACTTGTTCCTGCTCGCGGGCGGAGTCTCCATGGGTAAGTACGACCTGGTCGAACAAGTGCTCGCTGAACTTGGTGCTGAGTTTTTTTTTACAGGAGCGCAAATACAGCCGGGAAAGCCAATCGTGTTCGGGCGAATCTCGAGCTCCGCGCCCAAGTACTTTTTTGGGCTGCCCGGCAATCCAGTGTCGACGATGGTGACCTTCGACCTGTTCGTGCGGCCCCTGCTGGACGCTCTATGTGGCATGAAACCCCGCCCATTAGCGTTCCTGCATGTTCGCCTGAAGGCTGACATTCGAACCAAGACGGGCCTGACACGGTTCTTACCGGGGATTCTATCGGGCGAATTTGAAAACACAGAAGTAGAACTTGCGCGCTGGGGCGGCTCCGGAGATGTTGCAGCGACAGCGCGCGCCGATTGTTACGTGGTGATTCCACCGGATCGAGAACACATTCCGGCCGGGGAGTTCGTTGCCATCCTCGTGCGCTAGTGTTTGTAGGGTTGCAACGTGGTCAGTATCAGGTCAATGCCGGCGCGCTTGCGCAACTCAGTCAGTAACGCCTGTGCCGCATTTTGATAGGTCTTGCTGGGATCAGAGGAATCGGCCCACACTGCGTCATAGACGATCTGGGCCGCCTCTTTCAGGTCGATGTGCAGTGCAGCCTCCATCTGGTCGGCACGTTCCTGTAGTCGAGTGTGGCAGGAACTGCAGACCTCCGCTGGCTCGTACCCGTTAGGATGGTTCTCTTCGAGGCTGCAGCGGAAGCTCGCCGCCGCATTGATCTGGGTGTGGGCGGAAAATAACTGTGCTTTGAATTCTTTCAGAAAGCGTTCGCGTTCCTCTTCCAGTTCTTCGGCGCCAGGAAGCGGCTCAGCCGGTAAAGTCACGGGAGCGGGACTGGTCGCCGGCGACACGCGTTCCGGGCTCTTGCAGATCGGGCAGATGGACAGGTCCGCGCCGTAGTAAGTTCCGCAGTTTGAGCAGGGAAGACCGTAAAAGGTGCGTTGCGGCGCCGGTTCTGACGGCGGGTTCGATTCCAGCATCGGATTACTTGCGGCAATTTTGGCTTGTGCCGCGGCGGTTGTGCTCATGCCTGTGCGTCCCTTTGTTCTGTAGCGACCCTCTGATTCTAGAGCTACTTGCCTTGTTCACGAGAGGCACGATCGTACATCGCCCGTGCCGTCCTGAAGTACCTGTCTACGTCAGCGAATATCTCCTGAACGCATCAGCTTGAGCACTTCATCCTTGCGGGCACGATAGAGCGACTGCCCCGGATCCAGGCGGGCGGCCGTTTCCAGTTCTGCAAGGGCCTGGTCGTATTCGTCGGCTTTGATTAGACAAACGGCCAGGTAGTAGTGGTTGTCGGCAGTGGGCTGAACTCGCACCGCCTCCTGGTATTCCTTGATTGCGGCTGCATAGTCATTGCCGTTTTCCAAGGCCATCGCCAGATAGTGGTGAGCCAGCGCCGAGTCGGGACCCAACGACACCGCAATCCGCAACTCGCGCAACGCAGCGGCGTTGTCGTGGGTCAGCAAAAGCGCCTGACCAAGCACCCGGTGTTCTACGGCTCCGGTGGGATTGTTCTCTACGGCAAGGCGCAACTCCGAAATCGCGCCCTGATACTCGTGTTTCGCCATCAGCGCCTTGGCCACACACGAGTGCCCGCTGTGCCATTCAGGATCCATCCGAAACAGCTCGCGGTATTCGGCTAAGGCCGCGTCAAAATCATTCTTCTCGCAATACGTGCTACCGAGGTTGCTGCGGACCGCCGATTCCTTGGGAGCCAAGCGCTTGGCAACCTTGTACTCCGCGATAGCTTCGTCGAGCTTGTTCTGATCGTGTAAGACCAGTCCGAGATTCGAGTGCGCTTCCCAGTAGTCGGGCCGCAGTTGCAGCGCCTTCTTGTAAGCAAGGACCGCGCCTGCCAGGTCCGCCTGCTGGTGCAAAGTGATTCCTAGATTGTAATAAGTCTCGGCATTATCAGGATCTCGTTCCAGAGATTCGCGAAACGCGTGTACGGCGGCGTCAAATCGGCCGCTCGCAGAGATCGCGAGGCCGAGTAACCTGTAAGCTTCGGCATTGGCCGGATCGATACTCAATGCCGTCCGTGCTTCCGCCAGAGCATTGTCGTTATCCTGCGAGTGGTAGAAGACGAGGGCGAGACGATTATGTGTTTCGGGAAAACCGGGCGTCAGACGGGCCGACTCGCTGAACTCGTCAAGTGCGTCCTCCCATTGTTGGTCCTGCTGCAACACGTAGCCGAGAGCGAAATGCAGGGCCGCGTCGTTCGGCGAGTCCTTAATTAGATCGCGAAGGATGCGCTGAACCTGGTCATAGTGCTTCTGGAACGAGAGTTCAGCGGCGTGCGTCAGGTCTGGCGAACACGAAGTTTCCTTGGAGACTTCCAGCGGCTGTGCGGCCCGCAGGCCGTCCAGCAGAACGGGTTCTGCCCCAGCGGTCTTCAGCGCCTTGAGAAAGCCAGGGACAGGGATAAAGCTGATGCCTCGCTGCTTGGTGATAGCAGAAAGACGCTTACTGGAGACGCCACCGATGAGCCAGGAGCTGACTTCTGAGCAACTCAGGGGCTTGGATTGCTGCGCGAGACCGGCAACACTACCCAGGAGTATGACAAAAACGCAACTAAACCTGCGGTTCACGAAAACTCCTTCGGCTAACCGGATGGGAGTTGCCGGCTGGCTGCCCGAACATAGCCCGCATAGGTAAGCCCCGGAAAGTAACGGAAGTAATGCCGTCAGGCAATTCGGACGCTGTACTCCCGGGTATGTGGCTGAGTTTTCCTTGCCGGGCGGCAGCATTAGCCAGTCCGGGGTGGATCACGTACACTGTGAGTACTCAATCCGTGGTGGAGGATAGGAAATGTTCGAAGGTTTATTTCAGCCGATGCACCTGCTGGTGATCTTTTTTATCGCCCTGCTGGTGTTCGGCCCTAAAAAGCTCCCCGAACTTGGCAAGGGCATTGGCGAAGGACTGCGCGCTCTGAAGGAAGGCATGAAGGAGCATCCCGCCGAATCCGCGAAAGAACAAGGTGCTACGGACGCGGGTACTAAAACCTAAGCCGATCTCAGCAGCCGTGATTCCAGCTCGGTCCCCAGGCGCTCGGCTTCGTCGCCGCCAATCCGGCTACGCTGCATCCATTCCCGCCGCATTCGCGTGCAGGTTCGCGTGTCTCGATTCAGTTTGAGGAGGTGTTGTGCGCACCACTCTTCTTTTCTTTCTTTCCTTGTTCATGATTCTGTCGGTTGGTTCCCTTTTTGGCGATCAAGTTAGCTTGACAAACGGTGACCGGCTGACCGGAACCATCATCAAGTCCGATGACAAAGAGCTCACGTTCAAAACCGCGTACGCCGGCGAGCTCAAAATCCAGTGGTCAGCCGTAGAAGCTTTCAACTCATCGGATACCCTCCATGTGCGCCTTAAAAGCGGCCAAACACTCGTGGGACCGGTAGCAACTGCCGACGGGAAAATCGTCGTTAGCACCCGAGATGCAGGAAGCATTTCGCCGGCGAAGGATGAGATCGTCGGGATTCGCGGTTCGGCGGAAGAAATCGCTTACGAAAAGTCGCTGCATCCCGGTCTGCTGGAAGGGTGGACTGGAGGCACGACACTCGGTTTCAATCTGACCCGAGGCAACAGCGAAACCAAGAATCTCGCCTTGGCGTTGACTGCAACTCGGGCAACCTTGCACGACAAGCTAGGCCTATACGCCAATTCCGTTTACGCAACCAACGACGCGCCTGGTGCGGTGCCTGGTACCACCGCGAATGCGGTGCAAAGCGGCATACGCTACGACCATGATCTTGCCTCCCGAATGTTCGGCTTCGTCACCGCTGATTTTCAAACTGACGCACTGCAAGGGCTCAACCTCCGATCTGTCCCCGGAGCTGGCCTTGGGTGGCACGCCATCAAGAACGAGAACACCACGCTCGATCTGCTTGCCGGTGCCAACTACACGCGGGAGAACTACACGGCCTTGACGCGCAACTTCGCTTCCGGCAGCGCCTCCGAGGAACTCATGCATAAAGTGGGCGCTGCTACCGTGCTTACGCAAAAGTTCGAGTTCTATCCCAGCTTTCAGAGCCTGGGTGACTACCGCGGCAATTTCATATTCAGTACAGTCACGAAACTGAGCAAGTGGCTGGGATGGCAGAACTCATTTGGCGACATATATGTTACGAATCCGCCGGGCGGAAAGCGGAAAAACGACATCCTGCTCACGACAGGGTTGAACATTTCCTTTGCGCACTAGACGTATGCAACCCCAGGAACTGTTGTAAGAATCTCATTCCGAACGTCTTGCACGGTTTCCGGCGACAGGCGGCAGTGGTCACGGACGTGTAATCCCGACCAGGTCTTGCGTCCTGATCGGGAGGATTGAATCCAGATGAAGTCAAGAGAAAGAAGCGAGTCGAAAGGAAAGTGACGAAAGACTCCGCGCGAAAAGCGCTGCCGTTCCTACACATTTCTCCAACGAGCTGTTTGCGCCTGGCGCAGGTACTTGCCCTGATGTGGGGGTTGGGTACCGTCGGGACGGCCCAGGTGTCGCGGGAGATGCCCAACGCGCCATCCGCCGCCTACTCAACTACGACGGCCGGCCAGTCTGTGCAGGCGGGATCGCAGAGTCCGTTCTTTGGCAGTGTGCCGGTAGGAAAGCCATCAAACGAGGTCTTACAGCTCACCTTCGCCAATGCTATCGATCGCGGGCTGCAGCAGAATCTCGGACTGCTCCTTGCGAGCGACAACACGCTTTACGCCCGTGGCCAGCGCTGGCGAGAGCTGAGCGACCTGCTCCCTAACCTCTCGGCATCGATCACCGAAGACGTTCAGACGACCAGTTTGGCTGCCCTGGGGTTCCGATTGCCTTCCTTTCCAACAGTGATAGGTCCGTTCAACTATCTCGATGCCCGCGCAAATCTCAGCCAATCGCTATTCAACTGGACTGCGATTCAGAGGGAGCGTGCCGCAACCCAGAATCTGAGAGCCGCGCACGCGAATTACCGGGATGCTCGCGAACTAGTGGTACTAGCCGTAGGGAACGCGTACTTACAAGCGCTCGCCGGGGCGGCGCGCGTCGACACTGCGGAAGCACAGGTCAGGACCGCACAGGCGCTGTATGAAAAGGCTTCCGATCAACAGAAGGCAGGAGTTACGCCCGCCATCGACACTCTGCGCGCGCAAGTGCAGTTACAGACTCGCCAGCAACAGCTCATCGTCGCGCGAAATAACTTTGCCAAGCAAAAACTCGGTTTGGCTCGGATCATCGGGCTACCGCCAGGACAGGAATTTGCATTGGCCGAGAAAGCTCCTTATCAGCCGCTCGCAACTTCTTCCATCGAAGAAAATCTCAAGCGGGCTTACGCGAGCCGTCCCGATTACCTGGCCTTGGAAGCTCGCGTGAAGGCGGCCGAACTGTCCCGTAAAGCTGCTTCTGCCGAACATCTGCCGAGTCTCGGTGTGATAGCCAACTATGGCGATATCGGTATTAGTCCCTTCTCGTCCAACGGGACGTACCAGGTCGGTGGCACTCTGAATATTCCGATCTTTGCGGGCGGGCGAACGCACAGCGAGGTATTAGAGGCAGAAGCCGCTCTGCGCCAACAGCGAGCTCAACTGGACAACCTTCGGGGGCAGATCGATTACGAGGTCAGAACCGCCATGCTGGATCTCAATGCCGCCGCCGAGCAAGTCCAAGTGGCCCAGAGTTCGGTCCAACTGGCTCAACAGACACTTACCCAGGCACAAGATCGGTTCAGTGCAGGTGTCACCGACAACCTTGAAATCATCCAAGCACAAGAAGCTATGGCGGCGGCCAATGAGAACTACATTGCCAGCCTCTACGCACACAATGTCGCTAAGGTGGAGCTTGCCCGATCCATCGGATACGCGGAGCAAGGCGTGAAGGATTATTTGAGAGGCAAATAAAGTTATATGGCACAGACTAGCGAAACCGTTCGGGAGACCAGGGTTCAGACGGCAGAACAGGCCGATCAGCCCGGGCCGCCAAAGCGTGGCTTCCATGAACGACGCCGCTCTGCTTTGAAGAACCCCCGAGTTCGTCTGGGCTTGATCATCGCGGCCGTCATCATCGTGTTAGGGGGGATCCTCGCATGGCGCTACTTCAGCAGCTATCAGTCAACCGACGATGCTCAGATCGACGGGCACATCAATCCCATTAGTCCCCGCGTGTCGGGTCACGTTATCAAGCTCAATATCAACGATAACCAGTATGTCCATGCAGGAACTGTGCTGGTAGAGATTGACCCAACCGATTTCGAACTGGCGGTCGCGCGCGCCAAGGCTGCCCTCGCCGATGCGGTTGCGGCCGCATCTGCCGCGCACGTCAATGTCCCGGTGACTTCCATCAGCGCCACCGGTCAGGTAAGCACGGCGCAGGCCGACGTTAATAACGCACGCGCGGGCGTGACTGAAGCCACCCAGCAGTACCATGCCGCAAAGGCGAGGTTGACGGAAGCTCAGGCGAACAACAACAAGGCGCAGACGGACGTGGTTCGTTTCAAGCAACTGGTTCAGAAGCAAGAGATTTCAGAGCAGCAATACGATCAGGCCGTCGCCACGGCTGCGTCTACCGCTGCTACGGTGCAAGCAGCACAGGCTAATGTGAGTGCGGCCGAGCAGCAGGTCATTCAGGCGCAAGGGAAACTGGACCAGGCCTTGGCTAACCTGCGTACCGCAAATACTGCTCCTAAACAGGTAGAGATGATCCGCTCTCGAGCTGCTGCCGCCGATGCCGAAGTTCAACGCAGAGAAGCCGATTTGAAGCAGGCCGAATTGAATCTCACGTATACGAAGGTGATTGCGCCGGTTGCCGGTGAGGTGAGTAACCGCACCGTGGAAGTCGGAGAAAATGTGCAGGCGGGCCAACAAATGCTAACCATCGTGCCTCTTGAGGATGTCTGGGTTACGGCCAATTTCAAGGAGAGCGAGTTACGAGGTATGCGGCCGGGCCAGGCGGTTACCATTCACGTCGACGCTCCCGACAGGAACTACAAGGGCCACGTCGACAGTATTGCCGGCGCCAGTGGTGCCCGTTTCAGCCTCCTTCCACCCGAGAACGCGACGGGGAACTACGTGAAAGTTGTTCAGCGAATTCCGGTAAAGATCACGTTTGATTCCGGAGAATTGCAAGGTCACGAGTTGCGGCCCGGGATGTCCTGCGAGCCCAAGGTGTGGCTGCGTTAAGGGAGAGCTGCCGTGTTCCGCATTGTCACGATTGAACGCGAGTATGGATGCGGAGGCGGCGCCATCGCCCAAAAGCTCTCAGAGCAGCTTGGCTGGAATCTCTGGGACCACCGACTGACAGAAGAGATCGCGGGAATGGCCAATGTCGACTGCTCGGCGGTGGAGCGACGCGGCGAGAAACTGGACAGTCGCTTTTATCGCCTTGCCAAAACTTTCTGGCGGGGCAGCTACGAGCGGGCCATCCCGCTCGACGTTCGCCAGACATTTGACGCCGATTGCATGGTGGCCATGATGGAGAGCATCTGTGCCAAGATTGCGGTCGAGGGCAGGGCGGTCGTTGTGGGACGCGGCGCTCCTTACTTCTTGCGAGATCGCGACGATACGTTCCACATCTTCTTGTACGCGCCTCGGGCAGAAAAAATTCGGCGCATCATGGCCGATGGTCAAAGCCAGGAGGCTGCGGAGGAATTGGTCGACACTGTGGACTCTGAGCGTAAGGCTTTCATCCGGCATTACTTCAATTCCGATTGGCCGACCCGCGCTCTTTACCACATGATGATCAACACGGCCATGGGTAACGATCATGTTATTGCGACCATCCGTGAAACGATGTTGCGCCTGGAAAACCGCCGGGACCTTAGCCCCGCAGGCTTGCGCGGGATCCGCTAATCCTTCATTCTCATACGCCCTTTGTACAAGTTGGGTGTTCAACAACTCGGCGGATGAGTCCGAGTAAACATTCCTATCATTTTGCGGAATTAGTGGTCTTCGCAGCGGTGTTGCTGGACGCGGCTTGCGGGACGGTTGGGGATGAGAGCAGGGCCTGCACGCTTGGCGGCAGCTTGTCCGCATTCGCCAAAACGACCGCCGCCTGCCACATTTGCGTGTCCGACAAAGTCTTTCGGTACCCGGGCATGCCGGTCATGCGAATGCCATTGGCGACTTTCCAATAGCTCTCTCCGGCGGGGTCATCGGTGACGCCTTTTCCGTGAAAAAGCTGCGGAGGCTTCGGGTACATGCCGTTAGCGATCGGCGTAGCAGGTTGCCCCGGTAATCCGTGACATACGGCGCAATTGTCTTTGTAGATGTGCGCCCCCGCCAGGTAATTGGCTTCGTCTGTTGGGATAGGAACGTTTTTGGGAGCTTCCTTGTCGACCCGAGCCTTCAAACCTTTTCGCGCCAGCATCTTCTCGAACGGCATAGGTTCGGAGGACGTGGAAACCGGCGCGAACCCACCTGCAAAGTAGGTGTAAACACCGAGTGGAATCAGGACGACGCCAATGATTACGCCTACGATGAATGCTTTCACCCAGCTCGCCTCCTGCAGGGATTCAGCAACATTCTCTCATCCCGCATCTGAAAACAAAAATCAGAAGCCGGGTGCCTTCTCCAGGCTGTTATTGCAGACGCCATTCGTTGGCTGCGGAGGCAACGCAGGTGGAGTGAGCCAGTGAGGCGAACTGAAGTCAAAAAATTCGATCATGTCGTCGGCTTGTTTGTCGCGCAGCGTGAGATAAGGCACGTTAAAGCGAACTTCGATTAACCGCAGAATGGATGTCAAATCCCTCCATGTGTGCGAGACATAATTCGGTTTTACCCACGGCGACACGACCATGATCGGCAAGCGGAAGCCATCGGAACCGAAATCCCCGGGCTGGTCGCCTGTCTGCAGCTTGGGTGCGATCGAGTCCGGTTTGACCGCTGCGGCAGGAAATACGTGATCGTACAGGCCGCCACCCTCGTCATAGGTCAGAATGAACACCGACGATGCCCATGACGGGCTGCTCAACAGCGGGTTGAGAATGTTCGCGGTATTCGCGGCTCCAAGTTGGATATTGTTGCCAGGATGCTCATCGAGCCCCGACGGTCCAGCGCGCTCGATAAACAGGACTGAAGGCAAGGTCGCTTCGTTGTTGATATCGTTATACCAATTTGCAATGGGCTTCATCTTCGCGGCGTCTCGCTGGTAGGTTGACCACTCAGGCAGATAGCTGCCGTTGTCTTGATAGTAATAACGCCACGAAACACCCGCCGAATCCAGACGATCAAAGATGGTTGGCTGCGTCCAACCTCCGCTCGGAGGGGGATCAGGCCGGATGTGCCCGAATGACGTTCCGGCAAAAAGGTACATGCGGTTTGCAATCGTGTTGCTCTCGACCGGCGAGAAGAAACGATCGCTGGTGGCAAACTGCGTTGCTAGCTCGTAGTAGTACGGAAGATCGCTCTGATCGTAGTATCCCATTACGCGCGTTCCCGTCGGATCAATGGTCGACGGTACCGATGTGGAAGTGCGGGCGAAACCATCCATCAGACCGCCGTCGATATCGAGGTGGGTCTCATTCCAAAACGGACTCAAGTTTTCCGTACAAACCGTTTGTAAGTGATACGCGGGAACAGGCTGCCCTTGCGTGTTCTTCACACTCGCGTTCGCCGGCAGTCCGTCGATGTTATTCGGCAATCCCTTTGACACGCGATATTGCCCCAGTTGCCCGAAGTAATTGTCGAAGGAGCGGTTTTCTTGCACCATGAAAATAATGTGCCGGATGTTTGAGAGCCCGGCATTGGAAGGTACGGAAATACTTACGGACTTGCTGAACGAAGCCCCCGAGTTGTCCTGGGCTGTTACCGTAAGCGTGTGCGATCCGGTGGTGATGTTCGTGATGTACACGTCAAGTTTGCCGGTCGTAGTGCTGTAAATCTGCGTTCCATCGCGCAACACGCGAATCGATGTAACCGGCTTGGCATCGTTGATGCCGGCCACCAGATGTATGGGTAGGCTCAACGCTGCGGAATTCCCGGGCGTGCAAATCACGACAGACGGAGCCGTCGGGTTCAGCGCACATGGCGGCGTTTCACTTAGTGGTACATTCTGTTTGAATGTTCGGCCCGCGCCGTCCCAGCCCTGGACAGTCAACAAGTGGTTCCCTACAGCGAGCGGCAGGTAGGTGTCCAGGATGTTTGACTTCACGCTGTAGACGAGTTTGTTGTCGACGTAAGCCTGCATGGTAGTCACGGCATATGAATCCGTCGAGCCCGCTACGACATGCACCGGACTAATGGGGACGATCGAATTGGTCGTTGGCGTACACACCGTTACCGAGGGGTTTGTCGTCTTCAATGTGCACTGAGCCGAAGCTTGTATCGCACTGAACCCAAGCAGGAGGGCACAGAACGCAAATGTCGTTGTATGACGGCGAATCGAACGAACAAACGGCCGGATACGAGCACGCGAAACGGGTGAGGACATCAGAAAACTCCTTCGGACGAAGGTCAGCGGGGGGAGTCAAAAGCCAAATTACGATGTAGGGTTAAGGTGCCGGGTTGCTCGACTTGCCCTCTTCCGGTGCGCTCTTCAGCGGCGCCAGGGTCTTCGCTCCAGGTTGCAAGTTCCGGAGTTCATCCAGCGCTCGGGTGGTTCCTTCCCGCTCGTTCTTGTTGACCCCTCGTTTGGCATTGCCGCTTTGAAAGAAGCTTAGAATGGCCGCGCGGAGCTCCGGAGTGACATGAGCGAAGTGGCTGCGGGCAAGCCGGCGAACCAATTCCGCATAACTCAAGTCGGCGAGATCGTATTCGCCCGCCTTGGTAGGAGCACCCGTATCCAGGTTGCGCGGCGGTAGTTTCAAATGGCCGGCATTCACCTCTTCGATCCGGCGGTGGTATTCGGTGACTACCCGATCCATGCTCTTGAAATAAAGATCATCGGTTTGCGGGGTGGGGTCGCGATATTTGACCGCCTTGAACGGGCCGACCTTGGGGATAACTTTGAGAATCCAGGCCAATATCCGCGCAAAGATTCCCGGCCGCTCGTAGTGCTTTCCGAATTCGCGCTCGTAATCGGCTCGCGATAGGTGATACAGAAACAGCTGGCGGGCTTCATTGTGTTTTTCCGGATGTGAAGCCGGCTTGTGGCTGGCGATCGCAACCTTTGTCATCTCAGGGATGACCGAGCTCAAAGCAAATCGATACGTGTCGATCGTCAAGTCCTCAAAACGAAGAAACTCGAGGAGACTAAAACCGTACGTGTCCGAAAAACCTTTCTCCAGCAGTTCTTCCGAGACCTCGAATCCAATAAAGCCGTGGTACTGCTGCGATGTGTAACGTTGCTTCGCGACTTGCTCGACGTCAAAACCGAATTCTGTTTTCAGGTGCGCTTCGGGATCTTGCTCGTACGTGATGACATTTCCATATTTCTTGGCCAGGTTCGGATATTCGATTGGCACGCTGCGGTTGACTGCCGGATGCCCGCCACAATCCGCAACATAATGGCTCAAGGCGCCTAATGCGAATGCGAATTCGTTCATCGTATGGGCATTGCGAATCAGATTTTCGACGAAGGCATCGCTCCGCACATAATGCAGAAAATTGGTGAAGTGATGATTGCCAAATGGGTAATAACCAAGATCTTGAATGACCGAACCGCCGTACGCATAGGCGTGAGCATCCTGGAGTTGGGCGACAGTTGCATTTGGAAACCGCTTGAGCAACGCTGGCTTTATATCCGAATCCCAGGCAATGTCGATCAGTTCTTCGTGCGACAGGACACCATAGCCGTTCAAATTCTCCGCAAGCGCGGTGATCAACACGAAAACTGAAAGGAATAAAAGACAAGTTTTCATTTGTGAATGGAGCGCTTGATCCCCTTTAAGCGAAAGCCTACTGCGCAAATTATGCAACGAGTGATTGCAGGTCGGTCCCGCTCTGTTGGCCCCGCTTGCCCGGCCTTACCTGCTCGAACCTGCATTGCTGGGGAGCCTTTTCCGGACGCCAGCGCAAGAACTTCGTTCCATGCCGAAAGCGACTGCCGGAAAAATGATCATATTGGACCTCGCACACCAGTGTTGGCTTGAGGGGCTGCCATTCTGTCGACCGCTTCGTACTCCACCGGCTAGGGCCGCCCGGAGCGTGCCCCGTGAAGCCGGGGCCGCCAATCTTCGGTTCCACTATCTTCTTCAGTTCCTGCCGTTGTTCTGCGTTGAAGCTGGAGGTAAATCCAACATGGTCGAGCAAACCCTCATCGTTATACAGTCCCAGCAACAGCGAGCCGATACCGCCGCCTTTTTCAGCATAGCGAAATCCGCCGACTACGCAGTCCGCCGTGCGGATGCGTTTGATTTTCACCATCGCGGTGCGCTCGCCCGACCTGTAGGGTTCGTCCAAGCGTTTCGCAACCACGCCATCCAGGCCGACCTTTCCCAATTCCTGCATCCACTGCTCGGCGCGACTACGATCCGTCGTGGCTGCGGACAATCGAACCGACTTGTGTTGCGGTGAATTCTTGAAAAATCTCTCGAGGTGCCCTCGGCGTTCGGCCAGCGGCAGGTCAGTCAGACTTCTGCCATCCTCGTCCACGAGCAAATCGAAGCACATCAAAGATGCAGGACTTTCCGAGGATAACTTTCGGATACGAGATTCGGCTGGATGGATCCTTAACAAGAGATCGTCGAACGAGAGATGTCCGTCCGAAAAGATGACAATCTCTCCATCGAGCACAAAGTGGTCCTTCGCGAGATCCGCGAGGGCTGCGACCAGCTCGGGAAAATAGCGTCCCAGCGGTTGTCCCGCCTTTGATTGCAGAAGTACTTGTTTCCCGCGCCGGAAAGCCAGACAACGAAAACCATCCCACTTCGGTTCGTAAAGCCAGCCCGTTCCGGATGGAATCTGTTCGACAGATTTGGCTTCTGCGGGAGGATAGGGCGGCCGAATGGGTAGCTTGATAGTGGGAAATGGCTCCGCCAGCTGTTCAGGGGCCACTGCGCCCTCGGTTACACGCGCACCACTCTCTGTTGATTTCTTCGCGCTACGCTTCAGCATGCTCGCACTTCGATGCCGAATTTGCTTGCAACGGCCACTCAGGTTGCGGCATCTGTCGGAGGTTAACTTCACCTTATGACCACATCTACAGCACGACGTCGGCTCGGATTTCAATTGCGGGTACCGGTGATTCAAGCGCCAATGGCCGGAAGCGGAATCAACACTGTGGAATTGGCTGCGGCCGTGTGCCAGGCAGGAGGACTGGGCTGCCTGGCAGCAGCCTACAACAGCGTCGAGACTGTGAGCGAACACATTCGGAAGTTGCGGACCATGACAGATCAACCGTTCGCGGTGAATGTTTTTGCTCCGGGTTCGAATCAACCTCTCAGCGGCGATGTTGCCGCGCAACTCGAGTTCCTCGGCGGAATTTACCGGGAGCTTGGAGTCGATCCTCCGACCCTGCCAGAGCGCGCCTCCGACCCCTTCGAGCAATACCTGGACCTGCTTGTTTCGGAGCGTGTTCCAATCGTCAGTTTTACGTTCGGCATACTTCCTCCCGAAGCCATCAAGCGGCTGCATGGTCACGATGCCTACCTGATCGGTACCGCAACGTCTGTAGAGGAAGCGAAACTACTTGAGGACGGGGGTATCGATGCGGTCATCGCTCAAGGCGCGGAAGCAGGTGGACACCGTGGAACCTTCGCCCACTCGGATCCAACCTTGGTGGGAACCATCGCGCTTGTTCCACAAATCCACGAAGCTGTTCGGATTCCCGTGATTGCGTCGGGCGGGATTATGGATGGTCGTGGGGTCGTCGCGGCGCTCGCGCTGGGCGCATCTGCCGTTCAAATGGGGACCGCGTTCCTTACTACGAAGGAGTCAGGTGCTCCAGCCGGCTATAAAGCCGCCGTTCTGCAAGCGTCGGAAAACAGCACTGCATTGACTCGCGCCTTTTCCGGCCGCTGGGCGCGCGGGATTCGCAACCGCTTCATGCGCGAGGCAGAACACTCCTCGGCGGCACCGCTCAGCTTTCCCTGGCAGAACGCCCTCACTACCGGAATGAGAAAGCGTGCAGCACAGCTTGGTAATCCAGACTTCTTGTCGCTGTGGGCGGGACAGGGAACCACGATGGCTCGTGACATTAGTGCGGCAGATTTGGTTCGGCGGCTCGAAGACGAAATTCGCCAGGCCGCGCAGTCTGTTGCCGATTTGTCCTGACTTTTTGGACCGTCAATGCCGCATTCCGCTGATCGCGTGAAGAGTTGCTCCTGGATAAAACGGGGACCACCTCCGGCCTGATTCCCTGATTGAACACATACTTACTTTGGACCTCACGTGCGTGATACGCCGGTCCAAGGCTCCCGCGCCGGAAAACGATTCCGCGACGACCTATTCCAACTTTATGATGTGGGCCGCAGCCTCTGTATGTGGTTGGGCCCCTGGACGCACAAGACGGATCTTTCTCGGAGGACCTATGAGGCGATCGTTCGTTCGAGCTGTGTCTCTGCTCGGGGCCGCGTTTGTACTTCTTACAGCAGGAGACCCCGTCCTCCTTGCACAAGCGACGGGACCCGCTCAAACGTACGGCCCGTTCAACGCCACAGTTCTTCCCGACGGGGACGGAATTCAAAAGCCGCTGGAAAAGTCCGACCTCACCCTCACGGCCGTTTCGCCGTGGTCAATGTATGCGTGGGTAAAAACGGCTCGGCCCGGGAACGCGCCTGCTCTGATCGCGGGTGTCGGAGAGCCTAGCGAAGAGTTTCCGAGATATTTGGCCGCTGACGGATCCCGCGTGTTCCTTTGGATGGGCAATGACAACGAACTCGTCGGCGCCGCGCCGCTAACTGCCGACAAGTGGCACCTGTTGGCTGTTACCTTCGACACTCAGCAATTCCACCTCTACGTCGATGGTTCACAGGTCGCCGAGGGAAAACTCGACTTGGGTCATGTCAGTCCCGTCCTGCAGCTTGCTCCGCCATTGTTGCCGACGCCGGCCTGGCGCCATTTCGGTGGAAAGATCGCAGGACTAACTCTGGTCCCCGAACCCTTCAGTGCGGCGAAGATTAAGGAACTTTTCGCTCAACCTCCCGACTTCTCCATTATCGATTTCGAGGATGGCTCCAAGCCGTGGCCGGTCCAGACAAAGGGGCAGGCTGGATATCGATTCCCGCAAGATCCGGCGACAATGCCGAAGAGCAAGGCCCCGATATCCCGCTCGGTGCCAAAGATCACCGTCAGTTCACTCCATGTGCAACCCCAGCCGGCTGGGCCAGGGAGATGGACGATTGCGGGGGCATGGGAAATGGCACCCGAGCCGATCGTCAGCGAGGACGGGGCTGTTGTATCGCAACCAGGATTCAATGCCAATCGTTGGTGGCCAGCTACGGTTCCCGGTACCGCTCTAACGACCATGATCGACCAAGGTGTTTACCCCGATCCTGACTACGGCTTGAACAACCTGGCGATTCCCGAAAGCTTGAACAAGCAGGACTACTGGTACCGCAGCGAATTTCGGATCCCCAACCAGGCTCGGCGCCGGAAACTGACTCTCACCTTTGAAGGAATTAATTACTTTGCTTCTGTCTGGCTGAACGGGCGGTCTCTCGGTTCGGTGAAAGGCGCTTTCATCCGCGGCGTTTTTGATATCACTAACCTGGTCAAAGCAGAAGGCACAAATGTTCTAGCGGTGCGCGTCTCGCCTCCGCCGCACCCCGGCATACCCCAGGAGCAATCGCTGAAGGGTGGTCCCGGTGAGAACGGCGGGATCATGTGCCTCGACGGCCCGACGTTTGTCGCGACCGAAGGATGGGACTGGGTGCCCGCCATCCGTGACCGCGACACCGGTATTTGGCAGCCCGTAACGCTGACTGCAACGGATGCGGTGAAGATCGGTGACGCGCAGATCGTCACGACACTCCCTTTGCCCGATACCAGCAGAGCAGAGGTCGAAATCGCGGTACCCCTGGACAACACGTCAGCCTCGCCTGTAAGCGGGACCTTGAAAGCTTCCTTTGCGGATACTTCGATCAGCAAGCCGGTCACGCTTAATCCCGGGAAGAACTCGATCACGCTGACGCCCACAGAATTTGCTCAGCTCACGATTCAGCATCCGCGCCTATGGTGGCCCAATGGGTACGGCAAACCCGAACTGTACACGTTGATGCTCAGCTTTTCCGACGCGAATGGGCAGTCCGACAGCAAGCAGGTGCGCTTTGGCATTCGTGAGATTACCTACGAGCTCAGCCTGCTCGATGTGACAGGAATCATGCGAAGAATGGAATATTCGCCCGCGACGGAAAAGAAGCGAGGACAAGCAGTCCTAAATCTCACGCACAACGGTATTCGTGAGATTCCTGCAGCCGACCCCTTCCCGCCCAATTTCCCTCCCGATTGGAAGGAAGGTTGGAAGTCCTGGGTGGGATCGATTTCTGCGGGCGCCGAGTCATCAGCTGCGCTCCGTGTCCTCACCGATACCCGCGCCGCACCTTATCTTGTAATCAAGGTCAACGGGGTGCGAATCGCCTGTCGTGGTGGAAATTGGGGAATGGACGATTCTCGGAAGCGAGTCTCGGGCGAGCGGCTCGAGCCTTATTTCCGTCTGCACCGTGATGCAAACCTGAACATCATTCGCAACTGGGTGGGGCAGAACACGGAAGAGGTTTTCTACGATCTCGCCGACGAGTACGGGTTGCTCGTCTGGAATGATTTCTGGGAGTCCACTCAGAACTACAACATCGAACCTGAGGATCCGCAGTTGTTTCTCGACAACGCCCGCGACACAATTCTTCGCTTTCGCAACCATCCGTCCATCGCCGTATGGTGCGGGCGCAACGAGGGTGTGCCCCAGCCCATTATCAACGAAGGGTTGGCGGAACTCGTTCGCTTGCTGGACGGAACCCGCTACTACTCGCCGAGTTCCAATCAGATCGAGTTGCAGAATAGCGGACCTTACAAGTACACGGACCCGACGCTTTACTACACCACTCTGAACCACGGTTTCTCAGTCGAAACCGGGACCCCTTCCTTTTCGACATTAGAGTCGTTTCGCGCGTGGATCCCCAAGGAAGATGAATGGCCGATCAGCGACGATTGGGCGTACCACGATTGGCACCAGAGCGGGAACGGGGATATGGCTCCGTTCATGGCGGAAATGGAAGCGGAGTTCGGCGCACCTGTGAGCTTGGAAGATTTCGAGCGCAAAGCGCAGATGCTCGACTACGTCGATCACCGCGCCATTTTTGAGGGCATGAATGCTCATTTGTGGGCACCGAACAGTGCTCGCATGTTGTGGATGACTCAGCCCGCCTGGCCAAGCAACACCTGGCAAATCCTCACGTCAGATTACGACACGCAGTCCTCTTTTTATGCGGTCAAAAAGGCTTGCGAACCCGTACACGTGCAACTCGATCTGTCGAATTACGATGTGCAAATCATTAACACCACACGAGACGGATTGATCGGGCTACGCGTATCGGCCAAGGTTTTTGCGCTTGATAACCGCTTACTGTTTCAAAAGGAAGAAAAGAAAGATGCGGAGGCGAATTCGGCCTCAGGCGTTTACAGGCTTGATCTCGCGCCTCTACTCGGAACCGATGACGTTGCCATCGTGAACCTGGAACTGCGCAACGCATCTGGGCAAGTCATTTCGCGCAATCTGTACTGGCTCGGCCCGAACAGCGCAGCGTATCGGCGCCTGAACCGCCTCGCGGTTGTGCCGGTTGACGTTGCGGCCAAGAGCACGCGCGATGGTGACAACATGCGTATCCACGTAGTGCTCCAGAATCGTGGAACCGTCGTTGCGTTGCAGAACAAGTTGACGCTTCTGAGCGCAAACGGCAGTTCGAGGATCCTGCCGGTCTACTACAGCGACAACTATCTGTCCCTGCTCCCGGGTGAGACTCGCGAGCTCGAGATCGAGTTTCCGGCGGGGAAGGAAAGCGCTGCCCTTCAACTAGCCATACGCGGGTGGAACACGGCGAAGCAGACGATTGAGCTGCACTAGCCGGGCGGTGTTATTCGGCGGAGAGACTTTTGCGGCTTACTGTGGGTAATAATCCACTTTTCGAACTTCGATGCCAGTGCCGGCGAGCGCCTTTTCAAAGATCGTCAGGTCAGAGCCGCGATAGTGATAAGGGATCACGACTTTCGGATGAAATGCCTTAACCGCCTCGGCAGCTTCCTCGGGCGGCATGGTGTAAGGAAGATTCATGCAGACGAACGCGACATCGATGTTCTTGAGGGCCCGCATCTCCGGCACGCCTTCGGTGTCGCCTGAGAAATAGAAGCGCTTGCCCCCGTAAGTGAGGATGTACCCGTTTCCTCTTCCTTTGTCGTGGAAGAGCTTTCCCGGCGCGGGGCCGCGCTTAAGGTTATAGGCCGGTACTGCTTCTATGGTCCAGTTCTGCCAGGTCTTGCTTTCACCGTTCGCGATTGGTTTGGCCGCGGTCACTGTTTGGGCTACGGCTGCTGATGAAATGATTTCCGTGCCCGGCTTGCTCACTTCGGCGATTGACGCGGGATCCATGTGGTCAGGATGAATGTCGGTGATGAGGATGAGGTCGGCTTTCGGTAACCCTGACAATTTCGCTGGCTTGGCTGGATCCAGGTAAATGGTTTTTCCGCCGGCCTGTATGAGGGTGCTGGCGTGGAATAGTGGCGTAATCTGAACGTCGCCCGCCGAGGTTGAGAACGTTTGCGCGTTGTTGGCTGGATATGCGAACACAGAAGCCAGAAAGATGAAGAAAGCTAGGATCGCAGTTGTTTTCATGGGCACCTCGGCGGTTGGAATCTTACTTACGTGGGAGCGCTACAGCAACATCCCTGCTATGGATGCGGACATGAGATTGGCCATGGTACCCGCCAGCATGGCTCTCACCCCCAGGCGGGCGAGTTCTCCCTTCTTGTTGGGCGCAAGCGCGCCGATCCCCCCAATCTGAATGCCGATCGAGCTGAGATTCGCAAAACCGCAGAGCGCGAAGGTTGCGATCGTGAAGGAGCGGGGATCGAGAACGGCTTTTTGGCCTCCCAGAATCGTGAATGCGATCACTTCGTTTAGCGCCATGCGTGTCCCGAGAAGATTGCCGACGGCGGTGCAATCTTTCCACGGCACACCGATGACCCAAGCGACCGGAGAGAACAGGACACCAAAGATCCGTTCAAGGCTGGCGGGAAACCAGGCGAACCCGTAATGTGCCAAACCGTTGTGTACACTGCCGAGGATCGCATTCACCAGCGCAACCAGGGCTAGGAAAGAGATCAACATCGCAGCTACGTTCAGAGCCAGATTCAGCCCGTCGGTGGTCCCCCTGGAAATTGCTCCGAGCAGGTTCTCTTCCTTCTCAGTCTGCTCTTCGTCCTCGCTCATCACGACACGTCCGGCCGTTTTTGGCTGTTCCGTTTCCGGAACAAGCATTTTCGACATCAGGAGCGTACCGGGCGCGGTCATGATCACCGCGGTCAGCAGGTGTTTCGGATCGATGCCGACAAGGATATAAGCGGCCATGATGCCGCCCGACACGTGTGCCATGCCGCTGGTCATCACTGTCATCAGTTCAGAACGTGTCAGGTCGGGGAGAAACGGCCGAATCGTCAACGGCGCTTCGGTCTGTCCCATGAAAATGCTGGCTGCCACATTGAGCGATTCCGCGCCGCTCGCCCCCATGAAGCGGGTCATTACCTTCGCAGCCTGCCGGATGATGAACTGCATGATCCCATAGTGATAGAGGACTGCGAAGAACGCCGCTATAAAGATGATCGTCGGCAGAACCTGGAACGCAAAGAAAAAACCCAACGACGAATGTTGCTTACCCAGCTCTCCGAACACGAACGAGGACCCCGCGAAGGCATTATCAAGCAGTTTGCGGACCGCATCTCCAGCGATCTCGAACATGCGGCGTCCCACCGAGACCTTCAATACAAATATGGCGAACACGATCTGCAACGCCAGCCCCCACGCGACCGTTTTTATGCGGATGGCCCGCCGGTTCGTTGAGAACGCGTACGCCAGCGCCAGCATGGTCAGAAGCCCAAGGATGCCCGTGAACCTTCCCATCGTTCTCCTTCAGCTTTGAATTACGCCTTGAACCAGTGGCCGGGCTTTGCCAGGGCGGTCCTCAATCTGATAGCTCTGCCGGATCAGGGTTTCCGCTCGCTTGGCACGGGATTCGTCATTGTAATGGAGGGTGCAAATGGGCTCGTCCATGCCAACCTCGTTTCCCACTTTCTTGTGCAGAACCACGCCGACCGCGTGATCGACTGAGTCCTCCTTCTTTTCCCGGCCGCCGCCGAGAACTACCGTCGCAATCCCCACTGTCTCGCACTGAATCGCTGAAACGAAGCCCGTGCGATCACTGCGGATGTGCCGTGTTTGCTTTGCCCGGGGAAGCAGCTGAGGATTATCGACGATTCGCGCATCTCCGCCCTGGAGCGAAATCATCTCCACGAATTTTCCTAACGCCTTGCCGGACGCGATCAGGCCGGCGGCGCGGTCCTTCCCCTCTTCCAAACCTTCGGAAATTCCTCCCAGGTAGAACATCCAACCGGCAAGTTCAAGACATAGTGTGCGGAGATCATCCGGACCTCTTCCATTCAGTACTTCAAGTACCTCCATGACCTCCAGCGCATTACCGGCGTAATAGCCGAGCGGCTGATCCATGTCGGTGAAGACCGCGGCCACACGCGTGCCCATCCGTTTGCCGGTTTCCACCATCAACTCGCCGAGGAAACGCGCGTCCTCTTCCTTTTTCATGAATGCACCCAATCCGGTCTTGATGTCGAGCACCAGCGCGTCAATGCCTTCGGCCAGTTTCTTACTCATGATTGACGCGCAAATCAGGTAAGGACTCTCCACCGTCGCAGTGACGTCACGCAAGGCATACAGCTTGCGATCGGCGGGTGCGATTTCTGCGGTCTGCCCGATCATCGCGCAACCGCATTTTCCCAGCACCCGGCGGAACTCCGACACGGCCAGATTCACGTTGAACCCAGGTATCGATTCAAGCTTGTCCAAGGTGCCGCCCGTATGTCCCAGGCCGCGGCCGCTAATCATGGGCACGATCAGGCCGCCAGCCGCCGCCAATGGTGCGAGTACCAGGGACGTTTTGTCTCCTACGCCGCCGGTCGAATGTTTATCGACTTTTTTACCCGGTAGGCCGGACAGGTCCAAGACCTCGCCGGAATGGAGCATTGCATCGGTGAGCGCGGCCGTTTCGGCTCGAGTCAGTCCACGTAGGAGCAGCGCCATCAGCCATGCGGAAGCCTGGTAGTCGGGTATTTCCGACGACGTGTACGCTCGTATGAAGTAGTTGATTTCTTCTGCGGAAAGTTCCTGTCCGTCGCGCTTCTTGCGAATCAGATCGACAGCACGAAACGTGCGCGCGCTTGAGGGCTGGCTCGTCACTTCAGTCGGAACCCTTCGGGCAGGAGTTGAGTGATGTGAGCCTCCTGCCATCCTCGGGCGCTGGGGAAGAAGATTTTGGCGTCAGGGCCGAATTCGTAAATGACCTGCCGGCATGCTCCACATGGCGCACAAGGTAGATCCTGGGTGTTGAGCACAGCGACGGCCCGTATTTCAAGGGTTGGCCCGGACTTAGCGATTGCACTGAAAATCGCCGTCCGTTCCGCGCAGTTAGTCATGCCGTAGGAAGCATTTTCGACGTTGCACCCAGAGAAGACTTCGCCACCGGACGTGAGGATGGCAGCGCCCACGTGAAATTGCGAGTACGGAGCGTAAGCGTTTTTGGCGGCGGCTCGCGCGGCCTCGATGAGTCGCTCGCGCTGCTCGGAAGTGATCTTGTCGCCGCTCATACCTGTCACTATCCGTTCGCTCGCGCCACCAGGAGAATTGCGACAGCGTAGAACACAAACATCAATCCCAGGTACATCTTGGCCTTGCCCCCGGAGCCCTCGAATTCTTTCCAGGCGAGTATTCCCCAGAGCGCCGCGACCATTGGTGCCGATTGCCCGATGGCGTAAGAGATGGCTACGCCGGTCAAACTGGCGGCAACCAGATTGAAGACGGTGCCGACGCCCCAGATGAAGCCACCCAGTAGACCTAACATGTGCCCCGACGCGGGCGCTCGGAAAAATCCACCAAATCCAACCGGTTCGCCGACCAGGGGATGCTTCATGAAATAAATATTCCAAATAAAGCAGGAGAGCAGCGCACCGAGGGTCAGGAAGACGGCCGCGCTGTAAGGACCCAGCGTGTTGCCGCGCGTCATTGCGTGTGTCATGAAAGGAGCCCAGAGGCCCATGAGGACACCGGAGACAACCGACACCACGATGCTTTTCTTTGTTATCGTACGGCCGGTGCTCGCCAGGTTTCCGTACGCCTTGCCATCGAGGATAACGGCGGCAAGAGCACAGGCCACGCCGGCGGCGAGTAGTGCAGCATTACCTTTCGGTTGCAGCGCATAACTCAACACGACGCCGACAACCAAGGCGATCCCAATCGCGATAGGAAATGCAACCGACAGTCCCGCCATATCGATTGCGGCGACGAGCAGGAGATTCGCCAAGTTAAATAGAGCCCCGCCAATCAGGGCCCAGACGATATTGGAGTTGTCGGCGGCATGAACATTGTTCAAAAAGCTCGAGGCGTCGTGACCCGTGCTGCCCATCGTAAACGCGAGGATAAGCGAGATCACGAAGATGCCAACCGCGTAGTCCCAATAAAACAGCTCGAAGCGGTAGTTCTTAACGCCCTTGTAGGTGTTGGCCCACGAGCCCCAGCAGATAGCACTGGTAATCATCATCAACAGCGCGATTCCAAGACTCTGCGGTGTGAACATGATCTCTCCTCGATCGGACGCCGAGCGAATGTTACTTTCCTTTTATGCGCGAAACGAAGAGCTGCAGAAAACGGTCAGCGTCCACCTCAGTGCAAACCTTCGCGTTTGGTTCAACTTTGTCTAGCCCTTCGATGACGTAGTGATCGCCGTGAAGAACGTTGCGCTCGATGGTTCCGTGCCGGTTCGCGACGGTCTCACCACGGGTGAACGTGCCTTTCGTCTCAACGTCGACGTGCATACTTGGCGCCTTAACGAGTGTCGCATCAATTGCAACTCCGACGGCCAGCGGGTCATACATCGGTGTACCGGGCGATCCGAATTGAGCCGAAAGTTCCACCAGGTACTTCGCGACGCCATGAATAAAGTCATTGACCGGCCCGTGCGTGCTACCAAGGTCATCAAGATACTTGCGGGTGAGCAGTGTCTTGTCGCCGACATCGAGCCCGACCATGGTCACTGGCCAGCCAGCCTGGAACACGATCTCGGCCGCTTCCGGATCGTTGTAGATGTTGGCTTCGGCGGAGGCATTTACGTTTCCTCCCGTGATCGAGCCGCCCATAAGAATGACTTCCTTGACCAGCGGAACGATGGATGGATCCTTGGAAACGGCAAGCGCGATATTGGTTAACGGCCCAACGGGTACCAACGTGATCTCGTGAGGCGCAGCGTGGACCATTTGGATGATGAGGTCGGGACCGAAGTGGGCATCCACTTTGCACTTGCTGGGCGGCAGCTCCATGTTGGCGATGCCATTTTTGCCGTGCCAGAACTCGGCGGTGATCAACTTCTGAAATAAGGGATGTTGAGCTCCGGCGGCGACAGGGATGTCACAACGATTCGCGAGCGAAACCATTCGCAGAGCATTTTCCAATCCTTGCGTCGCGGTTACGTTGCCTGGAACCACCGTGATGGCGCGTACATCCAGTTCAGGCGAGTTGAGCGCCAGCATGAGCGCCATGGCGTCGTCCGACCCAGGGTCCGTATCGAAAATGATTTTTTTGGGAGTCGCTGCGAATGTAGCTGGTGCCCCTACGACAAGTAGGGTCAGCACCAGTACGGCGTGTCGAAGAAAAACGAATCGAAGCGAGTTCAGAATGTTGTCTCCGGAACTGTTGGCGACGAGCCTAGCTGCGCGATTCTCACAGTGTCAAGGCTTATCTGGGACGGTCATCCGAAATGCCTTCCGCTGACGTACAATGCAACGATGCCGCACGAAGAGGCGATCCGTTATTCCAACGCCGACATCCCCACGGCAATGTTGTGGGGCCGCAGCCTGCTCTCGAATTGCGGCATACCTCTTAACCTCGACTGGATAAAAGAGGTGCGGGTTAACACCAGCGCGGTCGAACGTCGTGTGCAGACGCATGTCGCGCGGCGCACGGTTAAGAAAGAATGGCAGGCTGCTTGGCTGTTGCGTGCCATCTCCTGCATGGACCTGACTACTCTGTCGGGGGACGACACGGAAGAGCGTGTACGGCGTCTCTGCGCGAAGGCGCGGCAGCCGATCCAGCCCGAAATCGCCCGGCGGCTCGGGGTCGCAGAACTCGGAATCAAGGTCGCTGCAGTTTGCGTGTACCATCGTTTCGTCGACACGGCCGTCCGAGCGTTGAAGGGTAGCGGGGTGAAGGTCGCAGCCGTCAGCACGGGCTTTCCCGCCGGACTGTCTCCCGTCGAGGAACGCGTTGCCGAGATTCGGCGCTCGATCGAGGCGGGGGCCGATGAGATCGACACGGTTATTACCAGGGCCCTGGTGTTCAGCGGGCGCTGGCAGCAACTTTACGATGAAATCGCGGAATTCAAGCAGGCGTGTAAGACCGTGCACATGAAAGTTATCCTCGGCGCCGGTGATCTGCTGACATTGCGCAACGTCGCCCGTGCGAGCTGGGTTGCGATGATGGCAGGCGCCGACTTCATCAAGACGTCGACCGGAAAAGAGACAACCAACGCAACCCTTCCGGTTGGTCTGGTGATGGTCCGAGCGATACGAGAGTACGCGCAGCAAACCGGAATGGCGGTGGGATTCAAGCCAGCCGGTGGGATTCGCACGGCAAAACAATCGCTGGATTGGTTGTCTCTGATGAAGGAAGAACTGGGCGACTGGTGGATGAAGGCTGACTTATTCCGGTTCGGAGCCAGTGGCCTTCTGAATGACATCGAGCGTCAACTCGAGCATCATGCGACGGGCCGCTATTCAGCAGACTACCGGCATCCGATCGCGTAAACCAACTGCAGAGCACGCATGAGCATAGCTGAGAAATTCATTTCGATGGAGTACGGTCCGGCGCCAGAAGATCCCAAAGAGGCGCTCAGCTGGGTCGACCGACACCACCGCCGCTTCGGACACTTCATTGATGGTCACTGGCAGGATCCTGCTGAAGGAATCTTCTTCGACACAACAGACCCGGCGACCGCGCAGAAGATTGCAAGCGTAGCCCAGGGTTCGGCTCGTGATATTGATGCGGCTGTTCGAGCGGCGAAAAACGCCTTGACCGGTTGGCAGTCACTCGGCGCTCACGCCCGAGCGCGATTTCTCTACGCTATGGCTCGAGCCGTCCAGCGACACTCGCGTCGACTGGCCGTTCTGGAGACTCTGGATAACGGCAAACCGATCCGGGAAAGCCGCGATATTGATATCCCCTTGGTCGCCCGGCATTTCTATCACCATGCCGGCTGGGCCCAACTGCTTCCACAGGAATTTCCGGAGTACGTCGCATGCGGGGTCGTGGGACAAATCATTCCCTGGAACTTCCCCTTGCTTATGCTGGCGTGGAAGATCGCGCCAGCCTTGGCCACCGGCAACACTGTTGTGTTGAAGCCCGCCGAGTTTACGCCGTTGACGGCCTTAGCGTTTGCCGAAATTTGCCAGGAGATCGGACTTCCCCCGGGAGTGGTTAATATTGTCACCGGCGATGGCAGGACCGGCGAAGCGCTGGTGAAACATCCTGACGTCGACAAGATCGCCTTTACCGGATCGACGGAAGTGGGTCGCGCGATCCGCGCTGCCACTGCGAACAGTCATAAGCGTCTTTCGCTGGAGTTGGGTGGCAAATCTCCATTCATCATCTTCGAAGACGCCGATCTGGACAGCGCCGTTGAGGGCTTGGTCGACGGAATCTGGTTCAACCAGGGGCAGGTGTGCTGCGCGGGCTCGAGATTACTGATGCAGGAGAGCATCGCAGAAGCGCTGATCGAAAAAATCCAGCACCGAATGAGCACCCTTCGTCTTGGATCGCCGCTCGACAAGGCAATTGATATCGGTGCGATCGTCGCGCCTGTGCAATTGGAGCGCATCCGACGACTCGTCGATCAGGGAATCGCTGACGGGGCAACCTGCTGGCAGCCACAGTTGGAGATGCCGTCCTCAGGTCTTTACTTTCCGCCCACCCTGCTCAGCAACGTTCACCCCAGCTCCATCGTTGCCCAGCAGGAAATATTCGGTCCTGTGCTTGCCGCGATGAGTTTCCGAACACCTTCCGAAGCGGTGGAACTTGCCAATAACACCGCGTATGGGCTGGCGGCCTGCGTGTGGAGCGAGAGTATCAACGTATCTTTACACGTCGCCGCGCAGCTGAAAGCGGGCGTGGTCTGGGTCAATTGCACAAACCTGCTCGACGCGGCGTGCGGCTTCGGCGGCTATCGTGAGAGCGGGTACGGTCGCGAGGGTGGTCGCGAAGGTCTGATCGAATATCTCGAACCTGCATGGTTTAAGAGCGCCCCGGCTGTGAAACCGTCCGCGACTCGAGGGGTTGAAGGTATGGAGGGCGAGGCGTCGAGCGACCTGGCCATCGACCGAACGACGAAACTCTACATCGGTGGCAAGCAGGCTCGGCCTGACTCCGGTTACAGCATAGAGGTGCGCGGCGCCAAGGGCGAGTTGTTGGGCGAGGCTCCGCTGGGCAACAGGAAAGATATCAGGAATGCGGTTGAAGCGGCCCGCAAAGCGAATGGCTGGGCGAAAAGCACGGCCCATAACCGGGCGCAGGTTTTGTACTACATGGCGGAAAATCTCTCGCTGCGCAAAGACGAGATCAAGCGGCGACTTGCCGCTGCTGTAGGGGATGAGCAAGCCGGTCGAGAAGTGGAAGCGAGTATCGAGCGGATTTTCTCTTACGCTGCCTGGGCGGACAAGTTTGATGGCGCGGTCCATAACCCGCCGTTTCGGACAATCGCAATTGCCATGAACGAGCCGATTGGAACGGTTGGAATCGTTTGTCCAAACGATGCTCCGCTGCTCGGCCTGCTCTCGCTTGTGCTTCCCGTGCTGGCCGCCGGGAATACTGCGGTGGTAGTCCCGTCAGAAACGTACCCGCTGATCGTCGGCGACTTATACCAAGTGTTCGACACCAGCGATTTGCCCGGCGGTGCCGTCAACATGGTGACCGGGTACCACTCACAGCTTCTAAAGACGCTTGCCGAACACGACGATGTCGCCGGTATCTGGAGCTTTTCGGATGAAGCGAGCGCAGTGGCGGCGAAATCCTTGTCGATCGGCAACCTGAAACAGGTTTTCACGAACGAAGGACGGCAGGTCGATTGGTTCGATTGCAAGCAAGGCGAAGGGCGTTGGTACCTGCAACACGCCACCCAGGTGAAGAACATCTGGGTGCCTTACGGTGAATAGCAGGTGAACAGCAAATTTTCTTTAGCATATTCAGAGGTGAACAGGATTCATGGCGACACGTCCTCGGATCGCGGTTGTGGGCAGTGCAAACATTGACCTAACGACGTTTACGGACAGATTTCCGAATCCCGGTGAAACCATCTTCGGTCAGAAATTCGATCTTGGTTTCGGCGGTAAGGGGGCGAACCAGGCTGTCGCCGCCCGTCTGTGCGGGGCCGACGTCTTCATGGTGGCGCGCGTGGGAACGGACTTATTCGGCCCTGCAACTATTGAGAATTTCAAAAAGCTTGGGATTGATGCTGCGCATGTCAAACAGGTTCCCGGGCTGTCCAGTGGCGTTGCTCCGATTTTTGTGGATCCCAAGGGCCAGAATCGAATTCTCGTGGTAAAGGGCGCGAACGATGCCGTCAAACCGGCGGATGTCGATGCGGCTGCCGATGTGCTGAAGTCTGCGGGATGTATCGTGCTGCAATTCGAGATTCCTCTGGAAACGGTCTACTACACCGTGCAATTTGCGCGAAAGCATAACGTGCGGTGCATCGTGAACCCCGCACCCGCGCAGCCGGTGGATACGAAAGCGCTTGAGGGATTGGACTACTTCATCCCCAATGAGAGTGAAGCCGAAACAATCACGGGAATTCCCGTACGCAACGCGGACGATGCGCGGAAATGCGCGCGGAAACTCCTGGACGGCGGGATCCGGCGGGTGATTATTACTCTCGGCTCGAATGGGTGCCTTGTCGCCGGGGCTGATATCGAAGAGCACGTGCCCGCTTTTCGCGTCGATACGGTTGATAGTACCGGGGCCGGAGATGCGTTTATAGGAAGCTTCGCAGTCTTTCTCGCCGAGGGCATGAGCGAGCGAGAAGCCCTGCGACGAGCGAACCTCTATGCTGGGTTGTCCACGACGAACGTTGGGACCCAGAAGTCTTTCTATGACCGCGGCCGGTTTGAGAGCGAGTGGGGATCACGGGCGCGGACGGGTTCGGCCTCTACATCCTCCTAAGCCAAAAGCAGTCGTTCTGTTGCCAGCTACTTCGGCCGTTCATTCGAACTTTTCAGCGTGTAAACGAACTGCTGCACATCGTGCCGCTCGCGATCGAGCGCTTCGGCGGTCTGCTTAGATACGCGCTTGTAAGCGGACATTTCTTGGTCTGCGCGAGGCTTGTCATTGAGGGCAGTGTAGACGAGGCTGAGGCGATAATGTGCCTCGGCAAGATTGGGATCTGCCTCACTCGCGTTCTGAAATGAGCTGATGGCCTTTTCGTAGAGCCTCTGCCCGGCGTAGAGCTTCCCTAATTCGGTATACGCTCGGGCAAGCTTGGGGTCAGCAACCACTGCCTTCTTCAGAAGCGCCTCGATGCTGGATGACGAATCAGTTTTTTCAGTGGTTCTCGAAAGGGCCAGAGCGTGGAGATAGAGTGCTTCGCCGTTGTGGGGTTGAAGTTGAGCGAAGCGCTCCATAGTTGTCGCGACCCGCTGCGAGACGGGGGCTCCCGCTTCAATAACTTTTCCCAACAGCAGGTAGGGGGCCAGACTAGCAGGGTCTAAGTCGGATGCGGCACAGAGGGTCTGAACAGCAGCGTCTTTGCTGCCACTCGCAAACTGGGAAGCACCGAGCCCGGTCCACATACGCGCGGAGCGAGGGAACTTCTGCGTCCCGCGGGTGAACACCTCGATCGCGGGTGGGATTGCCCGATGCACCAGCAGTTCGGTCGCCCAGTCGAACAGGTTCCGTTCACTCGCGTCCAGTTCGGCAGCCTTCTGGTACTCGCGAACCGCAGTTAACGGATCGCCAGCTCTTTCTGTGAGCTCGGCGAGAAGATGATGCGAGTCCGCGGTATTGTGGGCTTCGACCAACTCGAACGCCGCTTTGCGGCCGCTCTGGTAATCGCCTGAGTCGGCGTAAGCAAGGGCCAGCTCATAAGTTGCGTTGTAATCGCGGGGGTCAATGCTGTGAGCGCGATTCAGATACGGCAGTGCTTCGCCAGGCTTGCCATCCTCTACCAGAAGCCTGCCTATGTCATAGTTGGCCGCCAGACTCGTTGGCGCTTGCTCCACCCGCAGGCGCGCAGCCTGGATGGCTTGCGCACGGTCGCCGGAGGGAACACGCGGCATGTCACGCTTGGTGAGATTGGCCACGCCCCTGTTAAGAGCTTCGGTGGTTTCGAGGCTGGCAGTAGAGCCGTGGCCCCCGAGATTGTTGGTGTCGGTGACGCCGGCGACCGAGAAATTTGGCTCGTCAAAGAATTCCGGTTGGTGCTGAGTTGCTGGCGGGCCGGTAAGCTGAAGGGTCACGTCGGCGTGGGCCGCTTGCCCGACCTGAACTTCAGCAAAGGCGTCTTCACTCCCACTTTGTCCGCGGATCTTGTACTTGCCAGCCGCGAGTCCTGAGAAGTTGTAGACGCCGCTCAAATCGGTCTTGCCGCTCAACTCGCTTTGGCCAGATTCGTTGTACAGAACGATGGTGGCTGCTGGACACGGCCTGCCGGCATGATCTCGAACCGTGACCTTGAGGGTGCTCGGCGATTGCGGTAACGCCACGTTAGTGGCGCAGACTATGAAACTGAAGACAACGATCGCAGCTAACTTCGCGGGTCCGGGAATACAAATGCGTCGCATAGCGGTAATTAATGGGCTCCACATGCGCCGCGCAGTTGGCAGCGTCGATAACCAGGCTTTACAATGCGATGCCTTTTGTCAGGTCCCATGACTGTTGCTGAGCTTGCAACAATTTTACCTCCGAGGTGTGAGTGATGACTCGTGTTTGGCTTCGCGTTGTGGCCGTCCTTGTATTGACCTGCGTGGCGAGTTCTGGGCAGGAGAAGCGCAAGATCATCATTGATCAGGATGCGGCGGGACCAGCGGGCACGGACCAGCAATCGATTTTGTTGCTGATCCAGTCCCCACAAACCGACGTGCTCGGCATCACCGTAGTGACAGGCGATGCCTGGTTGAAGTCGGAAGTCGCCCACACGCTGCGGACGCTCGAATTGATTGGGCGGACGGACATCCCGGTGGTGCCCGGAGCGGAATATCCCCTGGTTCGGCAGCAGCGCGAGACCGAATTGTGGGAACAGCGATACGGCACGATCACCTGGAAGGGAGCATGGACCGCGCGCTTCTATCACCCGCCAGATCAGCTGGGAGAGATGCCGGAAGGGGTGCCGACGGCGAAGCCGGCCAACGAAGATGCCGCTCATTTCCTGGTGCGGATGGTCCGGAAGTATCCGAACGAGGTAACGATCTATGCCGGGGGTCCGATGACGAACCTCGCACTGGCCATCGCTATCGACCCCGAGTTTCCGACGTTGGCTAAGGAACTAGTGTTCATGGGAGCGAGCTTCGCGCCGCAGACCGCAGATCCAGAATTCACCAATTCGCCGCGCCGTGAATTCAACCTGTGGTTCGACCCGGAGGCCGCACACAAGGTGCTAGTAGCGCCCTGGAAAAGAATCGTGTGCACGAGTGTCGATATCTCGATTAAAACTCACCTCACGCCTGAAATGCTTCAGAGCATACGAAGGGGCTCTTCACCGGCGGCCCAGTACGTAGGCAAGTACGGGCAGGTCCGGGGTAATTTCGACTATTTATGGGATGAGCTTGCGGCGGCTGCATGGCTGGATCCGAGTGTGATTACGAAAAGCGAAACTCGCTTCATGGATATGGACCTCGAGCATGGCCCGAACTATGGCAGCGTTCTGACTTGGGGTGACCAAAACAAGCCAAACGTTGACGTGCGCCAAGTCGAGATCCAGGTGGATGTGGACACCAAGAAGTTCTACGACCTCTTTGTGAATCTCTTGACGGCTCCGACGCCGAAGCCGGCCGCGAAATGAGATTTACTGGGGCAGTTCAGCGAGTGCATTCTTGGCCTGTGCGTCGTTGGGATTTCGCTGCAGCAACTGAAGCAGCACTTTGCGCGCTTCTTCGGTTTTCCCCTCGATTGAATACACTCGCGACAGGTTGAGGTATGCCTGATTGAAGTCAGGCGCGACGCGGATGCATTCGAGGAACTTGGCGACCGCTTCGTCTCTACGTTCGGTGCGCAGATAGAGCACACCAAGGTTGTTGAGGGCCTCGGGGTAATCGGGGCGGATCTGCAATGCTTTCTGTAACAGCGCGTAGGCACGATCGCTTTGGTCGAGCTGAGCGAAGACCATTCCCAGGCTGTAGTTTGCTTCCGGATCATCGCGGTTAACCGCTAGCGCGCGCTCGAGAATTTTCCGAGCGTCTTCCCAGTTCCTTTCGTGCCGATAAGCATTGCCCAGGTTCAACAGCGCGATGAAATGATTTGGATTCAGGTGCAGGGCTTGCTGGAAGCAATCGATGGCCTTCGCCATCTGCTTCTCGCGGGTGTTCAGAAGGCCAAGGTTGTTCCACGCATTGGGCAAAGTGTCGGGATAGTTTGGAGTAAGTTGAATCGCCCGCTCAAATGCCTGCCGCGCCTGGCCATTCTTTTGCTGGTTGAGGTAGACGCTTCCAAGCCCGTAGAGTGCTTCGGCGCTCGAGGGATCGTCATGCAGGGCGCGTTCATAAGAGGTCCTCGCTTGTTCGAGGTAGCCTCGCTGAAAATAAATGGAGCCAAACGAAATATAGTTGCGCGCGAAATCAGCTGAGTTCGCGACTCCGGGAAAAGGCAGAGCCTTGCTCATCCGTTCGGTGGGCGTGCGCGGGATGCTGGAAACGTCTTTGAGGAGACGATCCGCCGACAGCGAACCTTGATATAGCTTCACGATTTCACCGTCGGCATTTAGCAGAAATGAAGTGGGAAGCGGAAGGTCGCGATGGCGATCAAAAAGGTATCCGAAAAGGATGTTGTAAATACCTCCTACGTCGGCGCCAGCCCGAGCCAGGGGAAGCGGCGACGCAGGTGGGCGCGAGCCCGCGGGTGCTGTTGGGCGGGTTTCCGGTTCCGAAACTTGAACCATCAACCAGCGCAGTTTCTCGGATCCGAGCGCGCGGGTAACAGATTCGAGTTGCTCACGGCCGTGGCCACAGTGTTCGGCCTCATCGCTCCAAAAGGTCAACAGTGCCGGCTTGCCTCGCAGGGACGAGAGCGTCTCAAGTTTCCCGGACACTCCGGTAAACGAAAAGTCCGGTGCCACTACTGGCGCGAGGAGCCAGGTCTCGACGTTGGTTGGAAGTTGTTCGGTCGAGAGCTTTGGGTCGGCGCGGACTCCCGCCGATAACGACTCATTTGGTGCCTGCAAGAACGGCGAGTACGGGTCAGCCTTGTAGGAAGGCGAACCTTCCTCAACCCGGATTGTGTGATTCGCACGCAAGTTATGCAGCTCTTGAATGAGTCCGCTTGGCCAGCGAATCGAAACCTTCGACACAGATTTCGCTTGCCCCAGGCCGAAGACCAAGGCTTTGGAGTGTTGCGAGAGGAACCCGGAACCCGCCTGCACCGTTCGTGTTTGCTGCCCTGCATCCGTTTGCAGCGACACCACGGCGCCGATCGCGTCACGATTGCTTTTCGTGCCATGCAGCGCGAGAGTTATGGACGCCGGCAATCCTGCGATTACATTTTTGAGGACGCGCAACTGAGGGGCGTTCCGACTTTTTAAGAAGACTTCCTGCCGTCCGTCTCTATCGATATCGGCGAGGGCAAATGCGCGTCCATCTTCCAGGAAATCCAGGTCGGTAACTCCGGAGATGTCGGAGAAGGTTCCATCCCTGTTATTCAGGAAAACGACATTTCGCTCCAACCCGCTCCAGGTTCCATCAGACCTGATAAGCACGTTAATTGCGTTCCAGCCCTGCTCGTAGGGAAGGGTCGGTTTGGGCTCCGTTGGCGAGTTGGCCACGACCTGCCGCCAGAAAAAACTATTCAGATCCTGGTGCGAACTTCCTGACACCATTCCATTCGTCACGTAGAGATCGGCGAATCCATCATGATCGAAATCCCACGCATCGCTCGACCACGACCAGCGACCCGGTCCTATTGCTGCTTTAGCGCTCACGTCAGAAAACGTTCCGTCGCCATTGTTACGCAGCAGGGAATTGCCCATGGCGTGCTTTCGGAAGAGAGTTTTGGCACGCTCCGGCGCTTCGGGTTGGAACGCGGGTTCGGTTGAGACCCTCTGTCCGGCAGCAGTCCACATGTTCGCTACATAGAGATCAGAGATACCGCGATTGAAGAAGTCGGCCCAGCAGACGCTCATGCCGGCGCCGATGTCTTCAACACCAGCTTGGGCGGCAACGTCGGTGAATGTCCCGTTTCCATTGTTTCTGTAAAGGTTCTTGCGACCGAAGTCGTTCACGACGTACAGGTCAGGCCAGCCATCGTTGTTGTAGTCGTTCCACGCACAGCAGAAGCTGTAACGAGTATTGTTCTGGTTCAAGTTGGAATCCGCGGTCACGTCGCTGAAGGTGCCGTCGCGGTTGTTGCGCATGAGGAAATTGGGAGGACCGTTTTCGGCATCGTGGTAAGGCACCGGATATTTGTATTGGTCGGTGCCCTGGTAATACGTGTAGAGGCAGAAGTAAATGTCGAGCCAGCCATCGCGATCGTAGTCTGCAACCGCCGCGCCGGTGAACGTTCCTTGCGGCGGATTGGCAAATTGAAAAGCATCGGGACGAGCGCGGAACTTGCCGTCTCCTTCGTTGAGCAGCAGGACCGGGCCGGTTGTTCGCACCACAATGACGTCCTGGCGGCCATCGTTGTTGAAGTCGGCGAACAGCGCACAGGCTGTGTTCTCCAAAATGCCAAGGCCGGATTGTTCCGTGACGTCTTCAAACGTCCCATCGCCGCGATTCCGATACAGGCGATTGGGAAGGCCCGCGGGTTGGCAAATGTAAAGATCGTCCAGACCATCATTGTCGATGTCGGCAACGGAGACGCCATTGTGTCCGTAAATATCGATTCCGGAAGCGCCATCGAGAATGGTGCGCCAGTAATCGGACCCGTGCAGGAGCTGACTGGCGTAGGAGGAATTTGCGCCTAGAGCCGCAGAAGTGATGTCGGCGAATAGGGGAGAGTGCGCGCGGCTCACGGTTTCTACCAGCATCTGCCAGTGGGCGACCTTATATCCGGTGGGCGTAGCCTGCCATTGGAGATCCCACTCCCCATTGTGTTGCTCGCGATGGAAGTCTCTTCCGCGGCCAACGAAAGAGTAGACAACGCGTGACTTCAGGACGGCGGGTGCGCCGAGGTTTGTAGCTCCAGCCGAAGCCTCCATGCGGGTGATCTGGAATTCCGCCGTAAGCACTTCGGAGAACATACTTAGGTCCCGCTGAAGCTGTGCAAGGAAGGAGCTACGGCCCAATGCCGTTTCAGGCTGCGCGGTCCGTGTTGTGATTTGGATCGGACCGGAGTGCCGCGTGCGGACAATCGTCCGCTGCAAGCAGGTGCCCGAAAACTCAGGAACGAGAGACGCGGCGACCCGATCCAGAGACCAGGGATTGTTCAGCAACTCCATGCGCCATTCGGCCAAGACCGCTGCCAATTGCTCGTGGTACTTCTCGAGAACGAAGGCGTCGCGGCCCGGTTCCATTTTCGACAGGGTTGTCTCGAGATCAAGGTGCCCAGGGTAGCGAGGATGCAGGTGCAAACCGGCCGCACAATTCAAATGATTGCCAGATGGCGGTTCTTGTATCGAGGCAAACCTTAGCGCGGTAGGGAAAATCGGGAGGAAGGCTATGGACTGGCAGCAGCGGGTAAGAAATTCGCGTCGGCTAAGATAGCTCGAATACGCTGACCTCTCCGAACTCAGAACGATTCTCCAACCTTGCTGGTTCGCAATTTATCAGCCCAATCTGAAAACTTCAAGACAACCGGCAACGACCTGGGGTCACGCACGAACAGCAGTTGGGGTTCACATACAGGCAATGTTGATGTCACTGTGTTGTAGACCACACTCGGCGCGAAAGCTCTTGACTTTCACATCGAACTAAACTTGAATTATCGCGCTTATCGCGTTTCCGACTAGTGGGGTCGGTCGTATTCATCATCTTCGGGGTTAAAGGAGCCGTCATGCTGAGGAGAAAGACGCTGCTCGGCGCATTCTTTTGTTTTCTCCTGGTATTCATTTGTCAATCTGACCTTTTTGGGCAAGCAACCGGCAGCTTTTCAGGGACGGTGAGCGACAAGACGGGTTCCGTGATTCCAGGGGCGCAGGTGAAGATAACGTCCCAAGGAACGGGCGTCGCTCGCGAAATCAAGACCGACGACTCGGGACACTACACGGTCCCCCTTCTGCCGGTAGCGAATTACACGATCCGAGTCGACTCCAGTGGCTTCCAACCGGTCGAGCAGAAGGACATTCGTCTACAGGTCGACGAGCACCGGGAGATAAACTTTACGCTCTCGCCGGCTTCGGTCACCGAGAAAGTGGAGGTGACCGCTGAAGAAGTAACGGTGCAGTCGACGAACTCCACGCTCGGGCAAGTCATCACCGAGCAGCAAGTGGCCGAGTTGCCGTTGAACGGGCGCAACTTCGTTCAGCTGGCAACACTGACCCCCGGGACCACCCAGGAAACGAATCCCCACAGCTTCTTCAACGGTGGCGGCAGCAGCGAGGTCTCTACGCGCGGCTCGTTTTCTTTGTCAGTCGGCGGGTCGCGAGCCAGCAGCACTGACTGGCTGCTCGATGGAAACGATAACAATGAATTGACGGCAGGCGGCATCGCCATTCTTCCGTCGATCGACGCTATCCAGGAATTCAAGGTTCTGACGTTCAATTACTCGGCGCAGTATGGGACTCGCGCGGGTCCGACAGTGTTGGTCACGACGAAGTCCGGATCAAACAATTTTCACGGGTCAGCATTCGAGTTCTTCCGCAATACGTCACTGGACGCAAAGAGCTTCTTCGCCCAGTCGCGCGAAAAGTTCAACTTGAACCAATTCGGGGGATCAATCGGCGGTCCAATCAAGAAGGACAAGACGTTCTTCTTCGCCGACTACCAAGGTACGCGGCGGCGAGTCGGGCAGAACTTTTTCGGAGGTTTCGTGCCGTCCGCCGCAATGAGAACCGGGAACTTCAACGAGCTTTCCACGCAGCTCTACAACCCATACACGACGACCGCCAATTCTCGGACCCCGTTCATGTGCGATAACGCGGGTAATGCGCTTCCGGTGGCGCCCGATGGGACGCAAGGAGCAGGAACCCCGTGCAATGTGATCCCGGCAGCGCTGATCGATCCGGTGGCGGCACAGATGATCAATTTGTATCCCTTGCCGAACCTGAGCGGCAACTCCGCGGGAAACTACAGCACCGCACCGGTCAGGAAGCTGGACGACAATGAGTTCGACGTTCGCATCGATCACAACTTCTCAACGAACGACCGGTTATTCGGGCGGTTCAGTTACGACCAGGCGACTGCGTTCCTTCCGGGTGGGTCGCCAGGTTTTGCGGAGCCCGATCCGTTTTCCAGCACACAAGACATCACGAACCGTGGTCGCAACATTGCCATTTCGGAAACGCACATCCTGAGCAGCAACACGGTCAACCAGGTTAATGTCGGTTACAACCGGATCTTCAACCACATCAGTTCGTTTGGGAACGGCAGCTGTATCTCCCAAAAGCTGGGTATACCGGGGGCGAACCTGGGCGGCATCAGCTGCGGGTTGACGACAACCTCAGTCGGGGGTGGCTATTGGGGGCTCGGCGACCGCGGCTTTGCTCCATTCCAGGGCGGCACAAATGTTTTCGACATCTCGGATTCGTTCGACATGATCCGGGGCAATCACAACATCCGGGTCGGCGGGGAATTCCGTGCGAACCAGATGAACGTTCTGACCAACGCGTTTCAGGACGGTTTTTGGGTGTTCACGAATTTATGGACCAGTTCGGTTTCAGGTGGCGCCGCGACGGGAGTTGGGGGGGACAACTTAGCTGATTTCATGCTGGGCTTGCCTGACCTCGGGCTGCATGACCAGACGTTCAAAGGAGCAGAAACTGGACGCCGGTGGAAGCTATTCCGGCCCTACGTACAGGACGACTGGCGCGTGACACCAAATTTGACGCTGAACTTAGGCTTGGCTTGGGCGATTGTCAGCCCGGTAGTGGAAGCGCAGAACCGGCAATCGAACTTTGATTTTGCTAGCGGCAAATTCCTGATCCCGGGGCAAAATTCAGATGGCCGCGTCGGTGTTCGGTGGGACAAAACCGCCTTCGAACCACGCATCGGACTTGCATGGAAGCCGTTTGGCAGCACAAGAACGGCCATTCGTGCGGGGTATGGCATGTTCCACGATTCATCATGGAACCAGGGGGCGCAGGGGCTTTGGGAGAATCCACCCTTCTTCGCCGAGTCGTCTTTCGCAGCATTTTTCCCGGATCTCTGCCCGCTTCCATCCGCGGCCTGTGCCTCGACACTAACGCCGACCGGGAAAACCATGTCAGCTGGCTTTCCCATCCTGACGCAGCCTACTGATCCGAGCACCTTCAGTGGAAACATACAATCCCAGAACCTTAATTACAAGCTCGGTCGAATCCAGCAGTACAACCTCAATATTGAGCGGGAAATCCCGGGCGACGTGGTGCTGACGGTCGGGTACGCGGGCTCGCGCAGTTCTCACATTCTCGTGTCAGGCCAGAACCTTAATGTTTCGTCGCCGGCAGCTTGCGGCACGGTACCGGGATACACGCTTGGGTGCGGTGCAAACGGTGCGGCATTTAGCGTGCCTTATCCGCAGTTCGTTACGATCACAAATATTAACGACATCGGGCGGGCTACTTACGATTCGCTGCAGGTCAAGGCGGAGACAAAAAGCCAAAGGCACGGCCTCTATGCTCTGTTGAGTTACACGTATGCGCGCGCGCTGGACACCGGTTTCACCGACGGTCTGGGCACGAGCACAGGTCCAACTTATTTCCCGCTACCGGGCACGTCGCGGCTCGATTGGAGTCTGTCGCAGATCAATTTGAAGCACAATTTTACGGCCAGCGTGAACTATGATCTGCCGTTCGGCCGCGGCAAGCGGTATGGAAGTTCATGGAGCGGTCCGGTGAATGCAGTAGCGGGCGGCTGGGCGCTTAACATAATCGAAAAAATCACATCCGGATTCCCCTTGTTCATGGTGGCGAGCAGCAACAACTCCGGAGTGAAGTTCGCAAGCAACACGAACCGGCCGAACCAGATCTGCAGTGGACAACTGAGTCACACGACAGTCCAGAGGTTCTTCGATACGAGTTGTTTCGTTGATCCTCCTGCGGGAGAGCTGGGGAATTCGAACCGCACTCCGTTGTACGGCCCGGACTTCGTCAACACGGACCTCTCCGCGATTAAGCACTTCCGGATTACGGAAGCAACGGACCTGGAATTCCGAGCGGAATTCTTCAACCTCTTCAATCACCCACAGTTCTACGTCCCGGGAACTGACGTTGATTCTCCTTCAACGTTTGGCCAGATTACCGAGACGGTAAACAACCCGCGACTGATCCAGTTTGCACTCAAGCTGCGGTTCTAACATGCAGTCCTGTACCGCGGCGCGTCCTGGGACGCCCGCGGTACCTTGGCTTGCTGAATCGCGTTCTCTGTTGCTATGGGTGTCATCAACTTCGTCGGCCGACACTTCCGGCGAATACCTATGAGTGTGTCGAAGGGAGTTGGACTTCGACGATGCTTGCATGGGCTTCATAGAAGAAATTGAACGATGCTGACCGCTATTAACCGGATTTGGGAGCCATTCCGCCGGCTTCCTCTGGCGGGCTCTCAAGTTCCGCTAAAAATGTGAATCATAAAGGAGGACTCATTGAGGCTTCTTAGCGCATATGTCGCGTTGGCGGCTCTGATGCTGATGGCGTTTGCTGCCCCTGCAGGGGCACAGAAAACAAAGGTGATCGTGGACCAGGATGCTCGCGGTCCGGGCACGACGGACATGCAGTCGATCCTGATGTTTTTGCAGTCCGACAAGTTCGATGTGCTCGGGATCACGACGGTCAGCGGTGACCAGTGGGTCAAGGAAGAAACCGCGCATACCTTGCGCCTGCTTGAGATCGCCGGTCGCACGGATGTGCCGGTGTTCGCCGGCGCCGAATACCCTTTGCTGAATTCGAAAGAAGAAACCGAGCGATGGGAAGGGCTGTACGGCCGCATTGGGTATAAGGGTTGCTGGAGCGACTTCTCGAAGATGGCTAACGCACCGGCCGCGTTGCGCGCGGGATACCACGAACCGGATGTCGTTCCGCCGCTCCCGGAAGGAGAGCCGCACATCAAGGCTCAAAACGAAACTGCGGCTCAGTTTATTGTGCGCACGGTGCACCAGTATCCGGGACAGGTAGTGATCTGGGCGGGCGGACCGTTGACCAATATCGCGTTGGCGCTGCGTCTGGATCCATCGGTGGCGATGCTTGCGAAAGAACTCGTGTTGATGGGCAGCGGTATGTACGCCAACGAAAGCGGAATCAACCGCATTGACGGCCGCCGGGAGTTTAACTGGTGGTTCGACCCTGAGGCAGTTCGCATCGCAATGCGAGCACCATGGAAGAAGATCATTATCACCCCGCTTGATGTTTCGATCAAAACAACCGTCAGTGATCAGCTGAAAGCCGATATTGCAAAGGCAAACACTCCGATCGCGAAGTACCTGACGCAGTTTCCCGGTGCGGGCTACATGTGGGACGAGTTATCTGTAGCCGCGATGATCGACCCTTCGATCATCACGTCGCAGAAGGAACTCTACGTGGACATCGACATCGATCACGGGCCGAGTTATGGTGAGACGCTCTTCTGGGCGGCGGGAACGCCGTTACCTTCCTATCAAAGGTTGGCGATGGTTCAATTCGACGTTGATGCGAAGAGGCTCTATGAACTCTACACCCGGCTCATGACGCAGGCGCCTAAGACTGGAGCGGAGGGACATGGATACTGAGCCGAAATCCTACGGCTTCACTCGGCGTGACTTCATGAAATCCTCTGCTGGCTTGTTGGCGGCCGGCGGTGCCGCAACCTGGCCCGGCACTGCGGCGTTGTCACAAGAGAAGGGCACGGGGCAGCAATCGAGCAGTGCGACAACCAAGGTGATCATCGACACTGACCCGGGGGTTGATGACGCACTCGCCCTGCTCCTGGCGATGCGCTCTCCCGAGTTGAAGATCCTGGGCATTACGGCCGTGGCTGGAAATGTTCCGCTGGAATTCACGCTGCCGAACGCGCTGCGCATGGTCGAGATCGCAGGACGCAAGGACATTCCGGTTGCGTCGGGCGCAAAGGGTCCCCTCGTGCGGCGCCTTGTCACCGCTGCTTATGCGCATGGCGAGAACGGTCTCGGCGGCGCGGTCTTCCCAGAGCCGAAGTTGAAACCGATCAGTGACCCGGCAGCGCAATTCATCTGCGATACCGTTCGAAAGCACGCGGATGACATCACACTGGTGACGCTCGGGCCGCTGACAAATGTAGCCGCGGCCCTGAACTCCGATAAACAACTTGCAAAAATGGTGAGTAGGCTCGTGATGATGGGAGGGTCATTGTCGGGCGGGAATATCACTCCCGCGGCCGAGTTCAATGTCTATGTCGATCCCGAAGCTGCGCGCATCGTCTTTCAATCAGGCATCGCAATCACGATGGTTGGGCTGGATGTTACCCGGAAGACTTCGTTGACCGATGAGCACGTCCGGATATTGGAATCGGCTCAGAACCCAGTCAGCCAGGCCGCGGGAAAGATCGCCCGGAACGCCATTGACCATAACCGACAACAAGGCTTTCTCGTCGGTCCGAACATGCATGACTCCCTGGCGGTAGCGTCAGTCATCGATGCGAGCATACTCAAGTGGCAGGATTACTACGTGGATGTTGAGACGACCGGCGAACTGACTGCCGGCGAGACCCTGGGCTACAGCCCGGAAGCGGGAGATTTGAAGCGGCGTCCGGGATTCCAGCGTGCGACGAACATGGCAATCCGTGGGTCGGCGCCGACACTCGCTGCGACAAAGACGTCGCCGGTGATACGTGATCAGTTCGTTCCCAATACGAAAGTTGCCGTGGATGTCGACTCCGCAAGATTCTTCGACCTGCTTATCGGGCGACTTTCTGGCCAGAGGCCGGCATAGCATCTACCCAGAAGCTTCGAGCGGTGCAACGCTCGCCGCCTGTGTTACGCTACCAGCGGCAACGGCTGGTTATCTGTGAGACGTTCCGGGCACTTCGCAATCTATCTAGCGTTAGCGGCAGCACTGATACTTCCTTACAAATGTGCCGGCCAGACAAATCCTTCTGCTTCGACTTCCACGGTCGAGTCACACCTCAGCGCTGGGTATGAGGCACTCCGCCAGGACCGGTACGATGCTGCGGTCAAGGAGTTTCGGGCAGCTTTGCAGGAGGACCCGAAGCTTACTCTACGGGCGCGTTTCCCCTTGGCAGTGGCTTTGTTCGAGATGCACAGGTTCGACGAGGCACGCCAGGAGCTTGAGGCTGTTCGCAGCGAAGCGGGCGATCACCCGAATATTTCCTACTATGCGGGCAGGGTTGAACTCGAGCAACACCATTACGATGAGGCTGTACGGGACCTGAGTGAAGCAGCACAGAAGCCGCCATTTCCAGACACCGCTTACTACCTCGGCTTTGCTTACCTGAAACAAAATAATCTGCAGCAGGCAGAGACGTGGCTCAAAAAGGCGGCCGAGGCGATGCCGAGCGATGCTCGCGTTCAATACCAACTCGGCTTCGTTTACCGCCGGGAAGGCAAAGAGGAAGACGCTAAGAAAGCGTTCGCGGCCTCGGATCGCTTGAGGCAAAGGGATGCTGAACAGGCAAACGTGAAGGCTGAGTGCGAGAAGAAGTTGCAGGAGTCGCCGGGGGAAGAGGCGCACAGTTTTTGCGATCAGCTCTACGATCCCGATAATCCCGAAAAGCTTACCGCATTAGGCACGATCTACGGCCAGCATGGCGATCCGGCGGCCGCCCTTAAGCCATTTCGGCGAGCGGCTGAACTGTCGTCATCGCCTCAGGTACAGTACAACCTGGCCCTGGCTTATTTTCAATTGAATCGATTCCAGGAGGCCCGCGGGCCGTTGGAGAGCGCTCTTCAGCGCTGGCCTGATCTCTTCCAGTTGAATGCACTGTACGGAGCGGTGCTCGCAAAGCTTGGCGAAGACGTGAAAGCTGCCGAGGTGCTCCGCCGTGCTCACCAGCTTAATCCACAAGACGCGCCAGTCGCGGATTTGCTCTATCAGGAGTTGTCCGCCTTGGCTTCGACAGCGGAGAAGGAGAAACGGCTCAAAGACTCCGAGCGCTACTTATTGGAAGCCGCGCAATTGCGGCCCGTGGACCCCGAGCCGCACCGCAGGCTGGCGAAAGTTTATGAACAGATTGGTCAGTCAGCACAGGCTCAGAAAGAAGCTAATGAGGCAGATCGGCTGAGTCGATGATCGAGCTGGGGTGGGATGACACCCCGGGATCTCTCCATCAGAAGCCGCTTCCGGAAGCGGCGAACCAGTTTGGAATTTCGCCAAACTCCTCAGCAGCAACCCATCTTTACGTCGCCACTCGTGGTTAGAGGCGGTCCGAATGCCTCTTGTGGGACTGGCGCGCCATGCAAAACTCGGTACCAACGGAGCGCAGCATCGAACACCACCAGCACGACTCCGGCAATAAATATTGACATCAACGCCGTATCGAGATAGCCGGTAAACGCCTGGCCAGGCTTTCTCGTGAGCGGCCAGAAAATGTCCTTGATCGACAACACGCCGGCGCTTATGGTCGTGATCCCGACAAAGCACATGGGAACGGCTGTAATCCACGCGTACTTCACTTTCCCCATATTGATGAGGAAGGTGGTGGCAACCGCCAGCGCGATTGTGGCCAGCAACTGGTTGCCGGTGCCGAACATCGGCCAGATCGTCGTAATGTTCCCGGTATAGATCAAGTAGCCCCAGCCGAGCACAACAAAGAAGCTGGTGAGGAGATTGCCGGGAAGCCACGCGGTATTTCCGAACGGCTTATGCACTTTGGACATGAGTTCCTGCAAGACGTACCTGGAGACCCGCGTGCCAGCGTCGATGGTCGTCAGTATGAACAGGGCTTCGAACATGATGGCGTAGTGATACCAGTACCCCATCAGCCGGTCCATGCCAGGCATTCCCCGGAAAATCTGCGCCATTCCGACCGCCAAGGAAACGGCGCCACCAGTCCGTCCCGCCAGGTTTTCCCCGACCTCGCGCGAAAAAACATCCAGATTTACGGTTTGCAGTCCGAGGGTTCCGAACACCTGCGGCGTCGTGTTGATTGCATAGTAGTCGCCGGGATGCATCGAACAAGCTGCGATCAGCGCGAGGATTCCGACCAGCGATTCGGCGATCATCGCCCCATACCCGATAAAACGGGCGTGGGTTTCTCTTTCCAGCATCTTGGGTGTCGTGCCGGAAGACACCAGCGAATGGAAGCCGGATATTGCTCCACACGCGATTGTTACAAACAAGAATGGAAAAAGCTTGCCCTTGATAATCGGGCCGCCGCCGTTCACAAATTGGCTGAAGTTTGGGAACTGGATATTGGGGTGCACAACAAATACCCCGATTACCAAGACCGCGATGGTGCCCAGCTTCACGTAGGTAGAGAGGTAGTCCCTCGGTCCCAGCAACAGCCACACCGGCAGGACCGATGCGATCAGTCCGTATAAAGCCATCAGAAACGTGATCTGGTGTGGCGTGAACGTCAAGACGCCGGCAGCTCCAGTTTGCGCGATCCAGCGACCTGCCACGACCGATGCCAGCAATAGGACGACGCCGAAGATGCTCGGCCCCGTCACCCTGACTGTCCCCGCCTGGCTCTTAAACATCCAGACGCCCATGACGAGCGCGATGGGGATCGTCATGGCAATCGTGAACACGCCCCAGGGACTATTCGACAACGCGTTGACCACAACGATCCCGAGTCCCGCCAGGCTAACGATGAGAATGAATAGGACGGCGATCATAGCAATCAGGCCGGCAAACGGGCTGATCTCGGTGCGCGCTATATCCGGCAACGAACGGCCGCGATGGCGAACCGATGCCACGAGCACGGTAAAGTCTTGAACGCATCCGGCCAGTACGGACCCGATCAGGATCCACAGAAAACCAGGCGCGAAGCCGAACTGCGCCGCCAACGTAGGCCCCACAAGTGGTCCTGCGCCCGCGATCGCGGCGAAGTGATGCCCGAACAAAACCCACTTTGGCGCCGCAACATAGTTGTGCCCATCAGCGTACAAGTTCGCGGGTGTCGTCCGCCGGTCATCAAGCGCCAGCGCCTTTGCAGCAATAAATGCGCTGTAGTACCTGTAACCGATGGCATAGACACACAAGGCGCCCAGCAAAATGGGAAATGTGTTCATTAATCCATTCCAGTCCTGGAAACGATAATTCCGGCGCAAGCTTCACACCACCCGAAGCCAGCGCCAGCAAATCCCGTGAACAACGGTGGGGTTCTCTTTCGTGATTCCGCCGACGGTTCATTCGGCAGCGCCCATTGCGGAATTGCGCACCTCGTCCACATCCTTGTTCTATCGGCTTCCCGCAGCATCGTGTGCGCGAGTACTCACCGGGTCCCTCCTGATTGATGGGAATCCACCCGACCTCAAAATGTCCGGTTAGACTCTCAGCAAAGGGATGCGGTAGTCAAGAGCTTCTGGCGAAACTGCGCTCCCCGGCGCGACCCACATTCGCGGAGGACAATCGTGCGGCTGGTCCTCATAACACAAGCTTCTGGACTAGCTCGCAACAGCGCACTTCGGCTGAACCGCCTGCCAGTACTCGCTGGCCGGCCAATTCCGCGTTAGTCTTTAGAATTGCAACGAGAGTCGAGGAGCTTCCATGGTTCGCGCCCCAGCTTTACCCACCTCGGATTTCTGCCAAGCACTGCTCGAAAGCTATGCTGTGAATGATCGCATGAACCAGCTCGTACTCGAGCACCTGGATCCTCATGCCTGGCGAGCAAAGCCTCACGGCCGCAACGCCCGTACGATCGCGGCAGTATTCGCTCACATGCACAACATTCGTCGAAAGTGGCTAAGGCTCTCCGCCCCACATATCGAGCTGCCTGCAGAACTCAATCGGGCCCGGTGCACACAGGGTGAGGTCCGACGAGCCCTGGCCGTCAGCGCTTTGCGTTGTTCGCAGATGCTCGCCGAAGCTCTTTCGCAACCGCGTGGTCGAGTTAAGCATTTTCGACGCGACGGGTGGGCTCGCGCCTGGTCTCCCGGCGCGGCCATGTTTGCCTACATGATCGTGCACGATGCGCATCACCGCGGACAGGTTTGTATGCTGGCGCATCAACTGGGGTTTCCCCTGCCAAACACGACGGCCTACGGGATGTGGGTTTGGGAAAAACTCTGGAGAGACTGTGGATTCTCGCGCCCCCGCTAGGCATGGAGTACAGGCTCTACCCTGCACGCGCGAGGCGGACAATTCACCAAGCCGTAGACAAGCAGGCGCTGCTACTTTTGCCTCTTCCTGGACGTTCCAGAAAGCTTTCCGCGGACAATCACGATTGACGCAGCGGGCAGCTCAAACCTCGTGTCTGCGTCCGCATTCACGACAGATTTGTTAATCGGCCCGTCAGGGTCAGCAATTTTCTTGAGTGGATCCCATCGGTATTGCGCCCGTCCGAAGGTGAGCACATCGACTGCTCCCGAGAAGGACGACTTCATCTCCTCATTAGCAAACTCCAAAGCTGTGCGGTGGGCGTTCTCTTGGTCCTTATTAATGATGAGCACGGCCCACAGGCCGTCCGGACGTTTCAATGCATAAGCGGTAACGAGCGCATGGCCGACTGTGTCCTGAATGTCGCTTTTCGCGGCATAGACCTGATGCGACTCGGATCCCGGTTTCACCCATTCGAGATTGATCAGTTGACTGGCAAAGAATTGCGACAGCGGTTGCATGCTCTGATAGTTCTTATCGACCTGAAACATTCCAAACGTCGCATCGGAATGATTGCACCCGGGGCGAACGCCAAAAGGAATGTAGTGAAAGTAGTAGATACCATCTACCCCGGCGGTCAACGATGACCCGATGTAATCGGCGAGCCACAAGCCACCGAAGATGTCGACGGACGCCTCCGACGCGGAAGACGATATGTTTCCTTCCGTGATAAACATCGGCATATTGTCCGGCACCCCGTCTTCATGCCAGACGCGCACGATGTTCGATACGAGTTCCGGTTCGTCGTAGAGGCTGGCCCAATCGTACCGGCAAGGTTCGTAAGGATAATGCTCGAAGGAGAAGAACGACAGGTCGGACAGCCGGTTGTGGCTTTTCAGGTAATCGATGAAACGGCCCGTCCACGATGTTCGGCCCTTTTCGTCGGCCCAGACCTCAATGTCCTTGTTCTGGCCTGTGAAGATTGGACCGCCGAGTTTAAGCGAAGGATCCACTTTATGAATCGCGGTCGCGAACTGTAAATACAAAGCGGCGTAATCTTCAGGTTCCATGTAATGCCCGTCGGGTTCTTCACCCATCTCGATATACGAGATCGGGTAGTGACGGTTTTCGAGATATTTAATCTCGGCGGCAGCGTCTTCCGGCGTGCTGTAGATGAGCGCGATGGGGATCATCGCGGGCAGATTGCGCGTGTAACCGCTAGTGTAGAAGAGGTCGAAACCGACCTGGGCACGGCCGCTCCGATCGATATCCGACGGCTCATGCCAGGGATCGACCGAAGAGCAATAGGTAGGCGTCTGATCCTGGTCAGGCGTGTGGCGCAACAAATCGTGCAACTCACCATTCGGGGAAACTGTGCCGAGATACAACTCGCGGATCGCATATCCAACACAGTTGCGGCGATCGGACGATCCATGCGTGTCACAGGTGTTCGATGATTCAGTCATCCAGATGCGAATCCAGCGTACGGGAACGGGGGACAAGGCGAGCTTGATCGTAGGTGTGCCGCCACCACCGTTTGTGATCACACCGTAAGGAAAGCTCTGCCAAACGCCTTTGTTCGGGGCGTGAATCGGATCATCCCCGGTAAAGAACTGGACGGCGTAATTACGCGCATACGGGTCGCCCCAAGCGATACGAATCGCATCTACGTTCTGCACGCTCATCAGGTCGAAGAAGATCCACTGCGGATTGCTGGCATCATCCTCGCCTGTGAATGCTTTAGTCAGATACGGATTGCTCTTCCAGTAGGTCTTGGCGTCTCCATCGGTGAGGCGCGAGTATCCCACCGTCTCCGTGCCGTCGTCGCGGGTGACTCCGCGGTGGGGAAGTGGATATCCGTAGCTGTAGCGAATCATCTCACTCGGAGTCGCATCGCCGACGAAGTAGCCTTTCCCGGCGGGGTCGCTCCACTTCCCGTTGGGATTCCAATGCCACGCTTCCATGTACAACTCGGTGTTTTGGCGATAGCTCACAGGACCCCACCCGGCCTCGAGCACGCGGTCGATCACCGGCTTCATAAAGGTGGACTCAATCGTCTGCTGCGGGATTCGATCGATGCCGGCTCCGAGGGTTTGGTTCGGCGCGAAGGAGTTGCGCACGTGGGCGGGGGTGATGTCTACCTGTATCGTCTGCGCGTAAGCGCAGGCGCAGAGCAGAACAACGGCGGAAAGACGAACTACTGATCGCATCAATCAGCTCCGTTTGCGAGTGTTGCGACGGCTACTTCGTCCAGAATGCGTGACCCGAATGCCCGCCTACCAATTGCCGGGTGCGGAGGCAGCGCGGGCGCGGCGTATGTTGTCGATCAGCATGCGAGCTGCGTCAACAATCTTTTTGGTATTGCCGTCGCGCAACGCCGCGGCATCGACGAGTTCTGCGCCCACCCCGAGAGCGAAGGCGCCAGCAGCGATGTATTCGGCAGCATTGGCAAGGTTCACGCCGCCGGTCGGAACGAGCGCAGCCGATGGGAACGGCGCGAGAAGCGACTTTATGTACTTTGGTCCGCCGACGCTTCCGCAGGGGAAGATTTTGATCAGCTTGGCGCCAGACTTGGTGGCGTGCATGAGTTCAGTAGGCGTCAGAGCGCCCGGTATCGCGAGTTTGCCGGCGGCAGCGGCGGTGGTCATAACTGAAATCGACAAGCCGGGGCTAACGATAAACTCAGCCCCCGCGTCGATACAGGCATTGGCTTGATCAGCCGACAGCACTGTGCCGGCGCCTACCAAGGTGTCCTTGCCATACTGCCGCGCAACCGCTTCAATCAGTGCCGGCGCACCGGGCACGGTCATGGTGATTTCAACCGCCGGAATTCCGCCTTCGCGAATGGCGTCGACTGCCCGGCTCGCCTGGTCCAGGTTGGCGGCACGGATTACGGGCAAGACCCCGATCTGTCCGATCTTGGCGATCACGGCATCCATCGAAGTCGATTTGTTTACGACTGTCTGGGTCATGGTGGTTCACCGGGCTATTCGCGCAGTCTGCGCTGTCATCGCTTGCAGAACTTCCGAGAGCGTTGCCATGCTCGTGTCGCCTGGCGTGGTCATGGCGAGTGCGCCGTGTGCGGCGCCGCATTCCACGCTCCACTGCGGATCCTTGCCGCTGAGAAAACCGTAAATCAGGCCCGACGCAAAGGAGTCACCCCCGCCCACGCGATCGAAAATTTCTAAATTGTCGCGTTTGGTCGCTTCGAAGAACTGGCCGTCGTAGAAGCAAAGGGCGCCCCACGCATTCACGGTCGCGGTCTTGGCGTGGCGCAAGGTAGTGGCCACGACCGCCACCTTGGGGAATTCCGTCACTAGCTTCGACATCATGCCGCGGAACGCGCTCGAGTCCAGTTTCGAGTGGTGCTCATCAAGTCCCTGGACCTGAATACCGAGCGCGGCCGTGAAGTCTTCTTCGTTCCCAAAGACCACGTCCACCAGGGGCATCAGTTTGCGGTTGACCTCTTGCGCCTTTGCTTTTCCTCCGAGCGACTTCCATAGCGAGGGACGGTAGTTCAGGTCATACGAGGTTATCGTCCCGGCGCGCCTGGCCGCCTGAAATGCCTCAACGGCAACTGACGGCGTCGATGCGGACAGGCCCGCGAAGATCCCACCGGTGTGGAACCAGCGCGTACCCTCTTTGGAGAAGATCCGCTCCCAATCGATATCACCGGGCTTGAGTTGCGAAGCGGCGGTGTGTCCCCGGTCCGAACAGCCAAGCGCCGGACGGATGCCGAATCCGCGCTCGGTAAAGTTCAATCCGTTTCGCACCGTTCGCCCAATACCGTCGGACTCGATCCACTTGACGTGCGTATGGTCTACACCGCCCTGCAGCATCAAGTCTTCAATCAGCCGCCCAACGGGATTATCGACGAGCGCAGTGACGATAGCTGTGTCCAACCCAAAACACTTTCGCAGACCGCGAGCTACGTTGTACTCTCCGCCGCCTTCCCAGGCGCGAAAGCTTCGGGCGGTCGCGATGCGAACGTCGCCGGGATCGAGCCGCAACATGACCTCTCCCAAGCTCACCAGGTCCCATCGGCATTGATTTTTATCGCGCAGCTTGAGGGTTGCCATGCAACTCAGTCCTTTGCCGTTCCCAGGCTTGCAGTAATGACTCCGCTCGGTGCAGTGTCAGAGCAGTCAGCGTTCTCGCCAGGCGCCAGGGTCATATCCGGATTCACAAAAAACCAGGCGCCGGCGCCGACCACGCACAAAGCCGCTGCCACCAGAAAGGAAGCGGTCCAGCCGAAGTGGTCGCCGATAAGGGGCGTCAACGACGCTGTGGTAGCGCCGCCCAGTTGAGCGCCCATGTTCATAAATCCCGATACGGAGCCGGAAGATTTTCCTCCAATATCCGCCGTCACCGACCAGAACGAGCTCTGGGAGAGGTAAAGGGCGCCGGCGCCTCCGGCAAGGACCACGCTTGCCAGTCGAGCGCTACTCACTTGGGATCCGATCGCGATAAACACTGCGGCAATCGCAATCGAGACCACCGCAATGCCACACCGGCCCAGTCGTCTGCCGTGGAGCTTGGTAATTCGATCATTGACGATTCCGCCAAGCGGGCACGCGGCTGCCATCGCGAGGAAGGGCAACATGGCGTAGAAGGCGCTCGCTTTCAAATCCAATCCCCGAACCTCCGCGAGGTAGCTATAAAACCAGCTGAAGAAGACCCAGGCAACATATCCATAGCAGAAGTAGCTGACGGTCACGGCCCACACGTCCTTGCTGCGGAGGACGACGGACCACGGCAACAAAGACTTCTTCCCTGCGGGTGGCGTTTCCGACTGTCCCAAGTGTGCTCTGATCTTTCCAAGCTCGGCGGAGTTAACCTGGGGATGTTCTTGCGGATTATCGCGGGCCGCAATGTACCACACTAGTCCGGCGACAACACCGACGACCGCGCAGACCCAGAAAGAGCCATGCCAGCCGTACTTCATCATCACGTAGGTGATAAGCGGTGGGGCTAAGCCTGCGCCGACTCCGACTCCGGCGAATATGATCCCATTCGCGATGCCACGCTCGTGAACGGGTATCCAGTTTGCGACAAACTGGTTCGAGGCGGGATATACAACAGCTTCTCCGGCGCCCAATAGGAAGCGAACAGCAATAAACCAGAACAGTGCGTGGCCGATGGCCGCGGGCACAGCCGCCGTTAATGCTGTAAAGACGCCCCACCAAAGGACGCCAACCGCTAGCACCCGCCGCGAGCCCAGGCGATCGGCCAGCCTACCCCCGACAGTTTGGAACAACGTGTAGCCAGCGAGGAAGGAGCTGAAAACGTATCCGAGCTGAAGTTTGCTGAAACCGTACGCTTCGCGAATAGCGATTCCGGCGATGGAAATGTTAACGCGATCGAGAAAGGCAACCGCGCTCAACACGAATATCCAAAACACCAGGAACCAGCGCACGTAGCTCGGTTTACCGTCGTTCATTCGTGGTTCTTCACTGGTCAGAATTCAAGCTCACGCGGAGTGATCGCGGAAGAGCTTGGACAACTGCTCGGCGACAATCTTGTCCTCACCGGGTTGCAACATGAACGAGCACATCGCGAGACCCGGACGATCTTCGCCCCCGCCAATCACAATGGACGGATTGCCGGCCCGCAACGTCTTCGAAGCTTCCTGGGGCGTGAGCTTGATGCGAGCCGGGTCCCAGGTGATCTGCATGTGCGGCACGTGATTGGCGATGTCGGGCGTGAAGAATGCGGTGTTCACTCCCGGTACTTTCCTGATCTCGCCCGAGATTCCTTCCAGTCGTGACTGCCATTCGCGGGACAGCGCGTCGTGATCTTCAGCGAGATAAAGTTCGAGCGCCTTCACCATCCCCACGATCTCTTCCTTGCCGACTTTCTGGCTGCGGCCGAGCGTGTCCTCGTGAGGGCTGTTGTTGAGGAGTGCATAAGCGACCAGGTCGCTGCGCCCGATCAGGAGTCCGGCGCATTGCGGGCCGCGTATGGCTTTCCCGCCGCTGAAGGTGACCAGGTCGTAGCCCATGTTCGTGTAATCCCAGAGATGCGTGACGGGAGGCGTATCGGCGGCGGCGTCGTTCATGCAGGGCAGCTTGTACTCTTTCGCCAGCTTGACCCACTCATCGACCTTGATCTGGCCCGCAGCATTGGCGAAGTTCGTGAAGTGCATCATTGCCGTGCGCTCATTCACCGCACGTCGCAACTGCTCGCGAGTTTCGATCTCGACGAGCTTGACACCAGTCGAGCGCAGCTGATGATCGAATGGGTTGCGATGCGATTTCTGAATGATGACTTCCGACTTCATCCCGGTGAGATCAGGAAGCTGGCGGATCAGGGCCTCGTTGTCGCCGGTGAGGATGCCGGCAAGTCCTGACTGAATGGCAGCGGCTGCGCCGGAGGTGACGAGCGCGGTGTAGCCGTCAGGCAGCTTGAGCATCTGTGCAATGCGCTTGCCGGCTGCGACCTCCAAATCGGCGATCGGGACGAAATGGCGGCCCGCCTGAAACATGACTGCTTCGAGCTCCGGATGAGGAAGGGAACCGCCGAGCATCGTCATCGTGCCTTCGCAATTGATGACAGGACGGATACCGAGTTCGTCATAGACGTTACCTGTGCTCCCGAAGCCGGTGATCGGTGCTGCAGCGACTCCGGCAGCGGTCTTTGCCCGCGACCAGGCGAGCGACTTGCCGAGCGTAGCTACGCTTCCGGCGATTACACCCAAGCCGCCCAGGAATTTCCGGCGATTCCAATTTGCAAATGGCATTGCTAACGCCTCCTGGTTACTTCTTGACCGCGGCAGCGATGCAATTGATCTCCACCAGCGAGTTCCCCGGCAGCGCCGCAACCGCAACGGTCGTGCGGGCTGGGCCGCCGTTCGGGAAGTAAGTTTTGAAAACCTGGTTCATGCCGTCGTAGTACTTGATATCGGCGAGGAAAACGGTGAGCTGAACAATGCTGTCGACAGTTCCGCCGCCGGTTTCAACCAGCTTCTTCACGTTATCCATCACGATTTTGGTGTGCTTACCAATGTCAAATTGTTCGGCAGGCCCGGAGTCGTGCGCGCCCTGTCCGGCAACGTAGATCACATCATTGTGGATCACGATGGGAGTGATGAAGTCCTTCGGGTCGGAAGGCTTGCCATCGCTGCCGAGCTTGCGAACACTGTTCTTGGCCTCGGCGCGCGCGCCGGTAGTGAGGGCGGCGCCCATGCCAACTACCGAGAAGAGTCCGGCAAGGCGGCCTGCGAAAATTCTGCGTGTCAACGAGCCTGTATTCATGACATCCTCCTGCACAGAAGTTCAAACTACGGCAAAGCAAAGCAAAACAGATCGCTGCCCGCTGCGATGGCAACGTGTTGTTTACCGACAACGGCAAAGGTCATGGGCGAGGCAGTCATGCTCTGTCCGGTATTGAAGTGCCAAAGGGGTTTTCCGCTCTGGGCATCCACCGCTTCGAACGAGCTGGCATCATCGCCGAAAAACACCAGACCTCCGGCGGTGGTCATGGTTCCACCGGAAGAATGTCCGGATCCGACCTGGGGGTATTTCCAGGCAAATGACTCCGTGTCGAGGTTGAAGGCGAGTAACATCTTTTGCGAGTCTTCTCCGGGAATTCGTTTCACCCCGGTTGAATAGAACGTTTCACCCTCTTTAAAGCGTTGTGGCTCGCTGGTGCTCTTGCTGTAGTACGTCTCGCATTCCTCGAGGGCCATGAAGTAAACGGAATGTGTGTTCTCGTTGTACGACGGCGAATACCAATTGGTTGCGCCGGCATAGCCCGGACAGACGCGGGCTCCGCTCGCGGTTGGTTTTACCTCCGTCCGGATCGGGCGACCCTTGGCGTCGATACCGCTTGCCCAATTAAGTTTTTTCACGAACGGTACGGCTGTTAAGAATGCGCCATTCGTGCGATCGAGCACGTAGAGAAATCCGTTTCGATTCGCCTGGACGAGCAGCTTGCGCTTCTGTCCCTTGTAGACGGCGTCGATCAGCATTGGCGTTTCAACCGCGTCATAATCGAACAGATCGTGCGGCGTAAATTGGAAAAACCATTTGAGCCGACCGGTATCAGGATCGAGCGCGAGGACGCAATCTGTGTACAGGTTGTCGCCGGGACGGCTGCTACCGTCGAAATCCGGCGCAGGATTGCTCGTCCCCCAATAGATCGTGTTCAGCTCCGGATCGTAGGTGCCCGGCATCCACGTAGTGCCGCCGCCGTGAAGGTAGAGCTTGCCCGGCCAGCTCTCCGAACCCGCTTCGCCGGGTGCGGGAATGGTCCAGAAGCGCCAAGCCAGCTTGCCAGTCATCGCGTCGTAAGCCGCGACGAACCCGCGCACACCATCGTCACCTCCCGAAGTGCCAACAAGAACTTTGTCTTTCACCACCAGCGGGGCACTGGTCGCGCCATAGTTCTTGTTCCAATCGGCGTAGGCGACGTCCCAAATCACGTTGCCGGACCGCACGTCCAGACAAAGCAGATGCGCATTGTCAGTCTCCATGAAGACACGGTCACGCCAGACGGCGACGCCACGGTTGAGATGGCTCGAGGCATCGTCGATGAGGCCTTCCGAGATGGGACGCGCGTGATGCCACACGACACGACCGGTTCGCGCGTCGAGCGCGAACGCGTCGTTGGCCGAAGTGACAAACATCATCCCGTTCACGACCACAGGCGTTACTTCCAGCCTGCTCGAGTTACGCGAGTGAAACACCCATTGCGCGCGCAAGTTCGCGACATTGCTGGTATTGATTTCAGATAGTGAACTGTAACGCCGCCCCGTGTAGTCACCGTTGTAAGAAACCCAGTTTGCCGACGGCGGCCGCGCTTCGAGACCGCTCGTCTGAACGTCAATCGCGGCGGACACCAGGTCTTCCTGCTGCGCCCTGCCAAACGCATGCACAACGGCGAAGAGCATCAGCACCCAACCGAATCGACGAAGCATTCGCATTAAGAACCTGCTCCCGCGTCGGTGATCTGAGCTTCGCCCAAGCTGCCGTAATCGGACCGATCTTGTGCATTTACCAGGTGAACCGCAATTCGTCTCGCCGTTGCCGAAGCAGTAAACGTGCGATCCAGATCTACCGGCGTGGCAGGACTCACCCGCGCGACCGATTCGGGTGTCAATTCGGCGCCCTTTTCGTCGAACACGCGAACGATCAATTCGCCGGGAAAGAAGACGCCAAGAGCGCCTGTCACATGGATGCTCGCGCCACTGCGGATCGCGGTAACAGATCGCGTGATGACGCCGGCCGAAGACACTCCCTTGGGTTCGCCAACAGGAACACGCAACATAGACCAACGGGTGTCGAACGAATAACTCTGTCCGGGCGGCAACGAGACCATGGGGCTGTTGATTTCGGCCTCCATGTAGAACGGTGCATCAGACACCGTCGAGGACCGCACAACAGGCATCCCGCGGTCGTCGAGTTCGAGTGCGGCACCATTCTTGTAAAAGATCAGCGAGGCGTTTCCAGGATACTCGGCACCGGCGGCATATTTGGTTCGTTCTACGATTCCGTAACCGCTGTCGCTATCAACAACTGCGAGCCAGCCCGCGGTCGAATCGAGCCACACTTCGTTTTCCAGGTAGGTCCAGTGCAGCGAGAACATACCATCTTTGGCGGAATAGGATGGGTCATCCGCCAGGCCCGAGCGTACGTGATAGCCGCCGAAGTAGGCGCTGCTCGCGTTAAGCGGCGCGAATGCCCAGAAATTGCGGTTGTAAGTCTCGGGACGCTGCTGGTCCGCGGTGTCGTATTGCGTAACGGACTGAATTGACCATCTGATCGGGTGCCGACTGGCGTTGGTCATCACGGCACGGAATGAGATTTCGGGTGCCATGGAATCAATCGTCACCTCACGCGTGTACTGCAAGCCTGTGTCAGGATCGGCTGGCCCCTGCAAGCGGACCGTGCAGGTGTCACCCTGAGAGACGATGTGGAAGTCGTACTCACCATCATCGAGGACATCCGAAACAGGGCCGGGCCAGTGTTGGTCGTCACCGCGACCCTCCGGCATGGGCCACAGCTTGTCGCCACCGTAGTTGATCCAATTTCCCTTCGCCTCCGAAGGCGGGATGTAGCGGCCTTTGTACTTGGGATTCACGAACAGGAACGGATGACCGTCGAACGTCAGCTGCATGAGGCGTCCGCCTAACTGCGGAACAAACGTCAGGCGTAGACGGGAATTGGAGAGCTCTTGCGCGCTCCATCCCTCGAACGAAGTCGGCGCGATGCGACAACCAGGAGTATTCGCACCGGGGGATGCGGCAGCCAGCAACAACCCGATACCAAGCGGGAGCAGTGACATCGCGATCCTGTGAGCCCTCATCCGATTCATGCGATAAGCAATACGCCGGCCGCTTAGGGCGCCGCCTTTGCGAGAGAGTCTGGGGCAGAGGCCGCCTTTCCGCCCATGGGTCGAAGCGGCGCGTAGACGTCACCCTGATAGCCAAGTTCCTTGGAAATCCGGCGGCCCACATCCTGAATCAGCGGCGCGAGTTGCCGCACACGCGAAACCGGCATTCTCACCACCGGAGCCGTGATGCTGAGACTGGAATGTACCGCGCCCGTATGGTCCCAAATGGGAGCGGCAATGCACCGGATGTGGAGTTCGTGCTCTTCCATGTCGCAGGCATAGCCGTTCTTGCGGACACGCTGCAGTTCAGTTTGCAGTTCCTGCAGGCTGCCGATGGTGTTGGCGGTCACACGCCGGAGTTCAATCTGCCGAAGAACCTTTTCCCGCTCGGGTTCGGGCATATAGGCGAGCATGACCTTGCCGACGGCGGTGCAATAGAGCGGAACAGCGGCTCCGATCCGGGAGTGGATGCGGAGGTGTTCGGGCGAGTCGATCTTCTCGACATAAACGGCGGTGAGGCCATGGCGAACCGTCAGGTGGATGGTTTCCCGCGTCTGCTGATTGAGGTCTAGCAGGTATGGAAGACTCAGCCGGCGAATGTCGAGCTGGCCCAAAGCAGCTTGTCCCACAGCGAAACAGGCAAGCCCGAGATGGTACACACCGTCGGCAGCACAGTTCAGAAATCCCGAGTTCTCCAGATTCACCAGAAACCGATGAACCGTGCTGACCGGCAGGCCGGAAAGCCTTGCTACCTGCATGGCCGTAAGGCCACGTTCTGCCTGGGTGAACAATTGCAGCAACTGCAGACCGCGTTGCAAAGCAGTGATCTGATACTTGCGCTTAGGCTGTCCGGTCACAAACGGGCCTCAATGACTGCGGCGAGCAAAAATGAAAGTGCGAATTATCTGATGAAAATCGTTTTTGCGCAAGCCCGATTACAAGCGGCCAAACTTCTTCACCGCTTCCTGAATGGATTTGAGTTTTTCGATGTAGGGATACATGGAGTGTTCTTTGAAGTCCAGTTGTTCGGCGAGCGCGACCACTTCGTCAGCCCGGGCGCGGGGAACGACCGCGACTCCATCGCTGTCTGCCACGACGATATCTCCGGGATTTACTGTGACCCCGTCGCATTGAATGGGCACTTGTGCTCCGCCAAATCGATAGTGGTGCACTGATGTAGAAGGCACGATCCCCGTGGCGAAAACGGGGAAGCCGATTTTGCGCAGATGGGCAACGTCGCGCACGCCGCCGTCAATGACAGCGCCGGTGTACCCTCGAGCCGACATCGCGGTTCCCATCAGTCCGCCCATCCCCGCGATGTCGGACCCGTTTTCGATGGCCATCACGTACACCGAGTTCGGGCCGCCTTCATCGATGGCTGCCAACATCCCATTGAGCGCGGTTGGATCGTTGTTGCCTTCGTCCTTCTTCAACTGCACAGTTCGCGCGAATCCAGCGAACTTGGCGACGAAGATCGGTTGCATGCGATGACTCATGTACATGCGCTTTCCCATCACTTGTTCGATGGCGTCGGACACGGAGGCAACTTCCACCCGTTGAAAACGATGGATGAGCGCGTCTTCCGTGTACGCCGGCGATTGGGCCGCGGCCAGCCAGGCAGTTGCGGCGAGCGGTATGAGCAGCAACACCCATCGAACGATCGGCGTCGCACTACTGGTTCTGCTTCCGTGATGTATCTTGTGCATGCCTTCCCCCTACGGGTTTGTACTGGTGCGAAATGTAACATTGCAAGGAGATGGCGGAAAAGTGGCAAACGGCTTTGGAGGAGATCAGATCGATCAGATGTGCCGACTCTTGTTCTGTAAGCTTGTTTCCGGGGCAAGGAGAATCAACCTGCCCCGTCCTCTGCGAATCACGAGAAAATCACTCAAGGCCTTTGAATCACAAGATTCTTCCACAAGAAACTTGACATGCCTCCCGAAAGTGAGATAAACCGTCGTTCCATTGCCTGCTCTATTTTCATGCAGTCGTTCTAACTTTCACTGTGTGAAAATCGACGAAGCAGGCAAGGGGGAACGCTTATGAGGAAGTGGTTTCGGTCAGCGGCGTGGATGGTGGTGGTCCTTGCGACTGTCGCCGCTTGGGCAAGTATCACCGGGAGTATTTCGGGTGTGGTGACGGATCCTTCGGGCGCGGTGTTATCTCACGCGACGGTCACGGCGACGAACACGCAGACCGGGATCGTCAACAAGGTGACGACCGACGACCAGGGCTTTTACAGCTTTCCTTCGCTTTCGGTCGGTACGTATGACATTGACATTTCGCAAACAGGCTTCCGCAGCTTCCGAAAGACTGGGGTCGTCGTAGATGCGAACTCGGTTATCCGGGCAGACGCACTGCTGCAGTTGGGCGCCGCGAGTGAGAAAGTCGAAGTCAGCGCCGACACGGTGCACGTGGAGGCAGAAAGCACGCAGATGGGAGATGTCATCAATAGCAAGTCGATGACCTCCGTCCCCCTGAATGGAAGGGCCTTCACCGACCTGCTCTCCCTGCAGCCGGGTGTCTCTCCCTATACCGCGACCGACAGCCAAACGCCGGGCATCAGCGATCGATCGGTCGATGGCGGTCTGAATTCTGGAAACCAATCTGTTAATGGCCAGCGTGAGACGGCCAACGGATTCATGGTGAACGGATCGAACGTGGAGGAAGGCAAGAACAACGGGGCCGCCATTATTCCCAACCTCGACTCGATTTCCGAGTTCCGCATTATCACGAACAATTTCGACTCCGAGTACGGGAACTACAGCGGCGGCCAGGTAAACGTGGTCACCAAGTCCGGTACGAATTCACTGCACGGCTCGGGATTCGGCTTCTTCCGTCGAACGGGATGGGATGCGACGCCGTATTTTGCGGACACGACTCCGGTCTTTCGTCAAAACCAGTTCGGGGGCACGTTCGGAGGCCCGATCCGGAAGGACAAGACATTCTTCTTCCTCGATTACCAGGGAACACGACAAACGCAAGCGTTCCCGGTAAATACCCAGATGCCGTCGGTGGCAAACTTCGGCGGAGATTTCGGGGACGTGCCGGATTCGTTTGCGAACCAGACGGACAGCGCGGGCAATCCGATTGCGGCGACAGTCGGCGGAGCCAATTTCGCCAGCATCTTGTCCGGCAGGCTGGGACAACCGGTAAGCGACGCGGAACCCTACTACTACACGGCGAGCATGATCAATCCGGCAAACGGGCAACCGTTCGGGACTGACTGTACGCCGACCAGCGCGATCGCCTGCGTTTTCCCCAATGCGATCGTGCCCCAGGCTGGTTGGTCGCCGGTGGCAACGGCCTTTCTTGCGCAAGGTCTGATCCCGCAGCCGACCACGCCCGACAATTTCTTTGTCTCGTCGAAATATCCCCAGACCCTGCGGGACGATAAGGGCGGGGTTCGCATCGATCAGAACACCCGGCTGGGAATGCTGTTTGCGTACTACTTCAATGACGACTATTTGCTGAATTCGCCGTATCCGAACGGCGGAGCAACCGTACCCGCGAGCAATTTCGCTTACAGCGGCATCACTTCGGGACGCGCGCAGTTGGTTAACCTGGGTGACACGAAGAACTTCGGCTCGTACTCGGTCAATGAGTTCCGTTTCAGCTATGTCCGAAATACGCTGGCACTCGCGGAGCCACAGGGCGGACTTGGGCCGACGTTGCAGTCGCTAGGATTCTTGACTCCCTGGTCGGCACAGGTTAACGGCTTTGCCGCCGGAATCGCACCCATTGCGCCGAAACTCGAGGGTGTCCCCACGATGTTCTTCAACAATTTCAGCATTGGGGTACCGCAGGTCAGCACGCGGCAGTTCAACAACTCGTTCCAGTTTCTCGACAACTTCTCGCGAGTCATTGGCCGGCACACGTTGAAGTTCGGCGGCCAATTCCACTATGCGCAGATCAATGAACGCAACCTTGCCGCGGAAAACGGGCAGTATTCCTTCTCCGGCAGCGAGACCGGCAACGATTTTGTGGATTTCCTGATTGGCGCGCCCGACAGTCTGACCCAAGCGAGCCCCCAGATACTCGATTCGCGGACCAAGTACTACGGCCTGTATGGGCAGGATAGTTGGCGAGTCACATCGAACCTCGTCTTCAACTATGGCCTGCGCTGGGAAGCGAGCATGCCCTGGTATGACACGCAGAACAAGATCGAAACCATTGTGCCGGGCTTACAGTCGCGCGTGTTTCCGACCGCACCCACCGGGTGGGTGGTGCCCGGAGATCCGGGAATTCCCCGGACGCTAGCGCCGACACGGTGGCGCAACTTCTCTCCACGGCTGGGGCTGGCATACTCGCCCAGCTCGTCGTCTGGAATTCTGGGGGCATTGTTTGGTGGCCCGGGAAAGACCAGCATCCGCGCAGGAGCAGGGTTGTACTACACGGCAGTGGAGGATTTGGCGCAGTTCCTGGAAGTCGGCGACCCGCCATACGGCTTGTATTTCGGCAGTTCGAATCCGCCATTGCTGGAAGCGCCGTTCGTTACCCGGAGTGACGGAAGCGGCAGTGTGCAGCCGAGATTCCCGTTCGTATTCCCGCCGACGAATGTGTCGCCGCAAAACCCCGACAGTACCTTCAACTGGGCCGGGGTAGAACCGATCTCGTACGGGTTCTCGTTCGATCATCGCAACCGCCTGCCTTACTCTGAGCACTACGAGTTGTCGATCCAGCGTCAGATCGCAGGCAACACGGTGCTTACGGCGTCCTACGTTGGCAACCAGGGACACAGGCTAGTGACTTCGATTGAAGCGAATCCCGCAAACCAAGCGTTGTGCCTGTTTCTGAGCGATCCGAATAATCTCGATCCGAATAGCCCACAATGTGGACCGTTCAGCGAGACGCCCAGCTCGCCGTATGTGACGGCGACCGGGCAGATTATTCCCAGCGTTCGACCCCTGGGTCCACTCTTCGACACGAACCCGTATGTATCGACTGTCGCCAACTCGCGATACAACTCTCTGCAGCTGAGCGCGCAACACACGGCTGGTTCTCTGACGTTCCTCGCGGGTTACACCTACAGCAAGTGCATGGACAATGCATCAGGACTGCAGGAATCGACAAATCCGTTCGATCCGCGACGGAGTATTGCGCTGTGCAACTTCGATGTGACGCATAATTTTGTCTTCAGTTACAACTGGCTGCTGCCATTCGATCGCCTGGTAAGTTCGGGCTGGGGTAAAACGCTACTCGGAGGTTGGAGCCTGTCGGGCATTACGAATTTCGCTACCGGTTTGCCCATTTCTCTCAGCGAAAATGATGATCAATCGCTAATTGGAGCTAACGCGGTGGGTGTCGATGTGCCAAATTACACGCCGGGGCACATTCTCGGTGATACCAATCCGCGGCATCAGAATCCGTATTTCAACACGGGGCTGTTCACGCAGGAACTGCTCGGAGTGCTGGGCAACTCGCGTCGCCGCTTCTTCCATGGCCCCGGTCTCAACAACTTCGATATGGCGCTGTTGAAGGATACGAAGATAACGGAATCAAAGGACCTTCAGTTCAGGGCGGAAGCGTTCAACATCTTCAATCACGCGCAATTCCAGAATCCGAGCGGAGATTTCAATTCCAGCAGCTTCGGACTGGTAACCCAGGCGAGGGCGGCCCGGATTATGCAGATTGGAGTAAAGTTCCTGTTCTGAGCAGAGTCGATTGCGAGCTACTCACAAACGAACTAAGTCGCTGGGACGCATCGGTGTGCTCGTCATTCTCATTGCCGCCGCGGGCGAAATAGCTGCGCAAAAGGCAGCCCCCAAAGCTCCGACCAAAGGCGCCACCTATTCTGACACCGCGGGCAAACGGATATTTGGTGCGCGGTGTGCGGGTTGCCACGGCTTGGACGGCCGCGGCGGGGAGCGTGCCCCCAACATCGTAACCAGGGCCGAAGTCCGCAAGATGTCAGATGCGCAGCTCGCGAGGGTTATCGCGAATGGCATTCCGGATTTCGGTATGCCGGCTTTTCGCCTGATCGGTCCTAATCAGATCAACACCGTGGTTCGATACCTTCGAGTGCTTCAAGGCAGGGGATCGTCGGCCGAATTTGCTGGCGATGCGAAGCGGGGAAAGGCTGTCTTCTTCGGCAAAGGTGAATGTTCCAGTTGTCACATGGTATCGGGCCAGGGCGGCTTCGTAGGACCGGACTTGTCGAGCTTCGGACAATCCCTTACCCCAACCGATATTCGTAGCGCCATCACCGAGGTAAAGCGATCCAGCACAGGCGTAAAGACTGCGACCGCGACCACCCGCGCGGGGCAGAAAATCACAGGCGTGGTCCGCAACGAGGACAATTTCTCGATGCAGCTGCAGGACGCTGACGGCCGCTTCCACTTCCTTGCGAAATCAGAACTCCGCGAAATCAACTATGAGCAGGGACCTGCGATGCCGCCAGACTATGGACAAAGGCTTACCTCGGCAGAATTGGATGATCTCGTGAAATTCCTGCACACGTTGACCCAGCAGACGAAATCCGATACCGAAATCGGCGAAGAGGAGTAGCGCCGCGAATGCCAGCTATTCACGGAAACTTGGTGCCCAAAGTGTTCCTATGCAGCACGCTCTTCATCTGCGTCGTCGGCTTGTTTGCCAACGCACAATCGAGTGCACCACGGCGCGAGTTCGGAATTGAGGCCCACTCACCTGCGCTTTGGAAGCTGGTTGATCGCAACGCCAGGCTGGAAACCGTGGCGTCGGGGTTTGGATTTACGGAAGGTCCGATGTGGGATCCGGCTGGATTCGTGTACGTCAGCGACGAAACGATCAACAAAATCTTTCGTGTGTATCCGGACGGGCGGAAGGAAGAGTTGATTGCGCTCGGTGACCCCGACGGAAACACGTTCGATCGCCAGCATCGGCTAATCGACTGCGCGAGCGTGCTCCGGGCGATCATTGAAGTCACACCGGAGGGCAAGTACAAGATCCTCGCGGACCGCTTCGAAGGAAAGAAACTGAATAGTCCCAACGACGTGATTGTCGGGCCCGACGGCGCACTGTACTTCACGGATCCCACCTTGGACCTGGTCGCAGGGCAGAAGCAGGAAATCCCCTTCAAGGGCGTGTACCGGCTCGATGAGAAGGGCGAAGTTAAGCTGCTTACGAAAGATTTAACCCAGCCAAACGGTTTGGCCTTCTCGCCAGACGGAAAACGCTTCTTCGTCGATGACAGCGAGCAGCGAAACATCCGGGTGTACGATGTGACGGCCGACGGCGCATTAAAAGAAGGGCGGATTTTCGGGGAAGAGCCGGGTGGAAAAGATGATGGCGTGCCTGATGGGATGAAGTTCGATAAACAGGGCAATCTGTATGTGACGGGTCCCCGGGGAATCTGGGTTTGGGATGCGAGCGGGAAACACATCGGCACGATCGTGATTCCCGAGCAGCCGGCGAATCTTACGTGGGGCGATCCTGACTACCGCACGCTCTACATCACGGCAACCACGTCGCTGTATCGCCTGAAGATGAATACAGAAGGGTTTGTGCCATATCTTCGGCACTGATTGCACCTATTCGATGTTCCGCTCGTACTAGATATCGCTCGTAAGGTTCAGCTTCTATGTGGAACAGAATTCTTTGCCTCCCTTGCCTTTTCTTGCTGGCATGCACTTGTATTGGACAAACAGTGCAAGTCGATATCACGCCAAATCACGTGGTGAATACATTCAGCCCGCTATATGCGCTGGGCTCGACGGTGGATCGGGTGCCGAGTAATGCGACGGACGTGTTCTTTCGTCCGGATCAGGTCAAGCAGGTCCTCTCGGCCGGCTGGGGCGTGATCAGCTATCGGCAGAATACGGACTTGTTCGTGCAGGCCTGGCATTGGAACCCAAAAGGAACCTGGAGCGATCCGTCGGGCAGGGGCTACTTTGTTGGAGATGCAAATCCCACCAGCGAAATGATTCGTCACTCCTACGGCTACCAGCTGCGCCACCGAGGCTTCACACGCAACGGCGGCACAGAATTCGACGGTTACTCCCGGCTCGATGATGGCGATTTGCAGACGTATTGGAAGAGCAATCCTTATCTCGCGCAGGCGTTCACCGGGGAAGACGACGCGCTGCACCCGCAGTGGGTCGTAATTGCCCTGGGAGAAATGCAGGATGTAAATGCGATCCGCATCGCCTGGGCGGAGCCCTATGCGCGCGTGTACGACGTGCAGTACTGGGTAGGCAACGGCGACGCAATGGACGAGCAGGACAAAGGCGAGTGGAAACCGTTCGAGACCGGTGGGGTTAAAAATGCGAAGGGCGGGACGGTGACTCTGCGGCTCGGCAGCAGTCCGGTGAAGACCAGGTTTGTACGGATTATCATGACGGCATCGTCCAACACCTGTGACACGCATGGTTCCCAAGACCGCCGGAACTGCGTCGGGTATGCAATCCGCGAACTCTACCTGGGTACCACCGACAATCAGGGCAGCTTCAAAGACGTCATGCAACATTCGCCGGATCAGAAGCAGACGTTGACTCTTTGCTCCTCAGTTGATCCCTGGCATGAACCGTCGGATCTGTATGTGGCTCCCGATCGCATGGAGTCGGGAGATCAGCCGGGTTGGGACCTGTTCTTCACGAGCGGCATCACGCGTGGGCTTCCCGCCATTGTTCCGGTAGCCATGCTCTACAGCACTCCGGAGGATGCGGCCGCGCAAATGGCGTACATAAAGCGGCGCGGCTATCCAGTTTCGTACATTGAGATGGGAGAAGAAGCTGACGGCCAGTACATGCAGCCGGAGGACTATGGCGCGCTGTATCTACAATTCGCGACGGCGCTGCACAAAGTCGATCCCACGTTCAAGCTTGGCGGGCCGTCGTTTCAAGGTGTGACAGAAGACATCAAAGTGTGGCCCGACAGTAAGAGTAGAACCTCGTGGCTGGGCCGCTTTCTCGACTATCTCAAAGCTCACAACCGCATGCAGGACCTGAGCTTCATGTCGTTCGAGCACTATCCGTACGACGGCTGCGAGACCCCATGGAAGAATCTTTACCAGGAACCCCGACTGATCGAGCACATCATCGATGTCTGGCATGATGATGGCCTTCCGAAGGACATCCCGCTGCTGGATACCGAAACCAATGCCCATGGCGGCGAGGCATCCGTCGACATCTTCGGAGCGCTGTGGCTCGCCGACTCTTTTGCGGGATTCCTGACAGCGGGCGGCAAATCGACCCACTACTATCACCTGCTGTCTTACTCTCCGCCCCATCCTGCCTGTCCCAACAGCTGGGGTACTTATCACATGTTTATGGTCGACAAGGACTACCAGATTAAGACGCCGACGTCGCAATTCTTCGCGGCCAAGCTTATGACGCAGGAGTGGGCGGAACCCAAGGACGCGGATCATCGACTATTCACGGCGTCCAGCGATGTCAGAGATGAAGAAGGCAGCAGCCTGGTAACTGCCTATCCCTTATTGCGGCCAGATGGTCAGTGGGCGCTGATGGTCATCAACAAGGACTACAACAATCCGCACCAGGTCAGGATCGTGTTTCGCGATGAAACCACAAAGTTGGATCGTAGTTTCTCTGGGCCGGTCACAATGATCACCTTCGGGAAAGCGCAGTACGTATGGCACCCGGGGCGAAAAAATGGTTACGCTGACCCGGACGGTCCGCCCGCCCAGTCGTCATTGCAGGCGGACGCTCAAACCCAGTACAACCTGCCGCCGGCTTCTCTGACCATTCTGCGGGGCCGTTTGGGCGGTAAGTAACCCGCATATGCCTTGAGGGCAAATGGAACCAGCCGTCCACGGCTGGGACTGTAAACCAGGAACCTCGGGGAATATGGTAGGCCCGAATGGACTCGAACCATCGACCTCTTCCGTGTCAAGGAAGCGCTCTAACCAGACTGAGCTACGGGCCTGAAATGTGACGGGACGTTCTGAACCAGGCGACCACTCGTTTTGCGAGCAACAAGCCGTTGCCGCATGCTGAGCTACTTTGCCTGAACGTTATTGTATCGGCCAAACCCGGTTGCGGCAAATCGCCCGCCTGCTCATCCCGGCCGGCTATGCTGGTTGCAAACTCCGCGTTTGCGAACGAAAATCATAGCCGTGAAATCTGCTAAGCCAAATTCTCGGCCACGGAAACCCCGTGTGCGTGTTTTGAGCCAGCCTGCTGTCCGTCGTCAATCGCCAATGAACGTATTGTCGAGCCAGCTGCAAGATCATGATCTGTCGCTCGATTCCAGCCGCCCGTTTCAGCCGGGTGCCATCGTTCTGCTGACGCTTACCAACCCGAGGGAAAAATTCTGGGGAGTGCTGTTGAACGTCGATCTGATTGGCGTGAGTTTCCAGGGAATCGATCTGTCGTCCTTTGAAGATGCCCTCAATACAATCGTGGACGGCGAATCCGCGCTCGGGAATACATTGTTCTTCCCCATGCACCGCATCGAGCGTCTCGAGTTGGATCTGCCTGATGGCTCGATTCCCTCGTTATCGCAGCGGTTCGAAGCACGCACGGGAGTACCTCCCGCTCGCCTGCTAGGAGCTGGCAATGCCGCGGTCCGGAGCTCCGGCGCATGAAAATCTCCCAGCTGCTGACTGCGCCGAACCAACTGACGCTGCTGCGAATGTTGTTCCTGCCGTTCATCCTCATCAACCTCGTCGACCGCCGCTATCAGCTTGCTCTTATTCTGTTCGTTCTGGCTGGTCTCAGCGATGGGATGGATGGATTCATCGCCCGCCGTTTTCATCAGCAAACACTCTTAGGACAATATCTCGATCCTATCGCTGACAAGTTGCTGCTCAGCACCACATTCCTGGTCCTCTCGATCCTTCATAAGATCCCCTGGAAATTTACGGTCCTGGTGTTCAGCCGCGACGTTTCCATACTCGGAGTGGGCACGGTGCTATATGCCATCGCTGGACTGCGCGATTTTCGGCCGAGTCTCTTCGGAAAGGCCAATACCTTCTCGCAAGTCGCAGCAGTATTCTTTGTCATGTTGTTCGAGATCGACCACGCCCGTTGGGTATACGCCGCGAGGTGGGCGTTCTTACGTGCAGTTTTCGCGTTTACCATTATTTCGGGCGTGCATTACATCTATCTGGTAGGGATCCGACTGAAGACGCACAATCTTGTGCCGCCCGCGCCGAATTAGTCCGCTAACGCCAGCAACGTGACGATCCAATACCGTGGGACACGGGCATGATACCGGAGCTGCGCGATGCTACTTCAATGTGCCTAGCTTTTGGGACGCGAGGCTGGCAATCTCGCTGTTCGGGTTTTCCTTTTGGACCTGCTCCAATATCCGCTTGGCCTCGGCCGTCTGCTGCTTGTCCTGGTAAAAATCAGCGAGCTCCATCTGGGCGGTAGCTTTGCTCACCGAAGCGGTGGGCTTGTCGATGATTTGCTTGTACAAATCGATAGCTTCCTTGTCGCGGTTCGTGCTCCGATATACCGCCGCCAACGCGAACTTTGCCAAAGACGCTAAGTCCTTATTGTGTACCGACGAGACGTCCTTGAGCTCGCGTTCGGCTGTCGTGTTGTCGCCCATCTGCGCCGCCGTCAGACCGGCAAAGTAGCGCGCGAAGTCAGCCGCGTGGGTGTGCGGATATTTATCGACAATCGCCTGGAATTTCTTGTGTGCGTCGCCAGCCCGTTCTTTCGCGGAGGTATAGCTCGGAAAATCGGGTTGCGCCGGCATGCTTGCCGGCCGTAACGGGGTCTCATAGGTGCGCAGCGCCTGACCAAACTCCACGCTCGCTTTTTCATCCTGCTGTTGGAAGTAGTACCAGATGCCGGCTGCGGCCACGACAATGACCAGCACGGCCACGAGGGCGGCAATGACCTGCTTTTGATGAGCGGCTACCCATTCGCTGGCACTGTCGTAAAACGAGAGTGTCGCCTTGCTGAACTGGTCTTCCTTCAGGCGATGTCGAGTCTCTGCGCGCACGAAGTCCCCTTCTATCGACGGAGGCTGGGTCTAGCTGATTGATGCCTTACGATGATGTTTGTTCCAGCAGGCCTTGCTCGAGTTTTTCTTGGCACTCGATGCAGTGGCGGGTCCACGGCACTGCTTCCAATCGCTTGGGATTGATCTCTTTTCCGCACGAGATGCACTCCCCAAACGTGCCTTGGCGGATCCGGTCAAGCGCCCCCTCGACCATCTGCAACAACTGGCGGTCGTTGTTGCTCTGGTGAAAGAGGAACTCTTTGTTGTATGAACTGGCCGCGCGATCGGCGATGTCCTGGGTGGCCTCGTCGTCTGCCGTACGGCCGTCCTGTTGCGTGCGGGTGACGGTTCGCCGCAGTTCTTGCTGGCGCGTCTCCAACCGCTTCTTGAATTGTTCTAACTTCTTTTTGTCCATGTGGGATCGATCCGACGCCCGAGGGGCCGCCTCCCGGTACCTGCATTGTGCTTAGGCCAAACAAAAATGATAAGCGCCGTGGGGAATGGGCGTCAACTGCGCTCACCTCGCGCCTGCAGGTACTAAGGTGGCGATCGCAGCTACAATTCCGCCATGGATGTGGACTCCATTCGCGCGCATTGCTTGTCGTTCCCCAACGTCAGCGAGACCCTGCAATGGGGCGACCATCTCTGTTTCAAGGTCGGCGGCAAGATCTTTGCACTAGTGAGCCTGGATATTACCTCGGGAACTCGCCTCAGCGTGAAGTGCAGTCCCGAGCGCTTTGCGGAGTTGCTGGAAATCGACGGGTGCCACCCCGCGCCTTACGTCGGACGATACAAGTGGATCGGCCTCGAGCGACTGGACTCGCTGTCCGATCGCGATCTCGAGGCCGTGATCGGTGAATCGTACGCGCTGGTCGCGGCAAAAGCGCCCAGGAAAACAGTTTCTGCGAATCCCAAACGCGGCTCCAAGCCCAGGCGTCGGGCCTGATCCCCTGTGTATCCTGTCCCCGTTTTTCCAATCTCACATCTCTGTGTAAAATGAATGGTTTGGTCCCCGTGTGCGGCGGCGCCTGTGCCTGCCGGCCTACCGAGCAATTCTTAAGGAGACATTTACCAGCAATGGCTATTCCTGCCACCCAACTTCGCCCCGGCATGATCATCAAGCACAACAACGACCTGCACTCCGTCTTCAGCGTCGAGCATCGCACGCCGGGCAATCTTCGTGCCTTCATCCAGGCCAAGCTGCGCAACCTCCGCACCGGTGCTATGTTCGAACACCGCTTCCGCTCGCCCGATCCCATCGAAAAGATCAACGTCGACGAGGTCTCCATGGAGTACCTCTACAACGACGGCGACGACTATTACTTCATGAACACGGAGAACTACGAGCAAACGCACTTGACGCGGGACGTGCTTGGCGATGCCGTGGACTACCTGACCGCCAATTTACAGATCAAGGTCGAATTCTTCGATGGTAAGGCGGTAGGGATCGAACTCCCGCAGACGGTTGAGTTGACCGTGGTTGAGACTGAGCCGGGCCTGAAGAGTGCTACCGCATCCAGCGTCACAAAACCGGCCAAGACCGAAACTGGCTTGATAGTGCAGGTGCCGCCCTTCATCAATGAAGGCGAGAAGATTCGGGTCGACACATCCGAGGGCGCGTATTTATCGCGCGCGTGAGACGCTGAGCGCTGACGCTGATTGCTTGAATGGAAAAGCAACTCGAAACCCGTCGCTTCATCGTCCGCGGCCGCGTCCAGGGGGTTGGGTTCCGCTGGTTCGTGGAAAGAGAAGCGCACATGCTCGGCATTGCTGGTTGGGTACGGAACAACTCCGACGGCAGTGTAGAAGTACTCGCGACCGGAACGCGCGATCAGTTATTCGGACTAAGATCGCGCCTGCAACGGGGTCCGCGCGCCGCCCGCGTCGATGACGTTCAGGAATCGGAAGCAAGGCCGGTTCCCGGTCTTAACACATTCCGCATTGAAGGAGCCTGGTAGATGGCGAATCCACCGGCTGTCAACTGTGACGGCCTCAAAGCCCTGATCCGTGAAGTCCCGGATTTTCCCAAGCAAGGGATCTTGTTCTACGACATCACCACGCTTTTGAAAGACAAGCGGGGCTTCGCCACCCTGATCGATGCTCTTTCTGAGCACTACATCAACCAGGACATCGACCTGGTACTCGGCATGGAAGCACGCGGCTTCATCTTCGGGCCCGCCGTTGCCTATCGCCTGAATGCCGGCTTCGTGCCCGTCCGCAAGCCTGGAAAACTGCCTGCAGAGACGGCCCGTCTTGAATACGACCTTGAGTATGGCAGCAACACGCTGGAAGTACACCGCGACGCCATTCAGAAAGGCCAGCGCGTGGTCATTGTGGACGACTTGCTCGCCACAGGAGGCACGGCGTCGGCCACAGTCAGCCTGGCGAAGAGTCTCGGCGCCGATGTGCGCGGTCTGGGCTTCGTCGTGGAATTGGATTTCCTGAAAGGCCGCGACAAGCTGCCGGGCTGCGACGTCTTTTCGCTCCTGCATTACGACCAGTAGCGCCGTACTCGGCGGCTGCCGCGAAAGGGCCTTTAACGGGCGCCAGTGACCCCGCGGTTGATTTGTGACCCGACAAGCTTGATCGCCTGCTCCCTCACACTCACAGAATCGCCGAAGCCGGGAAGCCAACATACCTCGGCCTCCCGCCGGAACCAGGTCATCTGCCGCTTCGCGTAATTCCGGTGGGCCTGCTGTGCAGCGGCGATCGCGTCTTCGCGGTTAACCTCGCCGCGAACCAGCTGCACGGCTTGCTTGTAACCGAGTGATGACAACGGTTTCGCCGCCCCCCCGTACTTCGCGAGCAACTCCGCCGTCTCCTCAACCAGTCCTTCCTCGAACATGCGTTTTGCACGTTCGTTGATGCGGTCGTAGAGCGCCGTGCGATCGGGGTTCAACCCCATCCGCACGATACGGAATCCTTTTAGGGGCTCGCGACCTTGCTGCCAAAGCTCGGTCAATTTTTGCCGAGCCGCCAGGCAGACTTCAATCGCGCGGATCAGCTTGGGCGCATCATTCGGATGAATCTGTTTCGCCGCGGTTCGATCAAGGTGCTGAAGAATGCGGTGCAGATACCCGGGTCCTCGTGCCAGTGCCCGCTTACGCAGCTTCTCGCGGAGTTCTTCTGAGCGCTGCGGCCCGGGAAAAAGGCCGTCCAGCAGTGCTCGCAGATAAAGCCCGGTGCCGCCCACGACGATAGGCAACATCCCACGCTGTTTGATTTCATTCAGAGTTTGCCGTGCACGGCGCGCGTATTCGCCAGCTGTTATATAGGCCGTGGGTTCTACGAAATCGAGCAGATGATGGGGAGCCTGCGCGCGCTCTTCGGCGGTGGGTTTTGCCGTGCCTATCTCAAACTCGCGATACATCGCGACCGAATCGCAGTTGACGATTTCTCCCGCGAAATGCTGAGCGAGGCTGAGCGAAAGAGCCGTCTTCCCGCTACCGGTTGGGCCGAGAATTACCACCAGCATAGGGTCGCTGGAGACCACTACCACACGCTCCAGCGAATGTCTCCCCAGTAGCGAACCACCGTAATGATTAAGACGAGAAGAGAGAGAAGGAGCAGGCCGATCGTCTCGGTACGGCGGATGTTCGCCTTGGGATCACCTGCTTTTCGGCTTGGATCCACGGACACCACACCATTGTACTGCCCGGCATATTTGGACTCTTGTGACTTACGACCAGGCCGTGATCACCGGTACCGCCGCTGCGGTAAACTGCTTTACGTTCACGATGTCCACATCCCGGCCAACCACCGGAGCCCGACTTCTGCGCTTCGGCCTGTTCGAAGTCGACCTGCTTGCCGGCGAGCTCCGCAAGCAAGGCAATCGGGTACGACTTCAGGAGCAGCCGTTCCAGGTTCTCGCCGCGCTTCTCCAAGCTCCCGGAGAGGTCATCAGCCGCGATCAGCTTCGCGAAAAAATCTGGCCGGCTGACACCTTTGTTGATTTCGACCACAGCCTGAACACCGCGATCAACAAGATCCGTGAGGCGCTCGGGGACTCGGCATCGAATCCGCGTTTTGTCGAGACCCTGGCTCGCCGGGGATATCGTTTCATTGCTCCCGTTACCGTTCAGACCGCACCCGGAACCAACCAGGGGTTGTTGACACCAAGCGAAAGCCCGGCATCGATTCCACCAGCAGTACATCCCGACTTGGACGTACCTATTCCCCATCGCGGCCTCACCCGTGGACTGTTTTTACTAATCCAAGCTATGTATTTGGTTTTCTACGTGGAAGCGCTGATACACGTTCACGGGGTCAGTCACATAATTGTGGAAAACGCCCCCGGCTGGGCAGCAACCCTGCTAATGGCCGCAATCGTCATCACCGCAGGCGCCGGCATCCCGGTGCGTTGCTATCTCATTTCAGCGGCTGCATTTGACCACCGAAAGCTGGGTGACAAGTTCCGCCGGCTCTACACGCTACTCTTGCCGCTTGACAGCTTGTGGGCACTGGCACCGTTTCTCATTATTGAGAAGATCGGGATCGGCGGCGCCCTTGCGGCCACCGCGGCGTTGATTTATGTCCCGTTTTCCGAGCGGACCCTGATTCGTCTTGCCTATCCAAGTGGGGGTTCGTCCGTCCAAAATCCTGGAACCTAGCTTGACGTTCGCACGTATCAGATGCCAAGCCTGGGTGTGGGCTGGGAGATTGCCATGAAACGTGTCCTGCCGCTTTTTGCTGTTCTGCTCGCCTTTTGTGCTATCGCCAGTGCAGAGGAATGGAATAAAACCTACAACCTTACCGGCAAGCCAGACTTGCGAATTCAGACCTCCGACGCCAACATCCGCGTCGAGACCTGGAACCAGAACCAGATCGAGGCTCGCGTGATTACGACGGGGTACAAGATCGGCGACGGGGGTGTTCAGATTATCGAGCACCAGTCCGGCAACTCAGTGGAAATGCAGGTGAAGCTGCCACGACACTTTTTCAGCGTCAGCATCGGCACAAATAGCCATCGTGTCGAGGTTGCGATTCGTATGCCCGCGCAAGGTCAGGTGAATCTTGCCACGGGCGACGGCAGCATTCGATTGCAGGGTCTCCGGGGCGAAATGGACCTGAAGAGCGGCGACGGTGCGGAGGAAATTGAGGATGTGGACGGCCGCTTGCGCGCCCAGACTAGCGATGGCCATATTCGCGCCCGTGGCCGTTTCGATGAACTCGATCTCAGCACCGGCGATGGGCGTGTCGAAGCTACCGTCTTGCCGGGATCAACCTTGGCTCAAGGTTGGAATGTCCGCACCGGCGATGGGTCCGTACATCTGCAACTGCCGTCGGACCTCTCCGCCGAGGTCGATCTCCATACCGGGGACGGACATATCTCGGTTGAAATGCCCATCACCGTTTCTGGCCAGATGGCCGGCAACCATATCCACGGCAAGCTGAACCAGGGAGGCAACCTGTTCACAATTCACACCGGCGATGGTTCGATCGAAGTCGGGAAATCAAGCGGCGCCGTCTGATCAGGCTTGACTGGAGGGCTTTATTGGAGTTCGTTTCGATCAGGGTTGTAATAGAAGAAGAATCGCAGGCCGAGATAGTCGCCTTTGAACTCGGTAGGAAGTGGCGGGAAAGGATTCGAACCGGTAATCCCGCTCCATGCGGCCCGATCCATCGTGACGTTACCCGAGGGCGCCAGCAGCCTCATTCCGCTTACCTTACCGTCTTTCATGATGGCGAATTCGATGGCTAGCTTGCCTTTGCGATCGCGTATTCCATCTGGGATCGCGAGGTACCAGTTCTCCTTGACATCGTGCAGCACTCGCTCAAGGTAGGGTCCGAAGTCGACGCCCATGGTGTCGGTCGTGACCTCCAGGCCGCCGGTGGCTTGTACCGGCTGCCGTCCTTGTCCCAGACCGTAGTCTCCGCCTGCGCCGCCATATCCACCACCACCCCGGTTCGCTGCGGCAGCGCGTGCTGCCTGCGCGATAGCTGACTCGGCCGACCGCGACTGCATTTCGCCAAAATTGACCTTGGGCTGCGGTGGAGGTTGCAACTTAGCAGTTTGGTTCGTTTCTGCCGGCGGACGTTGCTGGGGAGCCGCTTGCTGTTGCGGCTGCGGAGGAACCGGGTTCTGTGCCATCGCGGGCGGCATTGGCTGGGGTGCTGGCCCGAGCGTATTCGGAACTCCGGAAGGCCCTGGGCGACTGCTATCAAGAATCTTTCGCAGTTCCTTCGGATCAAGGTGCGGCTTGCGCGACATCGCGATGCGGTCTTTGTCGGAAATGATGTTGGTGTTGGGTTTGCGCGTCAGTTTCTGCGCATCCGGCGGCAGTGCCAGGTAGGTCAACTCCTTATCGTGTATGTTTGGCGGGTTGACCAGCAGCACCGCGCGCGCCGGATGCCACTTGGCCCAAAGCTTGTCGAACCGTGGTCCCCAGATCGGAGAAGTGAAAATCCCGATCGCCACCACCAGGTGCACAATCACGGAGATCCAGAACGCCTCCCGCATACGCGAGCGGTCCAGCTCATCTTGTAGCTGGATCAGCAGTTCGGGAGTGGCGTGCCAGTCGCGATACGCGGATTCCCACCGCCGCGAGTCGTAAAAATCGTTGTCCCCAGAATGCGACGGCGTAGCACTGCCGAGACTGGGCGGACGCTGTGGCGGGATTTGCGTGGTCGACATCGACTACGTACGCTTTGTTAGACACAGGCGAGGGGCGATGGTTGCCAAGAAAATACACCTCGGGCGTCGCTTAGGGCGCCTGCGGCCGAATATCCTATTCTCGCACCATTTTGATCAATCCGCTAAGCCGCAGAAGTGCAAGTACCTCAGTTGTATAGGCCGCCCTGGGGCTGGTCAATCCAAGAAGTGTAAAGAAGGGTAAAGCCTTGTCCCCACTTCGTTACGCCGGCGATCCGCATTCCGATCGATGGGTATTCCGGGCATACGCTGGAGCGGCTCTTCCTGCGGAACCAGCGGGTCGGGCCTTTGACAGGTCAGTAGCTTTCGGCGATTCGGAGCACAACGGAAAGCGGCGCAACGTGTTCCGGCTTAACATAGCGATCGACTAGAAACCGCTTCCCATCTTTTGCCACATCGTAGCTGAAAACATCAGTGCTCGAGATGGGTGCCCGCCCGTGGATTTGAAATAACGGAACTGGTGTACCGGTTACAAACGTAGCTGCCGCATCGACCGGTACAGCTGTGAGCATTCCGCTGGGTGAGATGTAGAAGATTTCCTTGCCATCTCCGCGCCAGCGCGGCTCAGTGCCTCCGCCTCGTGAAACCTGCCACTTCCCGGCCGTACCGGGAAACGAGGTCACGTAAATTTCCCAGGCTCCGGACTCGTCGGAAGCGTATGCCAGCCATTTGCCGTCGGGCGAAATCTGTCCATTTCGTTGGCTGCCGTTGCCGTTGAGAATTCGGGTGGGTTGGCCGCCGCCGACGGGCAACAGTTCCAAATGTTCACCGGCGGAAGTTTGGCGTGTAAACAGGACCTGTTGTCCATCACGACTCCAGGAGTTCGGGACGACGTCGTCCATTGTGGTGGCTGGCGTGGTAAAGAGCTTCTTTTCGGGCTCCAGACCTGTTGCTCGTTTTAGTACGATACTCGCCCCACCTGCATCTGCTAAGCGGTAGGCCAGGGTACTTCCATCCGGCGACCACACCGCTGCCACGTCTTCGGCAGGGTTGAAGGAAAAGCGTGACGTACCCGGACCGCCGGTGTTCTCCAGCCATACGTCTACGTTATTGGCTTTGAGATCGCTGATATCGAGCGCGACGCGGGAACCATCAGGAGAAAGGTTCGGGTTATCCATGACGCCCACATCGCCGACTATTCCCAGTTGCTTTCCTGAGCGATCCATCCAGGTCAGTACTGACTGCGCGGCCCCGACATTCGTGTTGTAGATGAGCGTTCCATTCTGCGCGACAGTGAAGGCCGCCCAATAAGTCGAAGGCTGAAAACCGACCATGTCCGCGACAACGGCGGCACTCCCCGACACCTTCACGGACTTGAGATCGAAGGGAATGCTGACCAACTGGCGCTGGTCGTCGGCAAAGTAGAGGTGGTCGCTGTCGAAGCCGAAGCTCGAGTGGCACAATGCCACGAGAATTCGCTCTTTTCCTTCCAGTGAAGTCAGGTAAATGCCGCTGGTGTTATCGTCCTTCAGATTTCCGAAGTTCCCGCCCCAAAACAAAAAGTGCTCACCATCTGGGAGGAACACCGGCCAGCGATGGGAATTATCGCCTGCCCTCCGGATTCCCTGGGTAACCATGGCAATCCCGGATCCATCGGCATTGACCCGCTTGATGGGACTGTTCGCGTCTTCGCTGTAGATAATGACGCCTTTGCTGCTCCAGCTTCCTCCGCGACCGGCCAACGCGGTAGCGAGCACCTGCGGCGTTCCTCCTGCAACCGCGATCTTCTGCAACTTGCCGTTGGCAAAGAATCCCACGTTGGCGCCGTCGGGCGACCAGAACGGATAGCTTGCTCCCTGGGTGCCAGGCAGGGCCGTCACGGTGTGCGTGCCCACCGTGTGTACGAACAGCATAGGTAACGCCGAGCTTTCCTCCGGCGACACAAAGACCAGCATTTTCCCATCGCGCGAAAGTGCCATGTGGCTGATGCTCATTTCATCGGGCACTGCCATTGCGAATTCCATCCGGCTGACAGGTGCTGGGCGCCTGGTCAGCAACAGCGCGGCGGTCGAGACGATTGCCAGTGCGACGAGTCCGCCAGCTATCCAAGCCATCAAAGAAGCTTTCTTCGGCAACGCACCCGGAGCGCGCGCGGCCCCGCTACTATCGCTCCCGGACAATGCGCTCAATGCGAACGAAAGATCACGGGCCGACTGGAACCGTTGCTCCGGGTTCTTCTCCAGACAACGGCGCACGATGCGGTCGAGCGCCGGTGAGACCATGTTGCCGACCTGGGGTAATTCCGGTGGATCCTGCTTCAAGACGGCGGTCATGGTTTCGGCCGGAGTTTCGCGTCGAAACGCGCGCTCACCCGACAGCATTTCGTACAGGACGGCGCCGAACGCAAAGATGTCGGTGCGCGGATCAGCGGGGTCGCCTCGCACCTGTTCGGGAGCCATGTAACTGGCCGTTCCAAGCACGATGCCGGCAACCGTCTGCGAGCTGGTAAGTGTGGCTGTATCCGGCTTAGGACCCACAGTTTGCGCCAGCTTTGCCAAGCCGAAGTCCAGGATCTTGGTGCGGCCGTCGCGGGTGATGAACACATTCTCTGGCTTCAGATCGCGATGAACGATTCCTTTCTCATGCGCTGCTGCCAGTCCGTGTGCGATCTGCACTCCATACTCAATGGTTTTTCGCTGCGGGATGGCTCCGCGGTCAAGGATGTCGCGCAGGCTTTCGCCCTCCAGGAGCTCCGAGACCAGGTACGGAGCACCCTCATGCTGACCGGTATCGAATATCGCAACAATATTTGGATGGGTCAGGGCGGCGACAGCGCGAGCCTCCTGCTCGAAACGGCGCAGCCGGTCTGCATTTTGGGCAAACGACTCCGGGAGGATCTTTATGGCCACATCGCGGCCCAGGCGCGTATCGCGGGCGCGATACACTTCGCCCATCCCGCCTGCACCAATGGCGGATTGAATCTCATACGGGCCAAGTTTTGTACGGGTACTCAGGGCCATGCGTGGCGGAATTATATGCTAAGGCAGACGAATGGCGGGCCATGCGGTGCGATTGTTTTCGTGAGCGTGAATGGGGCTACGGCTGTAGTTGATTAAGATTGACCTTCTGGCCGTGCTCTCGGATTGCGGAAAGAATCTCGAGGGCAACAGCCAGGGCGCGTCGCCCGTCCTCCAAGTCCACGACCGGCGTTGATCGGCTGCGAACCGCGTTCAGAAATGACTTAATCTCGGCGGCCAGCGGTTCTTCGGTTGTGACCCCCGGCTTGGCCATCGAAATCTGTGGATTCACCGAAGGTGTTCCTTTTTGTCCCACGCTGAACACGATCACGTCCTGGCGGCCATAATCGATCGAGACATACTGCTGGGGCTGAAAGAACCTCAGCTTGCGTACACGCTCGGTCGAGACTCGGCTCGCGGTAAAGTTCGCTACGCAGCCCGAGTCGAATTCAATGCGGACATTCGCGATGTCCACTTTGCCCGACAAGATAGGCAGACCCACCGCGCGGATTTCCTTCACGCCTGACTTCACGAACGACAATACGACGTCCAAATCATGGATCATCAGGTCGAGAATGACATCGATATCGAGCGAACGCGGAGTGAACACGCTCAACCGGTGTACTTCGAAGAACATCGGCTGTGTAATCAACGGCACGGTCGCACGTACGGCGGGATTAAAGCGCTCCAAATGCCCGACTTGCGCCACGATATGTCTGGTGCGCGCCAGTTGAATGAGTTCGTCCGCTTCGGTAAGCGTCGCGGTGAGGGGCTTCTCGATAAGCACGTCCAAGCCAGCCTCCATCAGCAGGCGCGCAGTTGCCTGATGGTGAACTGTGGGGACCGCGACCGAAACGGCCTGGATCTCGGGCCGCGTGTGGATCATCTGCTCGACCGATCCAAATGCGCGCGCTCCGTACAGCTGGGCAACTTCATCGGCACGCGACACCTCTGAATCGACCACCGCGAGCAGGCGTACCGCTTCGCCCTGCTGCTGCAGTTGGTGATACACGCGGGCATGGTTCCGTCCAAACGCGCCGGCGCCCACTACTGCAACATTGATGAGGGGTTGCTCAGTGATCCGTTGTTTCCTCTTTGGTTAAGGGTTCGTTCTAAGTGTCGCTGGCTTTTTCGGCTGTGCCGTTTCCGCAACCTTCGTGTCCTGTGCGGCGAAGCCTCATTTAAAGCTCACCGGCTGCCTTCTTCAAAACCGCGATCTGGCCTGCATGATAAAGCTCGTGCTGCACGATCCCGCTGAACATATAGTAAAAATCGTAGTACGCGTCCTTCTTGCCCGGCACACGCTCCTGTAACCGCTCATCGGGGAACGCCGCAACTGCTTTGACCAGCTTGTCATGCGTGTCCTTCAGGTGTTGCACCGCCGCATGCCATGCTTTCTCACTCGTATCCGGGACTGGCGGGAAATTCTCTTTATCTTTCAGTTCGACGGCGGTTCCGCCGGTGCGCCGCAGAACCGCGCCATCCCATGCCGCAACGTGCAGTACCAGTTCCCAGATGGAATGAGCGCTTTTGATGGGACGCGCTGCAGCTTGTTTGGCGGTTACGTTCTCGAGGATTTCGAGCACGGCATCGCCGTGCCATGCCTCACCTTCGTATGCCCGGCGGATCTGGTCAGCTAGGAGTGCACTCTGCGACATTGTTTTCTCCGAAATAGGTAACCAACATCCTCGCGTCGGCGGCGAATTCAACCGCGGCTTTGTCCATCGCTATTCAGCGACTACCGCGATCCCCGCCTGATTCGCGGCATGTACGACTGCAGCACCGTCGAGCAACAGACACTTTGCCGCATCGATCGCAAGGCAACTCGCGCCCGCGTCACGCATTGAATCAATCGTCCTCACACCGATCACAGGAACATCGAAGCGCATATCTTGATTGGGTTTGGCGATTTTTACCACCGTCAAAGCGCGACTCAAGGTCGAAGCCTCTCCTGCCAGCGACTTCATGATCCGGCCGGCACGTTCGATAGTTGCATCCGTCCCTTCCATTGCTTCCACCGCCACGCACGCCGACTCAGCAATCACCACCGTCTGACCGATGTCATATTGCGCGATTCGTCGCGCGACATCGCGTCCATATTCGATGTTTCTTTTCTCCTGTTCCGAGGGCGCGCGCTGCGTCAACACGCCTGGTTTAGCGAGAAGTGGTTCCAGCAAAGACGTGGAATTCTCTAACTTGATGCCTTCCTCGGCAAGCACCCCGGCAACGGCTCCCAGCAGCGAATCTGTATTGCGAGTGCCCAGCGAGAGTAGCAGCTTCGCCAGGCGCCAATCGGGACGGATACTCGAGAAAATCTGCTTATGCTTGACTTGTCCAGCCATCACTGCGCGCTGCACGCCCTCGCGCTTGAACGTTTCGATCAGCTTGGAAAGTTCGCCCAGCGACAGCCAGTGCACCGCCGCGGCTCCGCGCGATTCAATTTCGGGGAAAGTTTCCTCTTTTATCGCGGCCACGACGACCTCAAGGCCTTGGGCGCGCGCGGCGTCGAGCACCAGAAACGGAAACTTTCCGTTTCCCGCGATCAACCCGAGTCGCTCTTTCGCCGCCATCGCGGACAGTCTAGCATTCGGCACCCAGCAGGCTGGATGGAGGGCGGCGAGCAATTAGCCAGCCCTTGTCCCCGAAACGATGGACGAAAGAATTCCCGGTGAGGAAAAATATGTTGGTACGCGAGCAACAAAGCTGGACGTCTGCTGTGCAAAGTTGCACATTACCGAGTGCTAATTGCAAATCGTTAGTTGCTGGTTCCTTGTTTTCCCTCGCTTTCCACAACAAATCCCTGACGTCCACAGCTTCTGCACAAAAGCAATACAGTTTTTGCTTGAGACCAGTTCTGGTCTCAGGCAAATTGCTTTCACGCAAGCGCGAGAGTTCAGCGTTTGGCCAGTGCATCGTGAAACGCACGACGGTTCCCAGTGATTCTCGAGGGTGAATTACTGGGAGGGTTCCAGAAAGCGTGAAAACGCGAGCTGGTTTGCCCGGGCGTTGCGGCCTCCTCAGTGGGTCTGCCTCACAAGGCAGGACTGAACCGGCGGTGACACTCACGGTGACTGCGAATCGCGAGATTCGCAGATGCGTGCTGAAACTCATGCTTTTCGAAGCATGGTCTAGGCAGAAGGCATGCACCCGCTGCCCAGTGCAGCGTAAGGCTCGACGAAAACTCCGCGCCCTGACGGCCCGGGTGGCTGGCCCGGGCCGTTCTATTTATCCGATCTTCAGGACTCCCCATTACTGCCTTGCTTCGCAGTACAAAGGCGGGTCACCCATGGCCTGCCTTTTTCATCTTATTTTCGAATTGTTCGTATTTTCTTCGCCTATAATCGTTGCGTGACGGTTGCGCTTGTCAGTTGAGCTAATCGGCCACACGCGCGAGCAGGACTTCGCGGATGGCGAAATCCCGAGAAGAATTATGGAAGGCTGTTTTCCTGTCGAGGTCATTGCGAGAGCAAACGAAGTATCTGCACCACCCGTCCGTCGCGTTTGGGTAACACCGAAAATGGCATCTCTCATTCACGCATTTCTTCCGCCGAAAAAAAGTTCTTCTACTCACGTTTTCCAAAGCACTTTTGCACACTCGTCGGATGACACGCCGGCGGGTGCTGCGTACATTCTTGAAATCCGCTTCAGGAATCAACTCAGTCAATAGTGGCGACAACCGACTACAGCATCGGCAGTTCTCTTCCGGCAAACGTAGAAGCCGAGCGTTCCATCCTCGGCGCTATCCTGCTCGACAATCTGGCCTACAACCAGGCCGCCGAGCACTTGCGTCCGGAAGATTTCTTCCTCGACTCGCACCGCCGCATTTACAACCGCATGATCGATCTGGCCGAATCCTCTCGACCAATCGACATGATCACGCTCGTCGAGGAACTTGATCGCAAGAAGGAACTCGAATCAGTTGGTGACGTTGGCTACGTCTCCGGACTCGTCGACGGGGTTCCGGACCGGCCCAGCATCGAGCACTACATCCGCATCGTTCGCGACAAGGCGCTGTTGCGCGGGCTCATTCACGCTGCGAACTCTGCCATCGCGCGCGCCAGCGAACAGGCCGATCCCGCGGAAGAAATCCTGAACGATGCCGAAGCCACGATCTTCCAGCTTTCTGAAAAGCGGATAGGGCGCGGCTTTCTAGGCATCCAGGAGATTGTTAAGGAGTCGTTCGGTTCGGTTGACAACCTGCTCCAGCGCGGCCAACGCATCACCGGACTTGCGACACACTATGACGTCCTCGACGAGATGACCAGTGGGCTTCAGCCCTCCGATCTGGTGATCCTCGCTGCGCGCCCTTCTATGGGCAAAACCGCCTTCGCCATGAACATCGCCGAAAACGCTGCGATCAACGATGGAAAAATCGTCGGTATCTTCTCGCTGGAAATGTCGCGGGAGGCGCTTCTGCTCCGCATGTTGTGTTCGTCGGCCCGGGTCGATTCCCACAAGATGCGCACCGGTTCTCTCTGGCGCGAGGACATGGACAAGGTCGTCCATGCCATGGACAAGCTTGCCAATGCTCCCCTCTTTATCGACGACACGCCCGGTATCTCGCTAAGTGAAATGCGGGCCAAAGCGCGCCGCCTGCAGCAATCGCAGGAACGGCTTGATCTGATTGTCGTTGACTACCTTCAACTGATGTCGGGCGGCAGCGGCAAACGTTACGAGAACCGCACCCAGGAAGTTTCGGCGATCTCAAGAGGCCTGAAGGCGCTCGCGAAGGAATTGCGCGTGCCGGTGATTGCGCTGTCGCAGTTGAGTCGTGCTCCCGAGAGCCGCGGGTCAGGCGATCATCGGCCACAACTCGCGGACCTTCGCGAATCCGGTGCAATCGAGCAGGACGCCGATCTCGTAATGTTCATTTTTCGCGAAGAAGTTTACAAACCCGATGATCCCGAGTTGGAAGGCAAAGCCGAGATCATCATCGCCAAGCAGCGTAACGGTCCGACCGGTCGGGTCAAGCTGGCGTTCATCAAGCGCTCGACCCGTTTTGAAAACATGGCCACGGAGGACCAAGGTCCGCCGGAATAACGGCAAGCGGCCCTGTTTTCGCATTCAATGCCGCGCAACTCTTGGATTTTCTTTCTGCGCAATTCCCATTTTGGCATGCTCGGCTGACTTCCCACATTTCTGTGGAAAATACTGTGAATCTGTTGGGTAGCCCTTCGAGAGCAGTCGTCCCGATCGCGTGTTGGTGTTTCTCAACACCCCACGAAAGTGGTGCATGTAAATGAAAGGACAGCTGGTTAGACACTGATCGGTGGCTACAAACTTCGGTAACGGTGAATTACGGAATTCTGTGCAACCTTTGAGATTTGCACATACATGAATCTCTGTATGTACTTGAAATACTAGGGATTCTACTAGGGGCGACCGGTTTACTGGCTGTCTTCCCCGACTTTCAACACGGCAAGGAACGCTTCTTGCGGGATGTCTACCCGGCCGATTCTTTTCATCCGGCGCTTGCCCTCTTTTTGCTTTTCGAGCAACTTCCGCTTGCGCGTGATATCGCCGCCGTAACACTTGGCAAGGACGTTTTTGCGCATGGCCGGGACGGTTTCTCGGGCGATCACCTTAGCTCCGATCGCCGCTTGAATAGCAACCTCGAACATCTGGCGCGGAATGAGTTGCTTCATTTTCGCTGCGAGTGCACGGCCGCGGTCGTAGGCGAAATCGCGATGCACAATAACCGAGAGTGCATCCACCGGATCTCCCGCTACGAGGATGTCCAGTTTCGCCATGGGCGACTCCCAGTACCCCGCAAGGTGATAGTCCAGTGATGCATAGCCCCGCGAAACTGATTTAAGCCGGTCGTAGAAATCCAGCACTATCTCGTTAAGCGGGAGTTCGTACTGCAACATCACTCGCGAGGCGCTGACATATTCGAAGCTCTTTTGCTTGCCGCGCTTCTCTTCGACCAGCTTCAGAATGCCACCGACGAATTCTTCGTTGGTCAGGATGGTTGCCAGGATGACAGGCTCCTGCACCTTCGCGATTTCGCTTTGATCGGGCCAGCGCGATGGATTATCTACTTCGACCAACTCGCCATCGGTCTTCGTGACTTTGTAGCGCACGCCGGGCGCCGTGGTAATCAGGTCCAGGTTGAACTCGCGCTCGAGACGCTCCTGAATAATTTCCATGTGGAGCAGGCCGAGAAAGCCGCATCGAAAACCGAATCCAAGCGCGGCCGAACTTTCCGGCTCGAAGAAGAACGATGAATCATTAAGCCGGAGTTTCTCCAGGGCTTCACGCAATTGCGTGTGTTCATGGGCGTCAACCGTGTAAAGCCCGGCGAACACCATGGGCTTGATTTCTTCAAAGCCGGGCAGCGGTTCGATGGCCGGATTTTCTTCGTGTGTAATCGTGTCGCCGATCTTCGTGTCTGCAACGTTCTTGATATTGGCGATCAGAAACCCAACTTCACCCGCCTCCAGTTGCTCGATTTCAACCGGTTTGGGCGTAAGTACGCCGAGTGTCTCGACGTCAAATACCCTGGCATTCGACCACAGCCGAATCTTCTCGCCCTTTTTCAGCGTGCCTTGGAAAACACGCGTCAGTACGACTACGCCACGGTATGGATCGAACCATGAATCGAAGATCAAGGCTTGGAGGTGATTGGCGGGAGAGCCCTTCGGCGGAGGCACGCGCTTGACGATCGCTTCCAGAACATCAGGTACGCCGTGGCCGGTTTTGGCGCTGATCAGGATGGCGTCCGAAGCATCCAGTCCGACGGCTCCCTCGATCATTTCCTTGGTGCGGGGAATGTCGGCGCTCTGGAGGTCGATCTTGTTGATGACGGGAATGATCTCCAGCCGGTTATTGATCGCCAGGTATGCATTCGCGAGGGTTTGCGCCTCAACACCTTGGGACGCGTCCACGACGAGCAGCGCGCCCTCGCAGGAGGCGAGCGACCGGGAGACTTCGTAGGAAAAATCCACGTGGCCCGGAGTGTCGATCAGGTTTAGCTGATAGGTCTGGCCATCTTTGGCCTGATACATCATGCGGACGGCGTGGGCTTTGATCGTGATCCCCCGCTCGCGCTCCAGGTCCATGGCATCCAGCACCTGGGCCTGCATCTCCCGCGCCGTAAGCGAGCCGGTGAGCTCGAGCAGACGGTCGGCCAGCGTCGACTTCCCGTGGTCGATATGCGCGATGATGGCGAAATTACGGATGAAAGCGCGATCCATAGGGGAACACTTGATTCTAACAGGCAGGCGAGGTGCGGAATGCGGCGCCCGAACTCATCTGTCGGCCAACAAATCGAGAGTTTTCGGCCAGATACAATGGTGCGATGGTTCCTTTTACCGCTCTCGATCACGTGCAGCTGGCAATGCCACCGGGTGGCGAAGAAACGGCCCGCCGGTTCTACAGCGGCCTGCTCGGGATGATCGAGATACCAAAACCTGCCGAACTCGCCAAACAAGGAGGCGCATGGTTCAGCAGTGGCCCGGTGAACATCCATCTCGGCGTGGAAGTCGACTTTCGGCCTGCCGCCAAGGCCCATCCTGCCATAGTGTGTGCAGACTACGATCGCTTGCTCGGAGCCTTAGAGCATGCTGGTGTGACAATCAAGCCGGACAACAGGATTCCCGGTGTGCGCCGTTGCCACATCTTCGACCCGTTCGGCAACAGAATTGAGTTGATTGCGCCCTGACCGATTCTCCTGCTGCTACAATTCCACCCGCCTTATCGGAGCAAACATGCGGAGAATCTGCTTACTCGTTTTCTTTCTCCTTCTTGCTAGCGTTGCTTTTTCCCAAACGCTTTCACCTGACGTGAAGAAATTCGTGAAGGTAGACGCGCCGGTCGTGGCAATCACCCACGTGCGCGTCATCGACGGGACCGGAGCACCCGTCCGCGAAGATCAGACCGTTGTCATCTCGCAAGGCAAGATTCAGTCAATCGGTGCAGCTGCGTCGGCGAGTGTCCCCCAAGGCGCGACGTTGATCGACGGCCACGGCGAAACCCTAACTCCCGGCCTGGTCGGGATGCATGACCACATGTTCTATCCCATGGGCAACGCCATCTTCGGGGAGATGGGATTCAGTTTCCCTCGGCTTTATCTCGCGGGCGGGGTGACGACGATTCGCACCACCGGGTCGATCGAGCCATACACCGATATCGAGATCAAGAAGGAGATCGACGCGGGCAAGCAACCCGGCCCCAAGATGCATCCCACGGGCCCGTACCTGGAAGGAGCCGGTTCATGGGGTCTGCAACTGCATCAGCTCAGCGGGCCCGACGACGCAAACCGCACCGTGAACTACTGGCTCGACGAGGGCGTCGAGAACTTCAAAGCGTACATGTTCATAACTCACGCCGAGCTTGCTGCGGCCGTGCAAGCGGCCCATAAACGGAACGCGAAAGTCACGGGCCACCTTTGCTCGATAGGGTTTCGCGAAGCTGCCTCGATTGGGATCGATGACCTCGAGCACGGATTGCTCGTCGATACGGAGTTCTTTCCCGAGAAGAAGCCAGATAACTGTCCCGACCTGCCGGATGCGGAAGAGCGGATCTCAAAACTCGACGTAAATAGCGGCCCGGTTCACGACATGATCATGGACTTGATTCAGCACCATGTTGCCGTGACGTCCACTCTCCCCGTTTTCGAGATGATCGTGCCCGGAAGGCCAACGATTCAGGCGCGTGTGCTGGACGCACTCAGCCCCGACGCACGCAGCGCTTTTCTCGCCAACAAAGTCGCTGCTGCAGATCCCGCTCACCTCAAGAAGCGTTACGGCACCGAAACATCACCATGGCCTGCAGCGTTCAAGAAAGAGATGGAATTCGAATACGCCTTTGCGAAAGCAGGGGGGCTGCTCCTCGCCGGGCTTGATCCTACCGGGATCGGCGGCGTGATCGCCGGCTTCGGCGACCAGCGCGAAGTCGAATTGCTCGTCGAGGCAGGGTTCACTCCCGTAGAAGCAATCCACATTGCCACCCAGAATGGCGCGGAGTTTCTTGGACAGGCCGACCACGTTGGCACGATTGCGGCCGGAAAGCAGGCGGACTTGGTACTGATAAAGGGCGACCCGTCACACAACATCGAAGACATCGAGAAGGTCGATACCGTGTTCAAAGACGGCATTGGGTATGACCCGGCGAAGTTGATTGACTCAGCGCGCGGGATCGTGGGCAGCCGCTAATGTTAGTTCTTGCTTCCGCTTCACCTCGGCGGCAGGAATTGCTCCGCAGGGCCGCAGTCCCGTTCAGAGTCGATCCAACCGACATTCCTGAGGTTCCAGAACCCGGCGAAACTGCGGATGATTTTACTCAGCGGCTGGCCCGGGCGAAGGCACGCGTGGTCGCATCGCGCCATCCTGATCAATATGTTCTCGGCGCCGATACGACCGTAGTCGTACAGAACGAAATTCTTAACAAACCGGACAACGGCGAAGACGCCAGGCGCATGCTGCGTCTCTTGTCCGGACGCACTCACCAGGTCATCACCGGAGTGTGCTTGATTGTGCCGGCCGGGCTTCAGCAACGAGAAGTTTCTATCTCAAAACGGCCGCTTGCTGCTGGAAACCCGACACTTGATACCGCCTTGGAAGATGTTCGTTCGGAAATCACGAAGGTGACGTTCTCTGTCCTGACCGACAGCGAGATCGACTTCTATGTTTCAAGTCGCGAGCCGATGGACAAAGCTGGTGCCTACGCGATCCAGGGCATAGCTTCCCGTTGGATCGCGAACATCGATGGAGACTATTCGAATGTCGTGGGATTACCAGTGGCGTTGGTCTATCGCATGCTGAGACAGCACGGTGCCCTAGAATGACGGCGCGCCTACGACTTCTTCTCGGCTCCGCCTTCCCCTTCTTTTACGGCAGATTTGAAGTTTTTGATCCCCTCACCCAATCCTTTGCCAAGATCTGCAAGTTTACTGGGCCCAAAGATCAAAAGAGCGATGGCCAGAATTAGTAAAATCTCAGGCAAACCCAACTTACCAAACATGTGTAACCTCCAAGGGTTTCGCCCGGCGCTCGAGAGCGCATTCCAATCGCGCAGAATACCCTTTTGAAATTCTAGGCCACGTGAGTCTCGGAGTCAAAGAACCAGCAATCAGCACTCAGCAGTCAGTACTCAGGAGCCTCTGTCGGCCGGCTTGCCCGGGGTTTGCCGAGCTAAAGCCTCATGCCACCTCGATCAGCCCTGCCAGCAATGCGGCCCTCCGGGGCAGTTCCGAAATGCTGATCGATTCGTGCGTGGCGTGCGCGCCTTCACCAACCCCGCCGAGCCCGTCCAGAGTAGGGATGCCGAGCGCGGCGGTGAGATTCCCATCCGACCCGCCGCCAACCGCGGCTTCCTCGAGTTTCCACCCTAGCGTTTTCGCCAGCGACGTTGCTTGCTTGTAAAGGCCCGCAACTCCGGGCGTCCTTTCCATGGGCGGGCGGTTCAGGCCGCCGGAAACCGTCAGCTTGCATTTCTTGTTGAATGGCTTCAGGCCACGCATTTTGCGATCGATCGCCGCGGCGTCGCTCAACCGGGTGATTCGCACATCGATAACCACGCTGGCTTCATCCGGGACGACGTTGCTGCGCGTGCCGCCCCGTACTACGCCAACATTGACCGTGGTGCCGCGTTTCATGTCGGTGAATTTCGAAATGACCTGGATCTGCCTGGCCAATTCCAGGATTGCATTCTGACCTTTGCCGGGATCCAAACCAGCATGCGCAGCCACTCCTGTCACCGTGAGGGTGTAATCCCCGACGCCTTTACGCGCGGTCTTGACCGCGCCTTTGGGACCGTAGGAAGGCTCGAGCACCAGGACCGCAGCGCACTTCTTCGCCAGTTCCTCGGTGATTCGGCGTGAAGAATCGCTGCCAATCTCTTCATCGGAAACCAGCAGCACGGTGAGAGGCCGCGGCATAATTCCATCTCCATTTCGCAGCGAGTTCACGGCGAAGAGCATGAAGGCAATTCCCGACTTCATGTCCAGCGATCCAGGTCCCCAGACACGCCCATCGCGGACCTGTGCCGGCATGTTGGCCAAAGTTCCCATCGGGTACACGGTGTCGAGGTGACCTAACAAGAGAACCGGTTTGCGCCGGTCCCTGCCGGCAAAATCCACCTGGAGGTGGTCGCCGAACTCGGCCGCGCGATGGAACTTGCTGTGTCCGCCCATCGCTTCAAACTTCTGCGCCAGCCATCGGCTGAAACGATCGACGGCAGCTTTGTTGTCGGTGGGTGATTCGATCTCAACCATCTGGCGGATGGTTTCCACGATTGCTTCGCGACGTTCTTCGAAGTACGGCAGCCGGTTCACTGGGGAATGCGCCGCAGGCACACGATTGCTGGGTTCTTTGCTGACGGATTTCTTCATCGTTCTCCAGGGTGCGCGGAGATTTGCCAGGGAAGACCGGGAAGTGGGCTTGCGCGGCGTCTTCGGCTTAGCGGTACAGTATAATCTTCGCCTTACCGAGATGCCGAATGTCTGATAGCGCGCAACCCGTGACCGAGGCAGCCGCCGTGGCAACAACTCTGGATATCAATGAAATCCAGCGCATCCTGCCGCACCGCTACCCCTTTCTGCTCATCGACCGGGTCATCGACCTAACACGCAAGCAGCGCATTGTTGCGATCAAGAACGTCACCATCAACGAGCCTTTCTTCGCCGGCCATTTCCCGACCATGCCGATCATGCCGGGGGTGCTGATCATTGAGGCGATTGCGCAGGCGGGTGGAGCTTTGCTGTTGACCGAAGTCGAGGATCGTGACGACAAATTGATGGTCTTCACCGGCATCGAGCGTGCGCGCTTCCGGCGGCCGGTGCTTCCCGGCGACCAGTTGCGTATAGAAGTCGAAGTGAAAGCCTGGCGGATGACGGCGGTTCGCATGGAAGGCAAAGCTTTCGTCGGCGACAAACGGGTTGCCGAAGCAACCGTGACATGTCAGTTGGTGGATCGCTCCCGCACACGACGCAGCGGAGACGAAGCGCCGAGACCGGCCTAGTCGCACTCGTTTCACGATGCCAATTCACCCGACAGCCATCGTCGATCCCTCTGCGAAGATCGACCCCTCCTGTGAGGTCGGACCGTACTGCGTCGTGGGACCAAATGTCGAAATCGGCGCGAACTGCACTCTGCTCTCGCACTTAAATATCCAGGGGCCCACGAATATAGGCGCGAATAACCAGTTCTTTCCATTCAGTTCTATTGGTCTCGACCCGCAGGACATCAGCTACCACGGCGAACCGACTCGCCTGGAGATCGGCGACCACAACGTGGTGCGCGAATATGTAACCTTGAACCGGGGCACGGTAAAGGGCGGCGGTGTGACTCGCATCGGGAATCACACGCTGATCATGGCGTATTCGCATGTTGGCCACGATTCTGTAATCGGCGATCACGCCATGCTGGTAAATGGGGCCACTCTCGCCGGACATGTCACGGTGGAAGAATGGGCGGTCGTCGGCGCGCTCTGCCCGGTTCACCAGTTCGTTCGCATTGGCGCGCATTCTTACGTCGGCGGCGGCACCACCATCACCCAAGACGTGCTTCCGTTTTCAAAAACATCCGCCTCGCGCGCGAACCGCGCCTACGGAATGAACTCAATCGGTTTGGAGCGCCGCGGCTTTTCTCAGGAACGCATTCGCAAGATCCATCACGCTTACCGCGTGCTGCTCGCGTCGAAGCTCAACACCTCGCAGGCTCTCGAGAAACTTAAGGCGGAAGTCGACCGCGGTGAAGACGTTGACATGCTCATCCGTTTCATCGAGCAGTCCGAGCGTGGCGTTATTAAGTAACGCTTATCCACCGTCATAATGCACGCAGCATGACCGCGCCCTCAGGCGAGCCTGGATGCTACTTGGGCTCTTCCTGCTGCTGTTGCTGTTGCTGCGGTTGCTGCTGCTGTGGGTACTGCTGCGGCGTAAAGATCACCTGGGGCTGGGCTTGGGGTGGCGGCTGGGTCCCGGGCTGCTGGCCTTGTTGCTGTTGCTGCTGGTTTTGCTGTTGACGCTGCAGCTCCTGCAACAGCTGCTCCGGAGTTTTTACAACAGGCTGGTTGGGGTTCTGCTGATTATCGTCGCCATTCGTCTGTTCGGTTGCCTCTTCCGGCGTCGTATCGGCGGCGTCCTGTCCGGTATCCTGATCGGCAGAGGCTTCGCCGCCGCCGTCATCACCCGGGTTTTGTACCTGCACGCTCTGCGGCGCATAAACCTGGTTGGGATAAGGCTGATTCGGATAGGGCTGAGGCATCCCGTTCTGGGGAGGCGTTCCGGCGGCGCGAGTCGGCCCCGATTCCGGCGCACCTGAGCTCGGGGTCAGAACGATCTGCGCCACGGCGTTGGGGTTCGCTGCAGTTCCCAACATCACGTAATTGAAGTGAGTTCCGTTCAAGAGCTTTGCGAGCACGTCGCGGGCGGGACCGGGTCCGATCTGCGCCACGATGCGCTCGTTGGCGTCGGAAGGAATGTCGATGTTGGCGCCGGTCTTGGTACGAACTTCTCGCAAGACGTCGGCAAGTACGGAATTCTTCGCGACGATCGTTAGCAGCCCATACTGGTAGGTCACGGTAGGCGCGATCGCCGGTTGCTGCTCAGGAGTTGGCGGAGGGGCCGGAGGCGGCGGGGTCGGATCCGGCGCCGGCGGGGCCGCCTTCTTCTTGGCGACCGCATGCTTACGCGCGGGATGTTTGGTAGTCTGCCCCGCTGCCAGGCATGCCATGCATAGGCTCGCCAGAAGAATGACACAGAAAGCGATTCTGCGATGCGGGGAAAACATGATGAACACTGGCTAGGAGCCTACGAGCAGCCTGCTGGTATTGTAACAGTCATCGCGGACCATATCAGGAACTCACCTTACAGCCTCGACCGGCATAGCGGCATCGTAAAATGAGAATGCCTGAGGTGCCTTAGCTTATGAACGTTCGGATACGCTCCGGGTTGCATAGAAAGATGGCTGCACAGTTTTTCCCGTCAATCATTGCCACTTGTATCTTGTTGACCCTGCTGGCGACCGCCAGTGCGCAGACCTGCGAGACGTCCACCGAGATGGACGCGGCTACCAGAACGGCGTTGGAAGCCGCCGGCAAGCGCTACTTCGGGATGGCCGCTAACGGAGATGTGTTCTCGCTGAAGCAGAACGCCATACCAAGCCTGGCTTCGAACTTCTCGGGTATTGAAACGGCGGTGACCGACAATAAAGCCAATCTTGCGGGAGCCCAACCTACCATCCGGCCGCCGTTCTTACTCCAAGTGCAAGGAAATGCGCCCATTGAGCGCGCCGAGTTTCTCTGTGGAGTGTTCGGCGCTCAAGGCCAAACCGCCAACAGCGCCGTATTTGTCATCAACAATCTTCCTCCTGGCAGCTACGCGGTTGTGATTGCCGATGCCACCGGTGCCAAGGGACCTTACACCGTCTCGTTCGTTTTGCAGCAGATGGGAGCCGACTGGAAGCTGGGCGGCTTTTACGCGAAGTCGGACCAGATAGCGGGACACGATGCCCAGTGGTACATCAACCAGGCCCGGCAATACAAAGCCAAGAATCAGAACCACAACGCATATCTGTACTATCAGCAGGCAAGGGAACTGATGGCGCCGGTGCCCTTCATGAGCACGCTGCAAACTGACAAGCTGTACGACGAAGCTCATGCTGTCCAGCCACCCGATATCCCGGCCGGGGGAAACACCACCGATCTGGTCGCCGGCGGGAAAACCTACAAACTCACCACCATGTTCCCGTTGGCGGTTGGGAATGATCTTGATCTCGTGGTGAAGTACCAGTCCGCCGATGTCTCGAACACCACGCAAGCCTTCGCCGACAACACCGCGGTAATGAAGGCCCTTCTTGCCAAGTACCCCGAACTGCGCGACGCCTTCGCGGCTGTGGTCGCCCGCGCTGTGCAACCTGACGGCAAAGACTACGGTTCGTTGTTGATGATGAAGGACATCAAGTAGGGGAGAGATACGACAGGTGCCGGCTGGCGGAGCGTCGTCGCCGTACCTTCGGGATTTCACATCCCGCAATGCTTTTGAGGAGAATCAGCCGCTTTGGCCGGGGTGACACCCTGCAATTCGCACCTGAACAGCACGACCGGCACAACTCTCAACGACGTGATCTGGAACTTCCTCAGCACCCATCCCAAGCCGTGAACGCGTCGGACGATTTTCCGGGCGTTAGCAGACCTGATCACCACAGTCACGGATGGTTCCACTCCCGATTCCACTGTTCGACGGCAAACTGTTTCCCGGGATGTTTCATCTGAAAAGGGGGTGGCTTATGTGAAAAGGGGGTGGCTTATGCTGCAATTCGTGTGTGATACCTGTTCCGCGTTGAAACAAGAGGGTGACACCTGGATTGTCGGCATCGCCGCTGAAGCCATCGGCGTAACCAGCGCGCGGCGTGAGGTCACGCTTTTGCCCGTATGGGACCGGGAGCGCTCGGTACATCCTCTGGCTGTTCACTTTTGCTCGGTGGAGTGCAAGGACAGGTACATGGAACGGCTCTTTGGCCGTGAGGCGGTCACCGACGAAATCGTGGTGGAACGGACCCTACCGTTAGGCAAAGTAGTCGACCGCCGCGCTCCTGTGCTGCAAGAAAAGGTCGTTACCGAAGTAGGCCGCCGGCAACGCCGTGCTCGGAAGAAAAGCGCATAGCGATTCTGCGTGGCTCGGAGTTGAGGACGGAAGCGGAGCCATTGGAAAACACGGGCACTTCATTTCTTAAAGATAACTAAACCATTGTTCCTATAGCTGCATAGTACCTGTCAAGGGCATGAGAGAAGACATGTCGATGCGAATTCCAGAATGGGAAGAAGTGAGGGTGTAATGGGGCGCCTGGTTCGCGTGCCAGCTTGACCCTCCTGACCGAGAACTCCTGAGTCTTTCGTCATTTGTTTAACATCCTGAATAGATACAAACTGCATCACACCGAATACCGAGGTATATCTCTGTCTTGACCCGCCTGTTGCGAGCCCGCAACTTTGCCGCGCTTTTGCGCATTACCTTGGCTGGCACTTGCGTGTTCTTGATCCTGATCGTTGCCGGTGTGCAAGCTGTTCACGTACACCCGGTTAGCTCGACCCAGACATCCCATTCCTGCTCCGTCTGCTCGACTGCTCATTCCGGCGTCAGTCTTACCGCCGTTTTCCGTTCAGTTCCAATTCTTCGGCACTCGGGCTTTGTTGTACTCGGAGAAACTTCCCCGCAGCGTCTTCATTTCGTCTCCTCGCTATACATCCGTCCTCCGCCATCGGCCTAGAACCTCAAGCGACTGGCTCTACCCGAATCTCATCGTGGAGGCGTTCCCATGTTGTTCCTCAGTCGTCGTACATCTTCATTATTTTTATTGCTGTTACTGTTTGGCTGTCTTGGTTTTTCAAATGCGTCCGCATTTGCATCTCCGGCGGGATCGTCCGGAACAATCAACGGAACCGTGGCCGATTCCTCCGGGGCTGTTATTCCCGGCGCCGAGGTCCAGATCGCAGACCCGATCAGCGGCTACAAGGATTCCACTGCTAGTGACGAACAGGGACAGTTCCGGTTCAGCAATGTGCCCTTCAATCCCTATCACCTGACTATTTCGGCGCCTGGCTTTCAAGCAGCTGAGCAGGATGTCGCGGTGAGATCTAGCGTACCGATTCAGCTCAAGCTCACGTTGCAAGTTGCCTCGAGCAGTACAACCGTAAAGGTGGAAGCCGAGGGCGGGGATTTGATCGAATCGGTCCCGACCGCCCATACCGATGTCGATAGCAGCCTGACAGCAAAACTGCCGACCGAATCCGTGAGTTCCGGCCTGAGTTCTGTGATCGCGCTTGCCACGCCCGGAGTTGTCGCCGATTCCAACGGCTTCTTCCACCCACAGGGCGAACATGCCGACACTTCCTTCAACGTCGATAACCAGCCCATTAACGATCAGCAGAGCCGGCTCTTTTCGAACCAGATCTCAACCAACACTATCCAGGCCATGGAGGTCATCACGGGTGTGCCGCCGGCGGAGTTCGGCGACAAGGCGAGCCTGGTCATCCACACAACCACGAAGTCTGGTCTGAACATGAAGCCCCAGGGCAGCTTCTCGATGGGATATGGCTCGTTCGGAACTTCAGCCCTGGATGCTGCCTTTTCCGCCGGCGGCCAGAAGTGGGGTAACTTCATCGCCTTAGATGGCTTGAGCAGCGGCCGTTTTCTCGATTCCCCGGAGTTCAATCCGATTCACGATCGCGGCAACAGCGAGAACATCTTCGATCGCATCGACTACCAACCCGATACCAGCGATGCCTTCCACTTGAACCTGACCGCGGCCCGCTCCTGGTTTCAGATTCCCAACAGCTACGACCAATTGTTTGCTGGTCAGGATCAGCGCCAGCAGGTCCGATCGTTTAACATCGCGCCCGGCTACACCCACACCTTCAACGCCCGCACCCTGCTGGATGTCAACGCCTGGGTGCGGCAGGACCGTGTCGGCTATTTCCCGAGTGCCGATTCGTTCTCCGACTTGCCCGCGACTCTCTCGAGCAGTCGCCGTCTGACCAACTCTGGGGTCCGTGTCGACGTCTCCTACGCGAAAGGCATTCACAACGCCAAAGCCGGCATTCAGTTCATGCATACGTTCCTGTCGGAAGCTTTTGGACTCGGCCTTACCGACCCGGCCTTCAATGCGGTTTGCGTGGATTCCGCCGGGGCTCCCGTTTCCTCGCCCACTCCCACCGACCCCGCGTTGTGTGCGGGTGCCGGCTTCCAGCCCAACCCGGCATTTCAACCCGGCTTGTTGGCCTTCGATCTCACGCGCGGTGGATCGCTGCTCGCCTTCCGCGGACGCAGTGACGTCAAGCAGGAGGCTGCATACTTCCAGGACACCATGTCCATCAAGCAATTCACATGGATGGTGGGCGTCCGGTTGGATAACTACAACGGACTAAGCCACAATGCAGGTGTCGAGCCGAGGACCGGCGTCTCCTATCTGGTTAAGAAAACAAGCACTGTGTTTCGGGCTTCCTACGGCCGGTTGTTTCTGACGCCTTACAACGAAAACCTGATTCTCTCCAGCACTACCGGACAAGGCGGGCTGGCGCAAAATGTCTTCGGCGCATTCGGCGATCGGCCGCTCCGCGCGGCTAACCGCAACCAGTATGACGTTGGGTTCCAGCAGGCCTTCCGCAACTATCTCTCAGTCGATGCGGAATATTTCTGGAAATTTACCAACGGCGACTACGACTTCGACATCCTCTTCAACACGCCCTTGGCCTTTCCCATCCAGTGGAACAAATCGAAGATTGACGGTCTCGCCGTGCGGCTGAATTTCCCCGAACACCACGGCCTTACCGCGTACTCCGTCATGGGACACACCCGCGCCCGCTTCTTCGGCCCCGAGGTCGGCGGTCTACTCTTCAACTCGCCGGTCGGGGCTTCGGTCTTCCGCATCGATCATGACCAGGCGTTTCAACAAAACACCCACCTGCAATATCAGCCGAAGAAGAATGCTCCGTGGCTGGGTTTCACCTGGAGTTACCAGAGCGGCGAAGTCGCGGGCGCGATCCCGTTTGCTGCGGATGCCACCACGCCCGTCAACCTTACCGGACTCACCGCCGATCAGCAGTTGCAGGCAGGCATCTTCTGCGGGACGCAGGTTCCTACCCTCACCGCTCCGCTCACCAGTTGTGCACCGTCACTCTACGGGGCCACCCGAGTGCGCATCCCGGCTGCGGGGACGGAAAATGATGACAAGAATCCCCCGCGGATCGCCCCCCGTCATCTGTTCGACGCCGCCGTTGGAATCGACAACGTGCTGCCCACCGAGCGCTACAAACTCGGCTTTTCGCTGACCGCTGTGAATCTAGGGAACGAGGTTGCACTCTACAACTTCCTCTCCACCTTCAGCGGGACACATTTCATCACTCCGAGGTCCTTCCAGGCGCAGATGAAGCTGGCCTTCTAGAATGCAGGGGACCGTCGGATTCGGGGAGTCAGTCCCCGGAGAGGGCTGGCTGACAATCGATGCGAGAGAGGATTCGGCCCGAAGGAAGGATGATCAAATTACGAGAGTGAACTACAGCCCGGAGGAGAGCCCGAAGCCTACTTCTTCTGATCCAGCTTCTTGGCGAGCTCGGCCATCAGTTTGGGCTTGAGTTCGGCGAGCATGTTGTCGACGATGCTGGAGAGGTCGGGCGCAGAGCCGTCGGCGGAGGCGGCTGCGGCCATGGCGGCTTCCCGGATCAATTCTTTTGGCTCGCCGCTTGCCGCGGTCTTCAAGTCTTCCAACGACCTGCCTGCCTTGGCGTCCTCGCGAATGTCTTTCCATCCCGCGGCGGCGATCTCCGACGAACTGGCCTTTTCAGCGGAATCCGTTTTGCTCGCAACCGACGCTGCGATCGCAGCAACCTCCGCGGCAGTTTCTGGTGGAGATGTCTTTTCCTGCTCGGGCTTCCCGAACGGGTCGGGCCCGCCGAAAGCTGCGACAGCGTGATCTTCTTCGTCCACCTTCATGGCCGCGGCAGAAGCGAACGGGGCGACCGGCGGTTTTGCCACCAGCGGTGCACTCGGCTGGTCGATCCTGGAACCTACGGTTCTGTTTTCTTCCGGCACGATTCTCTCGTTCGAGTCGCTGGCCGTTTCTTCTGCTATGGGAACAGGACTGCCGATGGCCGGTGGCGCCATGCTGGCGAACATCGGTTCATCATCTTTATCGACGGCGCCGCGCTCATCCGGAGGAAGCGCTGCATACTCGGCGGCAGCGAAGGCGGCGAATGCCTTGTGCATCTCGCGTTCCAGCACAAGCATGGATTCGTCAGCCTCTACTGGGACCTCTTCCGCAACCCAGCGCGACCCGACAGCGATGGTGGCGACCTCGGCCGATGCAACAGCCACAGGTTGCTCAATCTTTTCGGGAACACGCTCGACCGCTGCCGGCTGGACCTGTGTTGTATTCGGTTCGACCGCAGGAGTGACCTTGGATGTTGTTTCTGCAGGCTGGTCCTGGGGCGTCTTCGCAGATGCGGCAGCTGCGGCTTTCTCCGGCTGGTCCGAATCGACAGCTTTGCCGGAAGATGTAGTGTTCTCTTCAGGTGCTTTGGCCGTCGAATCCACTTGATTGGTGTCAGGGCTTAAAGCCTGCCGGCTAGCATCGTGCTTGAAGCGCTCAAAGTCTTTACCCACGCTCATGCCGATGTTCACGCGAGCAGCGGCGGCAGTAAGCGCGGCGATCTCGTCGGGCGTGATGTCCTGCGGAATTCCCGCCGGAATGGGCCGCTCCACGTTTGCAGAGCCAACGTTAGCGGCAGGCGCGAAGTTTTCTTCCGCGATATCACGGAAGGCGGATGCAGATGGTTCGGGAACAATCTCACAATCTGTGTCGGTTAGCTTCGGTGCGCCGGCGGGAATGGTCAGTCGTGATTTCCATCCCGAATCCTGGTCGCCAAACTTAGGGCCGCCCTGCTCCATGGCTTTCTCGAAGCTATTCATGGTGGCAGTCGCAAACCGCGTGTCCTTTGACGATGAGGGCGAGGCTACGACGCCCAGCTTGTCCTGAAGCTTGCCGACGGCAGCGAGCAGCTCGGTTGCCTCAAAGGGCTTGATGATGAACGCGTCGGCGCGGGCGCGACGGGCCTCCTCCTGCTTGAACGGTTCCAGCTTGCCGACGGTGAGCAGCACAGGAATACGCGAGGTATCGCTGTTTTCCTTAATACGCTGGCAGACCTCAAGGCCGCTGTACCCCGGCATATAAACGTCGAGCACGATCAGGTCGGGATGCGCCTCGGTGATCTTTTTGAGAGCGGCTGACCCATTGTTGACCGTAATCACCTCGTAACCGGCATCGGCGAGGATCTTGCGGCCCATGTTCTGGGCAGTGACACTGTCGTCGGCCAACAGGATTTTGCGCGCCAAAGGATATTCCTCGGGGATGACCCGAAATTAACGTGTCCTACCAGCTAAGTCAATGTGAATACATGACTAATAGGTTACGAGCGGACAGTCCCTTCCAAGCCCGTTCGAGTACCGTGCCAGGGTATTAGAGGGGTAAAACCGGACCGAAATGGGATAACGAAGGAGATACTCCAGCGATTTCCGCCCATTACGGGCTGAGTTCGGGTTCCTGCAGCTGGTTGGGTGCTTCAGGAACCCTCAAGTCAAAGCGCCTAAAAGGGCAAGATCTTGTGCTTCTTTTTCTTCTTGCTAGAGGAGTAGTTGGCCTCGCTGTCCTTTGGACCGTCGGTTGAACTCGAGCTGGAGCTTGATGAAGCTGACGAACTGGAGCTGTTATTGGCGTTCGGTTGAGAGCCGGACTGGATCTCGTTTACCTGGGCAGGCGGTGGGACGGGGGCCGCGCCGTCTGAACCCGAGTCAGGAACGTTAGGCTTCAACTCGCCGATCCCATTATTAGCGGGTTGTCCGGCAGGAGCATTGGGATCCACCTGTGCGCTGGAGCCACTGTCGGCGGGAGCAGCCGTGGCGCCGGTACTGGAATTCGAAGCAGGGCTTGATTCACCCCCTGAACTGGCGGGAGCAGCAGAATTGTCTGGCGCCGGTTCGGCGGTATCTGAACGAGGCGCCGCTTGATTGGGCTGAGGAGCGCCCGTTCTTACCGTCTCGACAGAGACCTTGTTGTTGCCAGCGGGAGCTACACCACCCCGCATAGCGCGCGTCTCCTCGGTGAGCACGTCGGAGGCGCTCACGGTTTGTGTGTCGGTAAGCGTGGGGTCGCCGACCTTGGTGGCCTGAGCTACGTCAGGGTGACGGGTGAAACCGCCCATCAGGTGTCCGAACATTCCCATGCTGCGGCGGCTCTCCTCTTCCTTGCGGTTCAGCGCGATCGCTTCGTTGGTGGGCTTGGGAACGGGCTGGTGCATCGCTTGAAGCCGCCGGCTTGCATCTTGGGCACGTTCCATCACTGGATAGCGCGTGAGGATCCGGTCGTATGCCTCAGTGGCGTTCTTTGTGAGGGCCTGGATGGCGGTGGCCTTGTCGGTCTCGTGCATTTTCGAAGCGCGAATGTTGGTAATTTGGCCTTCGTACGACTGGCCAAGCATGTAGAGCGCCTCGTCCGCCTGACTAAAGAGGGGGTAGCGGTCAACAAGAGTACGCAGCCGCGCGATGGCGGCGGGATAAGACATGCGAATGAAGTAGAAGCGGCCGATACCGAATTCGCGTTGCGCCAGCACTTCCTGGACCTCGAGCAAACGCTGTTTCGCTTCCGGAAGAAGTTTGCTGTCGGGATACTGCTGGATGAGCTGCTTATATTCCTGTTCGGCGCGCATAGCATGGGTGAAGTCGCGGTCCGGCTTCTCCATCTGCTGGTAGTGGATGTTGGCGATCTTGAGCTGCGCCTCGGCGGCCTCGGGCATGTTGGGGAAGAAAGTCTCGAAATCGCGATAGTCGGCTTCGGCTTGTGCAAGAGCGGTGCTGCCGCCTTCGGCGTACCACGAATCGGCTTCCGCAAGCTTGGCGCGCGCGATGAATTCGGAATCCGGATAGGTGTTGATCAAGGTCTGCAGAATCATCCGGGCCTGATCGAAGCGGTTGTGCTTCATCTGGTCCATGGCGCGGTCGAACAGCACCTTGTCGGGCTGCTTGGAGCCTACGTTCGCGAGGGGATTGTTGACCTTCTTGTTCGTACAGGCTGCCGAAACCAGCAGCAGTCCTGCGAGCAGAAGGACCAGCGGACTACGATGTGACATAACACCTACCTGGTGGTTGGTCGTCGGTATCGGTCGTTAACATCTTGCCAAACCGGCCGCCAACACAGAATCTCAATCGCGTTGAGCTTAGGTCGGGAGTCTTGCTGGCAAAGACCAACGACCAAAGATCACCGACTAGACTTTCTGCAGGGTCGCCTCGGCTGCGGCTTTCAAAAGGTTTTGGGCATTAAGTTTAGGATCGCCCTGGCCGAAAACAGCGTTGCCCGCGACGAGGATTTCCGCCCCGGATCTTACAATTTCGCCCACCGTGTCGAGAGCAACGCCCCCGTCTATTTCGATGCGGAAATTGAGCCGGTTCACTGACCGATATTCGACAAGCTTGCGTATCTTGCGCAACACACCGGGAATGAACTTCTGGGCGCCAAAGCCGGGGTTGACCGACATAACCAGCACATAGTCTACAAGATCGAGGACTTCGGTCAGAGTGTCGACCGGAGTTGCCGGGTTGAGTACCACTCCCGGTGAAACCTCGTGGTGTCGGATCAGGGTCAGGGTACGGTTCAGGTGCCGGCAGGCCTCCTGATGCACTGAGATCCAGTCCGCGCCGGCATCGGCGAAGGCGGGAATGTACTCGTCGGGATTCTCGATCATCAGGTGGCAGTCGAGAGGAGCCTCGGTAATTTTGCGCACTGACTTGACGACGGGCGGGCCGATCGTGAGGTTCGGAACAAAGTGCCCATCCATCACATCGAGGTGAATGACCGAGGCGCCGCCCTCCAGCGAGGCGTGTATCTGGTCGGCCAAATGGGCAAAATCAGCCGAAAGAATCGAAGGTGCGAGTTCGATCAAACCTGGGCTCTCTGAGAAAAACCGGTGTGGAAATTCTAACACCACTCGCGGACAACCTTACCACGGGGACACGGGAGAACGGGGTGGCGGGATTTGTGCCGAGATATGCCGGTTGAGAACATCGCCGCCCGATGTTCCGAGATGATCGGAACTGACCAGTCAATGAGTGTAATCGCCTGGTTACGACAGTTATCATGTTGAACTGGATATGCGGGATTTGAAGCAAAAATTCTTCTTTCACCAGGGTGATTCGCTGACTCTCAAGACCAAGGTTCAGAAGGGCAAAGCGTGGGTGGACGAAGCCGGACTGCACATTGAGAGACGGGGCGGCCCACTCACAGTGATCTCTCGATCCGACATCATTTCTGCTGAACTGTTTCGGCTTCACGGCACTTGCACCGTCATCCGCGTTGAACACGAGAGAGGCCGCCTTTTTCTGGCGGTTATTCGTTTTCTAATAGGAGGGCAGCTAATGCTGGTCAACTATCACGGGACTGTTGCTCTGCAAAAGAAGTTGGCATCTCTAACCGGGCATTCTGAGTGAAATCGCCTGTTAACGTCAATTAAGATTTCTTTGCTTTGAAACCGACCGTATACCCCATCATCGGAGCGGCCCCGCACCGCATTTCCATCATTGCTCGTCCTCGCGGGAACGACTGGTTGTCTGATGAAGTCTCAGCATTGTCTCAGGAAGGAATTGATACCCTCGTGTCGATGCTGACAGAGGACGAGGAAAATGAGCTTGGACTCACAAACGAGGCTGCGGAGTGTGGCGCTGCTGGAATGAGATTCGTCAATGTTGTCATTGCAGACCGTTCGGTACCTCAGGACAGAGGCTTATTCCTACGCATGGTCGAGCGGTTGGCGGAACTGGTCAGGGAAGGCCACCACGTTGCTGTACATTGCCGCGCCAGTATCGGTCGGTCATCGTTACTCGCCGCGTCTCTTCTCGTGCGGCTGGGGTGGGATGCTAACGCAGCCTTCGACGCCATCCAAATAGCACGGGGCTGTCAGGTTCCAGACACACCAGAACAACGGCGCTGGGTTACGGCGAACATCCAAAGACCGTAGTTGGTGTAATCGCCTGTTAACAACATTTATCATGAGGCGCACTCGAACGGGTAACCCGATATGACGGAGAACTGGAGGTCGTACTTCTGCAAAGTCAACGATGCCGTCGCATCAATTTTCGTGAACCTCGGACTCAGAGATGACGCGCCAATTCTCTCAAAACCGTGGCTACTTTGGGTTTGGGTTTACTTTCGATCACCCAGACCTGATGGCCTTTCCGATAGCAAGGAAGCTCCTGAGATATTCAAAATCGAAGACGCCCTTACGCAGCAGCTTTCCCGCAGTTGCAGGGCGATACTTTCTGGAAGGATCACCACCGAGGGGCGACGAGAGCTTTACTTTTATGGCGAGACTCGCGCTGAGTTCAGCAAGGCGGTTGCGAGAGCGATGTCAGATTTTGAACGGTACAGGTTTGACATTGGAGAGCAAGAGGATTCCTTATGGGAACAATACCTGAATGTCCTTTACCCATCTGCGGAAGACCTTGAAAAAATCAAGAACAGAGACCTCTTGGACGTGCTCGAACAAAAAGGCGATGTGCTGACAGTAGCACGAGACGTAGAGCATTGGATGTACTTCGCTTCGGACGCCGCTCGTGCCTCATTCAAAAAGGCAGCACTCGAAGCGGGTTTCCGCATTGCTTCGGAGTCACGGAGGGACGGTGGTCTACCGTTTGGAATTTCAGTGGTTCGTACTCAGGCTGTGGAAGAAGCGCTGATCGACGCCACCGTTATTGAGCTTCTGCACTTGACCCAACGATTTCAAGGCGAGTACGACGGCTGGGAGACTCCAGTCATTACACAGTAGCTTCGGAGCGAAACACAGAACCGAGCCGCGATTGGTGAGAAATCACCATTACACTCATTGACCACAGTCGGTGGCGGCTGATTACAATAAGTTCGTGACATCCAGAATGGTCTCTCGCTACGCCGAAACACTCAAAGAACTCCATTCATTCTTGTCTCGGTATCGCGAGCAGGTTTGGGCACCGATTCTGGAGAAATGGATCACGGAGTTAGAACACTTGCAACGCACGGCGAAAACATCTCCCCAAATTACCGAACACGCCCTCAGGACGCGACGAAGCATCGGCGGGATGGGCAGCATCGGAGACATTAGCATCACTCCGCAACCGGGTTATCGGGTTTGGGCTTGGACATGGAACGTCTCTCGAGTGAATAGAAGGCTACACAGGTTGGTCTCGGCACTATACGACTCTACGTCGCCATTCGACGCTCACCGACCGTAGTTTGTAACCCCGTAATCCTTTGCAAGTCGTCCTGGCGCTGTCACATGCGGGACTGTTGGAGTTTGGTCCTGGTCCTCTTTGTGCATCTCGCGATTCAGACGAACGTCGTGATATGTCAGCAATGTAAACAGACTGATTCGGCCAATTCGGCACTTCTAGTGGTGCCATTCGTCTGGACTCGGACCCCCACTGAACAGGTCTCAGGATCGCCAGTGTGCGGCGCGCTGCCCGATTCGGAGTGAGTGCACGCGTTTCCGCGTCGAGGTGAAGCGGCCGTGGTGAATCGAAGAGGATAATAGGTTTCATGGATGACCTCAGCGGGAAGCTTGCTCTCGTGACTGGCGGGAGTCGCGGCATTGGTGCCGGGGTGGTGGTTGCGCTGGCAAAGGCGGGGGCAGACGTTGCGATCAACTATCGCGCCGACGAGAAAGCGGCGCGATCGGTTTACGACCAGGTCAGCAACACCGGCGGCCGGGGAATAGTTGTCCAGGCGGATGTCTCGAACGCGAATGCGGTCCGCGAGATGGTAAATCGGGTCGAGCGCGAGATGGGTTCGATCGACATTCTGGTGAACAATGCCGCGATCGCACGGCCACAGAAGATTGAGGACATCACAGAACGCGATTGGGACGAGATTATTGATACGAATTTGAAGTCGACCTTTCTGGTGACCCAGGCGGTCCTGCCAAAAATGCGCGAACAGCATTGGGGGCGGATCATTAACATGTCATCGGTCGCTGCGCAAACCGGCGGTGTCGTAGGACCGCACTACGCCGCGTCGAAAGCGGGAATGATTGGGTTAACGCACTCGCTTGCCAATCTGCTGACCAAAGAAGGAGTGACGGTGAATGCCATCGCGCCGGCATTGATCGGGACGGAAATGGTGACGTCCAATCCGCGGGCGAACCCAGGGCTCATTCCCGTAGGGCGTTTTGGCGACGTCCAGGAAGTTGCATCGGTGGTCGTCATGCTCGCGCAGAACGGGTACATCACCGGTCAGACCATTAATGTGAATGGCGGGTGGTATTTGAGCTAGCGTCCGGGGCAGCAGGAATCCGATCCTTTGGCTTCCCTGAGGATGAGGACCGGTTCCGATCGTCACGTCAACTTCGGCGGCGCTGGTTTTCGAGTTCTTGCAGGAAGTCGCTTCGCTTGAGAGTCGCGCCGACCAGAATCAGGCCTAACAAACTATCGAACTCGGCATCCGCGGCGGAGGCGCTCTTGGATTTCGAACGACCGCTCTTGTCCGGGGCTGCGAGTTCGACGCGAACTTCGGGAATCTTTTCGCTGTTTGCGCTAAGCGCTTCGATCAAAGCTGCAATGCGCGACGCGTGTTCCTCCCCCGTTCCAGAAAACTCGATTCCCATTCCTGCGCCGACATGCTCCACGCGCACAGTTCCGTGGAAACTGTGCTGCTGGTTTCTGGCATGCGCAATGAGCTTTACCGGTGCATGCATCGGGAACGTGGTTCCGGTCTGGACGTAACAGGCTCCGACGCTGATGGCGGCCAGCCGGCACTCGGATAAGAGGCGGCGAAGCACGGCGGCGGGAATTTCCTTGGTCGCCGGGGGAGCGGTTTTCTGGGCAGGGGCTGGTTTGGCCGGCGCAGCTTGCGGATTTGTGTCGTGCGTGGCCGTCGCTGCGCTTTTCGCGGCGATGCCCGCTTCCGGCGCGGGCTTCGAGGCAGTTACCGGCCGATGAATGTGCACGCGGGACATGGCTGCCGGGGCGGGTTCGGGCGCCGGGCTGGCCGTAGCAGGTTGTGAAGCAGATCGGGGCGAGTCCGCAGCAAGCGAGGAAGTTGCATGGGACGAAGCTGCCGGTTGGGTGTCTTCTTCGGCCCAATCGGCGGGAGCGTATTTGATTCCCCAAAAATTTCCAGGGTGTTCCAGTTCCATGCCGAGCAGCCAGGAAGTCTTTTCGTCATTCAGTGGAACCACTTCCAGGATGCGGGCAGGGGTGCTTTGCTTGTCTGCAACGATTTCAAGTTGAACAGGTGTGCCGGAGGCGAGCTGGCGCGCGGAGATTACCCCGCATCCATGTGCGCTCACCGTGACCGTGGTGCAGTCTTCGGCGAACTTCTTTTTAGGGTCGGTGCTGGTAATGCGGACGGGGATCTCCAGCGGAAGCCGGGTGCTGCGCCGTATGGGGAAGTATTTGCTGGACTGATCCAAGCCGCGCTCCGAAATCCCTATTGTCTCAGGTGGAATGAGTTCGTCATTCATTAAGACACGGCAGGTATTGGGAAAGCAAACGCGGGTGTTGAAACATTCGGCGCACGATTGTCATTATTCCCGCGCGTCCCAAAATCGCGGAACAATGGGGCAACCGACAAAAAAGAGCCCCGACCAAGGCCGGGGCTCATTTCACTAGGTGCATTCATCGAGCTTGCGCTCAAAGAATCTCTTTAGGCTGCCTGTTCGGTTTTCTCGCGCGACTTGGAGCGCAGTTCGGCGAACATGTTAATCATTTCCCGATTGAAAGCTGGGATGTCGGACGGTTGACGGCTGCTGACCCAATTCTGGTCACGCACAACCTCCTTGTCCATCCATTGTCCGCCAGCATTGCGAATGTCGTCCTGGATGGTGTGATAGCTGGTAAGCGTCCGACCGTCAACGAGGTCAGCAGACACGAGCAACCACGGTCCATGACAGATCACGGCGATGGGGCGTCCGCTGTCATCCATGTAGCGGACGAACTCCTGCGCCGAATTCACAACCCGCAACGCGTCGGCGTTCAAAGCGCCGCCAGGAATTAATACGGCGTCAAAATCCTCAGGATTGGCATCATTGAGCGTGGTGTCGACATCGACTTCTCCGACGAGCTCATCGTGTTTGAATGCCCTTACTTTGCCGGGTTTTGGAGAGATTACAGTTGTGCGTGCACCAGCTTCGTCGAGCGCCTTGCGGGGTTCGACTAATTCTGCCTGCTCAAAATCATCAGTTACCAGGATTGCCACACGCATCCCATCGAGCCTGGGGTTTGTCATAGATCGGGACCTCGAACGGAGTAGGACTGACCAACGCACTAGTCTTTCGCCGAAGACGCGAGGATGGCATCGGGTGGATGCTCTACATCGGTGCCAAATGTTCTGTACTGGACGCTCTCAGGACGGGAGTTCAGGAGTAAAAGGGATGCCGGGTAAACCGACATCCCTGGCGAAAATCAGTTTCCACCGTGGGCGGGAAGCCGGAAGTCGACTCCATGGTCATCGTTCTGCTTCTGAGTTGCGGCGACGTCCAGATCGGCCAAATCTATTTTGTGACGAGTGCCGCTGGAGTAGTCGTAGAGAGTGTTGCCGACGATGACGTAGTTTTTGACACCGATGGTGTGACCGTCCCGGAAAATAAGGATGGTTTCGGGCTGGTCACGAGCCGGGATCGGCGGCGCAGCTTGTGCGATGGTGCTGGGCCTGGCCTGTTCGGCCTGGTCGATCTGCTGCTCGAGGCGATCGAGCCGATCATCCAAATCCTGGGCGTAGGCTGAGCTGTCGCGGTCGGAACTGCCCCGTCCATTGCGATCGAAGATCGTCGGTCCCGGTCCGTAGCTCTGCTCCATGCTGTCGTCTACTGGTTCGACTATGTCAGCCGGGTAGTAGTACGGCATAGAGATGATGGGATATCCGCCGTAGATGCTGCCGCCGTTGAAACCATCTCCGCGACGGTGATGATGATGGAATGTAAAACCACCGGGCTTGGCGGGCCGAATCAAGCAGCAAGGACCAGGGGTCCATCCATTGGGCCCGAGCGACGTCACACTGGCGCGTGGGCCGGGCGGATTGAATATCGTGAATTGGCCCCCCAGAGAAGTAACCGACGGCCTGGGGCCATTGATCTGCGCGCTAACCATGCCACCAAAGACAAGCACGAGCGAAAAGGTCAGGATCGAGCGCACCCAAAATGGATACGGCGATGAATGTGTCATGACGCGCCTCGTTACGCGTAAATAATCCTACCTTCTTAGATCGCAAAATACCGGAAAAGTTGCCAACAGTATGCCAGGAGGCGACGTGGTTCCATTCAAATTGTTGAACGGTTCAAAGACTGTGTTGATTCTGATGACCTTAGGCGCGGGATTGCACGCGCGGACCAACACGGCGCGAATTGTGGAATCCGGGCGCCTCCCGCGGTACCTTTCCGGGCTGCCCACTTTGGCAACCAGCTTCGGCTAAATTCCTCCACCTTTTTTCAGGCTGATCGACCCATTTACGGTGTTGACGACCAGTTCGCGGCCGCCGCTGCCGATCGTTCCTCGGGCTGTATGCCCCACGAAGCCGCCGGAAATGGTTACAGGGAATGCGGAGTTAATAGGGCCGTTGACCGAGCTGAACCTTACATCGGTGCTTAAGTTGTCGGGCATGTCGAGTTCTACCGCGCCGTTGACGGTCTCGAGCTTGAGGCTGCCATTCCACCCAGCGTTGCCCATGCGAATACGTAGCGTCCCATTCACGCTGCGAGCTTCCGCCCAGCTATCGGTGGAGACGCGCACCGAGCCATTGACGCTGTCGGCCTGGACGGAGCGGCCGAGGTCCTCCGCGTTGATGCTGCCGTTGACCGAGGTGGCAGAGAAACGCAGATTGCGCGGCAGGTGTACGGTGAAATTCACGCGAGTGTTGTCGCTGTGGACGTTGCTACTGTGCCAATGATTACCGGGTTCACACGGGCCCATGGAGCCGCCAAAAGCCGCTGGTGGATACATGGTACAGATAGTGACACCTTCAGACGAGGGAACGACCTCGATCTTGATTTGATCGGCTTTGGGTCCGATCTTGTCGGCCGTGACTTCGATCTGATCGCCGGAGACGCCGTTCGCGTCAATTGTGCCGTTAAGGTTCTTGATTGTAACGATCTGGTCTGCAGCCAGCTTGCCTGTCCAGTGAAACTGTTTGGCATCGTCCTGGGCAGCAAGAGATATGGCGAACAACAGCGCGGTAATCGCAACCAATGCGGACCTATAAGTGCGACGGTTCATTGCGGCCTCCTGAACAAGACAGACGGACATGCGTGCCAGTTGTGAGCAGGCGTTTCCCCGGTAAAAAAGATTCATTCATTCCGGTCGGACGCGAACGTTGCACGAATACATACGCATCAACGTTTTTCCTACCCCTGTTACGTCGTAGAGGACCTGATTAGTTCCATGACGCTCCAAAAACCGTAGGCGCCCAATAATCCCCAGAGACAAGCGAGAACGAGTTGGCGATGGGCTGTTTCGAGAAGGTCGGCGGCAATTCCGGCAATGAACAGAAATAGGAACGGCAGGGAAATCAGACGGAAACCCAAGCCGGGGTAGTGCGGTGTTGCCATACCCAGAAGAAGAAAGAAGATGCCGAGGATGAGGGGAGCGATGTTTCCGAAGTACCGCGTTCGCCGCCAGGCGATAAAGACGATCAGTGCCGCGGGAATTGCCATCCATAACGCGGGGCAGAGTTGCCCCAGCTCAGCAAACAAGCGGACGTAGGCAGCGCCCATGGTGAATGAGCGAGGCAGCAGTCCGAAGAAGTGGGCGTGGCGCATGCCTTCGGCAAAGCTGCCGGGGTGAAAACCATAAGCCGCGAAAAGCAGTACCGCAGCAATCAGGCAGGCAGCCAGCCAGATCACTGAAGCAGCCAATTGACGGGTCGGCGCCACGTACAACATCAGCAACAGTACGATTGGGAGCAGCACGACGAGAGAGAATTGAGAGCCAATGGCCAGCGCGAGTGACAGTCCGAGGAGCAGGATGCGGCGCCAGTTCCACAACACGACCTCGCGCGGAGCGTAAAGCGTGTGGGCCACTGCAATTGCGGTAAACACCGCGCCGAAAGCGCCCCAGGCAGCGCCGGTTTCCGGTTCCGCAAACCAGACGGCGCTGCTGCGGATCAATCCGGGCGCGAAACAGTAGAGCGCGAGCGCGATGTAGCCGCCGGCGTTTCCATACAGACGCCGTGCTACATACCAGACAGAGCCGGCGAGCAAGATTCCGAAGCCGATAAACGGCGCGCGCGAAAGAAAACTCCAGAGCGGAGAAACCGCGGGAATCGTGCCAGGCCAGACAGCAAAGGGTGCGGCGGCGATCAGGTAATACATCGGAGAGCGATATGGATCACGGCGGCTAATGTTCAACTCGTCAGCCGCGGGGTTTAATCCATCCTGGGCTGGTTCGTACGAGGCGTGGCCAACACGTCCTTGCCACAGCTGAAGCCCGCCAAGGATGCGGTTTTCGCTCGGGTCAGCGTTCGGGAAACGAGAAGCACGGCTACTGAGAAACGCGCACTGGAAAAGAAAAATGAGTAATAACAGAGCGGCGAGAAATTGCGGACGGCCAAAACGTTCGCGGGTGAAAAACTTGGTCATGGAGCCGAAGGGCTGTTTTAACATGTCGGGGAGTTGTTCTGGAGAAAACTTTGAGCGAATGGAACCCGTCTCCAGTACCGGAAACGGCTGCTCCTGACCCCGGCACGCCGCAGCCCCCACAGAATGGATTTGCCAGCATTTTCGCCGGCCCGCACGGGATTCGCGCCGGCTGGCGATTCGCCATTTACCTGGTCATGGCCGTTCTGGTGGCGGTCGCTCTTTTTTTCATTCTCCAGTCGTGGCATCCCACAGGCGCGGCGAAGATCTGGGAGTTTCCGACAGCCGAGTTAATCAGTTTCGTTGCGGCTGCCGTTCCCGCCGTGATCATGGCGCGGATCGAGAAGCGTCCGTTCGGAGATTATGGACTGCCGATTCGCGCAGCATTTGGGAAGCTGTTCTGGGTCGGCGCGATCTGGGGCCTTGCGGCGATTACATTGTTGATGGGCATACTCCGAGGTATGCACGGGTTCTATTTTGGCCATGTCGTCCTGCACGGACCGAGGCTCGTGAAGTTCGCACTGTTCTGGGCGCTGGTGTTCCTGATCGTGGGATTGTTTGAGGAATTCCTGTTTCGGGGATATTCGTTGTTCACGCTGACCACGGGAATGGGATTCTGGCCGAGCGCCGTGCTGCTGTCGCTGATGTTTGGATTTGCGCACAAGGGCAATGCAGGAGAGTCATGGTTCGGGGAAGTGGCAGCGGGATTGATCGGACTCTTCTTCTGTTTGACGTTGCGGCGGACCGGGAACTTGTGGTTCGCGGTGGGTTTTCACTTTTCGTTCGACTGGGGTGAAACGTTTTTGTATTCCGTGCCCAATAGCGGGACGGTCATGCCCGGACATCTGCTGAATTCGTCATTTCAAGGGCCGCAATGGCTGACCGGCGGAACCGTCGGGCCGGAAGGCAGCGTGTTTGTGTTTTTGATGATTGCCATCGTGTGGGCGGCGTTCGATCGTGTGTACCGCGAGGTCAAGTACGAGCCGCGGTGATTACCACAGTGGAAAGCAAAACCGAAAACCTTCACCACAAAGGCGCACAAAGGTTGCACAAGGCCACCAAGGTAAATGACGCACGAAAGCTACGGGCGAGGACGCCCGTAGCTCCATTGAGAGGGACACAGAGGATCACAGGGAATACCAGCACACAGCGTCGGGAACGCGATTCACCACAAAGGCGCACAAAGGTTGCACGAAGGTAAATGACGTACGAAAGCTACGGGCGAGGACGCCCGTAGCTCCATCGAGAGGGACACAGAGGATCACAGGGAATACCAGCACACAGCGGCGGGAACGCGATTCATCACAAAGGCGCACGAAGGTTGCACAAAGGGCACAAAGGTAAATGACGTACGAAAGCTACGGGCGAGGACGCCCGTAGCTCCATTTAGTTTGGGGCTCCTACCATGTGTAGTGGACGGTGTAGGTGATCACCTGTTCGCCGTCGGGAGCGATGGTGACGGGGAACTCGATCGTGCTTGCGTCTTTTTTCCGGAAGTCAGTGGACGAGTCGGCGATCTTCCAGTTGTGACAGCGATAGAGATGTTCGACCACGCGCACCTGCGCGGCTTCTTTCTTGTGGTTGCGAACGCGAATCTCGAAGGTCTCATCCATCCAGTGCTGGCGTGATTCGATGTGGAAGTTCGTCTGCTTGCGTTCGCCTTTCAGGTCGAAGGAGTTGCCGGTGTACACGCGAATCATTTCGTCTTTGGGCGTGTGGTCGATGGTGTTCTCGCCAATGAACTCGAGGTGGCCGTCCGTATCGCGGCGATAGAAGCGCAAACGGCCTTTGGGCAGCGGAATTCCGAGATGGTTGTTTTCTGAGTTCTTGAATTCCTGCATAACCGAAATCTTGGTGTTGGATTGCGTTCCATAGCCCGGATCCTGATTTACGCCGTCGCCATAGTAGCCATAGTTGATGTAGTTGGATCCGTCATAGATGTAGACGCGTTGAGAGCGGATGTCGGTGGCGCGCACGAACTCCACCTGCTTGGTTTCTTCGTCGCGGAGCGTGGTCGAGTGCTCGAGCGTGTAGAGGTGGAATTCGTCGAAGGATTTCTCCCGCACCACGGGAGGCGCGGCGGCGTCTACCATCATAGCCTTACTCTCGGCAGCATAGACGCGGCCTGCTACTACGGCATTCTGGATTTTATTGACGTCACCGGCGAGCAACTTGATGCGGGCATCTTCGAAGGTCTTACCGGTGTGGTTCTGCATGGTAATCCAGCCCACGAGATCGACCAGGTTTGAGCCTGATTTCGCACTGGGCTGGTCCGAAATCACCAGGTTGTAGTCCGATTGCCAAGTCATACCGCCGCTAACGTAGGAGAGTTCTGCCTCGAACGGGCCAGGCTTGTCAGTTTGAAGAAGCCAGTGCAAGGTGGGCTTCAAGATTGAATCGCTTTCCAGCGCGGGAAATAGTGGCTGGCCGGGGAGGGAAAACCGCAGAACGCCGTCGACTTCCACGATCGGCTGTCCTGATCCTGCCGGTGTGTAGCCCTGGTTGTAGGCGGACGCGGGAACATAACCGCCGCGAATGACCTTGCCTTTGACAGTGATGAACTTCGAGCCGTCCTGGCCGACGATGAAGTCGATGGTCTTGCCTTCATAGCGGGAGAGCAGGAACTCCTGGGTGATAGGGTCGTTGCGGTAATTCTGTTCGAGAATCTGGAGGCTGCGTCCCGCTGGATCGCGCAGGATAACCGAGTCGGGTTCGAGGCGCGAGGTGACGCCGTTGAAAGAGATCCTGTTGATGCCCGAGGTCAGGCTGAGTGGCACGTGTTCGCGGACGACCACGAAATCCTGGTTGTAGATGGTCAGTGCGGGCTGAGATTTCTCCTGCGCAAAAACTGTCGTAACCAACAAAAACGCGGTGAGCAAGCGTTTCATACATCCCCCCTGTGGTTGTGACCGGAGGAGGAGAATGTTCCGGCTTGTAAGTAGAACGTGCTCGCGCCGGAATCTTGCAGGACGGGAAACCCTGGTGAAATTCAGCTGTCAGCTCATGCCGGGCCGATTACGCATGGTTACCAATAGGGGAGTTAGGCCCTGATTGCTGATTGCGGTAGGTCAGCTGAAATTTACCCAAACTTCGGGAGCGCGGTTACGTCTATACGTCTGCCTTCCCGGCAGAGGAGTCCTCTCAAATGAAATCAATCCGAATCTTCCTCGTCCCAGCAATGCTTATCGTCGGGGTCAACGCTATCGGGCAGGACACGAAAACCGCCGCAACCGCGACTACTTCCCAGGCGCCGGCGGCGCAACCTGCGCCAAATCTTGCATCCGCAATCGATCGCGACATCAGCAGCATCGAAAAGCAAGTTCTAGATGCTGCCGAAGCCATGCCTGAAGACAAGTTCAACTTTTCTCCGGAGAGCTTGAAAATTGCAGGCAGCAACTACCAGGGTGTGCGAACGTTTGCCGGGCAAGTGAAGCACATTGCGGCATCGAACTATCTCATCTGGTCGGGGCTCACTGGCGAGAAACTGCCGGCCAATCTCAAGGACGGAAACGGTCCGGAGGACGTCAAGACCAAGGCCGAAATCCTGGCGTTCCTGAAGGACTCTTTCGTACTAGGCCACCGGGCTGCGGCTACGTTGACCACCGAGAATATGTTGCGAACACCCGGGCGCGGCAAATCGACGCGTCTGCACCTGGCCACCTTTGGTGTCGCGCACGCCTTCGATCATTATGGACAGATGGTGGAGTACTTGCGGATGAACGGAATTGTGCCACCCGCCAGCCGGCCGAAGTCAGAGTGATGAGCGAATGTACCCGGAGCAAAGCGTGCTCCACGGCGAACTCGGGAGCTAAAGCCCCTCGATTTTCGGGGATCTCTGCGGCGCTCCTAAAGTCCGGCCCTTTCAATTCAGCTGCTCGTTCTGCATTACGGCGTGCGTAAGGGGCGGCCTTTCGCTGCCAGGCCCGCCTAAATGGTCGTGTCTTTATCCCTGACGCGCACGTAGACGAGCGCGAACTTTGAGCCTTTGCCTTTGGGTTCAATGGCGACGAGGTGCTGATTCTCCTCGGTGCCCACTTTCAGTTCGACGGTGTCGCCGTTGGACTTGTCGCAAGTCAGTTCGTGCGAGTTCTTGTCATCCTTTTTTCCGCTCTCGGTATTCACGTGGACGTCCCCGCCGTGCCAGGTGGTCTGGCAGCGCAGGACCTTGCCGTATTTGTTGAGTTCCCCGTTGTAGTAGCTGATGAGCTTGTCCGTGGGATCGTCGGACTCGAACTCCTGTGCCACGACGCGCAGGCCAAACCAACTTGTCGAAATATTCACGTTGGCGCTTTTCTCGTTATTGTCGTCTTTTTGCACGGGCCGGGCGCCAGGATAAATAGGCAAGCCGATATCGCGTACATCGACGTCGTTGCTGACGTGCAGCCCACCAATGGGAGTGGTGATGTCGACCTTCTTGTCTCCGCCTTTTTCATTCTTCTTTTCGTTTATGTTGCATCCAGTCAAGAGGAGGATGCCAACCAGGTATGCAAGAACGAGAGAGCTACTGGCCAGATGCTTTGGATGAATCATGACTACCTCGCTGCGGCTGCTGCGGCTGCCGTTCAATCCCGGCGCCACGCTGGGCTATGTTGGGAATGGTTACGGGGAGATGTCCGCGGATCGGGATCTCGCCGAAGAGGGCCTTCACGGCGCTGACTTCAGAAACGGTCGCGTTGGAGAAAGTGCACATGTAATTCTGAATTTCGCGGAAGTCGGCGGCGAGATACGGATTTCCCATGGCAATCACAACAGTGCGATTGGCGGCGTGTATGAGCACGTGCTGCAGGAGTGCACCGCTTGCGTCCGCCATGGCAACCGAGTTCTTCAAGTTGTTTCCCGCCGCCTGCGCCACTTTACCCGCTGTCGGGATCACATACACGGCGGCGATCACCGCCTGGGCCTGATCCACCGGCTTGATGACCTGGTCTGTCATGGCTGACGCTACCCGGGGATCGACGTAGATTACGTTGGCGTCGGGAACCCGGGCCCGCAGCTCGCGCTCAAAAGCACGGCCGGACTCGGTACGCATATCGTCCGAGAAAACGATCGCCAGCAGCCGGGTGTGAACCTCCTCGACTCTTTGATACGGAAGACCTCCCGCAACAGTTCCCGAGTGTTTCAGTGGGAGCAGCTTGCCGTTGTCACGGACGAGGGTGACGGCGTCATCGGCGATCTGCTGGCCAAAATTGACATTCTCTGGTTTGCCAACGAGCTTGGCGAGGTCATCGACATTGACCAGGCGCGCCTTTTGGAGGCCCAGAGCAGCCTTTGCTTTCAGAAGTTTAAGGACAGAGGCATCAAGGCGGTCCTGGGGGATCTCTCCGCTTTTTACGGCCTGGAGCATGGCATTGTACGAGGCATCCAGGTCAGCAGGAATGATCAGCAGGTCATTCCCAGCCTTGAAGGCGTCCACGGCGGCGCGTCCAACGTTTGCGGCATACAGCCGCGTGAGGCCGGCCATGTCGAGAGCGTCGGTGACGACGATTCCGTTAAAACCTAGCTGCTTGCGGAGGAGATCGGTCACGATGCCGGGGGAGGTGGTCGCGACGCGATTGGGGTCGGGCTCAAGCGAAGGAACGGTGACGTGCGCGACCATGACCGAATCGACGCCTGCCTGGATCGCGGTTCGGAATGGCGGAAGTTCGACCGATTGCAGGCGGGCCAGGTTGCCGCCGACGGAGGCGAGTCCGAGATGGGAGTCGGTGGCGGTGTCGCCGTGCCCGGGAAAGTGTTTCGCGGTCACCATCATGCCGGCTTCGTGCGCGCCCTTGATGTAGGCTGCCGCGAGATTACCGACTTGCTGAGGATCTTCACCAAAAGAACGCGTGTTGATGATGGGGTTGGCAGGATTGGAGTTGACGTCGGTATCAGGATAGAAGTTCCAGTGCACTCCCAGAGCCCGCGCTTCTTCGGCGGTGATGCGGCCGAAGGATTCGGCATAGTTCAGGTTGTTGGTTGCCCCGAACGCCATGGCATGCGGGAAGACGGTGGTGCCGTAAAGGCGCATGGAGACACCGCGCTCAAAATCGGCGGCGATGAGCAGAGGCAACTTCGAGTCGCGCTGTAACTGGTTCAGCAGCATCGCGGCTTCGTAAGGCTCGCTCTTCAGGAGAAACGGCCCATCGACGGGAACCGACATCGCGAGTGAGCCAATGTGGTCGCGCTGAATGGAATCGCGGAGCTGTGTGTAGTCGGGGCTGTCGAGGTTCATGAAACGAACTCGAACCCAGGGCATGAAAAGCTGGCCGACCTTTTCTTCCAGCGACATTTTCTTGAGCGTCTTCTCGGCCCACTTCTCGCCATCACGGTCCAGGTGAATGGGGCCGGGGCGCTGGAATTTGTCTTTCGCGGAGGCAACGGACACGAGGAGAGTTATGAAAATAAAAATCAGAGTTCTGCGCATAGGGAAACGATAGCAGAGTCGCGGTCGGGTTCTAACCAACCGAGGGCAGAGGGGAGTACAGGGTTCCGTACAACAAAGGAGACGAAAGAAAAACTTCACCACAAAGGACACGAAGGTGGCACAAAGGAAAACCTCTTCAACCACAGAGGGCACAGAGGAGCACAGGAAGATCCTAAAAAACTTCACCACAAAGGACACGACGGTGCACGAAGAACACGAAGGAACACCTCTTCAACCACAGAGGGCACATACGAGAAAGGGGAGTACAAGGCTTTCGTGCACTGTGGTGAAGGTCAACTTGTGATTTCGCCGACGTGGAGTGAGGAGGTCTTAGGGAGATAGCTTTTCCGGCGAAACCAGTCTTCCATCGCGGCTTTCAGTTGATCGATTGGGACTTTGGTGCCGATTTCCATGACGCCGTCGGTGATGGGGATCGTGTCGTCGAAGACAGAGGCATTGGTGAAGTTGCGCATGCTGAAGCTATCAAGCCACTTCATGGGACAGGGAAGGCGGCGTCCGTTGTCGTCGTATTCGACACGGATCTTTCGAGCGAACATAGATGAATTAGAACACAGTAGGTGTCGGGCTTCGGACATTGGTACCCTGCATCGGACTTCGAACATGGAATCTCACTCCCGCAAACCCCAGAGAAGTGGGCCACCCAGCTCGAACATCGCAATGGAATCCTACTTTTCTCGAACGACAGAAGAGGCACAATGGCAGCCGGTCCTGAGCTAGACCAAGGGGTGCTCCGGATTGTAGTTGTGTCGCAGTGTCAATGAGCCATCGGAGTTGAGCTTCTGTCGACACGCCCAACGAATGGGATGGCGCACTCCTTTGACCTCGAGCTCGGCTTTGAGCCGAAGACCTTCATACGCAGTCCCGGGCGGAAGGAGCAGCATGGCTTGATGAACGCCGACGGGCCTGGGATAGCCGGGATCGATGCACCCGGACACATGAATCTTGTTGTCTTCGCTGAATACCGTCAGGCGAAGCACACCCGGAACGGCCGCGATGCCATCATTCGCCAGTCCGACGACCAGGCCCGGAGCGCCGTCCCGCTGGAAGGTCCAAACAAAAGACGGCCGGACACGATACCCGATCAGACGCGCGATCTGGTCGATGGGCTCGGGAAATTTTTCGTAATAGCTGAGAATGCTGCGGGCGGACTGGTTGTGCCAACTCCAAACCGAGAGGTAATTCACGCCGACGTCCGCGGCATGGGAGATGATCTGCTCGTTCATGGTGATGCCGTCGTCGTCGGTGCGCAGTTGCTTGGGATCCCCGGTACTGAAGCCGACCTCGCAGATAGCGGCAATCCATGGTGGACGGTAGCTCAGGGCTTCGATCTGCGTATTCTCGATGAAGATCGTGTCGGTACGCAGCCAGTTAGCAGAGCGAATTGTGCGGTCCACCAGGTCATTGTTGCCGACATTGCTGAAGTCGGGCTGGGTGTTAGTGGCGAGCGGGACCTTCGTCCAATGCTGCAGTTGTTCCTCGAACATGGCGAGCCAGGTTTGCTCGGCAACCAGGTCGCTGGGGAATGGGTTTCCTTCGTATGGCCAGGTATGCCCTTCGCCCCAGAAGCCGTACATCATGGTGTCCATGAATTCGACCAGAGGATGGCCATTGAGTTCCGCGGCCAGCAAGCCATTCAGTTCGCGGAAAGCGGCCTGGTACGCGGCGTGATCGTAACGCGGTACGCGGTTGTCTTTGCGGTACCGCATTTCGGCCGGATTGCCCTTCCACTCGCCTTTGAGTTTTACGTACGGAACCTTGTCGATCAGGAAGTCGGGCATGCCGGGTTCCGGGACATCCGGATTTTCCAGCTGAATGCGAAATCCCACCGGCTTGTTGTAGCGGCGCGCAAGATCGAAGGTGATCTTCCACCATTCCGCGAAATCGAGCCGACCCGGACGTTTCTGTACCTCGCGCCAATTGGGACGGGCATAGATTTTCTGCACGAACGGGAGCTTGACCAGGTCTTCCAGCGTTTGCTCCATGGTCTGGCCTGGCACGTGGAGAGGACCGGTGTCGTCGGAGACATAAACAATCATGCCCATGCCGTAATTGCTGACGATGTCCTTGGATGGAGAAGTGATCATCCACACGTCACTGTCGGGAACGATGGCAGCGGAACCGTATTGGGGGAACGGCCCCTGATAGAGCCGGTCCGGAACCGCCGGCGCGGAACCCCACTCGTATTGGTACCAGCTGTGTTCGGGGACGGTTGCGGCGGCTCTCGAGTTATAGAGACCTGCGGTGAGTCCTGCAGCGGCGGCAGACTTCAAAAAGCTGCGGCGATCCATGCGCACCCCGGTATGAGGTTTTGCCAAGCAGGAGATGATACATCAAGTCGAAACGAAACGAATGAAGAAGTAATGAATCGTAACCGGATGGGTCTATACGCTGGCCTGAACGCCGAGTTCGTCGATGTGGCGAGTCAGTTCGACCGGGTCTTCGTAGACGCGATAGGCGCCGGCCTGAACCAGTTCGTCCATGCCGTAGCCGCCGGCGAGGAGACCGACGCCGAGTGCGTGGGCGCGGCGGGAGGCGAGCAGATCCCAGACGCTGTCGCCCACCACGATGCAGTCGTTGATATCGACATTGAGGCGTTCTGCTCCGGCGAGGAAGAGGTCGGGAAATGGCTTGCCGTGGCCGGCATCTTCGCGAGTGACGAGAATTACATCGTCACCGGCCTGCAAGGATTTCACCGATTCTTTGGCGCGGGATGCGGTTCCGCTGGTGCAGATTGCCCACGGGACGGATTGTTTGGTCAGCAACTGTAACAACTCTTTTGCGCCCGGCAAGGGCCGCACCTGGTCGACCTTTTTGAGGAAAGCGTCGTTATGGAGTTTTTTTAGGCGCTCGATTTCATCTTTGGTGAGCTTGCGGCCGGTTTCACGTTGAAGCGCGGTCAAGATCAGGCCATCGCTCATGCCGACCCGGCGGTGGATGCGCCAGGTCGAGAGCTCGATGTTCAGCTCCTGCAGTGCTTCGCGCCAGGCGAGGACATGCTGGTAAACGCTATCGATGAGAGTGCCATCGAGATCAAAGAGGAATGCTGGTTTGCCCTGAGAAACGACGTCGTGTGCCATGGGTGCATAGGATGTGCGAGGCCTGGTGCACGTTGTTTTGCATTCAGCGGGCGCAAGGATCAAACGCGAAAGCTTTACCACAAAGGACACGAAGGTGGCACAAAGGGCGCGAAGGGGAGAGCTCACCCAGATACAGGATCAAACCTTCCTAAACACAGGGGGTACAGAGGAACACAGCGGAAATCGCGGAGTTGAATCGGTGCTGAGTGCTGAATGCTGAGCGCTGAATGCTGAGTGCTAAATGCCGAGTGCCGCGTGCTGGTCGGGTTACTTCACGAACTTCGGTGAGCGCCCCGGCTGCCAGGGATCATAGGTTGCAGCGAAGTGCACGCGGTCGGCGTTTGTAGGATGGTTCCACAGCCAGAGTTCGGCGAATTTGCTGACGTAGGGATATTCCAGCCATTCTTCACCCAGGTGCTGAAACGAGTGCGCTGCGACTTGCTGTGAGTCTGGGACAAGTCCGTGAATCACCTCGAGGCCGAAAATGTCAGCATCGTGCTCGAGGTAGCGGCTGAACGCGTTCAGGCCGGGAGCGCTCAGGAAGAGCAGCACGGAAATAATCAATGCGAGCAGCGGAAGCGAAGCCCAGTCGTCCAAGCCGCGAATGCTCCACCCGGTTCCCCACCGGCGAATCGCAACTAAGGCCAACTTATACACCGCATAGAACAGGACGAAGCAATAAGCCATTGCGAAGATGAAGCCTTTAACGACGTGATTGAGGACGTAATGGCCAAGCTCGTGCGCAAAAGTGAACATGACGTCGGCAGGAGGCATGCTGCTGATCGCGGTGTCCCAGACAACGACGCGCTTGCTAGCTCCAAAGCCAGTGACATACGCGTTCGAACCCGTGTACTTGGCGCTGGCGTTCATTTCAAACATTCGGTCGGCGGAAATGTCGATTCCAGCGCGATGCGCAACCGCCTGCAGATCGCGAACCAGTTGCGGATGCTTGCTCGCAAGAGGAGTGAACTGGTTGAACAGGGGATCAATGACCACCGGGGCAATAAAGGTTAAGGCGGCGGCAATAGGAATCACAGCCAGCCAGAAGTAGAACCAGGAGCGCTTTGGACTGTGACGAAGGACGGCATACAAAACCCAGGCTATCAGGCTGCCAACGACGGCCAGGATCACGAATTGGATGAGCCAATCGCGGGACCACGATCCCCAGCCTTGAACGGACAATCCGTATTTGCGCCCAATGTGGTGACCATAAATTTCAGGAGGCAGGAGGAGCAAAGAAGCCACCGCGATCAGCAGGGGTGTGACGATGAAGGCCTGCAAGAAGCGGTTTCGAGAGATGCGTTCGGCAACGTCGCGGAACTGGACTGTCCAACGGCGGCGTAGGACGAGCCACAGCACAAAGAAGCCATAAAGTGTTGCAGCGAAGTAGAGCCAGACGTCGATGAGATACAGCGCATGAGCTTTGGCAAGCTTATCTGGCGGAAGGGTGTAGGTGGTGATCGGCTGCGCGGCTGCGGTCGCGGCCTGAACCGTCCAGGTCAGCACAGCGAATTCCGTCGCCGTGCTTATCGCTTTGCCGCCTGGAGACGTTGTTCAAGGAGCGTCACTTCGGTCTGCAAGCCTGCGGGAAGATGGGAGCCGAATTTTTCGAAGTACTTGCGGATCGAGGGAATCTCGGCGAGCCACCCGTCGATATCGACGTGTAGAAGCTTTTCCATGTTGCCGGCGGGGATCTTCAGGCCTTCGAGATCGAGTTCTCCACGGGCGGGAACACGGCCAATAGGAGTGTCCTCGGCGAGAGCGGCGTCGTCACATCGCTCGAAGATCCACTTCAGAACGCGGCTATTGTCGCCATAACCGGGCCAGAGATATTGTCCGTTTTCATCCTGGCGGAACCAGTTCACATAGAAGATCTTGGGCAGCTTCGCGCCGGGTGTGCGGCCGATCTGGAGCCAATGGCCAAAGTAGTCGCCCATGTGGTAGCCGCAGAAGGGGAGCATGGCCATTGGATCGCGGCGGAGTTGGCCAACTTTGCCGGCGGCAGCGGCGGTGGTTTCACTGCTGGCGGTTGCGCCGAGAAAAGTTCCGTGCTGCCAGTTGAAAGCTTCCATCACCAGCGGAACAACGCCGGCGCGCCGTCCGCCAAAAAGGATGGCATCGATGGGAACTCCCTTGGGGTCTTCCCACTCGGGGGCTATGACCGGGCACTGACTGGCGGGAGTCGTGAAACGGGCGTTCGGGTGCGCGGCCTTGCGGCGCGAGCCGGGGGTCCATGGGCGCCGGAGCCAGTCGATTAACTCGGCGGGCTTTTCCTCCGTCATGCCCTCCCACCAGATGTCACCGTCTGGTGTGATCGCGCAATTCGTAAAAATGGAATTGCGGGTGACGGTGAGCATGGCGTTGAGGTTCGATTTCATGCTCGTGCCGGGGGCGACGCCGAAGAAGCCGTTCTCGGGATTGATGGCATAAAGGCGACCATCGGAACCGAATTTCATCCAGGCGATGTCGTCGCCGACGGTCTCGACCTTCCAACCGGGGATGCTGGGGATCAGCATGGCGAGGTTGGTTTTGCCGCAGGCCGAAGGGAATGCTCCAGTTAGGTATTTCACTTTGCCGGCAGGATTGGTGAGCTTCAGGATGAGCATGTGCTCAGCCATCCAGCCCTCGTCGCGAGCCTGTACGGAGGCAATCCGGAGGGCATGGCATTTTTTGCCAAGCAGGGCGTTTCCACCATACCCCGACCCGTAAGACCAGATTTCGCGCGTTTCCGGAAAATGGCAGATGTACTTCTGCTCGGCGTTGCAGGGCCACGTGGAATCCTGCTCGCCGGGCGCCAAGGGTGCGCCAATGGAATGGAGCCCGCGGACGAACTCCCCATCCTCACCCAGCGCATCAAGGACCTTGGTTCCAACCCGGGCCATAATGTGCATGTTGGCCACGACGTAGGGCGAGTCGGTGATCTCCACTCCAATTTTGGCGATGGGAGATCCGATTGGGCCCATGCTGTAGGGAATGACGTACAGGGTGCGGCCGACCATTGAGCCGGCGAAGAGGCCGGTCAACTTGTCTTTCATCTTGGCCGGGTCTTCCCAGTTGTTGGTAGGTCCAGCCTCTTCTTTGGTGCGAGCGCAGATGAAAGTGCGGTCTTCGACGCGGGCCACGTCGGCGGGATTAGACCGAACCAGGACGCTGTTCGGCCGTTTTTCCGGATCGAGGGGGATAGCTACACCGGCGAGACTCATGAGGCGAAGCATGGCCTGGTATTCCTCGTCGGAGCCGTCGCACCAGTGGACCCGATCCGGCTTGCACATCTGGACGACGGAGTCGACCCAGCGAGCAAGACGGCCATGACGGTGTTGGCCGCCGGGAGACTCAACTTCCATGGCAAGACTGGACATAAACTTGTCTCCTCACACACGCGCGGTCGAGGGCCGCACGGGTAAGCAGCGGGTGAAACACGCGGAGCTTTCCGATGCGCCTTAGGCTGATGGGCGACAACATCTCACAATTGCGGATGTTTCACTCTCAACCAGCCGCCGAAAAAAAACCATTCAAAACAAACCAATTATTGTCACCTATTCGGAGCAAATTTCCAAATAAGGGGAATTCGAACTCGTGTTCCTTAGGCTTGGAGGGAAATACGGCGGTGCGGGTTTTCCGAGGAACGCGAAGACTAGCTTTGCGAAACGGGAGTCGCTTCAAGGTCGGAAACAACGGCATCAAGATGCAGCAGCATCTCGTCGACGCTCAGAGAGTACATTTCCCGGCCCAGGCCCTCTCCCGACTCGAGGGCGGTCTTCAGATAATGACCCGCGATTTCTACGGCGAGCGGATCGGTGATGGTCTTGCCGGTTCGCTTCTTGTATTCCACCCATCCGGGCAAAGGCAGGGCGATCCAGACCGGTTTGCCATCCACAACAAACTTGTAGTCGACAGCATCGGCATGGCGTGTGGCGATCGCGACAATCTGCTTTTCAAAGAAGCAGTGGACTTTCCGCTTGGTCCAGCGATCCACGGCTTCGAAATCGTCGAACAATGCCATATACAAAATATAGCAGCTTTCAGCCCTCCACCCCTCAGCTCTCCGCGGGGCAGCGGCAGATCGCCTTGCCAAGGGGGAGCACTTTGCCGGTTCGGTAATATGGCATCGTGGCGATCCGGACGGCTTCCAAGTCGAAAAATAAGATCGAAGTGATTCACTCCGAGCTTCTGGCGGGGATTCCGTGGCTAGTGCATGGGTTCAGCACGCGAGCAGGGGGATTTTCGCGGGCCTATGGCGGGCACTCTCTGAATCTGGGATTCACAAAGCACGATTCGCGTACGGCGGTCGAGAGCAATCGGAGGGCATTCCTGAAGAAGCTGGGCGCGGAGTCATGGCCGCTGGTGACGCTTCGGCAGGTACACTCGGACTTAATCTTTCGAGTGCATAGCGTTCCTGAGCACCCGCTCGCCGGAGATGGACTGATAACTGATACTCCGTGTCTTGCCATCGCGGTGCAGACGGCGGATTGCATTCCCATCATCGTTGTCGATATGAAGCGCAGGGCGGTCGGAGTATTCCATGCCGGGTGGCGAGGAACGGTGAAGAGAATTGTCGAAAAGGGCGTGGGAGAGATGCGGCGGTATTTTGGAACCCAGCCCAAGGATATCAAGGCGGCAATCGGCCCTGGGATCAGCAAGTGCTGTTACGAAGTCGGCGACGAGGTAAAGGCGAAGTTCGAAGCGCAGTTTGCTTATGCGGACAAGCTGTTCCATGAAGTGAAAGACTCGGATCCGATTCGCGAGCGGTATCCGCTGCTGTTCTTGACGGCGAGGGCGCCGGGGCACTCGGATCTTCCGCGCAAGCTGTACCTGGACCTGATTGAGGCCAACCGGCAGCAGTTGCTGGCGGCCGGCGTGTTAGCAAAGAACGTCGGCGCTTCGGGTTTGTGTACGGCCTGCCGTCCGGATCTGCTGTTCTCCCATCGCGCCGAAAAAGGGAATACCGGACGCTTGATGGGCATCGCGGGAATTCGCGCATGATACGGACGGCAATCGCATTGCTTTGCCTCACAGTACCGTCGCTAGCGGCGGATACTCCGGGCACAAAGCAGATCGACAGCATCTTTTCGGACCTGAAGTCGAACCATGCACCTGGGGCGGCGGTAATGATCGTCGATCACGGGAAGGTTGTTTTCAGTCGCGGCTACGGCGTCGCCGAGCTTGCGACGAAGCACGCCATTGACGATCACACGAATTTCCGGCTCGCGTCCGACACGAAGCAGTTCACAGCAATGGCCATCATGCTGCTCGTCCACGATGGCAAGCTGCATTATGAAGACAAGCTGAGCGATATCTTTCCGGAATTTCCGGCGTATGGGAAGAACATCACGGTTCGCGAACTGCTGAACCACACGTCGGGCCTGCTCGATTACGAAGACCTGATGCCCAAGTACGAGGGCGTAGCTGCGGATCGAGTGCCCCAGATCCAGGATGCAGAGGTGCTGAAACTGCTCGAGCGGCAGACCACGACCAAGTTTCCTCCGGGCAGTAAGTGGGACTACAGCAATTCCGGATACGTGGTTCTGGGAACGATTGTGGCCAAGATGTCTGGGAAATCATTTCCGGAGTTTCTGCGAGAGCGGATTTTCCAGCCACTCGGGATGACGAACACGGTGGCGTTCGTAAAAGGCACGAACGAGGTTACCAACCGCGCGTACGGACATTCGAAGACGGAGCATGGCTGGGAACAGACGGACCAGAGCCCCACATCGGCGACACTCGGCGATGGAGGAGTGTATTCATCGGTGTTTGATCTGGAGAAGTGGGACCGTTCTCTGCGAGAGCATATCTTGGTGAGCGCGGACGAGATGCGGCCAGCGATAACTCCCGTCGAGGTTCCGGGCGTGATCGAGCCAGATGGAAAGCCGGCCGAGTACGGATTTGGGTGGTTTCTGAATTCATACAGGGGGCACAAACGGATGTGGCATTACGGCGAGACGATGGGATTTCGGACAGCGATCCAGAGGTTTGTGGACGATCAGCTTACGATCGTCATTCTGTGCAATCGGACGGATGTGGATCCGACAGAGCGCGCGTTGCGCGTCGCGGACTTGTTTCTCAAATAGGGACCAGGGAAGCGCATTAACCACAGAGGGCACAGGGGAGCACAGCGGAAAAATCTTCACCACAAAGGACACGAAGGTCACACAAAGGACGCGCAGCAAACCTCTTCAACCAAAGAGGGCACAGGGGATCACAGAGGAAAAAACCTTCACCACAAAGGACACGAAGGTCACAACAAAGGGCACGAAGGAAGACTTGACCACAAAGAAAGACTTAACCACAGAGAAGACTTAACCACAGAGGATAGAGAGGACCACAGCGAATTAGAACTGTTTCAATATCCTCGACATCTCTTCGACGAGTGCGACGTCGATAACCTCGTGTTCACTCTGCGGCGGTGCAGTTTCGGCGCCGAATTTCAGGGAAGCAGCCCGACCGTCTCGAACCTGACTATCTCGAACTATTTTCAGGGGAGCCAGATGTACCTGGTCGCAGCCGGTGCGTCGGATGAGTTCTTCCACGTTGTAGGGGCGTATGCCGCCGGCAGGAAGAATCTGAATTCGATCTTTTGCGTGTTCGACCAGCCGGGTGAGGATGTCCGCGCCTTCGACCGCCGTGGGGCGCTGGCCGCTGGTGAGAACCCGGGTGAAGCCGAGATCGATTGATTCGTCCAGCGCACGAAACGGATCGGAAACGGTATCGAACGCGCGATGCAATACGAGCTCTCCTGCTTGGGCGAGTGCCTTCAGATGCTTGCAGCGGTGGACGTTGACGGTTCCGTCCGCTCGCAAGGTTCCGAGTACCACGCCAGCAGCTCCGTTTTCGATGGCGAACTCGACATCGCGTTGCATGGTGGCAAATTCGGCGTCCGAGTAACAGAAGCCTCCGCGCCGCGGCCGGATCATCACCACAAAAGGAATTCTCAGCACTGCGCGCGCCAGCAGAATTTCTCCGGCCGAGGGTGTGAGGCCTCCGAGGAACAGGGAGGAGCAGAGCTCAATGCGATCAGCGCCGGCGGCTTGGGCAAGAAGAGCGTCGGCGGCTGAGGCACAGCTGATCTCCAACAACAGCTTCGACATATAGGGTTGCTAAGACCCGTAGCGGGTCGCGATGTGCGCGTCGAGCCGGTCTGGATTACTGGGCCGGAGTTGCTGGAGGCGTGGACGGCGGAGCCGCGGCCGCTTCAGCTTGGGTATTGTTCACCAGGTCCTTTAATTCCTTGCTGGGCTTGAAGAAAGGAATTTTCTTGGCGGGAACTTCGACGCGGTCGCCGGTTTTGGGATTACGTCCGACGCGGGGTTTGCGTTGCCGGGTACGGAAGCTGCCGAAACCACGGATTTCAATCTTGTCGCCCACGCGCAGGGAACGCACAACACTGTCAAAGATTGTCTCAACAATGACTTCGCTGTCTTTGCGCGTCAGTTCGGCGAGACGGGAGACTTCATCGATGAGGTCGGCTTTCGTCATGATTTTTTGGCGCTCCGTGGGATTTTCGCCCGAAGGCGTCGAGGTGGCAAGCAATAAGTTCTCAAATTTCAGGTACTTCGCGCAAGGAGGAAGTGAGAAGCAGGAGTTTAGCCTTTTGGGGACGGGGACGCCCGGTGAGCCCGCGAAAGGGGGTCCAATCGCAGGCTCACAGGTCGGATAGCCGTTAGGCCGCCTTGGCCACTTGCGAGCGCATCTGCTTCATGAACTCGCGCATGGCGGAGATATGACCCGGAGAGCGGGCTTCAATCCACTTTTCATAGCGTTGCGCGGCCTTCTCGAGGTTCGCACAGAAGTTCTTAGCAACGAACCGCTCCCGGAAGGCAGGGACGACGGGCTTAACCATCTCCCACACTCCGAAGAACTCTCCGCTGGTCTCAAAGAACAAGTCTTCATGCAACAGACCATAGTTGAGCAGAGCGCAAGCCTGTTCCCAGTAACTGACTACCATGCTTGCGAAGGCCCCGGTCTCGGAGCCCATGGGGGCGACCCGTTGGGCGTCGTCGATGCTGGTCACGTGATAGTTCTTGAAGAACCAGTCGCGTGCCTGCCGCAGTTTCGCTTCGCGGCGCTGGTCGTAGACCTGAAGATGAAGTTGCGCTTGTTCAAAAGTTGGCTTGGTATCCATGCTTCTTGATCTCCTTATTGAGCTTTGTTGCTGTGGCCCGTTATGAATGGGGTAGTCAGAGCTGGCAGGAGAAAACCGGCTGGCAGTCAAACCACCCTCTGTGTATAGACGATGGGTAGCAGTCTAAATCGACATCTTTTCAGAATAAATTGTGCAAAACCCAGCCCTGCGGAAGTGAGAAGGGCACTGTCTCAAGCAGTTGACGTCAAACGATTTCTGCGCGATTACAAACGCGGGGCGCTCGGACTAGCTGTCTGACGACCGGCTCTATCGTTCCGCTTTATTTCCACAGGTAGTAGAAGCCGACCTGCTGTTCCATCAGCTTTTCCTTCGTAGGCAGATATTGCGAGACATCGCCAAAGAGCAGGTCAAGGACGGTCTTGCGGTCTTTCTCTGACCGGACCAAGGTGGGTTCGCCCTTGATGCCGACGCTCTTAGCGGTATCGGAGACGGCACCCTGGAAGTCGGAAATCTGGTCAATGAGCTTCATAGAAAGGGCCTGCTGGCCAGTCCAGACTTTGCCATCGGCAATGGCGCGCACCTGGTCGTCCTTCATCTTGCGGCCTTCGGCTACAGCGTGGACGAATTGACCGTACATATTGTTGATGAGACTTTGCAGGTACGCTTGTTCGGCGGGCGTGATATCCCGCGTGGGATTGCCCGTATCTTTGAATTCGCCGGTCTTCATGACAACTTCCTTTAGCTTGGCCCAGCGCAGGAGGTCACCATAATTCACCCATTCGGAAATGACACCAATGGAGCCGACGATGCTGCCTTCGTCGGCATACACCTTGTTGCATCCGGAGACCACGTAGAAAGCGCCGCTCGCGCCCACGGTTTCTATGGATGCGACGATGCGCTTTTTCTTTTCATCGCGAACGCGCTTGACGGCGCGGTAAATTTCTTCCGAGGCAGCGACGCCGCCACCCGGCGAGTTGACATGGAGAATGATGGCTTTGATGGAATCGTCATCGCCGTACTTCTTCAATTGTTCGACCACTGGGCTGGGACTCAAGATGACGCCTTCGAGATCAACCACTGCGATCTTGTCGCCGAAAGTGCTGGCGAAAGACGAGGTCTGCTCGCCACTTCGAAGCGTGAGATAAACGAGGACGAAAACGGCGAGGACAAACAGGAAAAAAGCGCCGCCGCCGATCAGGATCCAGAGCAAGGTGCGCGAAGTCTTGGGTTCCGACATAGTTTGGGCTAGTTTATCCCAAGTTGTTGAAAATCAGGTTCCGCTTTCTGGCGGCCGATGTGTGTTTCCGGGCGCGGACATGGTGTCGCGCTCTACCGGATCAGGTAGGCGGCCGGCCCACTCGCGACCGCACCAGCGGGCCGGGAAGTGTTATTGGTTGGTGGGAGCCGCAGGAGTGGCCGGCGCTGCGTTCTTGGCTTGAATGGAGAGTAATTCAACTTCGAAAACGAGTGTTGAATTAGGCTCGATGTCGGCTCCCGCGCCGCGTTCTCCGTAAGCGAGATCCGGAGGAATGAATAACTGCCACTTGGAACCGACGGGCATCAACTGCAGCGCCTCGGTCCAGCCCTTGATGACTCCGCCCACCGGGAAACTCGCAGGCTGACCGCGCTTGTAGGAGCTATCGAACTCCTTGCCGTCAATCAGCGTGCCGCGGTAGTTACAGGAGACGGTATCGGCGGCGGTGGGCTTAGGTCCATCCCCGGACTTGAGAATCTTGTATTGCAGACCGCTCGGCAGGGTCACTACGCCTTCTTTGCTCTTGTTCGCGGCGAGGAAAGCGTCGCCTTCTTTTTTGTTCTTGTCTCCCATTTCCTTCATCTTGGCCATTTGCTTCATCTGGAGATCCTTCTGGGCGGAAGCGATGGTGCTGCGGATCTCGTCGTCGGTCATCAACGAAGCTTTACCCGTCATGGCATCGCTCATGCCACGCTCCAGGACGGTCGGATCGACGGGGACCTGGGTTGCCTTCAGACGCTTGCCCATATCGGCGCCCAACGCATAGCTCAGTTTCTGTTCGGGCGTGGTGAGCGTCATCGTCTGAGACACGGTCTTTTTGGGGGTCGAAGGAGTCGAGGACACTTTGTGTGCGGTTTTTTTGGAAGCGCTCTTTTCAGCGGAGCCGCTAGTGGTTTGCGCAAACGCGGACAACATACTGGCGGCAAGGAATACGGCGAGCAGCACCGGTCGGAAGCGGGTGAAAAGGTTATGCATCGGCGTATTGTACCTGCTCATTGCGCATCTCCCTATGGCGATTCCGGCTCGTGCACAAATTAAGAGCAACGCTGGGGCAGGCGAATTTGCGGAAGATCAAAGAAGAATCGGACACGGTTACTTCCGTAACCTGTCCCCAGTACAGGACCTTCGTAACTCGCTCTCGGCTGCCGAATGCAACTACTCTCTCGCGGAGGTGTTTGGTACAGGTATGAACAAACTCACGAATTCGCTCCTAGTCCTGGCAGCGGGCGGGCTGATGTTGGCCGGTTCGGCTGCTGCTCAAAACAACAACACCGCCGGCCCGGGCGCCGTTGATCCCGGACATCCGCGCGTCAACCAGGTGAACCGCCGGCAAACCCGTCAGCAGAAGCGCATCGCGCAAGGCGTGAAAAACGGTTCACTGAGCCCGAAAGAGACCGCCAACCTGGAGCGCCGTGAGGCCTCTGTCCAGCGGCAGGAAAAACGGGACATGGCGAAGCATAATGGTCATCTGACCAAGGCCGAGCAGAAACAGCTTAACCACCGCGAGAACCGCATCAGCCGCAGCATCTACAAAGACAAGCACAACAACAAATAAAGTTTTGCCCCAAGCATTAACTTAATCCCGCGTCGGGACAGCCGCAGGCTCGCTGCGGCTTTTTCGTTTTGTGCGGTGCTGTGATTATTTGGCTGGAAACCAGGAAAGGGAAGCCGGAAACTAGTTGCGTGCGGAAGACCGTCTACCTGTCGCTCGGTTCCAACATAGGAGATCGCGCGGCAAACCTACAAGCGGCGATCGAACACTTGAAGGATCTCGGCAAGATCCAGGCCGTCTCCTCGATCTATGAGACCGAGCCCGTCGAGTATTCGCGGCAGCCGTGGTTTCTCAACTGCGTGGTCGCCCTCGAAACCGAAAAGATGCCGAAGCAGTTGTTAGCGGCGGTGCTTGGAATTGAACAAAAGATGGGACGTCGCCGGAGTTCGGCGCTACCAAAAGGCCCGCGCGAGATTGACATCGATATTCTGTTGTTCGGTAGTTCGGTAATCGATACAAAGCAACTCACGATCCCGCATGCCGCGATGCATGAGCGGCGCTTTGTGCTAGAGCCTTTGGCAGATATCGCTCCCGAGCAGCGCCACCCGGTTCTCAAACGCACCGTACGTGAAATGCTCGACGCCTTACCGGCCGGACAAGTCGTGCGAAAAATTACGGAGTAAGCTTCGCCGGTGGAATACAAATCGGCCACGGAGTACTTGGATGTCACAGACGTGGTAGCTGTGATCGTCCATGACGCCGTGGCCGTGTAGTTAGTGCGCTTTCGCAGGTTCTTTCTCGCCCACGCGGTGGCTGACCGTGAAGGTCATTTTGCCGGCCTTCATGTCAGCATCGACCACCACATGGTCGCCATGCAGAATCTCTCCATCTAGGATCTTCAGCGCGAGCGGGTCCTGGATCATCTTCTGAATCGCGCGCTTCAACGGCCTTGCGCCGAAGTTGGGATCGAAGCCCTCCGTGAATACCAGTTCCTTTGCGGCATCGGTCAATTCAAGCGAGATCTTTCGGTCGGCCAGCAGCCGTCGCAAGTCCTCTAGCCGCAACTCGATGATCTTCACCAGTTGTTCCCGGCCGAGCGGGCTGAACACGATGATGTCGTCCACGCGATTGAGGAACTCCGGCTTGAACTGCCCGTGCAGCGCGTCCATGACCAGCTTCGTCGCGTTGGCAAAGTCGTCGGCCGTGCGCATGTTCTCGGCCTGCAGGTAGGTCGAGCCCACGTTCGAGGTCATAATGATCACGGTGTTGCGGAAATCAACCGTGCGGCCCTGTCCATCCGTCAAACGGCCGTCATCCATGATTTGCAGCAGGATGTTGAACACGTCCGGATGCGCCTTTTCGATTTCGTCGAAAAGGATGACCGCGTACGGCCGCCGGCGGACCTGTTCGGTCAACTGGCCGCCTTCCTCGTAGCCGACATATCCCGGGGGCGCGCCGATCAAGCGCGATACCGCGTGCTTCTCCATGTACTCGGACATATCGATGCGCACCATCGAGTGCTCATCGTCGAAAAGGAATTCGGCCAGAGCACGCGCCAACTCGGTTTTCCCGACTCCGGTGGGGCCGAGAAAGATGAAGGAGCCGATCGGGCGGCGTGGATCGCTCAGGCCTGCACGGGACCGGCGAATCGCATTGGCGACGCGCTCGACTGCTACGTCCTGGCCGACTACACGCTGGTGCAGCCGTTCTTCCATGGTGACCAGCTTTTTTACTTCGCCTTCGAGCATCTTTGACACCGGAATGCCGGTCCACTTGGAGACGATGCGGGCGACGTCTTCTTCGTCAACCTCCTCTTTCAGCAGACGAGTTCCACCGCTCTCGATTTGAGCCGTAAGCTTTTTCAGTTCCGCTTCGGCTTGCGGGATGTCGCGGTATCGAATGGTGGCCACCCGCTCCAGGTTGCCGCGACGTTCTTCGGTTTGCTCCTCCACCCTAAGCTGCTCGATTCTCTCTTTCAGCTCACGAATACGAGTGATCAGCTGCTTTTCTTTCTGCCAGGTCGCCTTCAACGCATTGGACCGCTCCCGAATGGTGGCAAGTTCTCGTTCGATCTGCGCCAGCCGCTCCTTGGAATTCGGATCGTTTTCTTTCTTGAGCGCCTGCTTCTCGATCTCCAGTTGCGTTGCGCGGCGCTCCAGCTGATCAATCTCCGTCGGCATCGAGTCGATCTGGATCCTCAGCGACGCAGCCGCTTCATCGATCAGGTCAATTGCTTTGTCAGGCAGGAAGCGATCGGAGATATAGCGGTGCGACAGCGTGGCCGCGGCGACTATCGCCGAGTCTTTGATGCGGACACCGTGGTGAACCTCGTAGCGCTCCTTCAGACCGCGAAGAATGGCAATCGTGTCCTCGACATTAGGCTCGCCGACATAGACGATCTGGAAACGGCGCTCCAGGGCCGCGTCCTTCTCGATATGTTTACGGTATTCATTGAGAGTCGTGGCTCCGATAGCGCGGAGTTCTCCGCGAGCGAGGGCAGGCTTGAGCATGTTGGAGGCGTCGATTGCACCTTCCGCGGCTCCGGCGCCCACAAGGGTGTGCAACTCGTCGATGAACAGAATGATCTGGCCCTGCGAGTCTTCGATCTCCTTCAGTACGGCCTTGAGTCGGTCCTCAAACTCGCCGCGGTACTTCGCTCCCGCGAGCATGGATCCGAGATCAAGGGCAACCACTCGCTTGTTGCGCAGCACTTCCGGAACATCGCCGGAGATGATCCGCTGCGCGAGGCCTTCCACGATGGCGGTCTTACCGACACCGGGTTCGCCGATCAAAACTGGATTGTTCTTGGTTCGGCGCGAGAGAACCTGAACCACTCGCCGAATCTCCTCATCACGTCCAATCACGGGATCGAGCTTGCCGCGACGGGCTTGCTCGGTGAGATCGCGGGCGTAGCGTTCCAAGGCCTGGTACTTGGCCTCGGGATTCTGGTCGGTCACCTTCTGTGAACCGCGAACCGCGGTAAGCGCCCGTAGAATGGCATCATAAGTCGCGCCATGCCGAGCCAGGATTTCCTGGGCAGCATCGCGGCCGTGCGTGGCCGCTAGAAGCAGGTGCTCGGTCGAAACGTACTCGTCTTTAAAATTCGCCGCTTCCTTGAACGCCCGGTCGAGCAACTGGTTCATAGTGTTCGACATAACCGGCTGAGCCGCCGATCCTGACACTTTGGGCAGGCGCTCGATTTCCTTGTAGATGTCGTTTAAAACGGCTTGCGGGCCGATCCCGATCTTCTCCAGGACGGGCGGCACGATCCCCTCGCGGTCTTCGACGAGCGCGGCGAGAAGATGGACGGGCAACAACTCAGGGCTGCCGTGCTCTGAGGCCAGTTCGCTGGCGCGCTGCACCGCTTCCTGGGCCTTTACTGTGAATTTGTCCCAACGAATGGGCATGGTTTTTACTCCTTAAGCTTCAATCTATGATGGCAGCACTTAGCACTTAGCAATTAGCAATTGGCAATTAGCATTTAGCAAAACCGAGCCGCGGATCCCAGTCGTGTTCACCCGTGTTGACCTTCAGCGCAAAGTTCTAATTGCGAACTGCCAATTGCTGAAAAAGGGTTTCTAATTGCTAATTGCTAATTGCTAGCCGCTGATTGCTAATTGCTGAAAAAACGGGAGACAGCTCCCGCCGCCTCCCGTCGAAATCTTGTCGAGCTACGCTCGACCGGGCAGGTGAGGACACCTGCCCCTACGTGGTTTTCGATACTTAAGCAGCGCGGCCTGCCCCCTTGGCTTCTTTGCCTTCCAGGGTCTTCTGGCTGCCCACGTTGACCTTGATCTGCTTCGGCTTCGCTTCGGCCTTCTTGGCGAGGCGAACCTTCAGCACGCCCTTGTCGTAGTCGGCCGAGATGTTCTCAGCGTCAACGGTGTTCGGCAGGGTGAAGTTGCGGGTGAAGCTGCCATACTGCCGCTCGACCCGGCGATAGTTCTCTTCTTTCTCTTCCTTCTCGAACTTGCGCTCGCCGTGAACGGTCAGGGTGTTGTTTTCGACGCGGATGTCGATGTCTTTCTCATCGACCCCGGGGACCTCGATCTTCAGGGTGATGTTGTGCTCGTCTTCGTAAACGTCCACAGCCGGAGCGAACTGGCTGGTCGTCAGCGACTCTTCCCGGCCCGGCTGCGCGAATGAATCCTGGAACAGACGGTTCATGCGGTCCTGCAGGGTGGTGAACTCACGGAAAGGATCCCAACGGGTCAATACTGTCATGGCTACAAACTCCTCCTTTTGGAACGGTTAGTACTAATGTCTACGCTACTTTAGATGCTCAGTTAGCGTAATAGAAGCATAAAAGTTGAGTGTGTTATTGTCAACAATAAAATAGCCTTGATTTTCAGCCACTTACGTGGCAGATAAGGCACTTCAAGTAGCTGGTTTCAGGCACGTTAAGGAGCGCGGGATGGTCTTTTGCCTGGCTCCGAACCTCTAGGATGCGGACCGTCCTGTGGGCGTCGACGGCAGCTTCGGATATGGTGCTCAGGAAATCGGATTGGCCGACGTGATAGGAACACGTGCAGGTCGCCAGGATACCGCCGGGCCGCAGCATCTTGAAAGCACGAAGATTGAGCTCCTTGTAGCCCCGAAGCGCCGTGTCGAGGTTCTTGCGGGTTTTGGCGAATGCTGGCGGGTCAAGAACGATGGTGTCGTATTGCCGCCCAGCTGCGGAGTAGTCCTTCAGCAAGTCGAAGGCGTTAGCTTCTATCCACTCGATTTCGCGTCCATTCAGCGCAGCGTTCTGGTCGGCGACCTCGAGGGCTGGCCGGGAGCTGTCAACGCCAGTGACCGCTGAGCACTTGGGTGCGAGGTGAAGGGCAAATCCACCCTGGTAGCAAAAAACGTCGAGGGCCTCGCCATGGGCGTATTGGGCAGCAGCAGCATAGTTTTCGCGCTGATCCAGGAATGAGCCGGTCTTCTGTCCTTCCAACCCGGCGTAGTGGAACTTGATTCCATTCATGGTGAACGTCGTACTGGACTTCTCTCCCGCAATCAGGCCCGGCTCGCGGGTGGGCAGCTGCTCAAGCTCGCGTACGCGGGCATCGACACGCTCGATGATCCCGCCTGGGCGTAGCTGATCCTGCAGCTCGGCTAAGGCCGCTTGGCGGGCCGGCTCAGAGTCCATCGCTTGGGTCAGGATCTGCAGGGAAAGCACGTCGTTGTAGCGGTCGACGATCAGACCGGGAAGAAAGTCGCCTTCGCTGAAGATCAGGCGGTAGGCGTCGGTGTGGCGAACCACCATTTTGCGGTAGGCGATGGCATTTCGAATCCGCTCGCGAATCAGGGTGGCGAGATCCTCGACAGCCCGGGTCGAAACGAGGCGGATCGCGATTTGGGACGAACTGCTGTAGAGAGCGGTCCCGAGCGGCTTCCCCTTAGGGTCGACAACCTGGACGAGAGCACCGGGTGGAATGCGGTCCGCCGAAACCAGGTCCGAGCGGTAGACCCAAACATGTCCGCCGCGAAGGCGGGCTGCTCCGCGGTTCGAAACACGAACGGCGGGAAGTGCGTTCATGCATGCATCTTAGCGTGTTCCTTGGTGCCCTTTTGTTCTTTGTAGCAAACAAAGAAAGCTCACCACAAAGAACACAAAGGTTTCACGAAGGTAGGCAAAGGAATATTTAGCCGTGGCCGCCGGGACCGACGAAGTCGACTTGTTCTTCCAGGATGGGGAGGGAGATTTCCCGCCCGTCCGCTTGGTAGCGAAGCTCGCCGGGAACGATGTGCATTCGATAGCTGTGTCCCACGCGGAAACTGCTGCACGCGGTGTCGCACCGTACCAGGTAGGTGTGGGAGGCTCGTTTGAGCATCATGGTGCCCTGACTTGCGTGGACCTCAGCTACCTCGAAACCAGGCACCATCCAGCCGTCGAGAGCGCCGGACGAGAGGACAACGTAGGCAACGAGAGCTAAGCCGAGTACAGCGGTGATCGCGATCCAGAGCTTGCGGCGAGTTGCGGGTGGGTTGACGACACTCGCGACCTCGGTTCCGTGTTTTGTCCCGATTCCGGCCATGCGAAAAGGCTGCTGTGTGTGTACGCGCGAGGACGCCCGTACCTCCCTTATCCTAGCCCGAGTCTCACGCCCAAGCTCGAAAATCGAAGTCTCGAGCAGCAGCAAAGGGCGGGGATGCCCCGCGAAAGCAATTCCCGTGGCCGATTGTCGCGATTATTCGCAGCCGGGGCGATTCTAATCGCAATCTTTGCGCTTTTGGCGACGACACCACACAAGCGGACCGCGCCGGAGGCGGCACAAGTTCCTGGGCAGCCGACTGGCAGCCAGATCCAGCTGAGTCACCTCACTCTGAAACCTGGGCCGTTGCATGGGCGAGGACGCCCGTGCCTCCACGCCTATCCTGCTTTTTTCATCTCATCGGGTTTCGTGCTAGGCATGAACTCCCCCGGTTCAGCGGCAGGCTCCTCTGGTTGATCGGTTTCATGCGGGGAATCAGTCGAGACGGGAGTCAGCTTCGACACCAGCTCATCTTTTTCTGCACCAGGAGCCGGGTCGGCTTCGCTCTGAGCTTCTTCACGCAAGTGCGCTACGAGATCGGTCAGATCGTGATCGAGGGTATGGACGAATTCGAAGTCATCTTCAGTGAGAACGGAGTTGCGCACCGGGTGCATGACGGAATTGCGTATTCGATTGAGCCTGCGCAGGCGCTCGAGCAAATCCTTCTTGCTATTCAGCAGGTGCGGCGGCATGTACTTGCTCAGTACGGGCCAGCGCTTGTCGAGAATTTCGCGAAGGCTGATCACGTGTGTGTAGCAATAAGGCTCGTCGGCGGGATCGGGGTCCTTTTCCAGTAACGCCGCACATTCGGCACGGATGGTGTCGGGAACGCCGCTTCGCCACCATTGCTCTTCGCCGTATTCCAGGATGAAGGCCTGCTTGATGAACGTGTGCAGGCGGACTTCAACATTTCTCAACAGCTCGTACATATCTCCCAGCACGACGCGAGCGCGGCGGTACTGAATGTAGACTCCGATGTCCAGACGATTGGCGGTGACGCCATGCTTGCGTAGGTGCCGAGTGATGACGGATGGGTGTAGCGACTTGGTCTGCTCGATGGCATCTTCGATGACGATGCGCAGCTCATGCGGCAGCGAGAACGCGATATCGGATCGTCTCAGGTCTCCCTCGCCAATCTTTAACGCGAGATATTGCATGACGGCGGCTGTACTGGTGCCCATCTGGCGGGCGATTTCGCTCGGCGGCAGGCCTTGGCGAAGCAGTTCGGCGGCTTGATCCTTTCGTAGCACGTGCCTTGGATGCGCGTACCGCATAAACCTACTGCTTACGAGTCCCGCCAGTCCCGTTTCTGCACGGACCAATCTGGAAGTACATGCCCCTGCGATTCCCAACTCGCACTTGGAATCGAATTACGGATCTGAGTTCCTGCTGCGATAATGAAAAAATGGAAAGTGCTTTGCCCAAGGAACATTGGCTTCCGAAGTCGGTGCTGTGTCTGCGCGACTACAACGGATCGAAATTTGTCCGAGACATTCTCGCCGGTGTGACAGTGGGGCTGGTCGCCCTCCCGTTAGCGATGGCTTTTTCGATCGCGTCGGGCCTGACGCCGCAAGCTGGAATTTACTGCGCAATGGTCACCGGGTTTCTGATCTCGCTGCTCGGCGGGTCGAAAACTCAGATCGGCGGCCCTACGGGCGCTTTCGTGGTCGTGGTCGCGGGAATCGTGACGGCCCATGGCGTCGACGGACTGTTCATGTGCACCATGATGGCGGGCGTTCTGCTCGTCATCATGGGGGTGACCGGGATGGGCTCCGCCATCAAGTTCATTCCCCGTCCTATCGTGATTGGATTCACCAATGGGATCGCTATTCTCATCGCCAGCACGCAGGTAAAGGACTTCTTCGGGCTGCACATCGAGAACGTGCCCGGCGAGTTCTGGCTGCGTATGAAGACGCTAGCCAGCCACTTCGGCACCCTGTCGTATGAAAGCGCAATCCTGGCGGGCGCGACTGTCGTCATCCTGATTGTCTGCCGCCTGATTTCCGCCCGTATTCCTGGGCCCATCATCGTGCTCCTGGGCGGAACCGCGGCGGTTTACTTTTTTCAACTGCCGGTGGAGACGATCGGGACGCGTTTCGGCGGGATCCCCAGCGGTCTGCCCCATGTGCAGCTTCCGCACTTCCGTGCGGAACTGATTCATGGCTTGCTTGGGCCGGCAGTTACAGTTGCGATGCTGGGTGCGATTGAGTCGCTGATGTCAGCGGTTGTGTCCGACCGCATGAGCAACGACCGGCACAATCCGAACGTGGAGCTGTTCGGCCAGGGAGTGGCCAACATTGCTTCGCCAATTTTCGGAGGATTGCCGGCCACGGGAGCGATTGCCCGCACGGCGACAAACATTCGCTCGGGCGCGCAAAGCCCGGTGGCGGGCATGATCCACTCGCTTACGTTGTTATGCGTGCTGTTGTTTGCTGCACCGCTGGCGCGATTCGTCCCAATGGCAGTTCTGGCGGGCATCCTCATGGTGGTTTCGTACAACATGGGCGAGTGGCGCGAGATCCCGCAACTGCTGAAGCTGACGAAAACCGATATCAGCGTGTGGCTGGTGACGTTCGCGCTGACCGTGTTTGCCGATCTTACAGTCGCGGTGGAAGCGGGTATGATCCTGGCGGCTCTACTGTTCATCAGCCGTGTCGCCAGCACGACTACCATCTCGCGGGTAACCGATGAATACGTCGAAGACGGGCGCGTTCACATCCTGCAGGACAAGGACATTCCTTATTACGCCACGATCTTTCGCATACACGGGCCGTTCCTCTTTGGCGCGACGGACAAGATCAGCCTGGTTACCGAGAACCTGCACAAGCTGCCACCTGTAGTTATTTTGCGCCTGCGGAATATGACGGCGCTCGACGCGACGGGTTTATTCGCTCTGGAAGAAGCTGCCAAAGAACTGCACCAGTCCAAGCGGGTACTGATTCTGTGCGGCGCGCGCGAACAGCCCGCGAAACTGATTCATCAAGCTGAGTTTGAGGACATCATTGGGCCGGAGAACATCTGCGAGAACGTCCAGGAGGCACTCCAGCGGGCCGAAGAGGTTTACGAGCACCTGCAACGGAAAGCGGTGGCGACCTCAGCCGCGAACTGAAAAGATGAACCGATAACGCAGACAACGCGGGGAGCAACTGGTCGTCTTTAGGTTTTCAACGGTGGAATTCTGCACTAGGAATACGTGACCTTGCGGTCGCCCTTCACGATTCGTCCTACGGTATAGAACTTCTCGCTGGCGCGATCGAGCAGGGTCTGGGCTTTCTTGAACTTCTTGGCAGGAATGACGAGCAACATGCCAAGGCCCATATTGAATGTTCGAAGCATCTCGTCCTGGGAAACGTTTCCCAGCTTCTGCATGTGTTCGAAGATCGGAAGCACCGGCCAGGCACCCAGTTCGATGACTGCTCCCGTTCCGCGGGGAAGAACCCGGGGCAAGTTCTCGGTGATTCCACCGCCCGTAATGTGCGCCATGGCGGAGACGCATTCGCCGTCGATCAACTTGCGCAGAATCGGCCAATAACTGCGATGGGGCCGCATCAGTTCGTTACCAACCTTGCCCTTCATTTCATTGACGTAGGTCTCGGGCGTGTAACCAGCGACTTCGAACAGTAACTTCCTGGCGAGCGAATAGCCATTGGTGTGCAAACCGTTCGAGGGAAGACCGAGAATGATGTCCCCGGCTTCGACGGTCTTTCCGTTGACCACACGCTCACGATCGACGACGCCGACGATGAAGCCGGCTAAATCGTATTCGCCATCGGGATAAAACCCCGGCATCTCGGCGGTCTCGCCGCCGATGAGGGCGCAGCCATTGTGTTTGCAGGCTTCAGCGATGCCCTCAACGATCTTTTCTGCGACTTCCGGCTCAAGCTTGCCGGTAGCGAGGTAATCCATGAAGAACATCGGGGCAGCGCCCTGGACCGCGATGTCATTGACGCAGTGATTAACCAGGTCGCCGCCGACGGTGTGATGGACATTCATCTCGAAGGCGATCTTCAATTTGGTTCCGACGCCGTCCACGCTCGACACCAACACGGGATCTTTGTACTTCAGAGGGATGGAGAACATTCCGCCAAAGCCGCCGATCTCGCTGAGGACGCTCTTGGTGAAGGTTTTGTGAGCGAGATACTTGATGCGCTGCTTGGTACGGTTGGCACGGTCAATGTTCACGCCGGCGTCGGCATACGTGACGCTGGCGGTCTTCGGCATGGATTCTTCAGGCACGAGATCAGAAACTGGGGATTTACGGCTGATTGCCCCGGAAAAATTGGATCAAGAGGCGCTCATTGTAGCACGCCAAAACCGCGAGATATGCACACCTCCCCGCGGGCGGCGCATGAGCGGATGCCCCGACAACTTGTCGAATCGCCCAGGGAGCGCCGATCTAATCGCGCGCCCCCTTCGGCTGCTACTCTAATGCGCGATGTAAGACGAGAAGTAATAAGCGAGAACGCCAAACAGCGCCAGACCTGACATGCCGTAGAAGGTCAGGATCCACATGTTGCGTCCTTCGCGATGAATTCCCGAAGACTGCGAATGAGTTGCATTGACTGCTTGAGTCCCAGGGGCCCGTGTATCGTCCATAAACCCTCCTGAACGTACTGGAATCCGGAAGCAGGCCGGAGCGGGAAAGTGCTTGCGCAGTGCCCATCAGGGCGTTGGCGCAAACGCAGATTCGGGCCCGGTATACCCCACGCTGCCCAAAGGCAGATTTATGCGGCGGATTTTACTACGGGTCACATTAGACGGGAGCAAAATTCTGGCCGGAGAACAAAAAGAAAAGCCCCGGTTTTGGACCGGGGCTTGTGCTTGGGGTCGAAAGAGACTTACTTCGCCATATCGTCTTTCTTCTCGTCAGCCTTCTTTTCGGCCTTCTTTTCCTTCTTGGCCTTCTTCTTGGCGGCCTTCTTCTCAGCCTTTTCTTCCTTCTTGGTCTCGTCCTTAGGAGCCGAGCCGGCATCCTGTGCGAAGCTGACAGCCGTGAGGGAGAAGGCCAGGGCAGCCGTGAACAGCAGCGTGAGCAGTTTCTTCATTTCTTACACTCCTTAGTGTTTTGGAAAAGAGTCTCAGGACACACTGCCGCCTATTTACGTGCTGCGCAGTGGCTTGTCCCGGAATGCGGGTCGCATTCTAGATCACAGCAGCTACTTACCCCAAGGAAAAAAATCGAGAGCCGATTGGTAAGTGTTTCAATTCAGGACAACTGCGCTGTTCGCCGGTCACTGAGTGGAGGTTTCACCACTGGAGTAAACTGCTCATTCCATGAGTTCTAGTGTTACCAAGCCGAGCAAGCGCAAGCAGTCACACGACCGCGCACACGACGTGCTCCACTCGGAAGGACATCCGCTTGATCCCATCTTTGCCCCGCGCACGGTTGCCGTTATCGGTGCGAGCGAACGACCCGGCAGCGTCGGACGGGCCGTGTTGTGGAGTTTGGTGAGCAGCCCATTCGGGGGAACGGTTTATCCGGTCAGTGATAAGCGCGGCGCGGTGCTGGGAATCAAGGCGTACAAACGCATCGCAGAGCTTCCGGAGGTGGTTGATCTGGCGGTCGTCGTAACGCCGGCGGCGAGTGTACCCGGCGTCATTGGGGAATGCGTCGATGCTGGAGTCGGCGGCGCGATCGTCATCTCCGCAGGCTTCAAGGAACATGGCGCGGAAGGCAAGGAGCTGGAGCGGCAGATCCTGGAACGCATGAAGGGCAGCCGCATGCGATTGATCGGTCCAAATTGCCTAGGGGTCATGAACCCGCTCACCGGGCTGAATGCGACCTTTGCCGCCAGCATTGCGCGCGCCGGGAATGTCGCGTTCATCAGCCAAAGTGGCGCGCTGTGTACGGCGATTCTTGACTGGGCACAACGCGAGATGGTCGGATTCAGTGCGTTTGTTTCCATCGGTTCGATGCTCGACGTTGGTTGGGGCGACTTGATCGACTACTTCGGGAACGATCCCCGGACGCACAGCGTTGTGGTTTACATGGAGTCGGTGGGCGACGCGCGATCGTTCATGTCGGCAGCGCGGGAAGTTTCACTGACCAAGCCGATTATCGTTATTAAGGCCGGGAGGACTGCCGCGGCAGCCCAAGCCGCCGCCTCACACACCGGCGCCCTGACCGGAAGCGACGAGGTCCTCGACGCAGCATTCCGGCGGTGCGGGGTGTTACGCGTCAACGCCATCGCCGACCTGTTCTACATGGCCGAGGTTTTGTCGAAACAGCCCAGGCCGAAAGGACCCAGATTAGCCATCGTGACCAATGCGGGTGGGCCGGGCGTCCTCGCGGCGGACGCGCTGATCGCTACCGGCGGGCAGCTCGCACAACTTTCGCCTTCGTCGATGGACGAGCTCAACAACCTGCTGCCGCCACACTGGAGCCATAACAACCCGATCGACGTTCTTGGGGATGCGCTGCCGGACCGATTTGCAAAAGTCCTGGACATTGCCGCGAACGATGCCAACATCGATGGGCTGCTGGCCATCACGTGTCCGCAGGGTATGGCCGAACCGACCCAGACCGCCGAGCGATTGAAATCGTATGCGAGCAGTACCGGGAAACCGGTCCTGGCAAGCTGGATGGGAGGGCCGGAAGTTGCGGCAGGTATCGACATTCTTAATCGCGCCGGAATACCGACGTTTCCGTTCCCCGACACCGCTGCTCGCATCTTCAACTACATGTGGCGGTATAGCTACAACCTGCGCGGGCTCTATGAGACGCCGGTGTTGCGGTCGGAGGAGAGTGCGCAGGATCGTGCCCGCGCCGAGAGCCTGATTCAGAACGCTCGCGGGCAAGGACGGACGCTGCTCACGGAACTAGAGTCAAAAGAACTGCTGAGCGCATACGGGATTCCCGTTGTTCCGACTCTTCCGGCGTACTCAGACGACGAGGCAGTGGCGTGCGCTGATCAGATCGGGTATCCGGTTGTTCTAAAACTGCTGTCAGAAACCATCACGCACAAAACCGATGTAGGCGGAGTTCAGCTCAACCTTCGGGATTGGGACGCAGTACGGCAGGCATACCAGGCAATCGAAGCGGGAGTTCGCGAGAAAGCCGGGCCAGGTAATTTTCTCGGAGTCACGGTTCAGCCCATGATCAAGCTGGACGGCTACGAGTTGATCATCGGCAGCAGCATCGATCCTCAGTTTGGGCCAGTGCTCTTGTTTGGCAGTGGCGGTCAATTGGTGGAAGTGTTCAAAGACAGGGCGCTCGCGCTGCCTCCGCTCAATACCACCCTGGCGCGCCGCATGATGGAGCAGACAAAAGTCTTCGCAGCACTCCAGGGGGTTCGCGGACGTAAAGCCGTAGACATTGGGGCCCTCGAACAATTGCTCGTCTGCTTCAGCCAACTGGTGGCCGAGCAGCGTTGGATCAAGGAGATCGACATCAATCCTCTGCTGGCTTCGCCGGACCGGTTGCTGGCGTTGGACGCGCGCGTGGTTGTGCACAGCCCGAACACCGCTGAAGATCAGCTGCCCAAGCCTGCGGTGCGGCCGTATCCGATCCAGTACTCGCAGCCTTGGACGATGAAGAACGGGGAGACGATCATCATTCGGCCGATACGGCCCGAAGACGAGCCACTCATGGTTGAGTTCCACCAGAAACTGTCGGAGAGGACCGTCTACCTGAGGTACTTCCAGCCACTGAAGCTCAGCCAGCGCACCGCGCATGAACGTCTACGGCGGATTTGTTTCACCGATTACGACCGCGAGATCGTGCTGGTCTGCGAGCACCGCGACGAAAAGGGTGTATCGCAGATTCTCGCCGTCGGCAGGCTCAGCAAACTCCATCGCCGCGATGAGGCCGAATTGGCGGTGCTGGTCCATGATGGATTTCAGCATCTAGGAATGGGAACAGAGCTGTATCGGCGATTGATCACGATTGCGCGCAATGAAAAACTTCGCCGGCTGCAGTCGACCGTGCTTGCGGAAAACCAGGACATGCGGGCCATCTGCCAGAAATTGGGATTCCGAATGAACATGGATATGGAAGAAGGCACGGTCACGGCAGTGCTGGATTTGTAAAATTGGTTACGTGTACGCCCCCTTCGGCTGCGCTCAGCTCAGGCTCTCTCCACGACACATTCATGGTCGGGCAGGTCAGGCAAGTTTCCTCCCTGTATATTGTGAGGTCCCACAAATCACGCGCGACAAGCGTCTACTGGCACACGACGAACATGTTTGAAAAAGACTTGCTCAAGAGCAAACGCATCCTCATCACCGGCGCGGGCACGGGCCTCGGCAAAGGCATGGCGCATCGCTTCCTCGAGTTGGGAGCGGCGGTGTATATCTGCGGACGCCGGGAAAACGTGTTGAACGACACGGTTCGCGAGCTGCAAAGCGCAACCGGGGGAGCGATTCGCGGGTTGCGCTGCGATGTCCGCTATGCGGACGATGTGGAGCAGATGGTTTCCGCGATCTGGACGGACGGCCCCCTCGACATTCTGGTGAACAACGCGGCAGGGAACTTCATCGCTCGGACAGAGGAGCTGTCGGTACACGCGTTCGAGGCGGTCATCGGCATCGTGCTGATGGGGACCATCAATGTCACACAGGCGTGTGGTAGACGCTGGTTGAAGGCCGGCCAACATGGGACGGTGCTTAACATCACCACTACGTATACGAACTCGGGTTCGGCATACGTGGTTCCGTCCGCGGTTGCGAAAGCCGGGGTGCAAGCCCTGACGCAAAGCCTTGCAGTCGAGTGGGGTCCGCGAGGGATTCGAATGAACGCGATCGCCCCCGGTCCGGTTCCGACCGAAGGCGCGTTCTCGCGCGTGCTTCCGCTCCCCGATCTCGAAAAACATGCGCTGAAACGCAATCCACTGGGCCGCTTCGGGACCGTCGAAGAATTCGCCAATCTCGCAGCATTTCTCGTCAGCGATGGCTCGGGTTACATCAATGGGGAGACCGTGATCATGGACGGCGGGGAATGGCTCCAGGGCGCAGGCGAGTTCAGTGAGCTGGGTCGGCTGCTGTCAGAGAAAGATTGGGAGGCAATCAAGCCGAAGAAATCGCGGAAGTAAGTTGCGCCCAAGGGGCGTGCAGACAAATGCACGCCGCGGCAGTCGCCCCGCAAGGACGAGAAACCCGCGTGAGCCCTGAGCTTTGTACCACCGACCTTGGATTTAAAAAATCTCGCCGACCTGCGGAACCGGCGTTCGGTAAGCGAGGAGGATCAGGAACGTGCTCGATCCGGTTGCACCAGCCAGCGTAGCAGCATGTTCACCAAGCTCAAGGCAATGGCACCCCAAAATGCAGCCCAAAAACTCCGGACATAAAATCCCGGGACAATCGCCGAGGCCAGCTCCAGCATAGCAGCATTGACCACGAACCAGAAGATCCCAAACGTCACGATGGTGAGCGGGAAGGTGATGATCTTGAGAAACAGGCCCAGCGTCGCGTTGATGAAGCCGATGACCAGGGCTGCAATCAGCGCCGCCGCAAGCCCGCGCACGGCGATGCCGGGAACGACCTGCGCCACGATCCATACCGCCAAGGCACTCAAGATCCAGTGCACCAGCAGTCTCATACCGATTCCTCGGATGTGAATACTATGGGGTTTTGCGGTCGCCTGCAACGGACAGTGCTTGTCCAGGCACGGCCATCGCGGAGCCGGCCGGTGACCGGCGTTCAATGAACAGTGGTCAGTGAACGCTGTTCATTACAATCTGAGCATGGTGCAGAAGACCAACGCGGCGCGGCTGCTCGATCAGCTCGGGATTCGCTACGAGCTACGCGAATACGAGGTGGATGCAAGCGACCTGGCTGCCGAAACGGTTGCCGCCAAGATCGGCTTTCCTTCCGAGCAGGTGTTCAAAACGCTGGTCGCGCGAGGTGACCGCAACGGCATTTGCCTGGCCGTCATTGCTGGCGATGCTGAACTCGATCTGAAGGCACTCGCGTCGGCCTCAGACAACCGGAAGATGCAGCTGGTCCCGGTCAAGGAATTGCAGGGCCTGACGGGATACATTCGCGGCGGAGTAACCGCCCTCGCCGGCAAGAAGGATTATCCGGTTTACGCAGACGAAACTATCGAGCTGTTCGACGTGATCTCAGTTTCCGCCGGGGTGCGGGGTCTACAAATCCTGATTGCACCCGCGGATTACGTCAAAGCTACCAACGCGATGATCGCGGCAATTGCTCACCAGAAGCAGCAGCGCTAGGCGGCCACCCTCCGGACCAGCCGTCGTCCGGCAATCTCAAAGTTTCCATCGAGCACGATGTTGATCGCTTCCGAGTACGCGATGTGTTCTTGCTCAAGGATGCGCGCGGCAAGGCTGTGCTCGTCGTCGCTGTCGAGCACGGGGACGGCTTTCTGCATGATGATCGCGCCGTGATCGAGTTCCTCGTCTACAAAGTGGACCGTACATCCGGCGACCTTGACGCCATAGGCGAAGGCCTGCTGCTGGGCTTCGAGACCGGGAAAAGCCGGGAGCAACGAAGGATGGATATTCAGAATACGATGCGGGAACTGCTGCACGAACCAGGGCGACAGCAGGCGCATATATCCAGCCATGCATACCAGGTCGACTTTGTGCTCTTTCAGCGCGGTGACGACCTCCCGGTCGTGCTGCTCGCGCTCTTTGCCTTTGGACGGAATGACCAACGCCGTTAACCCGCGCTGGCGCGCAATTTCGATTCCCGGGGCGTTATCGCGATTTGAAATGACGATTGAAATGCGGGCGCCGGGAATTTTGCCCGTAACGATGTTGTTAGCGATCGCTTCAAAGTTCGAACCACGTCCGGAAAGCAAAATTCCCAGGTTCTTCATGGATGATTCCTCGCAGTGAGCTGCATGACAGGACAATTATTCAACACAATATCGGGCAGCGGCAGTGATTTCGACGTTTTTCTGCTACTTCGTGTGCAACTCCGGGATTCGGCGATTGCTCTTCTATAATTACTTTCTTAATCAAAAAATGGAAAGAGAGGTTTGGGACTTCCGTTGTCTTCCCTGGCGTAGAGCAATAGATTCCATTGTTGTGCGCGCCTCTGAGTGTGATCCAGATTAAAATGCCCGATTTCAAACCGGTTGACGAACAACTCGCGTACTTAAAAAAGGGTGCCGCTGAAATCATTCGCGAATCCGACCTGCGCGAGCGGCTTGAGAAGTCCCGGGCTTCGGGCAAACCCCTTCGTGTCAAAGCCGGCTTTGATCCGACTGCGCCCGATCTGCACCTGGGCCACACAGTTCTGCTGCGGAAGCTGAAACATTTTCAGGACTTGGGCCACACGGTCATTTTTCTGATTGGTGACTTCACGGGCCTGATCGGCGATCCGACCGGCAGGTCTGCGACGCGTCCGCCGCTCAGCCCCGAAGAGATTAAGCGCAACGCCGAGACCTACCTATCGCAGGTGTACAAGATCCTCGACTCCAAGAAAACCGAGGTGCGCTTTAACAGCGAGTGGCTGGGCAAGATGAAGTCGGAGGACTGGATTCGTCTTGCGGCGAAATACACCGTCTCGCAGATGCTGGAGCGGGACGACTTCCACAAGCGTTTCCAGGAAGAGAAGCCAATCGCGGTGCATGAGTTCCTATATCCGCTTGCACAGGGTTACGACTCGGTGATGCTGAACGCCGACGTGGAACTAGGAGGCACCGACCAGAAGTTCAATCTGCTGGTGGGGCGAGAATTACAGCGGCAATACGGGCAGGATTCGCAAATTGTCCTGACCACGCCGATTCTCGAGGGGTTGGACGGTGTGCAGAAGATGTCGAAGTCGCTGAACAACGCGATCGGCATCCTGGAAAAGCCATTCGACATGTACGGCAAGCTGATGTCCATCAACGACCAGATCATGTGGCGCTACTGGGAGCTGCTGACCGATGCGTCCATGGCAGAAATCGAGAAAATGCAGAAGGACGTTGGCAGCGGAGCGGCGCACCCGATGCAGGTGAAGAAAGATCTCGCGCGGCGCATCGTTGGCGACTTTCATTCGGCGGCCGCCGCACAGCAAGCGGAAGAAGACTGGGCCAAACAGTTTCAGAAGGACGAAACTCCAGAACATGTTGAGCACGTCAGCGTCCCGTTCGCTGACGTTGCCGCGTCGTCGACGGATGGGACTAAGATCAAGATCGACAAACTCCTGGCCAAGTGTGGCCTGGCGGAATCGGTGAGCGATGGCTCCCGCAAAATCAAGCAGAAATCGGTGCGCATCGATGGGGAACTGACAACAGATTTGGTCCGCTCTGTGAAGCTCCCGGCAGAGTTTACGGTTCGAGTAGGGCGCGCGATGCGGCGCGTATCGATCTCCTGATCAAAACACTTAAAGCATAAGAATTATCGGTGCGCGTGCGGACTTTGGGCAGGGTTCCGCTTTCCGGTTCCGACAGGTTTGCCCTTCTCCACTTTTACTTCAAATTGCACCGGGAGTTGTTTGGGCGGGTAGCACTGGGCGTTATCGCAGGCCTGGTATTTCAGTTGGCCGCGAACCATGTACTTGGCAGGCAGCACGGTATGCAACGGACGGACTACCACGGCGATGTCGAATTCCCCGCTGTAGACACTCAGCTTCTCATCCGGGGAAAAAGGAAAGGCCATGTCACGGCCGACGGGATAGGTGATTTTGCCGATGACGATATCTGTCGGCGCGTCCAGCTTCAGACTGGTGGGAATCAGGAACTCAGATTTCGGGGTATTGGAATTGATGTGGTATCCCGGGGTGATGCGAAAGCGCAAGTCAACCTGGCCCGGTTCACCTCGGCGGATGGCTGCCATAGGAGTTGGCACGGTGGTGACCGAGGGAGCCTTGGGCGCATTTAAGATCTGGGCATGAGCCAGGCCGGCCAGCAGAAAGAATATGGGGCCGATTTTTCTGAAAAGTCGCATCGCGGCAGATATTAGACCAACTCGGTAAAGTCGGCCATGTTACTTGCGCCGGTGGTTAGTCCAGCCGGGCTCATTCGTATGTCTGTACCTCGGTGCTTGCCGGCGTTGATCTGGCTATCTTTGCGCCAGGTGCCCGCCGCCCAGTGACTGCTTGATTTCGTCCTCGATTTCACTGCGACTTTTCAGGCCGAAAATGTGGTCGACAATTTTGCCCTCACGGTCAATAAAGAAGGTCGAGGGCAGAAACTGGACTCCGCCGTAAGCGTCTCCGACCGACTCTTTGCCGAGCAGGATGGGATAGTTCACGCCCATCTGCTTAACAAATTTGGCAATGTCTTCCTTGCTGGCATCGTCCATGGCGATACCGACCACCTGTAAGCCTTGCGGGCCATATTGCTTTTGCAAGTCTTCGAACCAGGGCATCTCGATTTTGCAAGGCTGGCACCACGTCGCCCAGAAATTCAGCAGAACCGCTTTGCCATGATAGTCGGAGAGGCGAACCGTCTTGCCTTGGAGAGATTCGAGAGAAAACTCAGGGGCGGCTTTGCCGTTGACGTCACTGCGCTCGCCCCGGCTCTTGACTAGTCCCGCGCGGTTGGCCAAATAAGGAGCCGAAACCAGCATGACCGCGATCACCAGCACCACAACTATCCAGACCCACGTATTACGGTTCACCACAAGCCACCTCAAAGCGCAAAGCGATTCAGGAATGACAAATAATTGGAGATGATCGTGAAACGCCCAAGGACCAGCAGGCCGCCCAAAGCAATCAGGAGAACGCCACTGGCTACTTCTACGGCATGCATGTGCGCGCGAAATCTTCCATAGAACTTCAGAAACCGTTCAATCCCCAGGGAAGTCAGCAAAAATGGCACCGCGAGGCCGAGTGAATATACGGCCAACAATATGACTCCTTTTATGACGGAGTCCTGTTCCGCCGCGAATCCCAGGATGACCGCGAGAATCGGGCCGACGCAGGGCGTCCATCCGAAGGCAAATGCAAATCCGATCACGAAGGCGCCCAGAGGAGTGCTGCCCCCCTTTACGTTATGAAGCCGCTTATCGGCGTACAGAGCCTTGATCTTGAAGACGCCAGTGAGGTGCAGACCGAAAAGAATGATGACGACACCGGCGATGATCGACAGCTTCGATTTGTACATGGCGAGCAGCTGTCCAATCCCGGTCGATAAAGCACCCAATGTCACGAACACCACGCTGAACCCGATGATGAACATGATCGAGTTGATCATCACGCGGCGCAGCAGCTGGGACTCTTGTGTTTTGAGCTCGTCGACACCGACTCCCGAGATCAATGACACGTACCCTGGTACAAGCGGGAGAACGCAGGGAGACAAGAACGAGACTAAGCCCGCCAGAAATGCGGCAATCGGTAGTGGGAGAGTCGACATTTTTCGTTAATTGTACCTGCTTCGGGCCGTCGCTATCCGTGCCCAAAGTACGTCGATGCCCGGGAATACTCGCATCTGTGAGTTGGCCCTTACATAGGGATGCTTTCTCGCACGGAATGTTACAAGTAATTACTGGGGAGCGGGCGGATGCGCGGCATTCACGCGACCGCGCTTTCCGGGCGGTTTTGCCGAAGGCTCCGCCGGAGGAGCGGCAGGCGGAGATACTGGCGTTACGGCAACCGGAGCTTCGCTGAAAACCTTCTTTATAAAGCCGGGCGGAAGGTTTGCCGTCAGGACAGCGCGATCGTCTCGTTGTTCCACTTTCAAACTGTCGAAGAACTCCTTCACATCGTGGTCGGTTCCCTGGGTGGAAGCGCTACTCTCGGCAGTGTGAAAGATGTTAAGGAACGTGCTGACCTGATCGTTGATGCGCTTAGCGTCGTCGGCGGAGTTCGTAAAAGCCTCGGCACGCAGGTGCAGTGCGGTCAGGTAGCGGGCCGAGGCAACCACGACGGCATTGTTGGCAAACAGCAGTGACCAAATACCTTCCGACAACGGCAACCGGCGATCAGTGGGATTTACCCTCACGATGGTCCACATCAAGCTGGCGAGCGGCACATGTTTGTAGTACTGCCGGAGGAAGGCCGGCCCGGCAAATGGGGATGCGAGCTTGCGCGACCGATCGATGATCCCCCTGATGACCAGCGGATCATCGTGGTTGGAGGCAGCGACTGTGTCTACCCCGAGGATGGCGACCCGGAGGGTCCGGCCTTCCAGGGGAATATTAAAAATGTCGACCGAGCGATAGTTATCCACCGACCGCGCGTGCTTCCTCAAGTACGAGGTGAGTTGCTCTCCGTGAATCGAGCCTTCGATCACCTCTGAAAACCTGAGTTCACCCGATGCGGGCGATCCAGTCGGTCCGGGCGGATAGTGGACGGCGAACGCGGCACGATCGAGGTCGCGCTCAAATTGAAAGCCGGTCTCCTGGATGAACCGCTCGTATTCGGGATCGTGCGATACCGGAGGAAGTTGATCGACGACATTCACCCGGCGGATCCATGCGAGGTTGACGTAAAAGAACGCGTCGGCGTTGGGCAGGAGTCGGGCAGGTTCGGGTGGGGCATGCTTGCGCAGTTCGATGACAATGACGACGGCCGCGATGACCACCAACAGGCCAACGATCAGAGGGAGGCGGCGTCGAATGCGCATGAATAGCGTAGGCCGCGGGCATGCTGCGGCCGGTCGGAACCGACCCGGTTCGTCCGGGAACGCACATCATAGCACCCCTGGAACGGACCGGGCGCACTGTGCCTTATAACGTGGTGCGCAAGAAAACCACGGCCGCTTGAGGTTTTCAGTAGAAGGATGTGTGACAAGCGAGGAGTCGCACGCGGGCGATCAGAACGACATGTATCCTGTTCCAAAATAAGGGCCGAGTTGCTTGCACGTGGGTTGCCGTTATGGTACCTTTAACAATTGTCCCGGACATCAGGAAGGGATCAGGAGGACTGTTCAGGCCCGAAGGGCAGAATAGTCTGACTTTGCTGGCGTAGCTCAGCTGGTAGAGCATCTGATTTGTAATCAGAGGGTCAGGGGTTCAAATCCCTTCGCCAGCTCCAGAATAGTTTCCGGAAAACGCAGGGCAAGCGCAACAGGGTTGGCGGCGGCACCGCAGGATTACCAAGAACGCACTCCATCAGGAATTTTCCGAAGTGAAGTGAGCCGGGTGCGGAAGTATGTTCGCACCGTCCTGATTTCTTCTCGTCGCGCAAGTATTCGCCTTCGTGCCTTGATGCGCCTTGCGGCCCCGGAACAGTGATCGGGAAAGCTGGAACTTCCGGCGTTTCTGCACAGGTGGCCGAGTGGTTAATGGCAGCAGAC